>Ga0209181_10001299_pt1 | contig 44307 bp, 36 predicted proteins | sample MAT05_FD_187208 | JGI IMG/M metagenome (GOLD analysis project Ga0209181, IMG submission 187208) | Freshwater microbial communities from Lake Fryxell liftoff mats and glacier meltwater in Antarctica - MAT-05 (SPAdes) (version 2) | ecosystem: Environmental > Aquatic > Freshwater > Ice > Liftoff... | reverse complement strand
GCCAGTTCCTGCACGGCGAGCAGGGTGCCCTGGTCTGCACGGCCAAGATCGTCGAGTCGGTCCCGTGGATCGACGCCAAGTACTACGCCTCCACGCAGGTGATGGACGAGGCCCGCCACGTCGAGGCCTACGATCGCTACCTGCGCGAGAAGATCGAGCTCACGTTCCCGATCTCCCCGTACCTCCGCACCCTCCTCGACGAGATCTTGATGGAGAGCCGCTGGGACATGAAATACCTCGGCATGCAGATCATGGTCGAGGGCCTGGCGCTCGCCGCCTTCGGGATGATCCAGCAGACGTCGAGCGAGCCGTTGATCAAGCAGATCGTCCACATGATCATGCAGGACGAGGCCCGCCACGTGGCCTTCGGCGTGCTCTCACTCAAGGGCGTGTACGACGACATGGGCGGCGCCGAGCTCAAGGAGCGCGAAGACTTCATCATCGAGGCCTCGCGCCTGATGCGTGATCGCTTCCTGATGCAGGAGGTCTGGGAGTGCATGGGCATGCCCGTCGCCGAGTGCCTCGCCGTCGCCATGCAGAGCGAGCCGATGCTGATGTTCCGGCAGCTGCTCTTCAGCAAGATCGTCCCCAACGTGAAGCGGCTCGGCCTCCTCACGCCCCGCGTGCGCGCCGGGTTCGAGGAGCTCGGCGTGCTGCATTTCGAGTCGTGGGATGCCTCCGCATAGCCAGCCCCCGCCCGCGTCGACCGGGGCGCGCCGCGAGCGCAACGCGGCCGCCACCAAGCTCCGCCTGCTCGACGCCGCGGAGGACGAGTTCGCCGCGCGCGGCTTCACCGGCGTGCGCCTGCGCGACATCGCCGACGCGGCCGGCGTGCAGCCGGCGCTGATTCACCACTACTTCGGCGACAAGCAGGGCCTCTACCGCGCCGTGCTCGATCGAGTCCTGCTCCCGACGTCGACCGAGTCGTGGACGCTGCTCGGCAGCGGGCTCGATCTCGAGGGCCTGCTCGCCGGCTTCGCCGACATGCTGCTCCGCTTCTACGCGGAGCATCACAACCTGCTCGCCATCCTTCGCCACGAGGCGGTGACGGGCTCCGACGTGCTCACCGAGATCACGCGCGAGCGCACGCTCCCCGTGATCGAGGCGGTGCGCGGGGTGATCGCCGCGGCCCAGGCGCGCGGTGAGATCCGCGCTGACATCCCGCCCGAGGAGATCATCGTCGCGGCGATGTCGATGGTGGCCTACCCCTTCCTCGAATCCCAGATGCTCGCGATCGCGATGCCGTCGGTGGTCGTGAGCGGCGACGCGGCGCTGGCGCGGCGCAAGAAAGCGATCGTCGCGATCCTTCTGGAAGGTGTGCGTCCGCGGTGACGCGAACCACGCCACGCTGCCGCACCGCGTCGCTCGCTTCCCCGCGATCGACGCTACCTTCCGCGCTGTTCCGCGAGTGAGTTCTGCTATGGTCCGCGCGCCCTGCGCGTCCTCTGCAAGAACGCGCGAAAACCACGAGGAAAACCAATCATGCTCATCGGAGTCCCCAGGGAGATCAAGACGCGCGAGTACCGCGTTGGGATGACGCCGGCCGGTGTCCGCGCGCTCGTCGGGCACGGCCACAGAGTGATGGTCGAGACCAACGCTGGCGACGGGAGCGCGATCGGGGACGACGCCTATACGCGAGCGGGTGCCACCATCGTCAAGACCGCGGCCGAGGCCTGGAGCGGCGACATGGTGGTGAAGGTGAAGGAGCCGCTCCCCGCAGAGTTCGGCTTCTTCCGCGAAGGCCTGATCGTCTACACGTACCTCCACCTCGCGGCCGAGCTCGAGCTGACGAAGGAGCTCGTGAACAAGAAGGTCATCGGCGTCGCCTACGAGACGATCCAGCTCGAAGACAACTCGCTCCCGCTCCTCCGCCCGATGAGCGAAGTCGCCGGCCGCATGGCCGTGCAGGTCGGCGCCTCGTGCCTCGAGAAAGAGCGCGGCGGCAAGGGCGTGCTCCTCGGCGGCGTCCCCGGCACGCGCCGTGGCCGCGTCGTCATCCTTGGCGGCGGCGTCGTCGGCCGCAACGCGGCGACGATCGCCGTCGGCATGGGCGCGCAGGTCACCGTGCTCGACGTCCGCGCCGAGACGATGAGCTACCTGGAAGACGTCTTCGGCGGCGCGATCGAGACGCTCTACTCCAACGCCGAGAACATCGAGAGCGCCGTCATGCGCGCCGACCTCGTCATCGGCGCGGTCCTCGTCCCCGGCGCCAAGGCCCCGCTCCTCGTCACCGAAGAGCTGATTGGCAAAATGGAAAAGGGCTCCGTCGTCGTCGACGTCGCGGTGGATCAGGGCGGCTGCATCGCCACCTGCCGACCGACGACGCACGATCACCCCACGTACGAGGTCCACGGCGTCGTCCACTACTGCGTGGCCAACATGCCCGGCGCCGTCTCGCACACCAGCACGTGGGCCCTCACCAACACCACGCTCGCGTACGCGGTGCACATCGCCAACAAGGGCATCGTCGCCGCGGCGAAGGGCGACCGCGCCCTGATGCTCGGCATCAACACCTGCGGCGGTCACATCACCTACGGGCCCGTCGCTGCGGCGCACAAGCTCGAGTACCTGCCGGTCGAGCGCGCGATCGGCTGATCCGCAAATCAGGCTTGAACCAGACCGAGGAAAGGGCCGGCGCCAACGTGGGATCACGGAAGAAGATCGCGATCATCGGCGGCGATGGCATCGGCCCGTCCGTCACAGAGGAGGCGAAGAAGCTCCTCGAAATCTACCGAGACAAGGCCGGGCTCCCGCTCGATCTGTGGGAGCTCGACCTCGGCGCCGATCGCTACCTGCGCGACGGCACGACGTTCCCGAAAGAGATCCAGATCGCCGTGCAGCGCGAGTGCGCGGCCGTCTTGCTCGGCGCCCTCGGCGACCCGCGCGTGCCCAACCTCGAGCACGCGCGCGACATCCTCTTCGGGATGCGCTTCGGCTACGACCTCTACGCCAACGTGCGCCCGGTGCGCGCCCTCGCCGACCGCCTCGTCCCGCTCAAGGGCCGCACCGCGAAGGACATCGACTTCGTGGTCTTCCGCGAGAACACCGAGGGCATCTACGTCGGCATGGGCGGCCAGTTCAAGCGCGGCACCCCCGACGAGGTCGCCATCAACGAAGACCTCAACACCCGCAAGGGCGTGGAGCGGATCATCCGCGCGGCCTTCGAGTACGCGCGCAGCCACGGTAAAACCAAGGTGACGATGGCGGACAAATCGAACGCGATGCGCCACGCCCACGAGCTCTGGCTCCGGGTCTTCCACGAGGTCGGCGCGCAGTACAAAGGGATCGAGGCGCGGCACCTCTACGTCGACGCCCTCTGCCTCCTGCTCGTGCAGGACCCGTCGCAGTTCGAGGTCATCGTCACCAACAACCTCTTCGGCGACATCGTGACGGACCTCGGCGCGGCCTTCCAGGGCGGCCTCGGCATGGCGGCGAGCGCCAACGTCCACGCCTCCGCGCCGGAGAAGGTAACGCTCTTCGAGCCCGTCCACGGCTCGGCCCCGCCGCTCGCGGGCAAGGACATCGCCAATCCGTTCGCGGCGCTGCTCACCGCGGGCATGCTCCTCGCGCACCTGGGCTGGCCGGAAGAAGAGCGGCGGATCGAGCGCCGGGTGACGGAGGCAATTGAAGAGGGCGCCTGCACCGTCGACGTCGGCGGCAAGCTCGGCACGCGCGCCGCGGCGGCGTGGGTGCGCGAGCGTATCGCGTCGGAGCTTTGATCCGCGACGTGGCGTAGGCTCGGGCCGCGTGATGTCGCGCTGGCCCCTCCTCGCCGCCCTCTACGCCCTCCTCGCGGTGATCGCGATCAGCATCGCGATCACCGCCGCGCCGCCCGACCTTCTGTCGGAGGACGCGCCCGCGCGCGAGTTCTCCGGCGCGCGCGCTCTCGCGACCGTCCGTGATCTCACGGCCACTGGGTTGCCGCATCCGCCCGGCACCGCGGATCACGCCCGCGTGCAGGGCGTCGTCGTCGATCGCCTGCGCGCGCTCGGCCTCGCGCCCGAGCTGCAAGCCGCGCGCGAGTGCGGCCGCGGCGGCTGCGTGGACATCGTCAACATCGTGGCCCGCATCCCCGGCGCCGAGCCTGGACCGGCGCTGCTCCTCGCCGCCCACTACGACTCGGTCCCGGCCGGCCCCGGCGCGAGTGACGACGCCGCCGGCACCGCCGCGGTGATCGAGATCGCCCGCGCCCTCCTCGCCGGCCCGCCCCCGCGCCGCCCGGTGATCTTCTTGATCGACGACGGCGAAGAGCTCGGCCTCTTCGGCGCCCGCGCCTTCGTCCGCGCCCACCCCTGGGCGAAGGAGGCCTCTGTCGTCCTCAACTTCGAAGCCCGCGGGACGGGCGGCCAGACCGCGATGTTCGAGACCAGCAACAACAGCGCCGATCTCGTCGAAGCCTACGGCCGCGCCGCGAAGCGCCCCGTCGCCAGCTCGGTGATCTACACGCTCTACAAGCAGCTCCCCAACGACACGGATCTCACCGTCTTCAAGCGCGCGGGGATGCGCGGCCTCAACTTCGCGTTCGCCGATCGCGTCTGGGAGTACCACACGCCGCGCGACACCGTGGACGCGCTCGATCCCCGCAGCCTGCAGCACATGGGCGATCAAGGCCTCGCCGCGGCGCGAGCGATCCTCACCGCCGGCAGCGGGCGCGAGGGGACCGAGGAGGCGGTGTACTTCGAGGTCCTGGCGCGCACGCTCGTCGTCTACCGTGCGCGGTGGGTGCGGCCTCTGGCGATCGTCGGCGCGCTGCTCGCCGTGGTCGCGCTCGCCCTGGCGATCCGCCGCAAGCGCGCGTCGCTTCCCGGCCTCGCCGTCGCGGCCGGGCTCGCGTTGGCGATGCCGATTGCCGCCGCGCTGGCGGGCCTCCTCGTCGCCGCGCTGATCGACGCGCTCCACGGCCGGCTGCTGCCCTGGAGCCCCGCGCCCACGCGTCCCTGGGTCGCCCTCGTCGCTGCCGGCGTGGCCGCGAGCACCGCGCTCGCCGCGGGGGTGCAGCGGCTCTGCCCGCTCACGCGCCTCGGCGGCGTCCTTGCGCTCTGGACGGCGCTGTCGCTGCTCGTCTCGTTCACGGCGCCCGGGGCGAGCTACCTCTTTGCGCTCCCGACGTTCGCCCTCGGCGGCGCCTTCCTCGTTGCCCTCCGCCGCGCGCGCGACGCCCCGTCTGCGCCCAGCACGCTCGCGTCGCTCGCGCCCGTCGCACTGACGGCGCTCCTCTGGTTCCCGCTCCTGCGCATCCTGCTGGTGATGGTCGGCGCCGGGGTGAGCCCGACGGCCACCGTCCCCGCGGCGTTCGTGGCGATGACCGCGATGCCGCTCCTGGCCTCGTTTTCAGGGCGTCTCCGCTGGGCAACGCCGTTGACGGCAGCCGCGGCGGCGCTCGTCGCCGTCGTCGTCGCGTGACCTACGGCGTCGTCAACGCACCGCCGCCCCACGGCACCAGGACGAAGAACACGAACCCGATCAGCAGCAACATCAGCAAGCTCGTGACGAGGTACGTCGACCGCGGCGACTTCGCCGTGCTCCAGCCGTCGCCGTAGAACTTCCCCCGCGATCGCGTGCGGATCCGCCGCTGCACGCCCTGCAAGAGCTCCGGCGCCACGGCGCCCTTCGGCGGCGCCAGCGCGCTCCGCAGCAGCTCGCGCACGTCGACCTCGTCGAGCGCCGACGCGCCCTCTTCCTCGAGCGCCGACTCTTCCTCTTTCTCGAGCAGCGCGCGCGCCTCCTCGTCGAGCTCGTCGAGCTCGGGATCGCGGTCGTGCGGCACTCGTGCGGGCTCCTTGTGCTCCCGCTTCTCGTCGCTCATTTGCCGCTCCTCTTTTCCACGGCGGGCTTGTCGGCCTGCGAGCTCCTGACCTTCTCGCCCATCGCCTTCTCGACGAGCGCGCGGAGCTGGGCTCTGGCCCGGTGGATCCGGCTCTTCACCGTGCCATCGGCGAGGCCGGTGACCTCGGCGATCTCTTCGTAGGACATGTCCTCCACGTCACGCAGGATGAGGACCTCGCGGAACTCGGGCTCAATTTGCGCGATGGCGCGCTTCACGACCACCTCGAGCTGCATGCCCTCGACCAGCTCGTCGGGCCGGCTGATCCCGCCGACGCTCACGCCCTTCGCGGCCGAGAACGGGAGGCGATCGGCCATCGCGTCGACGTCGTCCTGATCGTTCGCGTGGCGACGCGAGAGGTACTTGGTGCGGTTTTTACAGAGGTTGACGGCGATCCGATAAATCCAGGTCGAGAGCTTCGAGTCGCCGCGAAACTGATCGATCGCCTTGAAGACCTGGACGAAGACCTCCTGCGCGAGATCTTCCGCCTCGTCGCGCCGCCCGAGCATGCGGAAGACGAGCGCGAAGACACGGCGCTGATAGGTCACGACCAGCTCGTTGAACGCGCTCTCGTCACGAGCCACGAGGCGCGCTACGAACCTGGCTTCCTCCTGCTCCTCACTCGACAACGTCCCGGGCCTCCGCGAGCCCTACCGTAGACGCGCCGGGGCGAGACTTTCCACTCCCTTCGCGCCGAGCCCCCGGAAGCGCGCGGGCCCCCGGCATCGCCGCGGCGTTCCCGGCCTCCTTCGCCCACGGGACGGCCCGGAAGAAGATCCGTGCAGGGAGCCCCCACGCGATGGATGCGAAATGCGAGAAATGGCGCTATAGGATGGCCCGCGAGCCCCGACGGGGCCCACCCTTCCGGTGTCGTCTAAGGGCAGGACGGGGGACTTTGAATCCCCTAATCATGGTTCGAATCCATGCACCGGAACAAGGCGATCGGAGAGATCGGTCGGACTTTGCGCACAAAGTTGGGCACAAAATCGAGCGGGTGCCTGGTGCTGCTGCGGACGAGATCGCGGCGCCGCTCGCAGTTACGGTGCCCGAGGCCGCGCCCGCCGCGACGACTGGGTCCATACGCGATGACATGGCGCGCGCCCTCGCCGATGGTCTGGCGCGTGCCCTCGCGGCGAGTGATGGCAAAGCGGCCCGCATCGCGCTCGCCGCACTCGCCGGGCTGATGGACGACGCGCCAGAGGCCCCCGCCAGCCCGACGACGCCCATCCCCGAAGTAAAATAGGGTCAAATCCCCGGGGTTTGATGTCCTGGGACATCTCGGATCGGGTCGATCACCTGGGGCGGGATGTCCTGGGACCTCTCGCACCGGGTCGATCACCCGATCCGGGACATGGAAAGACGTCTCGGATCGGGTCGATCACCCGGCCCGAGAGGTTCCGGGACGTCGGCGATCGGGTCGATCACCCGATCCAGGACGTCCTACCGGGCGCGCTCCCCGAGTTGCTGGAGGCGCGGGCGCCCCGCCTGGTCGTCCACCACGACCCAAGGAGCCAGCGGGTCGTACGCCGTGGCACCCCACACCGGCAGCGGCGCGCTTTGCGTCATGTTGGAAAGACTGGGCTACTTCACCTTCTTGCAGAACCCATCCACGCAGAGCTGGAACCCCTGCGAAGGATAGTAGTACTGCCAGAGGAAGCACATCTCGTTGTTGAAGCCCTCGCCGAATGACACCTCGTTCGCGGTGGGGTTGTCCCACTCGCACTTGTAGGCGAGGCCCTTCGTGCTGGTCTTCCCGTTCCCGCTGTCGGGGAAGTCGAGCCCAGGCGTGAAGAGCTCGAGCGGCGGATCGGACCAGCTCTGGCCGTCGGCGACCGGGGTGCCTTTGATGTCGGTGATGTCGTTGGCGTACCAGACGCGCATCCGGGTTCCGAGCTGGTGCTGGTGGGTCGTCAACGCGAAGGTCTTGCTGCTGGCCAGGGCCTTCTGGAACTTCACGCCGGTGTCCCACTTCTGGTGGGCGGGGATGTGGATGTTCTGTGTTCCCCAGAAGGCCAGATCGCTCGGGACTACGTTGGTGGTGAGGGGCACCGTGTCGGCGTAGAGCTTGCCAGTCACGTCGAGCGGCTGGGAGCCGGTGTTGATCAAGTGCAGCTCGATCCGCACCATTTGATTGGCGGCGATCTCCAGCCCGACGGGGACGCCGGCTTCGTCGGTCGGGAAGTCGAGCTTGGACTTAGCCTGCTGGCCGATGAAGATCGGGTGCTCGCCGCTGAGCAGGCCGCTGAAGCCCTGGCAGGGTTGCGGGGTGAGCGCCTCGACCGTGGCGTTCGACTTGTAGACGATCATGTGGTGGGAGCCGCTGCCGAGATCGGCGCGGAAGCGGCGGACGAACGCGCCCTCGGCGTTCTTCAGGCTCACCGTGATGCACTGGGTGTCTTCAAAGCCGGACATGGCCTTGATCGGCCCGATGCCCGACTCGATGGTGGTGAGCGGCGCGCCCCCGTCGAACGTGTCACCCCCTGTTCCGCTGCTGGTGGTCGATCCGGCCTGGGCTCCGCCCGCGCCGGTGCTCGAGGTCGTCGCTCCGGACGGAATGGTCTCGACACTGGAGGAGCATCCGGAGGCGAGGATCATGGCAAAAGAGCCCAAAGCAAACATCGGCAAGCGGGAGAATGACATCGAAGGACCTCCTGGGTTTCGAGAGAATAGCGCACGATGAGCTGCGGGAGAGCGGGCGCAATCTCGCGCCGGCAGATCGCGCGGGGCTGAACGTTGACTGCCGGGCCGGAACGCGCGCTACCTGCTTCCTCGCGATCCGGGCGCGGAACATCCATTGCACTCCCGCCTCGATGGGAGGCAGAGCAATGGCAACGTGGATCGATCAGCAGCTACGCGCGCTGAAGCGCAGAGGCCGGCGGGGGAGCGCGCCGATTCTCGGGGCCCTGGGGGTCGGCGCAGGGCTCATGTACCTCCTCGACCCGGATCGAGGGCCGCGGCGGCGGGCGCTCATTCGGGACAAGAGCGTGCATGCCTTGCACGCGCTGAACGAGCTCTTCGAGAAGGGGGCGCACGATCTCTCCTGCCGCACGCGCGGCTTCATCGCCGAGGCGCAATCCTTCCTTCGTGACGAGGATGTGCCTGATGACATTCTGAAGGAGCGGGTCCGGGCCAAGCTTGGGCACGTAGTGTCTCACCCGCACGCCCTTGAGGTCACCGTGCGCGAGGGTCAGGTCACGCTCACGGGGCCTATTCTCACCGAGGACGTCGACCCGCTCCTGGCCGCGGTCGCCGTGGTGCCGGGCGTCCGCGACCTCGAGCCACACCTCGATATCTACGAGGCACCGGATAGTATCTCTGCGCTCCAGGGAGGCGATCTGGACGAGGAGAAGCGCGCGGAGCGATCGCATGCGCGCTGGTCACCGGTCCTGCGGCTCCTGGCCGGGGTCACCGCGGTTGGCCTCCTCGGCGTGGGGTTGCGGCGGCGTGATGGCCTGGGCGCGCTCCTCCGCCTCGGCGGAGCGGCGATGCTCGCGCGCGACGTCGCCAATCAACCCTTGAAGCGCCTGCTCGGTATCGGCGCCGGCAGGAACGCGGTCGAGATCCAGAAGACCTTCACCGTGCAAGCCCCGGTGGAGGACGTGTTCGATCTCTGGATCAACTGCGACAGCTTCCCGCTGTTCATGTCCCACCTGCTGCGGGTGGAGCCGCTGGGAGAGGGGCGGTATCGCTGGTTCGCGCGAGGGCCCGTCGGGCTGCCGGTGAGCTGGGAAGCCGAGGTGACGGAGCTCATCCCCAACCAGCGGATCGCCTGGGTGAGCCTGCCCGGCGCCACCGTCGCCAATGAAGGGGTGATCCAGTTCGACGAGACCCGGGACGGCGACACGCGCGTCGACATCAAGCTCGCCTACAACCCGCCCGGCGGCATGCTCGGCCACGCCGTGGCCACGCTCTTCGGCGTGGATCCCAAGCAGGCCATGGATGAAGACCTCGTCCGCTTTCAATCGTTGATCGAGCGGGGGAAGACGACCGCGCACGGGCAGGAGGTGCGCTTCGCCGAGATCGCCGCGCGAGATGAAGAATAGGCTATCCTGACGCGGCCTTGAAGCGCCGCCCTCCCTACCCGCCGTCCGAACACCCCCTCGAGCTCACCGGCACCGTCATGCGCGACATGGTCGCCCAGGTGATGGACCGAATCGTCCCTTACCTCGCCTCGCTCCCCGAGCAGCGAATGCACACCATGACCGGGGGAAAGAAGCTCGCCCGGTGGCTGCGCGAGCCGCTGCCGGAGGAGGGCGCGCCCTTTGACAAGCTGCTCACCCTGCTCTTCAGCCGCGTCATCCCGGCGACGCTGAACACCGCCTCTCCCGGGTATCTCGCGTACATCCCCAGCGGCGGCCTCTTCCACGCCGCCGTGGCCGAGCTGGTCACGCTGTCTGTCAATCGGTACATCGGCCTCTTCCAGGCGGCGCCCGGGCTCGTGCAGCTCGAGGCCAACGTGCTCGCCTGGTTCGCCGCCATGGTGGGAATGCCCGAGCGCGCGGGCGGGCTGCTCACCACCGGAGGATCGATGGCCAACCTCACCGCGCTGGTCACCGCGCGGCGCGAGCGCTTGCCGCCGGATTTCCTGCGAGGGGTCATTTACACCTCGACCGAAGCGCACCACTCGGTGCGCAAAGCGGCCCTGATCGCCGGGTTCCCCGAGGCGCAGATCCGGGCGATCGCGACGGACGACCGCTTTCGCATGATCCCCGCTGCCCTCGAGTCCGCCATCGCCGCGGATCGCGCCGCGGGGCAGACTCCCTTCTTCCTGGCCGTCGCCGCCGGGACCACCAACACCGGCGCTGTCGACGATCTCGAGGCCCTCGGGGCCATCGCCGAGCGCGAGCGCCTCTGGTTTCATGTCGACGCGGCCTACGGCGGCTTCTTCCTGCTCACTGAGCGCGGGCGGGCGGCAATGGTGGGGATCGCGCGCGCCGACTCGGTCACGCTCGATCCGCACAAGAGCCTCTTTCTACCGTATGGAACAGGCTGCCTACTCGTCCGTGATCGCGAGACGCTCCGGCGCGCGCACGCCGTCACCGGCTCGTACATGCCGCCGATGCAGACCGAAGACGACCTCGTCGACTTCTGCGAGATCGGCCCCGAGCTCTCGCGCGACGCCCGCGGACTCCGCGTCTGGCTCCCGCTCAAGATGCACGGAGCCCGGGTGTTCCGCGCCGAGCTGGACGAGAAGCTCGATCTGGCCCGCTACGTCGCCGAAGCGCTGCGGCAGATCCCCGAGATCGAGATCGTGGCCGAACCCGAGCTCTCGTTGCTGGCGTTCCACGTGCGCAGGCCCGGGCTCGACGATGTCCAGACTGACGCGCTCACCCGGCGGGTGATCGCCGCGGTCAACGAGCGTCAGCGGGTGTTCTTGACCGGCGCGGTCGTCAAGGGGCGCTTCCTGATTCGCATCTGCGTGCTCAGCTTCCGCACCCACCGCGATCGAGTGGAGATGGCGATCGAGGACATCTCCACGGCTGTACAGGAGAGCTGAGTTATTCCCCGCTCCACTCCGTTCGCTGAACGACGGGGAGCTGCAAGGCGCGCTCGCGGTCGAGCTCCAGGGAGCCGACGTGGATAGCGAGCGGGGATTGGACCCACTTGAAGATCGATTGGGTGAACAGGCGCGAGAACTTCTCGGCCCAGGCTTTGAGCTGCTGCGGATCGTGGTCCGGGAAGAGGCTCGGGAGGGCGCGGGCCACCTCGTCGGTCGCGAGCTTCTCGCTGGCGTAGAGGTAGAGGCAGGCGTCGAGGATTTCAAAGGGCATGAGCTCGGCCTCGCCGGACTGGTTGTCGGCGAGCTCGGGGCCCGCGGTCGTGCCCATCGTCATGCGGATGCCTTCGAAGCCATAGCGGCGGTGAAGGCGATCGATCAGCGCGATGACGACTGTCTTGGGGAGATTGGCAATCACGCTGTAGGCGCCCTCGAGGTCGCCGCCGACCGTGGTGTAGCCGACGGCCTTTTCGCTCATGTTGCCGGTCTGGAGGAAGAGCGCTCCGCTGGTGTTCGCCCAGTTCCACATCCGCGCTCCGCGGATGCGCGCTTGCACGTTCTGCTGGGTGATCGCCGTCGGCGCGGGGCCGCGCTCGCCGAGCATGGTCGTCGTCGCCTCGAGCTCGCGATGGAAGGCGTCCTCGATCGGCAAAACGGCGAAGGTCGCGCCGAGATCCTGGGCGATGCGGGCCGCGGCGCCGCGCGTGTCGAGGCTGGAGAAGCGCGTGGGCATGTAGAACGTGAAGAAGGTGGCCTTGATCTTCGCGGCGAGCGCCGCGCCTTCGAGTCCAGTGTGGATGAGGTGGAGCGCGCGCCAGGCGACGAGCGTGGTCAGCAGCGAGTCGCGACCGCCGGAGAGGGCGACGCCGATCGAGCGGAACGCGCCTGTTTTGCGGTAATAATCGGCGACGGCGAGCGAGAGGGCGTCGAAGAAATCGTCGAGCAGCTCGTCCCGCGGCGAGAGGGTGGGTGTGGTGCTCGTCGAGAGAAAGAACGTCGTCCCTTTCGGCGGCGCGGGGTACGCGTGGCGTGATCGATCGGCGGTCTTGGCGTCGATCTGGACGGCGGGCACCAGGCGCTCTTCGCGGCGGAAGTCCTCGAGATCAGCGCGCCAGGTGCTCGCCTCGCGGCGGCAGCGCGTGGTGCGATCGAGGTCGACGATCGTGGTCTGGTAGCCCTCCTGGAAGCGGGGGGCGTCGAGCATCGGGCGGCCGTTCTGGTTGACGTAGCCGCCGCCGTCGAAGACGAGGCCGTCGTTGCCGCCGACGAGGTTGGCGTAGGCGATCGTGCACTGGTTGTCGGAGGCGCGGGTGGCGATCATTTCGCGACGGGTGCTGGTGACGCCGGCGCGGAAGGGCGAAGCCGAGAGGTTGCAGATGATCTCTGCGCCGGAGTAGCAGCGGCGGCGCATCGGGCCGTCGGGAGACCAGAGGTCTTCGCACACCTCCATCGCCACGGTGCCGAAGTCGAAGGTGTAGATGCGGTCGCCGAGGAAGACGCCCTCGGCGTCGAGCGCGAGGGACGGTGTGCCGCGCGAGAAGGTGCGCGCTTCGTAGAAGATGTTGTAGGTCGGCAGCTTCTCCTTGGGGCTGAAGCCGAGGATCTTGCCGCGGTGGACGAGGGCGCCGCAGTTGAAGAGGTCGCCGCCGATGCCGACGGTGACGCCGAGGACGAATACCGTGCTCAGCGCCGAGGTGGCCTCGGCGAAGCGGCGGAGCTCGCGCTGCTGCGAGGCGACGAAGGCGCGCCACTGGACGAGGTCTTCCGCCGCGTAGCCGCCGATCACCTGCTCGGGGAAGACGGCGAGGGTCGTCTCCTCGGCGGCGAACGAGCGGGCGATCTGGATGCACCGATCGACGTTCGAGCGCACGGCCCCGACGGTGGAGTTGACGCTGGCGATGCCGATTTTCACGAGCCGCATGGGCGCCGAGCGTACTCGATTCAGGGCTCCTGGGAAGACCGAGGAAGGCCGAGGAAGGCCGCGCGCTACCGCGGGAGGAAGGCCGCGGCGGCGCCGAGGAGGGTGTCGATCTCGCCCGCGGTGAGGTGGACGTCGGCCTTGACCTGCTCGGCCGCGGCGAAGAAACGGATCGGCTTGAAGACGCGGACGCGGATGAAGGCGACGCGCACCGACGTCGCGTCGTCGACCGCGCGGGTGAGGGCGTCGGCGTCGGCGAGGGCCTGCTCGGGGCTCGCGCTCGGGCCCGCGATCGCGATCGCGGCGCCGCCGTCGTCAGCGAGCGTGAGCGTGGCGCGCAGGCTGCGGATCGACGGTGGAATAGGGGGGATCCGCCCGCCGCGCACCGTCGTTGCCGGGTCCTCCGCGCTCGCGAATACGGCGCCGGGGCCCTCGGGCTCGGGGAAGCCGCCGGTGCCGACGAACCGCCCGGCAGAGAGGGCGTGCGCCTCGGGCAAGAGCACCAGGATATCGGGCTCGATGATCGCGAGAATGCGAGTCTGCCCGCGCGCCGTCACCCGCGCTTCGGGGACGGGGGCGCCCGGGATCCACGCGCCGGTGACGCGGCCGGACGCCATCATCGCCTCGAGGGCCAAACGGATCTGCTCGCTCGGTAAATGGTGCTGGGCGACGACGATCGACTCGTCGGCTCGATCGGTCGCGGGGGCGGCGACGAAGGCGCGATCGAGATCTTTCTCCGGATCGAGGCCGGTGCCATCGAGGTAGGGACGGAAGAGGTCGAGCGATTGAATCTTCGCGGCGATCGGGCGGCCGCGGACGCGCTCGACATAGGTGAGCGCACCGACTCTGGCGTGGACGATCTCCCAGGCGATCGACGCGGCGTTGCGGGCTTTGGGGGGCGGCGTGAACGCCGCGGCGGATTCCGGTGCTGGCGCGGCGCCGCAGCTGATCTGGAAAGCCGTGAGAGCGAGCGTGATGACCGCGACGGAGCGAGAATAGCGCACCGCCCACCATTAGCCGTCATCGCCGAGCGATGCTAGGCCCGAAGATGCTTCATCAGCCCAAGAAGGTCGGATCCTGGTCGGGGGCGGCCCGGCGCCGGGGATCAACGCCGTCATCGGCGCGGCCACGATCCGCGCCGCGCTCTCGGGACACGAGGTCGTCGGGATCCAGGACGGCTTCAAGTGGATCATGAAGGGGGACATCGATCACGTCCGGCCCCTGACGACGTCGGAGGTGAGCCGGATCCATTTTCGCGGCGGCTCGTACCTCGGTATTGCGCGCGCCAACCCCACGGAGGCGGAGCACCTCCTCGAGAACACCATCGTCAGCCTGCTCCGGCTCGAGGTGGACAAGCTCATCACCATCGGCGGCGACGATACGGCCTTCTCGGCCTCGCAGATCGAGCAGCACTCGAAGGGGCGACTCCGCGTGGTCCACGTGCCGAAGACGATCGACAACGATCTCGATCTGCCGAGCTACGCCGACACCTTCGGGTTCCAGACGGCGCGGCACATCGGCGTTCAACTGGTGGAGAATCTGATGGTCGACGCCCAGACGACGTCGCGCTGGTACTTCATCGTGACCATGGGGCGAAAGGCCGGTCACCTCGCGCTCGGGATCGGTAAATCCGCCGGAGCGACGCTGACGCTGATCCCCGAGGAGTTCCCCGAAGGGCACGTGCGCCTCAAGACGGTGGTGGAGACGCTGGTGGGCGCCATCGTCAAGCGGCTGGCGAGCGGGCGGCCCGACGGGGTGGCGATGATCGCCGAAGGCCTGGTGGAGCGGATGGAAGAGGCGGATCTCGCGGGCCTCGCCGGGGTGGAGCGGGACGCGCACGGGCACCTTCGCATCGGCGAGTTGGCGTTTGGCGACATCCTGAAAGAGCGGGTGCAGCAGCGGCTCTCCGAGTTCAACGTCAAGGTGACGATCGTCTCCAAGAACCTCGGCTACGAGCTGCGCTGCGCCGATCCAATCCCCTACGACATGGAGTATGCGCGCGACCTCGGCTACTGCGCGGCGAAGTACCTGATCGAGGGCGGGAACGCCGCGCTGGTGGCCATGGTCCACAGCGTCTTCCACGCCCTGCCCTTCGCGGCGATGATGGAACGGAGCACCGGGCGGATGCGCGTGAGGATGGTTGACATCAACAGCGATCGGTACATGATCGCGCGGCGCTATATGCTCCGCCTGCGGCAAGACGACTTCGACGATCCGAGCGAGCTCGCCAAGTTCGCGAGCGTGCTCGGGATCACGATCGAGGAGTTTCAGGCGCAGTTCGCCTACCTGGTCGTGAGCGAGCCGCGGTCGCGCGCCTTCTTCCCGGAGGACACCCCGTGATCATCGATTGCCATGCTCATTTCGAGCCGCGGATGCTCGACGCCGCGGGCGTGCTGGCGAAGATGGACGCCGCCGGGGTCGACCGGATCGTGCTGATCCCGTCGATGAACGATCCGCTGCCGAGCACGCCGGAGCGCCTGCTCTCGGCGCTGCGAACGCTGATGATGTCCAGGCCCGGCCGCGCGGTGGCCGAGGTCATTCATCGGGCCACGCTCACGGCGGAGGGCGATCTCCAGCTCTCTGGCAAGGTGTTCACCATTTACGATCGCCCCGACAACGCCTCGGTCGCCAAGCTGGTCGAGGCCCACCCGGCGCGGTTCCTGGGGTGGATCTTCCTCAACCCGCGCAACAACCCCGCGGTGCTCGACGAGCTGGAGCGCTGGAGCAGCGTTACGGGGATGATCGGGATCAAGGTCCATCCGCACTGGCACGATTACCGGACCGAGCAGCTCTTCCCCTTGCTCGCCCGCGCCGAGGAGCTCGGGCTGCCGGTGCTGATCCACCTCGGGTTCGGCAAGCGCGGGGATTTCCGGGCGATCTGCGCCAAGTTCCCGCGCCTGACGGTGATCAGCGCCCACGCGGGGTTCCCTTTCTACAAGGACCTCTGGGTTCACCACCGCGAGTGTCCGAACCTGCACGTGGATCTCTCGAGTCCTTACATCGACGAGGCGCTGGCGCGGGCCGCGGTGGCGGCGATGGGGCCGGAGCGGTGCCTTTATGGGACAGACGCGCCCTATGGCTTCCACGACCCCGAGGGGAGCTACGATTACGGCGCGATCAAGGGCTGGGTGGAGCGACTGCCGATCTCGAGCGCGAAGCGAGAGGCGGTCTTCGGGGAGAATTTCCTGGCGCTGCTCGGGAAGGCCAACGTCAAGCCGGTGTGATCAAGGGGCCTTGAGGCCCCGCTGCACGCGCTCGTGCCAGAGCAGCATCTCGGCCCCGCCCGGGCCGCGGTTGAACTCGTATCCATGGTTGCCGGGTACGATGAGGAGCTCGTGGACTACGCCGTCGCGGGAGAGGCGCGCCGACGCGGCGCGGACGGCGGGCAAGAAGGGATCGGCGTCGCTCGAGACGAGGCGCAAGAGCACGCTGGCCTTGGCCATGGCGGCGCGGGCGAGCTCGGAGATCAACGGGGCCTCTTCGACGCTGATCGCGGGCTGGAGGGCGCCGACGACGCCGAAGACCTCCGGGTGGGTGAGGCCGACGAAGAGGGCGACGCGGCCGCCCATGCTCACGCCGTCGATGCCAGTCGCGGCGCGATCGGCGGTGGATCCCGTCTCTTTGCGGACGCGCGGGAGGAGCGTTTCGAGGACGAAGCGCGCGAAGGTCTGCACGCCCGCGACCGATCGATCGGCGAGCACCGGGGTGGCCGGGCACGCGACGGAGAGGCCTTTGTAGGCCGCCGCGGCGAGCGAGGCGTTGAGTCGCGAAAGGCGCGCTTCGCTGAACATCTCCTGAAGGTCGCCTCCGGTGAGCGGGGGAGCGAGGAGGCGGCGGTGGAGGCGATCGAGATCGTACTCGCGCGGCCAGGCGCCGGCGCCGATATCCAGGCTCTTCCCTGCTTCGCCGCGGCCGTGGAGGGCGATGAGGAGCGGTGACGACGTCGGCGCGTCCGGGACGAGGAGCTGGGCTCGCTCTCCTTCGGGGTAATCGGGCGCGGGGGGAAACGAGAGCACCCGCCACGCGCCGCCGGGCGGAGGCGGGCCCGCTTCGGCGGGCAAGCTCGCCTCGGGCGGAGGCGATCGGCGACACCCTTCGAGCGCAAGACCCGCTCCGGCGAGGAGGATCGCGCGGCGGGTCAGGCCCTGGAAACCAGTGGAATCGCCGCGCCGACGGAGCATGGCGAGACCGTATCATGGATGGGGTGCGGCGCGGGTAGCGACCGACGGCCGATCGTGGTAGCCGCGAACCATGGCGTTCCTGATCCCTTCGCACGCGTCGCGTCCCAGCGATGATCCGATATTTGCCCTGAACGGCGAGGCTCGGGCGCGCGCCCAGGCGGGGGAGTCGATCGTCAACGCGACCGTGGGAGCGATGCTCGACGACGCGGGGAAGCTCGCGGTGTTGCCGAGCGTGGCGCAGGCGCTGCGGGAGGTCCCGGCCGAGGTGGGGGCCGGCTATGCGCCGATCTCGGGGCCGCCGGCGTTCCTGCGCGGGGTGATTGGCGATCTGCTCGGGACGCGGCCCGAGGCGGCGCAGGCCGTCGCGGTGGCCACGCCGGGAGGATCAGGCGCGCTCCGTCTGGCGTTGTGCAACCTGATCGAGCCCGGGCAATCGCTGCTGACGACGAGCCTTTACTGGGGGCCGTACAAGACGCTCGCCGACGAGTCGGATCGCGAGCTCGCCACGTTCCGGATGTTCGATGAGCAGGGCCGGCTCGACGTCGTCGATTTCGAGGCGAAGCTCGCCGAGCTGGTGGAGAAAGAGGGGCGAGCGCTGGTGTTCCTCAACTCGCCTTGCCACAACCCGACCGGGTACTCGTTCGACGACGCGGAGTGGGACGCTGTCGCCGCGGCCGTGGGGCGCGTGGCCGAGCGAGGGCCGGTGTCGATCCTGCTCGACGTGGCCTATGCGCGCTACGCGGCGCGGGATCTGACGCACGCCATCGATCGGGTGATTCACCTGGCGCCCAAAGCGCTGATCCTCTTCGCCTGGTCGGCGTCGAAATCGTTCACCGAGTATGGCCTTCGCGTGGGGGCCCTGGTGGCCGTGGTGCCTGACGCGGTGGAGCGAAAGCAGATCGAGAGCGCGTTCTCCTATTCGTGCCGGGGCACGTGGTCGAACTGCAACGCTGCTGGGATGGCGGCGATCACGAGGATCCTGGAGGACAGCGCGCTGCGAGCCCAGGTGGACGGCGAGCGGGCCGAGCTCAAGGCCGTGCTCGATCGCCGCGTAGCCCGATGGAACGAGCTCGGTGGCAAGGCCGGGCTCCGCTATCCGCGCTACGACGGGGGCTTCTTCACGACGGTGTTCTGCGACGACGCGGCGGGCGCGGCGGCGAAGCTTCGGGCTGAAGGGCTGTTCGTGGTGCCGCAGTCAGGGGCCTTGCGCGTGGCGCTCTGCTCGGTGGCCGAGCGAGACATTGGCCGCCTGGTTGAAGGGATCGCCCGCCATACGCGCTGAGCCACGCGGCAAGTCCGGGTGAATCACAGCTTGTAATCGGCCTTTCCAGGTTCGATGTACTGCGCCGACGGGCAGCGGACATCGAACCTGGAAAGGCCGTTCCTTCATGCAAGTCGAGAGTATCGGCTCCCTCTGGCTCTGGGTGGGGTTCGGGGCCTTCGTCGTCTTGATGCTGGCGCTCGATCTCGGCGTCTTTCACCGGCGGACGCACGCGGTCTCGATCCGGGAGGCGGCGATCTGGAGCGTCGTCTGGATTGCCCTCGCGCTCGGGTTCAACGCCTTCGTGGCGATCCAGTGGGGGCCGAAGCTCGGGGTCGCGTTCCTGACAGGCTACCTGATTGAGAAGGCGCTCTCGGTGGATAACCTGTTCGTCTTCTATGCCATCTTCTCGGTCTTCGCTGTCCCTGCGGCGTATCAGCACAAGATCCTCTTCTGGGGCATTGTTGGGGCGCTGGTCTTGCGGGCGGTGATGGTCTTCGGCGGGGCCGCGCTGCTCCGGCATGTCCACTGGTCGATCTATGTCTTCGGGATCATCCTCGGGGCGACCGGAGCGCGGATGTTGATGCGGCCTGACGCCGCGCCGCACCCGGACAAGAGCCGCCTCTACCGCTGGGTCACCCGGGTTATCCCGACGACGAGCGGGCTCCACGAGGGGCGCTTCTTCGCCCGGGAGGGCGGCGCGCTGCGGGCGACACCGCTCTTCCTCGTGCTCGTGCTCGTCGAGCTGTCGGACATCGTCTTCGCGGTGGACTCGGTCCTGGCGATCTTCGCCATCTCCGACGATCCGTTCATCGTCTTCACCTCGAACATTTTCGCGGTGATGGGGATGCGGTCGCTCTATTTCGTGCTGGCGAACATGGCGACGCGGTTCGTGTACCTGCAGCCGGGGCTGGCGCTGGTGATGATCTTCGTGGGGGCGAAGATGGCGCTCTCGCACGTGGTCAAGGTCTCGGTGACGGTCTCGCTGCTGGTGGTGGCGCTGCTGCTCGGGGGCTCGATCCTGGCCTCGCTGCTCAAGAGCCGGCGCACTCCTGCGAAGTAGGAGATCCGAACGCCGCGGCTCTCTGGTATCTCTTGCAGCCGTGAGCATGCGAACGAACGACCCCCGCGTAACCACCTCGATTCGACTCCTTGGATACCTGAGCGCCGCCGGCGCGATCGGCGTCGCCCTCGCGGCGTGCTCGTCGGCGCTGCACCTCGATCCGCCCGGCTCCGGGGGGACGGGGACGGGGTCCGGCGGCGAGGCGGCGTCGACCACGACGACAGGGACCGGAGGCAGCGGCCCCGTGAAGCTCTGCAATTCGAACCCGGATTGCACGGCGCCCGATAAGTCGATCTGTGACACGGTCACGAACAAGTGCGTCCAGTGCCTGGTCAACAGCGACTGTTCTCAGAGCGTAGGCCTGACGTGCTTCGGTGGAACGTGCGGCTGCCCGAGCAAGGGCGCGGCCCTCTGCCCGGCCCCGAAGGAGCTCCAGTGCGTCGACACGCTGAAGTCGTCGCTCGACTGCGGCTCCTGCGGGCACGCGTGCTTCGGCGCCTGCGAGGCGAGCAAATGCGTCGGCCCGTGGGAGCGGACGTCGATCATCGACGCGCCCGAAGCGCGCACGCAGCACGTCGCGGTGTGGGCCGACAGCAAGATGATCGTGTGGGGCGGTCGCACGGCGTCCGGCGCGACGGCGACCGGCGGCGTCTACGATCCTGCGAGCAACACCTGGACGGCGACGAGCATGACCGACGCGCCGAGCGCCCGCTTCGACGCCGGGGCGGTCTGGGATGACACGGGGAAGCGGATGATCGTGTGGGGCGGTCGCCCCGCGGTCGCCGGTCCCGCGCTCAACACCGGCGCGGTCTACGACCCCGCGAAGAACGTGTGGGAGACGATCGCCCTCAAGGCGGACACGCCCACCGCGCGCTGGGGTCACACCGCGCTGTGGACGGGCACGAAGATGCTCGTCTGGGGCGGGACCGATGGGACGACGGTGGCCGCGAACGGCGGGCTCCTCACGTCGGTCACGCCGGCCACGCCGACGTGGGACTACATCCCCCCGCTCCTCGGCCACCGCAGCGGGTACGCCGCGGCGTGGACCGGCACCAACTTCTTCGTGTGGGGCGGCCTGGGCAACGACGACGGCGTGACGGTGACGGACGCGCCCCTCGGCAGCGGAGCGAGCTACGAGCCGGGGCTGATGGCGTGGACGCCGCTCAGCCTCAGCCCCCTCGTCGGGCGGTCGCAGGCCTCCGCGGTGTGGACCGGGAGCGCCACGGTGGTGTGGGGCGGCTACGACGGGGCGATGTACCTCGACACCGGCGCCAAGTACTCCGGCGGCGGCGGCTGGCTTTCGGCCAACAACCCGGCGCCGACCGGGCGGGTCGGCCACTCGGCGGCGCTGATAAAGACACCGACAGGCAACATGACGATCATCTGGGGCGGCCTGAACGCGACCGGGTTCCTCGACAGCGGCTACACGTTCAATGAGAGCTCGCTCGACTGGTCGAAGGCGCTGTCCACCGGGCCGATCGCCCGCGCGCACCACTCGACGGTGGTCAACGGGACGGCCGGGATGACCGGCTCGAAGATGATCATCTGGGGCGGCGTCATCACCGGCGGCCTCACCAACACCGGCGCGATCTTCGACGCGTCGACCATGTGAATTCACCGAGGCGTCGCGCGCTGGCTCGGATGAGCGCAGGCCTGGGGTTCGCGATCCTCGCGGCCCTCGCCGCGTGCGCTGCTCCGAGCGCTTCGCCTTCGCCTGCGGCCTTCGCCGCGTCCGCGACGCCGCCCGACGTGACGGCCTGCGCGACGGGTGACAGCGCGGCGTGCATGGGGCTCTACGCGCGCACCTGCGCCGAGGGCGACGCGCGCGGGTGCGGCGCGCTCGGCGATCTCTACGAGCGCGGCGCCGGCGTTCCCCAGGACGACGCGAAGGCGGCGCGGCTGCATCGCGCGGCGTGCGAGGGCGGCGAGGCTCTCTCGTGCGCGCGGCTCGGGCGCCTGCTCGACGCGGGGCGCGGCGGGCCGGCCGACGCCGCCGGGGCCACCGCGCTCTACGGGAAGGCCTGCGCGAACGACGTGGCCGACGCCTGCGCGCAGCTCGGCGTGTCCACCGCGCTCGGGCTCGGCGTCGCGAAAGACGAGGCGCAGGCGGCGGCGCTCTACGGCCGCGCGTGCGCGCAGGGATCTGTCGAAGGCTGCGCGCGGCTGGGGGCGAGCTACGCGGCGGGCACCGGCGTACCGAAGGACGAAGGGCGGGCCGCGGGGCTCCTGCGATCGGCCTGCGCGCGCGATCACGCGCCGAGCTGCAAAGAGCTCGCGGCGCTGCTTTCGCGCGCGCTGCCCCCGGTGCGCGACGACGCGGCGGCGCTGGTCCTCTACCGGCGCGCCTGCGACGCGGGCGACACGAGCGCGTGCTTCGAAGCGGCGGGGCTGCTCTCGGTCGGGCGCGGCACCCCCGCCGATCTCGTCGCCGCGACGGCGCTCTGGAGCCGCACCTGCGACGCGGGCAACGCCGCCGGCTGCGCGCGCCTCGGCTTCGCCATCCTCAAGGGTCGCGGCGTACCCCTCGACGCCGAGCGCGGCGCGCTGCTGCTGCAGAAGGCCTGCGCGAGCGGCGCCGTCTCGGCCTGCAACCTGCTCGGCCTCGTCTACGCGCTCGGCGACGGCGTCCCGCGCGACGACGCGCGCGCCGAGGGCCTCTTTCGATCCGCGTGCACGCGCGGCGACGCGACCGCCTGCGCGCGCCTGGGGAGCTGCTACCTGCGCCGCCGCGGCGACCAGCCGAGCTACGACTTCGGCATCGCGCAGGCCTCGACCGACTGTCGCTCCACCGCGGCCGCGTGCGAGTGGCTGGGCAAGCTCCCCACCACCGTCGCCAAGCAGGCCTTCAGCGCCCTCGTCGACACCTGCGACGCCGAGGTCCCCGCCGCGTGCAGCGCGCTCGCCCGCGCCATCGCCGCCGGCCGCGTCCCGAAGACGACCGCGAAGGTGGTGCTCGGTCGCATCCGCGCTGCGTGCGAAGAGGGCAAGCCCCTCTGGTGCCGACGCCTCGCGTACTGGCACGAGCACGGCCTCAGCGTCGGCAAAGACCCGGCGAAAGCGCGCCTGTTTTACCGCAAGGCGTGCGACGCGGGCGATGGGCGGGCGTGCACCGATCTGGGGCGCATGTTCGCGTCCGGCGAGGGCGGGGAGCGATCGGAGGTGGCCGCGTTGGCGCTGCTACGACCCGCTTGCGAGAAGGGCGGCGACAACGGCGCGGCGTGCAGCAGCCTGGGGATGATTTTGCTCTCGCATGCGTCGGAGGCCGACAAGGTTGAGGGCGCGCGGCTGCTCGATCGGGCGTGTGAGGTCGGCGATGGGCTCGCCTGTCAGCGGTTGACGCGGCTCCTTCCGTTCAAGGTCCTTGAGGCGCAGGACGCGACGAAGGGGCCTCACGACGCGGGGAAGGAGGAGGCCCATGCGGCGGATCTGCTCGACCGGGTGTGCGCGGCGGGCGGGGAGCGCTGTGAAGAGGCGCAGAAGCTGCGAGAGAAGGTGGGCGTCTCGCTGGAGTGAGGGTGGGAGAGGGCGCGACGCAAGTACACCGACGAGGTGGTCTTGCGATCCACACGCCGGCAATGCCAACGTGACGGGACGTCACACTTGACGCCACGTCACCACCTCCTAGGATCTCCCGCGTGACCATCGCCGAGCTGGCCGCCTCCGCGGAAATCCGCGCCCACGCTGAGGCGGGCAGGATCACGTTGAGCCATCCCGCTCGGCAGCGCGGGACGATGCGCGGCGCCCGGTTCGCGGACATACGGCATGCGCTCACCACAGCGCTGAGCGGCGAGGCACAATCGAACGGATGCTGGCGCATCGACAGCGCCGATACGGACGGAGACGAGCTCACGGTCATCGTCGCGATCTGGCACGACGTGCTGGTGATCACGGTATTTCAGGAGATAGAGCCAATGAAATGCCCTCTGTGCAACAAGGGAGCTGTGAAGGCGGCGGACGTGGAAATCTCCGAGCGAGTCGCCGGCCATACGTTCACTGCAACCATTCATGGCGAGCAATGCGACGCGTGCAACGAGGTCTTTTACCCGGGCCCTGCCGTCGAAGCTTTCGAGATAGCCGTCGCCCGTGCGCTCACGAGCACGGACGAAGCTGGGGGTGAGACGTTCAAGTATGCCCGCAAGGCCGTGGGCCTCCGGGCCGAGGATCTCGCCAGCTTGCTCGGGGTTGCCCGCGAGACCATCTCGCGATGGGAGACAGGCAAGCACCCGATCGACTCGGCGGCGCTGGCTGTCCTGGCGCTCATTGTGAAGGACGCGGCCCAGGGTTCGACGTCGACTCTCGAGGTCCTGCGAGCCCGTCGCGAAGCGAAGCCGTTGAGCAAGCGAGTAGCGCTGAAGCTCGCGTCCTGATCGACGAACCGTCGCGGGGCGAGGCGCGACAAACCCGTCAGAAGGCAGTCAAAAAGCTCCCGGACGCGCGTCAGGGAGCTTTTTGACAAGTGAAAATGCTCGGGGACACCCGTCCGCCGCCTTCCTCGCATGCGCGAAGGCTCCCGGACGGCCGGCCCCGCGCATTTTCGCATCCACGAAGGCTCCCGGACGGACGGCCCCGACTACCTGGACAAGTGAAAACGCTCCCGGACAGGCGTCCGGGAGCGTTTTCACTTGTGCGAACGCCCCCTCCCTCGCGTCCGCGTCGATTTCAGTCGGCGGGCGCCGTCGGCTCCGCGGGCGCGGGCTCTGCCCGTCGCGACCGCCCGGACAGCACGTCGAGAAAGAAGGTCGCCACATACTCGCGCTGCCGCGGGAACCGCTCGTCGAGGGCGCCCTTGGCGGCGGCGAGGGCGTGGGCGGCGTCGAGCACCAGCTTGATGCCGGCGCTCACCAGCCGCGCGCGCGCTTCGTTGCCTTTCTCGCGCTCGTCGAGGCAGCTTTGCTGCTGGTCGGCGCGCTTGGTGAGGTCCGCGGCGATCGCTCCGCGCGTGGGGAAATCGGGCACGTCCTTGAAGCGCTCGACGGCGGCGAGGACCTTCTTCGGCTCGAGCGCAATCCGCTCCTTCGTCAGCGTCGCAACGCTCTTCCCGAACACGTGCGACGCCCCGAGCTCCGTCTTGCTTTTGAGCGCGAGCTTGGTCCCGGTGTTGCCGTCGCTGACGCCGCTGTCGAGGACGTGATCGCCCATCTCCACGCGTACCTGGAGGCGCGCGCCGAGGTCGAGATCGTGGTCCTCTATCGCGCGTCGAGCGGCGACGAGCGGGGATAGGTGCGGCTCGAGGAGAGCGCGGCGCAGGGCGAAGAACTGCCGATCTTCGTCCGACCGATCGAGGTCGAGATCCGAGGCGGCGTCGAAGGCGTTGATGGTCGTGGAGATGGCCTGCGCCATGGTGGCGAGGGTGGAGTCGGAGCCAGCGAGCATGGGAGTTCCCTCCGGTGAGTGGGCGCGCGGATGCTCTCGCGCTTCCAGGCGATGATCAAGAGCATTTTGTCCGGTGTCCTGATCGTCGACGGCGAGCTTCGCCCGATGCACCTCGCGAGGACGCCCGCCGCGCGAGCCTGGACGCCCGTGCCGAGCAGTGGTGTGCTCTCGCCCCGACCTCATGCCTCTGCTCCTGCTCCAGCTTTTTTTCTTCGCCCTGATCGCCCAGGCGCTCTACCTGGCCTCGACGCTGCTCGCGGCGCGGCTGCTGGGCGCCAACGCCGAAGTTGCGCGCCTGGGCGCGGGGCCCCGGCTTCTGGGGTTCTCGCTGGGCACGACCAAGGTCGAGGTGCGCGCGCTGCCGATCGTGGCGGCGGTGTCGCTGGAAGGGATGATCGACAGTGAGGGGCCGCCGGTAGGGTTCCGGGCGATGCACCCGCTGCGGCGCGTGGGGGTGGTGCTGGGATCGTGGATTTTGCCGGCGCTGGTGGCGGTGCTGCTGCTGGGGCCGCTGCGGGCGGCGCATCACCTGGGAGCGGCGTTTCCGCAGATGCTCCAAGGCAGCTTGCATACCGAGGTGGCGACCGCGCTCTGGAAGGCCTTTCTGGCGCTCCCGGTTCAGGTCGCGCTGGGCGTCTTCCTGGCCAAGGTGACGGCCTTCAACCTGCTCCCGCTGCCCATGATCTCGGGCGGGCTCGCGCTCCGTCACCTGCTCTCGTGGCCATTTCCCGTGTTGAACGGGCACTCCCGTGGGCTGGTGGCGTTGCACCTGATCGCCATGCTGCTGATGCTCGGCCTGGTGTTCCGGTGGCCTTACGCGCTCTATCTGGCGCTCACGGGGTGAGACGCGACCGAGCCGTGCGCCGTGACGGGAACCCTGGCGCTACACCAGACGGGCTCGGCACCTCGCTTCGGCGATTCGTGCTGCCTCCCTGACACCGATCTGGTACGCGCTGCTGCAAGACTCGCGGGTGACTATGTCGGGGCGTATACCTGGGGCAAGTGTCCTGAAAATCCGTGACCAAGAAAATATTCCTGCACGCCCTGGCGCTTTCCAGGGACGGTCATCTGGCCGAGGCGGTCGCGGCGGTCGCAAAGCTCCAGATGGGGTTCGTTCAGAGGCGAATTAACCACCACAAGAAGCAACCGGACCACCGCGAAGCCGCGCTCCGCCTCGAATCTGCGCTCCAGGCCGCGAAGCAACATTGCGCCGTGCCCATCTCGCCCGCCCCGACCGCATCGAGCTTTGTGGCCCCGCTGCCCCCTGACTATGCGGAGGCTCCCGAAGGCGCGATCGATTTTGACAAGCCCGAACCGTTCCTGAACTGGGTCGCGGCAGCCTGGGACCGTATTCCGCACCTTTTCCTCGAGCGCCTGAAATACATGGACGTCTGGGCCCTCGTGGCGCCGGGCTCGCTGCGTCTCGAGGAACGCCCCCGAAGGCCGCCCGTCGAGCAGATCCTTTTCAGCGGATCTGCTCGAGGGCCCACTCCACCGCACGCCGCGGTCGGAGGACGCCCGCGCCCTGGCGGATGAGGTCGACGTTGTGGAGCGGGACCGCCGTCGAGAGGAGGCCACGCTTGAGCTCGGCCGGCGTGAGCGCGGGGTTGGCTTCGAGCATCTGGGCGACCACCGAGGCGGTGATCGGCGAGGCGAACGAGGTCCCGTCGACGTGCTGGTAATCGGGGGAGATGTATTTGCAGCGGTTGATCCGCGCGTCGATGGCCTCGATCAGGGCCTGGACCGAGGCGCGCTCTTCCGGCGAGGCGGTCTGGCGCGTCTCGGAGAAGCCGTGTTCGACTGACTCTTCTTCCAGGACCGAGAGGAGCTGGAAGAGCGGTGCGGCTTCGCGCGCGGTGAGGGTGCCGGGGAGCATCGGCGCGGGGAGCCAGATCGCCGGGGCGAGCAGGTCCGGCTTGGCGACGTCGCCGATGCGGCCGTGGCTCGAGGGCCAGGGCTCGTCGTCTTCGCTGCCGGTGGTGTTCTTGTCGTTGGAGCCGCCGGCGGTGATCGCTTCGGCCACGGAGCCGGGGGCGAGCGGGGGCGCGCCCGGGTTGTTGCCGGCGGCGCAGACGACGACGATCCCCGCGGCGACGACCTCGCGCACCGCGTCCTCGACGTCGGCGAAATCGGGATCGTTGCGGACGACGCCGAGCGAGACGTTGAGGATCTTGATCTCGAGGTGCGGGTAGCGGAGCGGGAAGCGGATCGCGTTGGCGACGTTCTTCCCGCGGATGCGCCCGTCGTCGATGCTGGCCTTGATCAGCACCACGTCGGACTCGCTCGCGAGCCCGCGGTAGCGGCCTCCAGAGACGTAGCCGTTGCCCGCGGCGCAGCAGGCCGTCATCGTCCCGTGCCAGCCAAAGGGCTGCGGGGTGAAGAACTCGCCGCCGACGGGCACCTCGCGGGCGGCGTCGGCGTAGACGCGGATCCGCCGGCGCGGTCGCATCAGATCGGGGTGCGGGTAGAAGCCGGAGTCGACGAAGCCGATGCAGACGCCGCGGCCGGCGTACTTGGGGTGGGCTTCGAGGCGTTCAGGGAGCGAGAGGATCTGCGGGCGGGCCAACGGTCTCCTTCGGCGGCGCCGCGCGCGGGCTCGGCGTCAGTGGGGCAAGAGGTTGAGGATATCTTGAACGGCCGTCGGCGTTTTGAAGGCGGGGACGGGGTTGGGGCCAGAGGCTTTGTCGATGGTGTCGGCGCTCTCGACCTTCGGCTCGGGGGGGAGCGGAGCCTGGCCGGGGGGCGGCCTATAGCCGGGTTTACGGTACGTCAACAGCGCGATCTTCTCGTTGTTGTAGGCGGTCTTTTGTCCGGGCGGCGGGCACATCGCGCGGATCCAGTACACGTCGAAGGCGACCAGCTCGTCCTCGGGGCGCCCCGTCTCCTTGTGCCAGCCGCGCAGGTATTCGAGCAGGCCCTGGCGGAAGACCTTGTTTCGGTCGAGCCGGATCCGGTTGAAATAGTCCTGCTGAATTTGCCCGAGGCCGAGGCCGCGCGCGTCGGAGATGTCGAGATCCGGCGCCTGACCCGTGAAGGGATCGACGTGGCGGCCGTCGAGGGTGATCGCGTCGACGCTGACCGAGCCGTCATCGGCGATCGGGTTCGGCGCGAACATGCCCCAGCCCTGGAACATGCGCGGGTAGACCAGCGTCGCCGTCATCACGCTCGGCATCTTCGGCTTGGCCCAGGTGGGGACGGCCTTGTTCTCGGAGATGGCCTGGAGGACCGAGCAGATGGCGACCCAGACCAGCAAGGTCTCGCGCAGGTAGATGCTGCCAGTCCAGATCCGGTCGCGGAGCGGCGAGGAGGGCGACGTCGACTCGGCGCCGCGCGGCGGGATGGTGAGGCCGAAGTAGCGCGTCAGCGCCGCGCGGTTGCGGCCCGCGTAGGCCAGGATCGGCCCGAGCAGCCCGAAGCTCCCGAGGCGAACGATCCAGAACCCCCAGCGCCCGCCGGGCAGGGCCTGGGCGATCTCCCGGAACGCGGCGAGCCCGGTGAAGACGGCGCCCGAGGCCTCGTCGCGCGCGGTGAGCAGCTCGGGCGAAGGCAGGTCCGGCGAGCTCTCCTCGAAGCGGAGTAGCTCGAGGTTGTCGAGGCGAGAGAGGGCGCGGCAGACGGCGAAGGCGAAGGGCGATCCGCGATCGAAGACCACGACGCGGGGGGCCGACTTGCGGCGATACCAGCGCTCGGCGGCCTCCCACTGCGGGGGCGCGATCAGGCACATCGACCAGCCGATCATGAACCACGCGAAGGGCCCGAGGCGCATCATCACCCCGAACGAGGTGTGGAGCGCGAGGATGCCAATCATCGCCAGGGTGCGGGTGATCCGCTTGGCGTAGGGCGAGAGGATCCACGCGACCAGCAGCGCCTCGAGGCAGAGGACGCCCCAGGTGATCGGCCGCGTCATCCAGTACGGGAGGATCTCGCGCATCCAGACGGCGAGGCCCGTCACCATCCGGTTCAGGTGGAGGACGTAATGGACCGTCTGGCCGGTGCGCCAGAGGCTGCCTGACTTGTTGACGACGTTGAAGAAGTAAACCACCGCGAGGTTGAGCACCACGAGGAGGACGGCGAGCGAGGTATAGGGCTTGTAAGCTGAGGAGGGGCGATACCGCTCGTTCAGCTCCTCGGTGCTGCGCTCTTTGCGCTCGCGCCAGGAGCGGAGCCAGGCGTCGACCGAGAAGCGCTTCCCGGTCGGCAGGAACATGCCATATGCGACGACGAGGTTGACGGCGACATAGCCGCCGTTCTCGACCATCACCAGCCGATTATCGAGGCTCGTCACCGCGACGAAGGAGAGGATCGAGAAGAGCTTCGTCTGCCACCCGATCATGAAGAAGAAGTGGCAGAGGACGAAGAGCGCGAAGATCACGTGGACCTCGCCGAGCGAGGAGAAGGCGTGAAAGACGCTGAAGTTGTAGCCGCTGCTCGGGCGGAAGAGGTGATAGTGGTTGGTGAGCACGCCGTCGTTCGAATAGAACTGGCGGGCCTCGCCCCAGTGGCGGAGCATGTCCGCGAGGCAGAGGAAGCCCACGACCCAGCGGTAGATGCCCGCGGTGCGTGGCTCCATCACGCAGTAGTGGTCGCGGATCCAGGTGAGCGTCTCGACCAAGCGCTCGCGGCGCGTCTTCTTCACCGGCGCAGGCCGAGGTGCTTCGGCTGAGGGCGCCTCGGCAGAAGGCGCCTCGGCCTCCTCGGCAGAAGGCGCCTCGGCTGCCTCGTTCACAGGCGCGTCGGGCAAAGGCGCCTCGAGAGAGGCCGCCTTCGGGTTGGGAGCGGACGGCTCGGAGCCGCCTTCGCTCGGGGCAACGTCGTCCGTCACGCTCACCACGTCACCGCTGCTTCAAGTTGAAATCGGGGCGAACGAACGGCACGCTCTTGTCGGTGGCGGAGGCCCCGACGCGCCCGCCGCGCGAGTGCGTGAACATCTTCTCTTTGGTCGTGGACTCCGGAGCTCGCGGCGTGCCCGGCTCCGGGATCGGCTGCTTCAACCAGTAGGCGTCGAGGCCCGTGATCTGGTCGTCGCCCGTCTTCTCGTCCCAGGCGGGGCCGTTCTTGGCGAGGTAGTCGCGGAAGGCGCGCTGGAATTCAATCCACTCCTTCTCGTGCATCCGCGTCAGGTAATCGCCCCAGAGCTGGCCGACGCCGGAGCCGCGCATGGCGCCCGGATCAAAGGCCGGATCCTTCCCCGTGAGCGTGTCGAGGTTGCGCCCGCCCTTGGTCTGGGCGTCGATGATCAGCAGCTCGTCGTCCTTCGGAGGCTCGGGCGTGAGCACGTTCCACTTGGCGATCATCCGCGGCCAGATGGCGACGGCGGCGAGCCATTTTGGCTGCGCGAGCTTGTAGGGGAGCTGGTTCTGGACCGTCGTCTGCGCCAGCATCGCCGCGAAGACGATGCCCACGCAGAGCTCGCGGAGGAAGCCCGTCGCGACGCGCGCGGTGCGGATCGCGGGCGCTACCTCTTCGTCCGTCGTCGGCTCGGTCGACTCGGCCGCGTCCGCCTCGTGCGGCGGCGTGATCCCGCAGGCCTCTTTGCCCATGAGAACGCTGAGGCCCTGGCGCCGGTTGGCGATGAAGTTGTAGAGCACGTCGAGCAGGTGGCTTATCCCGGGGATCCGCATGATCCAGGCGACGGACCCGCCGAACGGGAGAGCGGCGACGGCCTCGGAGACGGCGCGCGATTTGGTGAACGTGTTCCCGAGGCGATCGACGACGACCACGCTGCTGAGGACCACCTCGGGCGTCAGGCCTTTGGGCGCGGGGATGCGGTAGACGACGCCCTTCTTGCTGACGAGGAGCTCGGCGACGTCGTCGTTGCCCTGGAAGGTGAGGTGGTGGCGAAGATCAACGTGCTTGAGGACGCGGGCGAGCCAGAGGCAAATCCCGCAGTCCGCGTCGTAGACCACCGTGCGGAGGCGCGAGGCGCGGGGCACGCCTTCGACGCCTTCCCAGACCTCTTTCGGGATCAGGAGGAGCGAGGCGGCAAGGAGCGACCAGGCGTAGAGGCCAAAGGAGAAGAGAACGCCAATCGTCAGGGCGTAGAAGGCCGAGAGCGCGGCGGCGCCAAGGCGGGTGTAGCGAAAGCCCACCGGCACCGCGAGGAGGATGGGGACGCCCCACTCGGCCGCATAGAGGGCGCGCGTCCAGATCGTGAGGAGCCCCGGCGAGAGGTTGCGCACGAAGGCGCCTTCACGGCTGACCCAGCGCTCGACGTTGAGGCCGTAGTAAAGCGCCGTCCCGTCACGCCAGGCGCCCTTCTGCTGGAGGGCGGTCGCGAAGTAGATGATGGCAATCTGGGCGAGCACGGCGAAGGCGGCGAGCGAGGTCGGCGCCCAGCCGGGGAGCCTGCGCGCGTCGATCTCTTCGCCGGTGAGGGCGGGGCGATCGTTGAGCGCGGCCGCCGTCTTCTCGTCACGGCCAGCGAGCGCGGCCCGGAGCGCGTCGAGCGAGAAGCGGCTGCCGCAGGGCAGGAAGAGCGTGAACGCGAGGAGGGCAATCGCCGCGTAGTTGCCGGCGTTCTCGAGGAGGATGTTGCGCCCCGTCAAGCTCACCAGGGCGACGAGGGAGACGGCGTGAAAGACGCGCGTCTGGTAGCCCACCGTGAAGAGCAGGTACGCGACGAGGATCAGGGCGAACGCGAAGGTGCTCTCCCCCTCGGTCGAGAAAGCGTGGAGCAAGCTCCACACCTGGCCGGTGCCCTTCAGGTTGAAGAGGTGATTGTGATTCGGGAGGACGCCTTCGTTGGAGTAGAACTCCTTGATGTACCGGAATCGGCGCAGGAGGTCGAAGATCAGCACCAGCCCGAAGCCGAGGCGAAAGAGCCCCAGCGACCGCGGGTCGATGCGAAGGTAGTGGTCTCGAAGCGCCTTTCCCACGTTGACTCGACTCAAGCAATTCGCACTGGTCTGGTGTCCCACGCCCCGGCAGGTTTGCCGTGACGCCTAATCTTCAATACGGAAGCGGTACGCCTCTTCGTGCTCCAGCGGCGGTAACGTCGCCTTGCGGAGCAGGAGGCTTCGAACTCCCCAGACGTCGCTGAATACGCGGTAGCGCAGCGCGGTCTGGTCCAGATATTCCACCCCGGCGGAGCCGCCGGTGCCGGTGCGGCGGCCGATGACCCGCTCGACCATGCGCGCGTGGCGCTGCCGCCAGATGAGCATGCTCTGCTCCATCTCCACCAGGGAGTCGACGACCTCGCGCGGCCAGGTGAGGCGCGGGAGCTCGCGGTAGCTCTCGAGGAAGACGATCGCGGCGCGGACGCGGCGGCGGTAGGCGCGATCTTCGGCCGTCGCGGGGGGCGTGGATTCTGGTTTGGAAGGCTCGTCTTCGCCGCGGAGGAAGGCGGTCGCCGCGGTGATCTCGCGCTCGTAGCGGGCGGCGAGGCGCTCGATGTCCTCGGGCGTCAGCGCTTGCTGCTGGGCGAGGGTGATGCGGGTGCTGATCTCCGAGCGGTGGGCGAGGATGATCCGCTCGATGAAGGCGTCCGCCGCTTCCTGCGTGGCCGCGCCGTCGATCGGGGTGCGCGAGAGCCAGTCGTAGACGACGGCCTTGAGGCTGGCCCCGCCAGCGATGCGCGCCTCGACGCGGTGGGTGGCCGACGAGGGCTTGCCGTCCACGCCGCGGAGGGCCTCTTTGTAGCTGCCCTCGCGGCCGAGCGGGATCCGCGTCGCGTCGTCGAGGCCAAGGAGGATCTCGATCTCGCGCATCTGCGCGGACTGGAAGCCGCTCGCGGGGATGAGGCGGTCGCGGAACTCGAGGTAGTCGCGGGTGGTGAGCGTCTCCATCACCTGGAAGTGGTGGGTCGCTTGCTCGAAGATGGTGATGACGCGCTTGAACGATCGCGTCGCGGCGGCGAGCTCGATGTCGGGCACCGGGTTCTGGCGAAGCACGTCGCGGGCGGCGGTGAGCTCGCGCAGGATGAGCTTGAACCAGAGCTCGTAGACCTGGTGAACGACGATGAAGAGCGCCTCGTCGTTGCCGACCTTGCTCTCGTCGGCGTCGAAGCCGCCCTGGAGCGAGAGGAGCTCCTCGACGTGGATGTACTCCCAGTAGTTCATCAGGTCCTGTAATCGCCGGTCGACACGCTCAATCCACCTATGGCAATGGGCGCGCTGAGTCTACTTCCCTCGACGGAAAAGCGAAGCGCGCGGGGTGACCGTACCGTAACGTCGCCTGTACGCGCCGTGGGTGATCAGCGCGGCGCCGGGGCTTCGCCGGTGGGCTTCGTCTGGAAGCGGTCGACCCCATCGGGGCCGAACTCGAGCGGGGAGGCGTAGCTCTTCAGCGCGGCGCGCTCGAGGCTCGCCCCGCTCGCGGCTTCGAGCATGACGACGCCGACGCCGGAGCAGAAGGTGGTCGCGTACTTCACCGGGCGATCGCCGAGGCGCTCTTCGAGGGTCTGCACGCAGCCGTCAAAATGGCCCGCGGGCACGTCGACCGAGGCGGCGATCGAGAGGACGCGCGTGGTCCCGCCGTGCTCGCCGCGCCACGTCGTCCCGATCGCGAGGGGCTGCTTGAGGACGTAGGTCGGGGTGCCGTCGACGAGGACGGTGATGCCGTCCGGCGCGTACTCGAAGCGCTTGGATCCGGTGGGGAAGAGGAGCTGCCCGCCGCGCTCGCTCGTGCGCCCGGCGCGGGCGATGAGGAGGCCGACCTCGCCCATCTCGTTCTCGGTGACGTAGTGGTAGATCATGCCGTCGACGAGCGGGAAATAGCGCTCCAGCGCGGTGCCCGAGGCGACGTCTTTCTTCACGCCCTCGGCGGGCGCGAGCCACGCCGGAGGCGCCCCGGGCGCGCTGCCGCAAGCGGCGAGCGCGACGAGGAGAGCGATCAGGAGCAGGGCGCGGCGCATGGATTCACGGGGCCCCGTGCGGGTGGGTCCAGTACCAGAACGCGAGGAACGCGAGGAGCAGCGCCGCGCCCGCGAGGAGGTACACGGCGATGGGATCGGGCTCGAGGCGCTTCAGCAGCTCGCGCGCGGCCTTGCGCACGGCGACGCTCTCGGTCTGCTGCACGAGCGCGGGCGCCTCGCGGCGAACGCGGGCGTAGTCGCCCTGCTCGAAGGCCGCGACGAGGGCGGTGAGCGTCGGATCGTCCGGGAAACCAAGGGCGAACGCGGGCACGTCGTCCCGCCGTGTCGGCGCCTCGTCGACGACGATCTCGTCGCCGGCGATCGTGGGGCGCTTCTTCTTGCGCTTGCGCCGCGCCGGGCGCGCTTCGGCTTCGACGTGCGCCGGCGACGCGTCGTCAGCGGCCTCGCCGTCGCCTTCGGCCTCCGCGGGCCGGGGAGCCTCCTCCTCCGGCGCGTCGGCGCTCACGCTGCCTTCTCGTCTTCGCCTTCGGGCGCGGCGACCTCAGGCTTGCGGGCGCCGACTTCTTCTTCGAACCGCGCGTTGCGCTCGTTCTGCGTCATCGCTTCGGGCGAGTCGCCCTTGAAGATGTGGATGGCGTCGTAGGGGCAGTCGAGCTCGCACAAGGTGCAGCCGACGCACTTCTTGGCGATGACCTCCGACACGGGGAAGTGATGGCTGCCAGCGAGCGACACCATCTCCAGCGCGTCGAACGGGCAGGCCCACACGCACCACTCGCAGCCGACGCACGACTGGAGGTCGACGTAGGCCTTGGGGCGGGCGACAGGCTTCAACATCTCGCAGAGGTTGCCCTGGTCGTCGTAGATGGCCTCGTCCGGGCACACGACGCCGCAGGAGCCGCAGTTGATGCAGAGCTCGGGGTCGATGACGTGAAGGAGCTTGCGATCGCCAGTGATCGCGTCGGTAGGGCAGCGCTTGATGCACGCCGTACAGCCGGTGCAGTTCTCGGTGATGATGAAGGGCATCGTCGGGGACCCAGTGGAGAAGGGAGGCGAGGCTAGCGCAAGGCCTCCGCGGGCGCCTCAGTCAATTTGTTCCACCAGGGTATTTGCCGCATGGAGAGCGGTCAAGACGCGCGCGGCGAAGCTTTTTCGCGAGCTTTACGGCGTCGGCGTGGGGTCGGGGCGAGCGCGCCAGGGGATCGATTTGCCTTGCTCTTCCACGGTGCACTTGAGGCCTTCACAGGCGGTGAGGTACGTCGCGTGTTGGCCGCAGCCGACGGCGTCGAAGCGACCTCCAAACTGCTGGGTGATGCGGATCTGATCCTGGGCGCAGTCGAAATCTTTCTCGGCCTGGACGCGCACGCCGGGGATCGCGTTCGCGCTCGCCCCGCTGGTGGTAAAGCAGCCCGAAGCGAGCAGCCCGACGGCGATGGCGGCGATGTGAGCGAAGCGCATGGAGATATGAACGGCGCACGGGCGCGCCGTGTCAAGCGATCGGGGAGGGCGGCGCAGCACGAAGAACGACGCCGGGCGCGCCGGCGCTCTCGCTAGGCCAGCGCAGTGAGGAGCGCGGGCGGCTCTTCGGCGATCCATTCGCGGGCGAAGGCGATGGTGCGCGCGTTCTCGGGGACGCGCTCCAGGAAGCTCTTGCGCAGGATCGGATCGCGGATCTTCGCGGCGCGTTCGAGGAGGTGAACGCGGGCGTCGAGGATCGCCGCGGCGGCGCGGGGATCGGCCGCGGCGTGGAGGGCCTCGGCGTAGACGAGGCGCACCAGCGCTTCCCCTTCTTCGAGGGTGCCGAGGGTGGCGAGCAGAGCGATGGCCTCGCGCGCGGCGGCGAGCGCGCCCTCAGTGTCGCCGCGGCCAAGCTGGACCTCGGCCAGCGTCGCCAGCGCGTGGGCGCGGAGCGGAGGCGATGGATCGACGGCGAGCGCGGCGCGGGCCTCGCGCTCGGCGGCCTCGAGATCGCCCGCCATGCCCAGCATCGACGCCAGGTAGATCCGCGCGCCGGCTTCCATGCGGCGGTGCCCCTGCGCGCGGAAGGCCTCCACCGCCTCGACGGCGAAGGCGCGCGCCTCGTCCCAGCGCCCCTGCCCCGCGAGGGCCATCCCGAGGTTCTCCTTGGCGGTGGGACTGACGCCGCTGAGCCCCAGGCGATCGGCCTCGATCAAGGCTTCTCGCAGCGTGCGCTCCGCCTCGGCGTAGGCGCCGAACTGAAGGTGGGCGTAGCCGACGCTGACGCGGAAGTTGCAGGTGGCGCGCACGTCGCCGGCGCTTTCGAAGCACGTCAACACCTCGGAGATGAGGCGAAGGAACTCGCCCAGATCGCCGAGGACCAAGGCGCGGCGCGCGTGGGCGTTCTGGGTGCGCGCCAGGACTGCTGGATCCCGGAGCTGATACGCCGTCTCGAGGACCGTGATGTCGGCGAGCGCGGCGTCCGCGAGGTCGTACTGCCCGACCTGTAGCAGCTCGGAGACGACGCGCGTCAAGACCAGGACCTTGAGCTCGACGCTCTCGGCCTCGTTGGGCTGAAGGCGCACGAGGTCGGTGAGCTTCTTGACCCGCTCCAGTTGACCGAGCCTTCCGCTCGCCGAGAGCGCCAGCCGGGCGCCGTCGAACCAGGGCCGGCTCCCGCTCGGGAGCGCCGCGAGAGCCTCGAGCGCAGAGCTTTGGGCCTCGTTGAACTTGCCGCGCCAGAGCTGCGCCTCGGCGAGCAACAGGTGGAGCGCGCCGGCCGTCGGAACGTCCACCAGGACAGCTGACGCCGGTGGCGGCTCGCGCGAGTCAGGCTCGGACCCCCTCCAACGATCGTTCTGAAGCCGGATTTCCAGCGTTTGATGCGACGATTCTGGATCCGCCGTGGAGGCGTTCACGAGGCAAGCGAGGCCTCGGTGGGCGCGGGCGAGGACGGCCTCGAGATCATGGCCTTCGAGGGCATCCTCCGCGGCGCGACGATACCAACCTGCGGCTCGTCCGGGGAGGTTGCCGCGCTCGAGGTGCTCGGCGAGCATCATCGCGTCACGCTCGTCGAGGCGCTCCAGCCAGCGGCCGGCGAGGCGATGACCGAGGGTCCGATCGCTCTCGGTCAGCATCGTGTAGGCGGCGTCGCGAAAGAGCGCGTGACGGAAGGCGTACTCGACCTCGCCGGGAAAACGGCCTTCGCCCGAGCGGGTGATCACCTCGCGCTCTTCGAGCGTCGCGAGCCACGCGGCCGCGCTGCTCGCCGGCTGCGATCCGCCGAGCAACGCAGCCACGCCGCCGGACCAGAACGTCTGGCCGAAGACGCTCGCCGCGCGCAGGAGCCGCCGCGCTTCGGACTCGAGGCCTTCGAGGCGCGCTTGCACCATCGCCAGCACCGTCTGCGGCAGCTCGGCGCCCTTGCCCGAGGCGGCGGCGCGCACCAGCTCTTCCAGGTAAAACGCGTTGCCTTCGGCGCGCTCCAGCACCTTGGCGACGATCGCGTCGTCCGCGCCCGCGCCGAGGATTTGACGGACGAGGCGCTCGCTCGCTCGCCGCGTCAGCGCGACGAGGCGGATCTCCTGGAGGCCGCGCTCGGCCCAGAGCTTGGGGAAGATCTGGTGGACCTCGGTCCGCGCGAGCGCGATGACGAACAGGGGCTGCTCGGCGAGCCGGCGCAGCGCGGCGTCCACGAGCTTGACGGTGGGCAGGTCGCCCCAGTGCAGGTCTTCGAGCACGAGCACCACCGGCTGCGCTGAGCACTCGGCGGAGAGGAAATCCTCCCAGGCGCGGCGCATTTGGTCGCCCATGAGCATGGCGTCGTGGCGTGCGGCGCGGAGCTGGACGCTGCCTTCGTCGGGGAACGGCGTGCCAGCGATCTCGCCGAGGAACTCGGCGACGCGGCCGACGTCGCTCGCGGGCACGTGGCGCGCGACGCGAGCGCGGAGCTTCTTCTGGCGCGTGCCGAGCGGCTCGCCGGCCTGGATGCCAGCCGCGCCGTGGAGCGCCTCGGCGAGCAGCCCGAAGGCCGATCCAGCGCGGATCGCGTCGCCGCGCGCGATCCAGATCTGGGCCGCGGCCTGACGCTTTGGAGAGTGCACGAACTCGTCGCGGATGCGCGATTTGCCGATGCCCGGCGCGCCGGTGACGAGCACGACGCGGGCGACGCTCTCCTCGACGCACTCGCCGAACACGCCGTCGAGCAGGGCGATCTCGCGGTCGCGGCCCACGCAGGCCGTGGGCTTGCCGAGCACGGTGCGCGACACCTCGTGGACCGCGCGCTCGCCGCGGAGCTCGAGCCCGTTCGCGTCGCCGCCGATCTCGAACCGCGCGCCGAGCAGGCCCGCGGTGGCCTCGTCGATGGAGATCGGCGCGACCCGCCTCCTGTCGAGCAAGATCGCGGCGGGGCCCGAGGCGCGCCGCGCGTAGAGCATCCGCGTCGCGCGATCGATCGCCTCGCCCACGGGGAGCCTGCCGGCGACCTCGCCTCGGCCGGTGGCCAGCGCCATCAGCCGATCGGGGATCGCCGCGCGCGCCGCGATCGCGCAGAGCGCCGCCTGCGCGGCCTGATCGGTGGCGATCCCCGTCCCGGAGATCGTGGCCACGATCGAGCCGCCGGGGAGCACTTCGAGCCGGCCGCCGTGGGCCTCGACCGCCGCGCGCAGCGTGGCGAGGTCGCCCACCGGGTCGGCCGAGGTCATCGTCGCCGCCGTCGCCGAGCTGGGCGAGAACAGGTCCTCCCCGCCGATCATCACCACGCTGAGCAGCCGCTGCTCCCGCCGCGTGATCGCCTCGGGGAGCGCACTCGGGATCGAGCGAAACGCGCCCTCCATCGAGCCGAGCGCGGCGATCTCCGCCGCCACCGCGGCCCCATCGCGCGGCCTTTCGTCCGGCTCTTTCGCCATCATGCGCGAGACGAGATCGTCGAGCTGCCTCGGCACCCCGGGCGCCAGGGTGCGCACGCGCGGCGTCTCGTCGAGGAGGATCTTGGCGAGCAGCGCCATCACGTGCTCGCCCACGAACGCCGGCTTGCCGGTGAGGCATTCGAAGAGCACGCACCCCAGCGCGAAGACGTCGGTGCGCGCGTCGAGATCGGGATCGCCGCGCGCTTGCTCGGGGGCCATGTACCCGGGCGTGCCCATCATCATCCCGGTGGCGGTCCGGGTGCGCAGATCGTGGCCGAAGTGGGCGATGCCAAAATCGAGGATCTTGCAGCGCTCGACCTCGCCGCCGGGCAGGTAGAGGTTGCCCGGCTTGATGTCGCGATGAACGACGCCGCGCTCGTGCGCCGCGGCGAGCGACTCGGCGACGCAGCGGGTGAGCGCCACAGCGTGCGCGATCGAGAGCGGCCCGCGATCGAGGCGGTCCGCGAGCTCTTCGCCCTCGAGCCATTCCATGACGAGGTAGCGCTCGCCGCTCGGCGTCGCGCCGTGGGCGACGTAGCGAACGATGCCCGGGTGTCGGAGGTTGGAAAGCGCCTCGGCCTCTCGCCGGAACCGCGCGCCGTCGAGGGCGCGGTTGCCCTGGAGGACCTTGACCGCGACCTGGTCGCCGGTGAGCCGATCTTGCGCGCGGTACACGTCCCCCATCCCGCCCGAGCGAGTGAGGCCGGCGACCTCGAATCGCTCGGCGATCAGGGTCCCGGGCTGCATGTCGCGACGACCGACGCTCGGCGCACGGGAGGCCTCCCGGCGAGAGCGGATTTCAAGCGCGAAGTACTACAGGCTGCCACGACTGCCCTTGATTCTCTCGATTGAGCGCGCCGCGGCCCGCCGGGACGACCAGGCCAGGTAGTACGACATGCCACCCCAAGCTGGCAATCACGTCCGGATGTCCAGTGACGCTTGGAGAAAACGTCGAAAACTCGACGCCGGCATCAAGTTGCCAACCTTTCGTGAATGCTCGACGATGCATTTCCGAAAGTTTCCTGCAGCTCCCGCGTCTATGGGTTCTGCAGGTTGAAAATGTGCACCCATACGGGAGAGAGGTCCGAGAACGTGAGCGATCATTCGTCGAACAACAGCACGCTAAGGAGCAGGAGGCGGACGTTGGCGTCGCGCCTCCTTTTCATTGTGGGGGTCGCAGGCGCCGCGTTCCTCGGGGCTTCGACGCACGAAGCCGCTGCGCAGCACACGGTGTCCCAGATCGATACCGTGAGTTACTCGGTCTCCGTCAGCGCGATTCCCCTCACGAGGACCAGGCAGTACCAGGCGACGAAGCCCGGCTCGGCGACGTTCACGGTGGTCTCGAAGCTGCCGTACACCATTGATCGGAACCACCCGTGGACGCTGACGCTCCACAACCCGCCCGATTACAAAGTGGGGTACGTCAAGACCGTCTACAACCGCGCCGACGCGATGGTGACCGACGGCTCGGTGACGTTCAGCGTCCCGTTCCTCGCGCTCGAGGCGGGTCGCGGCATCATCGAGGGCGTCATCGACGTCCGCACCTGCAGCGCCCCTGGCAAATGCAGCGGGAAGTCGGAGCAGGTCGCGCTGGAGATCGACATCGTCGCCGCTCCGACCCCCGACGGGCCGACCCGGTGACCGACCTCTCCCGTCAGAACTGGAAGTAGACGAATGGTACCGCGGTGGTGCTCGCCGCTTCGTGCAGCACCACCGCGACCAGGAAGAGCAGCGCGCCCTGGGCCGGCGCGGGCAGCTCGGTGAAGCGCGCTCGCAGCGCGCTGTACGCGCCCTCCGGCACATAGTGCGACGCGAGCGCGACGCCGAGCAGCCCAAGCACCAGCGGCGGCAAGTTGGGGTGAAACGTCGTCCCCAGCGCGAGCTGCCGGAGGATCTGCCACGCGTCCGCGAAGGTGCGCGCGCGGAAGAAGATCCACGCGAGGCAGACGTAGTGGAACGTCGCGACGACGCGAAACGCCTTTGCCCAGGGGCGATCGGTCTTCGGTTGCCGGAAGGGCGACCGCTGGTAGGCCCGCGTCACGACGAGGCCGAGCCCGTGAAGGAAGCCCCAGAACACGAACGTCCACGAGGCGCCGTGCCAGAGGCCGCCGAGGAGCATCGTCAACATCAGGTTGCGGTACGTCTTCCACCCCGCGCCGCGGTTTCCGCCGAGCGGGATGTAGAGGTAGTCGCGCAGCCAGGTCGAGAGCGAGATGTGCCAGCGCCGCCAGAAATCGGCGAGGTCTTCCGCCTTGTAGGGCGCGTCGAAATTCTTCGGAAAGCGCACGCCGAGGAGCAGCGCCGAGCCGATGGCGATGTCGGTGTACCCCGAGAAATCGCAGTAGATCTGCGCTGCGTAGCCGTACACCGCGGCCAGCACCTCGAGGGATGAGAAGCTCGTCGGGCGCTCGAAGACGCGGTCGACCAGGTTCTGCGCGAGCTGGTCGGAGAGGACGAGCTTCTTCACCAGACCGACGGCGATGAGGAAGAGCGCCTCGCCGCCATCCTCGCGCGTGAGCACGGGGCGCCGCTCGAGCTGAGGGAGCAAGTCGCGCGGGCGGACGATCGGGCCGGCGACGAGGTGGGGGAAGAACGAGACGAAGAGCAGGTAGCGGAAGTAGCTGCGGTGAGGCTTGAGCTCGCCGCGGTAGACGTCGATGACGTAGCTCATCGATTCGAAGGTGAAGAACGAGATGCCGACCGGCGGGAGGAGGACGCGGAAGGCGCTGACGCTGGGCGGCGCCCCACCTTGCGCGAGCGCGAGCAGGAGGCGCACGTTCTCCGAGGCGAAGTTCCAGTACTTGAAGAAGCCCAGGAACCCGAGGTTGAGCGCGACCGTGATCAGCAGCAGGGCCCGCTTCGCGGTGGGGCGCTTCTCGCGATCGACGGCCCGCGCCAGGAAGAAATCGACCGTGGACGAGCCGAAGATGAGCGGGAGGTAGCGCCAGTCCCACGCGGCGTAGAAGCCGTAGCTCAACACCAGCAGGAAGATCAGGCGCGGCCAGGCGTTGAACGCCCGCCCCGGACCTTCATCGGACGGCCGGGACCGGCCTGGGACGAGGCAAAGCGCCCAGGAGCCGAGAAATGCGATGGCGAAGAAGACCGCGTATTTGAGGGTGGTGAAGAGCACGAAGACCGTAGCGGTGAAGGGGGCACGTCCGCCGCCGAACCTGCTACGTTGGCCGGGCTGCGAGGGCGGCCCATGTTGAACGTGGCGCGACCTCGTGCCAAGGATCGAGGACGATGCTCGGGCGTCTGCTCATCGGAATCGTCAAGGGGCTCCTGGTCGGGGGCTTACTCGGGTTTGCGCTGGCGAAGCTCGGCCTCGCCGCGCCTGGGCCGATCATCGCCTACCTCGCCGCGGCGATGGCGGGCGTGCTCGTCGGCCTGATCGCGGGCAAGCCCATCTGGGCCAAGGACGCAAAGATCGAGGCCGGGATGAAGGCCTTCGTCGGCGCGTTGCTGGGCGCCGTGCTGATGTATGCGGCGCGGCGCTGGCTGACGATGCCGCTCCCGATCTCCCTCGGCCCGCTCACCGTAGCCAACACCTCGCTGGGCGAGGCGGCGACGAGCACGGGGACCATCGGCGGCGTGGCACTCACCTCGCTCGCGGCGATCGCCGGGCTCCTCGGCGGCTTCTACGAGGCCGACAACGATCCCGCCGACGGCGAGCACACGCCCGAGGGCGGCGCCAAGCGCGCGCCCGCGAGCGGCAAGCGCATCGCCGCCAACGACGCGGGCGAAGAGGCGGACGAAGAGCTCGACGCCGAAGCCGACCCGAAGCGCTCGAAGAAGTAACCAAGCATGACGCCCGCCAGGGGTGCCCTCTACGTCGCCACGGCGGGCGCCCTCGCGCTGATGGGGCGTTCGCTGATCCTCGGGCCTATCCCGATGTGGGTCGCGGGCGTCGCGCTCGTGGGCTACCTCGGGCTGATCCTCTGCGGCGTCTTCATCCTCCGCCTCGGGATGTTCGTGGACGTGGTCTGGCGCGGCCCGAGGGACGCGCGGGGCGTGGCGTTGACGTTCGACGACGGCCCGAGCCCCGAGCACACCCCCAAGGTCCTCGACCTGCTCGACGAGGCCGACGTCAAGGCGACATTCTTCGTGATCGGGCGGAAGGTGAAGCTCTACCCCGAGCTGGTCCGCGAGATCGTCGCGCGCGGGCACGCGGTCGGCGTCCACGGCTACGATCACGATCGCCTGTTCTCGCTGCGCACGCCCGAGTCCATCCGCCTCGATCTGGCGCGCGCGGTCGAGGTGATCGCCGCCGCGTCGGGGCAAGCGCCGACGCTCTTCCGGCCGCCGATTGGCCACACGAGCCCGCGCATCGCCGGCGCGCTCGAGGCCTTCGATTTCACCGTCGTCGGCTGGTCGGTGCGCGGCCTCGACGGCCTCGGCGGCGCTCGCGCCGAGCGGGTCGCCGCGCGCATCGTCCCGCATCTCAAGGACGGAGCGATCGTGCTCCTCCACGACGCGGCCGAGAACGAGGACTTCACGCCCGCGAGCCTGGCCGCGCTGCCGCGGATCCTCGCGGCCATGGCCCGGAAGAACCTGCCCGGCGTGCGCGTCGATGCGTGGCTCGAGGCCGCGGAGTCAGCCGCCGACCATCACCCACACATCGTAGATCGCGTGAGTCCAGACCGCGGGGGCGAAGCCGCGGAAGGCGAAGATCGCGGTCAGGAACAGGCCGCACACGGCGCGGAAGGCGAATGATTGGAGGTCAAACGGATCGCCCATCGCCCCGACGTAGTGCCAGCCCGAGAACGCGGCGGACTCGACCAGCGCCCAGGCGACCGTGATCGCGATGCCCTGCGCGCCCTTGCCGAAGATCTGGCGGAGGACGAGCGAGCCCACGCCGAAGAGGCCGACGCGGAAGGCGATCTCTTCGTAGAAGCCGGCGCCGAGCGCCATGACGACGCTGCCGAAGACGCCGCTCGAGCCCGCCCCCGCGAGGCGGAGCGAGCCGACGACATACGAGCCGGCGGCGCGCATGAGCACGGCGTAGAGGGCGCCTTCGAAGGCGATGAAGGCGAAGCGCGAGGGCGCCAGGGCCTTCTTCTGGCCGAGCGACCACAGCGCCAGGACGAAGAGCGCGCCGATCGCGAGCGTCAGCGTCGCGTACATCGGCAGGCTGTGCTTGGCGAGGCCGCGGAGCTCGCTCGTCACGAGATCGGCGGCGTTGCGGACGGGGAGGAAGACGACGCCGAGGTGGTAGGCGACGAAGAGCGGTAACGTCAGGCCGAGGTCTGTCCAGGCGTCGCTCTTCTGCGCGATCGGCGCGTCGTCCGTCGCGCTGGCCGCCGCAGGCTTCGCCATGCGGTCAGGCCAGCCTGACGTTGTAAAGGAAGGCGATGACCTCGATCACCCAGAGCACGAGGTTGAGCACGAAGGGCACGTCCCGCAGCATCTCCTGCGTGGGGGACTCGGCCTTGGGGCGGCCCGCGACGAGCTGGAGGAAGCGGATGACGCCGAAGAGCGTGTGGACCGTCGTGAGCCACAGCAAGGGCGTATTGAAG
>Ga0209181_10001298_pt1 | contig 44307 bp, 45 predicted proteins | sample MAT05_FD_187208 | JGI IMG/M metagenome (GOLD analysis project Ga0209181, IMG submission 187208) | Freshwater microbial communities from Lake Fryxell liftoff mats and glacier meltwater in Antarctica - MAT-05 (SPAdes) (version 2) | ecosystem: Environmental > Aquatic > Freshwater > Ice > Liftoff... | reverse complement strand
ATTTAAAGAAGAAATTTACGGCGTATCAGAATCTGCATCTCCCAAATACCAATACCTGGGTACCAATTACCAACGCATTTTAAATTACCATGCCGCACATGATATTGGCCATGCAGTGCAAAACCTGGCTTTGGTTGGTTGTACTTCCTTTGGTACCTGGGGCAGCATGAGTGCCGACAGCACGATGATCATTGGCCGCAATTTTGATTTTTGGGTGGGCGATAAATTCGCAGAAGATAAGATCGTTGCATTCTTTAACCCAACAAAGGGTCACAAGTTTATGACCGTTACCTGGGGTGGCTTTGTGGGAGGAGTAAGTGGTATGAATGATCAGGGAGTTTCGGTAACCATCAACGCTGCTAAAACCGATCTGCCAACAGGTTCTGCCACGCCGGTCTCCATTGTTACCAGGGAAATTTTGCAGTATGCAAAAAATATACAGGAAGCAATTGCCATTGCAAAATCCAGAAAGATGTTTGTGTCCGAATCTTTTTTGGTGGCTTCGGCATCTGATAACAAAGCGGTCATAATTGAAAAAACACCCGATGCACTTGATGTGTACGACCCTAAAAAAGAATTCATTGTTTGCACTAATCATTTTCAAAGCAATGGTTTGGGTAAAACAAAAATGAATATGGAGCAGGAAAATGAAAGTGCCTCAACCTATCGTTACAAAAGATTGATGGAGCTGTTGAATGCCAACGGCAAAAACACGGTACAAAAAACAGTCTCCATTCTGCGAGACCAAAAAGGATTGAACGGCGCCAACATTGGTATGGGCAATGAAAAAGCCATCAACCAGTTAATTGCCCACCACTCTATTGTTTTTGAACCGAAGAAACTGATTGTTTGGGTTTCTACTTCGCCCTGGCAACTGGGCCAATATGTTGCGTACGATTTAAAAAAGATATTTTCTTTACAAGGCATGAAGGAGAACAAAGAAATTGCTGACAGCAGTTTAACCATTGCTGCCGATTCTTTCTTATTAACCCCGGCATATAAAAACTTTGAAGCTTTCAGAAACATCAAACAACAGATATTGGATGGCGGCAAAGTGAACACCGGAGAACTTGTTGCCAGCAACCCTGAATATTATAATGCGTATCTTTTGGCTGGTGATTATTTGTATAAACAAAAAGAATACGCAGCCGCTTTGCAGAATTATAAGCTGGCTTTAACGAAAGTTATTGCTACAAAAAAAGAAGAAGACCATATTAAGGAGCAGATAAAAAAGATAAACAAAAATTAGATAAACCACATAATGGCATAGTAACATAGGTTTCAAATAGGACTTATGTTTTTTCTTTGTGTCCTATATTCTATGTGGTTCAAAAAACCTAAAAAAGGAAGACAAAATGATTTTTGGTATTGGAACCGATATAATAGAAGTTGCAAGAGTTGCTGAAAAGATGGAGAAGAAAGCAGGGTTTAAAGAACTTGTTTTTTCTGCTGTTGAAATTATATATTGTGAAGCAAGAACTTTTAAATACGAACATTACGCAGCACGCTTTGCAGCCAAGGAAGCATTTTTAAAAGCACTGGGTACCGGCTGGCGAAGCGGAACGGCATTCAATGAAATTGAAATTTATAATGATGCGGAGGGAAAACCTGAATTTCGTTTTCACGGTATTACGGCAACAACAGTTACTGATTTAAAACTGGGAAAAATTTTCGTTTCACTTTCTCATCTTAAAACTATGGTATGTGCAATGGTTATCATTGAAATTTAGTTTAGTAGTTCTTTTGCTTCGCAAAAAAAATCTGCCGAAGATATAAGGGAAAGTGTTTTGCCTTCGGCAAACCTGATTTGCCACAGAAGCACTGAAACACAGAAACTCGATTTGTATTTTTCCGTACTTCAGTGGCAACTTTTATATCCCCGAAGGGAATAAACAATTTTCTTTTTTGTCTTTGCCAATCTTTAAGGATTTTGCCTGCAGCAAATCTGATTTGCCACAGAGACACAGAAGAGAAACAGATTGTATTTATCTGTGTAAATCCGTGCAATCCGTGGCAAAAAAATATTCCCGAAGGGAATAAACAATTTTCTTTTTTGTCCTAATGAATCTTTGTGGCTACATTCAATTTTGTAAAAATTGTTTTCAATGAACTATTCGCCCGAAGCTGCTTTTTTAAGCGCAGCAGAAATTACCGAACTGCAGGAAAAAAAACTGCAGGAAACCATTGCATATCTGAATATGCATTCTCCCTTTTATAAAGAGTTTTTTTCAAAGGCAAGGTTCAATCCATCAGGTATCAAAACCATGGAAGACCTGAGTGTGATACCGGTAACTATAAAAGAAGACCTGCAGCAACGCAACGAAGATTTTCTCTGTGTGCCCCGCAATAAAATTATTGAGTACAGCTCTACTTCCGGTACTTTGGGCAACCCGGTAACCATCATGCTTACCGAAAACGATCTCACCCGTTTGGCTTGTAATGAGTATGCCTCTTTTGTAAGTACCGAAGGATCGGTGAATGATATTTACCAGATCATGCTTACGCTGGATCGCCAGTTTATGGCGGGCATGGCTTATTATTCGGGCATTCAAAAATTAGGAGCAGGCATCATCAGGCTGGGGCCGGGCGTGCCTTCGCTGCAATGGGAAACTATATTAAGACTGAAGCCTACGGCCATCATAGCTGTACCATCGTTCATCATTAAACTCATCAGTTACGCACAGGAACATAATATTGATGTAAACAGCACTACAGTTAAAAAAGCAATTTGTGTTGGTGAAAATATACGCAATGCCGATTTTTCTTTAAACCCGCTGGGTAAAAAAATTACCGATGCCTGGGATATAAAATTATTTTCTACCTACGCCTCTACCGAAATGCAAACGGCATTTACAGAATGCACGGAGTGTAAAGGCGGCCATCTGCAACCCGATTTGCTCATTGTTGAATTGCTGGATGAAATGAACAAGGCCGTTGCTCCCGGCCAACCCGGCGAAGTAACCATTACCACGCTGGGCGTAGAAGGTATGCCCCTGCTGCGTTACAAAACAGGCGATGTATGTGTGTTTGATGACACGCCCTGCGCCTGCGGACGAAACAGTTTACGATTATCGCCGGTGATGGGCCGTAAAAAACAAATGCTCAAATACAAAGGCACCACTTTATACCCGCCGGCACTTTTTGATATTTTGCACGAAATGGAAAACGTAATTGATTATGTTGCCGAAGTATCATCAAACGAAATGGGAACCGATGAAGTGCTCATTTATATTGTGCCGGATAATTATGATGAAGAAACCAACCGGAAGATAAGGGCAAACCTGCAGGCCAGGTTAAGGGTTAGTCCGCACATAAAATACATAACAGAAGAAGAAATTAAAAAAATACAAATGCCCGAAGCAGGAAGAAAGGTTATCCGTTTTATTGACAGGCGCATTTAAATTGTTGAAAACATAAGCTCACTTTTTCAATATTAATTCAACAGATAATTTATATCAGCAGGCTGTGGTGATTGACAGCCTTTTACCTTACATTTATATTCCTTAAAACTTAACTTATGAATAATCAGTATGATGTAGTTGTTCTTGGCGGTGGCCTTGCCGGTCTTACGCTTTCCCTGCAATTAAAAAATGCAAAACCCGATATTTCGATACTCGTATTGGAAAGAAGAGAATCTGAAGCATCTACTGCTGCACATAAAGTAGGCGAATCAACAGTTGAACTCGGTACGCATTATTTAAGAGAAGTACTCGATTTAAAAGGATACCTGGAGGAACATGAACTGCCAAAACACGGCCTGCGATTTTTCTTTAAAAATGATACCAAGGAAGATATTACCAGCCGTGTAGAACTTGGTCCACGACTGCGTTTGCCCGTACCAAGCCACCAGCTTGACAGGGGAACTCTGGAAAATTATTTAATGAAATTGACCCAGGAAAAAGGAAATAGGCTGGAGCTTGGAGCCAAAGCTTCGGGTGTAGATATTGATGCCGCCAACCTGCATACGGTAAGTTATATAAAAGACGGAGAAGAAGTAAAAGTAACCTGCCGCTGGGTGGCCGATGCATCTGGCAGGGCAAGTATTATGAAACGCAAACTACAGTTTCAAAAGCCAATGGAGCACCATACCAATGCGGCCTGGTGGAGGTTGAAAGGAGTAATTGATATTGATACCTGGACAGATGATGCTGCATGGAAAGGATTTCTTGAACCCGGCCTGCGTTATTTAAGTACGGTGCATTTTATGGATACGGGATATTGGTTATGGATAATTCCGCTGGGCTCAAAAAACACCAGCATTGGTATTGTTGCCGATCCGGCTGTGCATCCTTTTGAAACATTCAACACCTACGAAAAAGCAGTTGAATGGATGCGGGTGAATGAACCGCTGGCTTACAAAATGTTGGTGCCATTGGGCGAAGGCGAAGGCTTACTCGATTTTAAAGTTCTGAAACATTATGCCCATCATACACAAAAGGTTTATTCAACCGACCGATGGGGAACCGCCGGAGAGTCTGGGCCATTTTTAGACCCACTGTATTCGCCGGGCACCGATTTTATTGCCCTGAACAATGGCTGGCTTAGCGATTTGATATTGCGTGATCTGGCCGGAGAAGATATTGAAACCCGAGTGACTATTTATGAACAATGCCACCTGGCATTGGTTGATGCCTGGATACCTATTTACCAGAATAAATACCTGCTGATGGGAAATACCCAGATCATGGTAATTAAAATTTTCTGGGACTGGGCAGTTTACTGGGCCGTACCAACACATTTGTTTGCCAACAAAGCCTTTACCAATATCAGGCTATTGCGGGATTTGTTTGCAGCAAAAAATGGCCTGGGCCGCAAGTTTGGACAGTTGCACCAGATCATGCAGGATCTGTTTTTAGAATGGCTGCCTTATGAAAACAAAACATTTTCTAACCGCTACATTGATCCTTTTGATTTGAAAGTGCTCAGAAAATTTCAGGAAGATATTGAAGTGCAGCACGAACCAGCCGAACTGATTGAGCAAATAGCCAAAAACATGAACATGCTGGAACAGTTGGCTGTAGCCATTTTCAGGCTGGTGAGTGAACAGGTAAATGGCACACCACCCGATATAAGAGTAAACCCTTACACTATTAATTTGGGTAAAAAAGAAGGAGCCGTAATGTTAGATACAGAATCAGAAGATGCCATCATTCCCGGTGAAGCGATTATGAAGGATGTGGATGTGATGTGGTTTTATCCGAAAGTGAATGTGATGGAAGCGGTTTAATAAAATCAGTAAAATTCAAAATGTTGTTTTTTATGAAAAAAATTGCCACTGTATTATTGCTTTCCTTATTATGCATGGGTTATTTACCAATGTATGCTCAGTTTAAGATTGTTGCCGAAGGACCTGAATTTGAAGAGCCGGAAGAAGGCTTTGCAAAGATCCTGCAATTGAAGAACGGCAATACGTTTTATATACACATTACGCCAAAAGATGGGATAAATATCCGGGTATATGACATAAACAAAAAAGAAAAAGTATCAACAATTTCCCCTTCTTATGATAATTTGAAGGGAGACGATGTAGTAGAAAGTGTTTTTGAGATTAATAATAAAGTCATGGTTTTTTTGAATAAATCGGAAGACCGTGTGATAAAATTATACAGGTTAATAATTGACGGCACTACCGGAAAGCTGGTACAACAGAAGGTTATTGCTGAACGACAGAAATTTGACAAGGAAATATTAAGGTACCACAATCCATTTCCAAATCAACGGGAACTCCAGCAGTTTGATTTTTTTAGTATCAGAAAAGATCAATACAGCGATAACTATGCTATTGCAGCTTTTAATGATGGTGAACCAGATGCAACAAAAAGGTTGGAAATTATTCACTTTGATAGTGATAATAATGAGATTAACAGGAAATTTTGTTTTTTGAAAAACAGCACAAACTGTAGGTTTATTGATATGGCAGTAATAGGCACCGAAAAAGTTTGTGCCTTCGTGGTTTTTACGGACAAAAAAGAATTAAAAAACCACATGATGGCTTTAATAGAAAAGGGCGTACCGGAAATTATATTTACCGACTTACCTATTTCAAATGATATATTTTCTCTTTTCAAAGAGGCAGAATACAATCTATATTGGAGAAAATTCTTTTTTGGAACAGCAAAATATAACCCGGTTTCCCATAAAATTATTTATCTGGAAACCGGAATAATGAGTTTAATAAAACATCTGAGCTGGGATTCCAGGAAAGTAGATTGTTTCAGCACGTTACATATAATTGATCCCGAAAAACTGAAAACTCAATCAATTCCAAATTTTAAACCAGCGGAAAAATTAAATGTTGCTTACAAAGAAATTCTTGATATTAAGCAGAATTACAATGGTATACCACAAAAACTAATAGTTAAAGATGATGGAAGTTTTACAGTAGTATTTGAAGAAACGGTTTTTCTATATGATAATTCAGGAAATGGTACTGATTTGGGTTCAATAGCAGTATCTGCTTACAATCAGGATGGTGCCTTAAAGTCTGAGTACCTGATACCTAAATCTCATTTTATAATTAATCACAGATACTCCCCGCTTTATCTATCAGAAAGAGAATTGGGTGCCCAGAAATTGTTTAAGGGTAATCAGTTTAAATCATTTGATATTATAGATGCACCAAAAAATGAGTACATTCTTTTCAATGATAGTAAACGAAATAATGATGTTGAAAATGCTAGAAAAACCACAAGGTTCGGCACTGGCAATAGAACAAAATTGATAAAAGTTATAGGCGTTACAGCCGAGTGCGATGCCTTTATGTATAAACTTACGGGTACTGATGTTTTGCCCAAACGGGAGTACCTGTTTGCAGAAATGGATAAGGAACGGGCACTGGCATTGTTAACCATATCGGATTACAATAAGAAAAACAATACTTATGCTACGCTAATGCTTGATAAAAAAAATATAATAAGCAAGATGGTAAGTATTGTTTGGCAAGAACCAGATTAAAAGATAATATCAAGAAGTACAGCACGAACCCGCCGACCTGGTAGCGCAGATCGCTAAAGAAATGGAATTCCTGGAGCAATTTGCAGTAGCCATTTTCGGGATAGTAAGCAGCGAAGTCAATGGCACTTCTACCGATATAAAAGTGAATCCTTACACGATTAATCTTGGTAAAAAAGAAGGAGCAGTAATGTTAGATACTGAATCGGCAGATGCCATAATTCCCGGCGAAGCAATTATGAAGGATGTGGATGTGATGTGGTTTTATCCGAAAGTACAAGAGATGGAAATGGCTTGATGGTTTGAAATATATGCCAATAAAAAAAGAGATTCCATTTTGGAATCTCTTTTTAGTAAACAGGTTGTTTAAATTTATTTCACCGTAATCAACAAAGGTTGATAACGATTTTTCTTAACCTGGGCCCTTCCAATGAACTGGCTGCCATTTATTCTTGTAAATTTGGCGGGGTAAACCCTTACTTCTTCTTCCCTTGTATCAAACAACAATTCTTTATTAGTTATAACTCCGGCGTTATCTAATTTAGAAACCACTACCTGGCCGCCGGCACCATCTACGTGATATTTAGGAACTTCATCTTCTGTTATATCCATGTTCTTTTTATTATCCAGGTATAAAAAATAATAACCTGTAGCATCATTTATCAGTTTAAAGCCCATAGTGCCTGGTAAATTATAATTAATTGCATTAGAAAAACTGGTAGTTGAACCCTTTTGTTTTTTAGGTATTTTACGCAGCCATTCAAATTGTCCGGCAGCATTAATTTTGCCTGCTATAATATCTTCATAATAAAAAGTAGTGTAGGTTCTTACTTGCCCCCTGCTATCAAACGTTCTGTTCACAACCTTATAGTATTCTTCCAAAACCATCATCACGGTTCCATCACTTTCAATTGCTATATTGCGTACAACTAAATTAGGCGCTTCGTAGTCATCCTTTTTATCCATTTTCCGCTTGGTTCTTGCAGATTCAAATTTTTGAAGGTCGGCCAACGGAAATTCGTAATAACCGTTTTTAAATTTTACTACTTTATTGTTTTGATCAAGCGTAGCCAGAAATACGCCATCGGTTCCGTTGCTTGCTGATCTTTTATTTGATTTTTTACTGTAAGTGCAGGCAATGATCATTTCGTGCTGCAGATTTTCTACCAAAGAAGTTTCATGAATGAAATAATCATCCAGCGAAAGGATTGCAGAAATTATTTTATTGCTGCCTTTCACAAATTTCAATAATTCATAATGATAAGCCGGCATTCCGGTTTCTTTGTCCTTTTCTTTTCTTTTTTCCGAATCATATACTTTGGCCAGCATATAAGCATTGCCATTGCCATCTATAGAAATATCAGAGTTGTCCATGATCTGTTCTGTGTAAGGCATGGTAAATTCTCCGCCCCACAGTTTTTTCATATTATCATCAAAAACCTGGAGTCCGATTTTGTCATAATTCTTTTTATCATTTTTCTCCTCGGGCCACAAGCGGTAACTCACCAGCAATTTTTTGCCATCGGCGTCATAATTAAACTTGTACTTATTATCAACTTTAAACTGGTAAAGACCTGTTGTAGTTAAGTCGCCGGTTAATCTGGTAGTTTCAAACAATTTGGTATCGCTGGCCGTTAATTTTGCGCCACTAACATCAAGCTTATCATAATAAAGCGCTTCAATTTTTGAATCCTTATCCCAGTCACTGTGAATCCAGAAATAGTTTCCGTTTTTAAACTCTGTAACAATTTCGCTGTTGAAATTTTTTGTTGCCTCAGGCAGTTCAATTACTTTTTCAGAAGACTGGTCAAGCGTTTTACCATTAAATTTTACAATTGAAAGTTCTTCTTTTTTCAGGGAAAGATTTACAATTCCGTCTTTTTCGTTACCGAAAAAAGACAGGTCTTCCGATTTGCGGGGAAGCTCATACTCGGTACCCAGTTTAAAAGTAAATTTATTATTTTGGGCAAAACATGCCGTTGTTAACAGTGTTGCCACGGCAACAATTAAATGTTTCATTTTAGGTACTTGTTTAGGGTTTTATTAAATGAATTTAGTTTTATTTGATGTTCTTTTCTATAAACTTTCCTACTTTTTGCCCATCCATGTAATATGCGTCTCCAATCCTGGATTTGGCATCAAAAGCTGCTCCACGCCATTTGGTTTCAGGCGCCCGCTCTACAAAAAGCACTGCTATTTTTTTATCCCGCTTTGCAGATTCTACCAGCGTAACTGTACCATCAACACCGGCATTTCTTTTGGATACACCCACCTGGTAGCCTGGCTCTAATGCCTTGGTATTAAAGATGAGGGTATATTTTGCATCTTTACTGTAAGTCAACTTATTTTGTTTGGTAAAACCAAGTATAAACTTGTCGCCAAAATAATTTTTCTTTTGATCTTCCCATTCGGTAGCCCACTTATCACCGTTTGGAGGATCTTTGGCATTTTGCTCTTCAATTTTTTTCTTAATGTAATCAGCTTCTTTGTTAAAATCTCCTACACCCATTTTTTCATAGGTAAATTCAAAGTTGATGGATGTTTCACCTTTTAAAACAGAAAGATCCCCCTTTGTCATATCAACCTCCTGGGTAAAACCGGTCAATCCGATCATCAAAAGAGCGGCAATGATGAGATAAGCTTTAATTGTTTTCATGTTTTTCTGAGTATACTGTATAAAAAAATAAAGGCTTCCATAATTGGAAGCCTTAGCAAAGATATAGTTTCGAGCTATCACTTGAGATATTTGCCCAGTTTTTTACCGGCATTTGCGTACGCTTCAGAAATGCGTAACCCGGTATCAAAATCATACCCAAAAGCGGTACCGCCCGGTACATTATTAATTGTTAAAGTACATACTTTTTTATCGCGGTCTTCGGTTTCAACAATCCAAACTTCTGCATCAATTTCGGCGTTTTTACGCATTACACCTACATTAAAGCCTGGCTCCATAGATAAGGTCTTGAAAATAATGGTGTATTTAGCGTCTTTTTTGGTTGTCATACCGCTGTTAATAGTAAACAGCTCAATAAACTTGGGTTCAAACCTGTTGGCCTTGTCTGTCTTCCATTTAGTGGCCCAGGTGTCTCCGGTACCGGCTTCTTTATTATTGTACTCCTCGGTTTTTGCTTTAATATAATCCGGCTCATTTTTATACTTACCTACACTTATATTATCATAAACAAACTCAATGTTCACGGTTGTTTCAGATTTTAAAATCTCGGGGTTACCGCTGTTGGTTTTTACTTTTTGGGCATTAGCCAACAAAAAGCAACAGGAGAGCGCAAAAAACGCAAATGTGCTTGTAATTTTTTTCATATAAAATTTGTATTAAGATGAATCAATAATTAAAATTATGCAAAATCTTGTATTTAAAAATACCCAATAGCCACAATTGTTTAAGTGCAAACAGCCCTACCTTCATATATGTGTAGCCAAAAAATTAAAATTTGAATTCTTTATTCTATTTTTACCCCTTTGGTTAATAAAATTATTACTGCGAAAAAAATTCGGACCATGGTACATGTAGGAGACAGGGCGCTTTCTTTAGATAATTTTTCGGATATTCTATATAAAGAGAAGCAGGTTGCTTTAGATACGCTGACAATTGAAAAAGTAAATGTAAACTTTAGTTTTTTACAAAAATTCTCTTCCAATAAGCTTATTTACGGTATTAATACCGGTTTTGGCCCCATGGCCCAGTATAAGGTTAACGAAAAAAATCTGTTACAGCTTCAATATAATTTAATAAGAAGCCATAGCTCGGGAGCTGGTAATATGATGAGCCCCATACTGGTAAAAGCAGTAATGATTGCCCGGCTAAACAGCCTGATGCAGGCTTACTCAGGCGTTCATCCCGAAATTGTGGAATTACTGAAAGAACTTATTAATAAAGATGTGGCTCCCTGCATTTTTGAGCATGGCGGAGTGGGTGCCAGCGGCGACTTGGTGCAACTTGCCCATCTTGCGCTGGTTTTAATTGGCGAAGGCGAGGTAATTTATGAAGGAACCCTGCAACCAACAGCAGATGTTTTTGCCAGATTAAAAATTAAACCGCTTACCATTCGCATACGGGAAGGGCTTGCTGTATTAAACGGCACATCGGCCATGACCGGTATTGGCATGGTTAATATTATACAGGCGCAAAAACTATTGGAATGGTCGGTTATGCTTTCTGCCATGATCAACGAAGTGGTAGAAGCTTTTGACGATCATTATTCTTACGAACTGAATATTGTAAAACATCATATCGGGCAAAATAAAATTGCTGCCCAGTTGCGGGATATTTTGAAAGACAGTAAAATGATTCGCAGCCGCAGCGAACATTTATATAACCCCGAAAAGCTTGACCAGGAGGTGTTTCAGGATAAAGTGCAGGAATATTATTCGCTGCGTTGTGTTACACAGGTGTTGGGTCCCATTTACGACACTATCTGCCATGCAGAAAAAGTGGTGGTGGATGAACTGAACTCGGTTAACGATAATCCTGTAATTGATCATCAGAATCAGAATATTTTTCACGGCGGTAATTTTCATGGAGATTATGTTTCGCTGGAAATGGATAAATTAAAAATTGCCATCACTAAATTGTCGATGCTCAGCGAAAGGCAATTGAATTATTTGCTGAACGAAAAACTGAATCAGAAGTTTCCACCGTTTGTCAACCTGGGTGTACTGGGCTTTAATTTTGGTATGCAGGGTATGCAGTTTACTGCAACTTCAACCGTGGCAGAAAATCAAACCATGTCGTTCCCCATGTATGTACACAGCATACCCAATAACAACGATAACCAGGATATTGTTAGCATGGGCTGCAATGCCGCTTTAATGACCAAACGTGTTATTGACAATTCGTTTGAAGTGCTGGCGATACAGATGATGACCGTTTTACAGGCTATTGATTATTTAAAATGTACCGACAGGTTATCAACCGAAACACATCATATTTATACAGAGATGCGGAAATTATTTCCTAAGTTTATTGAAGATGAACCTAAGTATAAAGACCTGGACAGGATCAAAAAATATTTTGAAAAGTCTGACCCGGTTGTTTCTTTCAGATTGGGAAAGGTTGTAGAGCAGTTAACAACCTGATAGCGTATAAAAATCATTTCAACAATTACAGATTAACAGAAAATAAAAGTAAGTATGAAGTTTGCATTAGTTACCGGAGGATCGAGAGGCATTGGAAAGGCCATTTGTATTAAGATGGCTGAGATGGGATATAATGTGCTGATCAATTACAAATCAAACGAAGAAGAAGCTAACAAAACGCTTGCTTTAGTTAGAGAAAAAGGAGTAGATGGCGAAATAATACAGTTTGATGTGGCAGATAAGGAAGCCATAAAAAGTAAACTGGGCGGATGGCTGGAAGCCAATGAAGACAAGGTTATTGAAGTGCTGGTTAACAACGCAGGCATTAGAGATGACGGACTGATGATATTTATGAAAGATGAGCAATGGGATAGTGTGCTTAAGACAAATCTGGATGGTTTTTTTTACGTTACCCGTTTGGTGGTTAACGGCATGCTGCAGAAAAAATATGGCCGCATAATAAATATTGTTTCTTTATCGGGCCTTAAAGGATTGCCGGGGCAAACCAATTACTCTGCAGCAAAAGCAGGCGTTATTGGCGCAACAAAAGCACTGGCCCAGGAAATTGGCCGCAAAGGAATTACCGTAAATGCGGTTGCACCAGGCTTTATTAAAACAGATATGACCGAGGGGCTGAATGAAGCCGAATTAAAAAATATGGTTCCATTAAAACGATTTGGCACGCCGGAAGAAGTTGCACACACCGTTGGTTTTTTAGTAACCGAAGGCGCTGCATATATAACTGGCGAAGTTATTTCGGTGAATGGGGGATTGTATTCGTAGGTACTCGCCTGATGGCGGGTACTGATAGAACACGCCAAAAGGCGTGTTCCTGCAAAAAACATGAACAGAGTTGTTATAACAGGCATGGGCATTTATTCCTGCATAGGAAAAAACCTGGATGAGGTTAGGGATTCCCTGTACAAAGGAAACTCTGGCATCGTACTGGATCCTATGCGTAAGGAATATGGTTACCGCTCTGGCTTAACCGGTTTTGTAGAGCAGCCTGAGCTTAAAGGTAAATTGGATAGAAGGGCCAGGATTATGCTTCCACAGCAGGGCGAATATGCTTATTTAGCCACAGTAGAAGCTTTGCAAAATGCGGGCATTGATGAAGATTATATTGCTGCCAACGAAATTGGTATTATATATGGCAACGATAGCTCAGGCAAATCAATTATTGAGGCCAATGATATTATAAGAGAAAAAAGAGATACCACATTGGTTGGTTCGGGTGCGGTTTTTCAAACTATGAATTCTACTGTAACCATGAACCTGGCTACCATTTTTAAATTGCGTGGTGTTAATTTTACCATTAGCGCAGCCTGTGCAAGTGGTTCACATTCCATCGGATTGGGGTATCATTTTATAAAAACAGGTTTGCAGGATTGTATTGTTTGTGGTGGTGCCCAGGAGATAAATCATTTAGCTATGGGCACTTTTGATGCATTATCTGCATTTTCAATCCGGGAAAATGACCCATCAAAGGCATCACGCCCTTTCGACCGTGACCGTGATGGGCTTATACCAAGCGGCGGCGCAGCAACGGTTATTCTGGAAAGCCTGGAATCTGCACAAAAAAGAGGTGCTAAAATACTGGCCGAAGTAATAGGGTATGGATTTTCATCAAACGGTGCCCATATTTCCAATCCAACCGTAGATGGGCCAGTAAGATCGCTGCATATGGCTATGAAAGATGCTGGTATCATGGCTGCCGATGTGGATTATATTAATGCACATGCAACCAGTACCCCTGCAGGCGATGCAAGTGAAGCTAAGGCTATTGATGCCGTTTTTGGTGAACATCGGCCGCTGGTGAGTTCAACAAAATCAATGACGGGGCACGAATGCTGGATGGCGGGTGCCAGCGAAATTATATATTCGGTTTTGATGATGCAAAATTCCTTTGTTGCGCCCAATATTAATTTCGAAAACCCCGATGAAGACTCGGCTAAATTGAATATAGCAAAAATGACTGTTGAAAAAGATATAGTTGTATTTTTGTCCAACTCCTTTGGTTTTGGAGGAACTAACTCATCGCTTATTATTAGAAAATTGACTTAAAGTACTGCTTATGACAAACAATGAAATTATAGAGAAAATTCACGAAATTCTTATTGAGGAATTTGAAGTGGATGCAGAAAAATTAGTGCCTGAAGCTAATTTAAAAGAAGCACTGGGTTTAGATAGCCTGGACTATATTGATCTGGTTGTAATTATTGAAAGCAATTTTTCCTTTAAGGTAAAACCAGAAGATTTTACCGATATAGCCACATACCAGGATTTTTGTGATTATGTGATATCCCGTGTAAATTCAAAAGAGTTGGCATAATGTCGGCATGGTATGGTAAATCCAAAGGCACTCCGCTCGGATACCGGATATTTGTTTGGGTATTAAAAACTTTTGGAGTTTTGCCTGCTTATTTTCTGCTGCGGTTTGTGGTACTGTATTACTTCTTTTTTTCTTTTAAAGCTTCCCGCCAGATTTATTTATTATACCGCCAAAAGCTAGGCTACAGCAGGCTATCGTCTACCTTTAAAGTTTATAAAAACTATTTCCTGTTGGGGCAAGGTATCATAGATAAAGTGGTGATGATGTCGGGGATAAAAAATAATTTCAGTTTTGATTTTGATGGTGAAGAAAACCTGCGGGAAATTGCTGCCATGGGAAAAGGCGGAATTTTACTCAGTGCCCATATTGGTAACTGGGATGTTGCCGGGCATTTGTTTAAACGCCTGCAAACGCCCATTAATATCGTGTTGTACGATGGCGAAGATGAACAGATAAAACAATATCTGGAAGGGGTTACCGGCAAGCGGCATGTGAACATCATAGTAATTAAAAAAGACCTGAGCCATATTTATGCCATCAGCGATGCGTTAAATAAAAACGAACTGGTTTGTATGCATGCCGATCGTTTTCTGGAAGGTAATAAAACAATAGCCACTAATTTTTTGGGAGAAATTGCAAGGTTTCCGATGGGTCCCTTTCTGCTTGCTTCCACTTTTAAGGTGCCGGTTTCATTTGTGTTTGCAGTAAAAGAAAGCAAATTGCATTATCACTTATTTGCCAGCCAAATAAAAGATTATTCTACTGTTGACAGAAAGGACCTTATTCAACAAATGTTGATTGATTATACCTCAGAAATGGAAAAGAAGGTTAAACAATATCCCGAGCAATGGTTTAATTATTATAATTTTTGGGAACATCCGGAAAACAGGTAACATCCTTTTATCTGCTGTTTTAAAAACAGGTTATAACAGCAATAGCAAAACATGATAAACGTAGAAAATATACAATCACTTATTCCGCAAAGGCCACCATTTGTAATGATCGACAAACTATTGTCGTTCAGTGAAACCACAACTACAACTGGTTTTAGCATAAAGGCAGATAATATTTTTGTAGAAAATGGCACGCTTAAAGAACCCGGTTTAGTTGAAAATATAGCGCAAACAGCAGCAGCCAGAGCGGGCTATGTTTCGCAAACAGCAAACAAACCCGTGCTGGTAGGTTATATTGGCGCAGTAAATAACCTGCAGATATTTATGTTGCCCAAAACGGGCGATGAATTAATTACAGAAATTACCATCGAAAACCAGATTTTTGATGTAACATTAATATCCGGAAAAATAACCTGTAACGGGCAACCGGTTGCGCAATGCAACATGAAAATATTTATTAATCAACTTAAAAATTAATGATCATGAAACGTAGTCAAAAACTAAGCTGTTTGTTTGCCTTTGTATTATTCTTTGGCAGCAGCAACCAATCTTTTTCACAAACCATTAAAGATTTTTTCACCAACAATTCTACAAACCTTACTTACCTGGGCATTGATTACACAAAAAACAAACTTATCAACGATCCCGGCGGAAATGCTTCTGATATAAAGGGCCGACTTTACAATAGTATGAATGAGGTGGTTGTAAATGAAATGGGCAAGAACTACAATATTACAGGTGCATTCAGCAGAAGCAATGCTGTTGTAAGTGATATAGGTGCTGTTACCGAAAAAAATGAAAAAATAAATGTTTCAGATATCATATCTTCCAACACCAGCGACTTTAACCGTCTTAAAGAATCTGATATAGCCGCTTGTGTAAATGCACTGAATTTAAAGGGAAAAGAAGGTGTTGGATTGGTTTTTATAATGGAGGGCATGAAAAAGGAAGAGAAAAAAAGCTACGGCACTGTTTGGGTAACATTAATTGATATGAAAACAAAAAAAGTGCTGATTACCGAGCGTATGGAACAGGAGGCTGCGGGTTTTGGTTTTCGTAATTTCTGGGTTTCAATCATCAAAAAAAGTATTATAGAGGTTAATAAAAAAGCTTATAAAAGCTGGAGGAACAAATACGGCAGTTGATAAAAATACCATGAAGACAGATTTGAGCAGTAAGACTGAAGTATTAGTTCGTTTTAATGAAGCAGACCCCCTGGGTATTGTATGGCACGGGCATTACATCCGTTATTTTGAAGACGGACGTGAAGCTTTTGGTGCCACGCATGGTTTAAAATATTTGGATGTGTATAAACAGGGCTATGTAACACCGGTGGTTAGCGTACAGTGCGATTTTAAAAAATCATTAAGGTATGGCGATACAGTGCGGGTAGAAACAAAATATATACCAACAGAAGCTGCAAAATTAAAATTTACTTACAGGCTTTTTAATGCTGCAAGCGGAGATCTGGTGGCAACCGGCTCATCTGTTCAGGTATTTTTAAGTAAAGATGATTCAGTGCTGCAGTTATCTAACCCGCCATTTTTTGAAGCGTGGAAAAAAATGCTTGACCTGCTTTAATGGAAAAAACAATGACAGAAATTTTTGTTAGTTCAGATAATATTTTATCACCAATAGGTTTAACAACTGCCGAAAATTTTTTGCAGCTTAAACAAAATGTGTCGGGTATCAAGCTGCATGATGATGCCTTTATGTCTCTACAGCCATTTCAGGCAGCTTTGTTTGCCGATAATAGTTTTGCCATAAACGACCAGCAAAAAAAATATACCAAATTCGAAAAACTGCTCATCGCATCTGTAAACGATGCATTGCAAAAAAGCAATGTGAGCCCTGCCGATAAAAAAACAGCACTCATTATTTCCTCAACAAAAGGCAATGTTAGTTTACTGGAAACAGAAGCCCCGTCAAGTTCATTAAATCAACGCATTTCACTTAACACATCAGCACAACTGGTTGCACAGCATTTTCAATTTGTAAACAAGCCAATCATTGTTTCAAATGCATGTATATCCGGCCTGCTGGCTATATTAACCGGTATGCGGCTTATACAATCGGGTCAATATGAACATGCAGTAGTAGCAGGTGCAGATGTAATTAGTAAATTTGTTTTGTCGGGCTTTCAGTCTTTTCAGGCGATAAGCCAGTTGCCCTGCAAACCATTTGATGCAGCAAGAAATGGCATTAACCTGGGCGAAGGTGCAGCAACAGTAATTATTACTTCCAATAAAAGTCACTCATCGGGCATAAAAGCCGCTGGAGGTTCTGTAAGCAACGACGCCAATCATATAAGCGGCCCTTCCCGTACAGGCCAAGAATTGTATAGTGCAATCAAAAAAGCATTGAAGGCTGCAGCCATTTCTGCAAGTGACATAGGCTTTATATCGGCACATGGCACAGCCACCATTTTTAATGATGAAATGGAAGCAAAAGCAATTGGCCTTGCCGGCCTGCAGGCCATGCCTGTAAACAGTTTAAAAGGTTATTTTGGCCACACATTGGGCGCAGCGGGTTTAATTGAATCAATCATTTCCATGCAATCATTAAAAGAAAATGTAGTATTGCCAACAAGGGGATTCCAGAACCTGGGAGTAAGCCAAACAGTAAACGTATGTTCATCATTATATACATCAGCATTACAGCATTGTTTAAAAACAGCATCTGGCTTTGGAGGTTGTAATGCGGCAATGATTTTCAGCAAACATTAAATAACAAATAAAACAAGTTTTAAAAGAGTATGAAATTTTTTTCTAAGGATAAAAAATCTGCATTTCAGGCAAAAGAAGCTGCACAATGGATCGCTTTTGGACCAGTAATTTTTCAAGTTGCAAGGGTGTTAAGAAATACCGGCATTTTAAAATTGATTGAAGAAGCCGGAGCTGCAGGGATAACCAATGAGGCGCTTGCAGAAAAAACAAAGCTTTCTGTTTACGGCGTACGGGTTTTGCTTGAATCTGGCCTGGGCCTTGGTTTGGTGCTGGTAAACGATAAAAAATATACGCTTGGTAAAACGGGCCATTTTATTTTAAACGACCCGTTAACCATTACCAATATGGATTTTACACATGATGTTAACTACCAGGGATTTTTTCATCTGGATGAGAGTATAGAAAAGGGCAAGCCTGCCGGTTTAAAATACTTTGGCGATTGGAATACAATTTATGAGGGCTTATCAAAATTGCCGCCGCATGTACAAAAAAGCTGGTTTAATTTTGATCACTTTTTTTCAGACGATGCTTTTCCGGTGGCCCTGCCAATGGTTTATAAAGATGGCGTAAAAAAAATCCTTGATATTGGTGGAAATACCGGTAAGTGGGCCATTGCTTCATCAAAATTTTCGCCCGATGTACACATAACCATCATGGATTTACCGGGGCAATTAGATATGGCCAGACAAAAAATTGAAGAACTGGGCCTGCAGGACAGGGTTTCTTTTCTGCCGGTAAACATACTGGATGAACAGGTTAAAATTCCAACCGGTTTCGATACCATTTGGATGAGCCAGTTTCTGGATTGTTTTTCCGAAGCAGAAATTGTTTCTATTTTAAAAAGATGTTACAATGCCCTGGATGAAAATGGGCAGGTCATCATTATGGAACCACTTTGGGACAGACAAAAATTTGAAGTAGGTGCATTTTGTTTACAACAACTTTCTGTTTACTTTACCGTAATGGCAAATGGAAACAGCCAGATGTACAGTTCCGAAACCTTCATAGCCTGTATTGAAAAGGCTGGCTTTAAAATTGTAGAACAAACCGATAATGTTGGGCTGAGCCAGACATTATTGAAATGCAAAAAATAATAAGTAATGAATTGAGCCAGTACCGATTTTTATGGATGACCAAAATCAATAAATAAAACACATGAAAGCCGATAAAACAGATGTACTTGTAATTGGTGCCGGCCCCGCCGGAACCGTTGCTGCCTCTATTATAAAGAAAGCTGGGTTTTCAGTAAGGATAGTGGAGAAAATGAAATTTCCCAGGTTTGTAATAGGCGAAAGCCTGCTGCCCCGTTGCATGGAAGCGCTTGAAGAGGCTGGTTTTTTAGAGGCGGTAAAAGAAAAGGGCTTTCAGGAAAAGTTTGGGGCGAAGTTTGTAAAAAATGGAAAGATTTGCGATTACTTTTTTGCCGACCAGTTTACACCCGGCTGGAGCTGGACCTGGCAGGTACCAAGAGAAGAATTTGATAAAACCCTGGCAGATACCTGCGAAACAATGGGCATACCAATAGATTATGAAACAACCGTAACAGGCATTGAATTTAATGGTTCAGATTCGGTAACAACCGTTGAAGATATTAATGGCAATAAATCGCTTATTGAAGCCCGCTTTATTGTAGATGGCAGCGGCTATGGTAGGGTGATACCCCGCTTGTTCAATATGGATAAGCCGTCAAACCTGCCGCCACGTAAAACCTTGTTTACACATGTGGTAGATACAAAAAGAACCATGGATGATGAGCCCAACCGCATTACCATCATTGTACACCAATACGGAATATGGATTTGGGTAATACCTTTTTCAAATGGAAACACCTCGGTAGGTTTTGTGGGTGAGCCTGCATTTTTTGAAACAACAAATGGCCTTACTCCCCAAGAACAATTGAGAACATTGATTGCTACCGAACCATACCTGGCCGAAAGGATGAAAGACGTGGAAATTATTTTTGAACCAAAGAGTATTCAATCATGGTCAACCACTACCGATAAATTTTACGGCGATGGGTTTGTACTAACTGGTAATGTAACCGAGTTTCTTGATCCTGTATTTTCATCGGGCGTAACACTGGCAACAGTTTCAAGCCAAACCGCAGCGCATCTTGTAATAAAAAAATTGCAAGGTGAAAATGTAGACTGGGAAAAAGATTATACCGAAGTGATGATGCAGGGTGTAAATACATTCCGCTCTTATGTAATGGCCTGGTACGAAGGTACGCTTGATACCATCTTCTTTGCAGATAACCAGGTTGCTGAAATAAAAAGTATGATCTGTTCGGTATTGGCGGGTTATGTGTGGGATGATAGCAACCCGTATGTAAAAGATCATTCAACGGCATTAATTAAATTGGCAAAACGCATAAAATTGAGAGATTCAATTCCTGATTAAAAAAAGCGGATATTTTAAATTAGCTAAGCATTCTACAATTAATATTGAAAAAAGAAAATAATATCACAGCAAATTGCATCATTGGCAATCATTATGTTTATAAAAACGGGCAAACGGTCTTTGAGGAGAAAAAACCAGGGCAGCCTGATTTTTTAATTGAAGCCTACCGCCACTTTCAACTGCAATATCCAAAGTTTTACAAGATGGATAATCTTAGTAAACTGGGTTGGCTGGCCACCGAAATTTTATTGCAGGGCAGTTTTGATAAAGAAAAGTATAAACCAGCAGATATCGGTATTGTACTTTCAAATGCCAGTGCCAGCCTTGATACTGATATTAAATACTACGAAACCACAAAAACCATTGCCAGTCCTGCCCTTTTTGTTTATACATTGCCTAACATTGTAATTGGCGAAATATCCATCAGGCATCATTTTAAAGGTGAGAATGCTTTTTTTGTTACAGAGCAGTTTGATGCAGAATTTATAGAACAATATGTGAGCAACCTGATTAATAATAATATATTGCAGTGCTGTATTTGCGGTTGGGTTGATGTGTTGGACGAAAAGTACAACGCAACTTTATTTTTAATAGAGAAAGATAAAACCACCAATTCAGTTAATTTTACAAAAGAAAATCTTAATAAAATATACCAGATACAAAATGGATAAATTAATGTCGGATCTGAAAACACAGATCATTGCCCAGTTGAATTTGCAGGATACAAAACCTGAAGATATAGGAGATGACCAGCCCCTGTTTGTGGAAGGGCTTGGTTTAGATTCGATCGATGCCCTGGAACTGATTGTTTTATTGCAGCAACAATACAAGATCAAATTATCTAATGCAGAGGATGGGCCTAAAGTTTTTAAAACCGTACGCACCATGGCCGAATACATAACTGCCCACCAGGCCCAGAATGCTTAACAATGAATGAACAAGTCTTTATTGCCGGCAAAGGAATTATTTCGGCAATAGGTAATAATGTTGCAGAATGTTTGGATGCCCTGGAAAATGAAAGAGCAGGAATGGGGCAGATGTATCAGTTAGATTCTTTACACAGCCAAAGACTGCCGGTTGCCGAAGTAAAATTGAACAATAACAAACTTGCTAAACTTGCCGGTTTGCCGAATATTAAAAGTCGTACGGCATTGCTAAGTTTAGTTGCTGCAAAGGAAGCAATTGCTGATGCAGGCATAGAAAATTTAAAAGACTTACGTACAGGATTTATCTCTGCAACTTCTGTTGGCGGCATGGATAAAACTGAAAATTTCTTCACCGAATTTTTATCAGATAACAGCAAAGGGAAATTACGTGATGTTATTAACCACGAGTGTGGAAGCGTAACAGAACTAGTTGCTGATGCCCTGGGCATTAAAGATTATATTACTACTATCAGCACCGCCTGCTCATCATCTGCCAACGCTATTTTTTTGGGAGCAAGATTGATCCGCAATAATATTGTTGATGTAGTTGTTGCCGGTGGTACCGATTCTATGACAAGATTTACCCTGAATGGTTTTAATACATTGATGATCGTTGACGAACAGTTCTGTCAGCCATTTGATGAAAACCGCCGGGGACTTAATCTTGGTGAAGGTGCCGGATATGTTGTGTTGGTTTCTGAAAAAGTTGCAGCAACAGTAAAAAACAAACCCGAAATTATTTTAAGCGGTTATTGCAATGCCAATGATGCCTACCATCAAACCGCTTCATCACCTGATGGAATAGGTTCTTACTTAGCCATGAGTGGCGCATTAAAGAAAGCCGGATTAAAACCCGAAGACATTGATTATATAAACCTGCATGGCACCGGTACACAGAATAATGATATTGCAGAAGGAACGGCAATCAAAAGATTATTCGATCCGCATTTTCCAAAAATGAGTTCAACAAAAACTTTTACCGGTCATACACTGGGCGCTTGTGGCGGAATAGAAGCGGTGTTTTCTGTTTTGGCTTTGCAGCATGGAATTATTTATCCGAACCTGCGTTTGCAAACACCCATGGTAGATCTGCCATTTGTGCCGGAAAGAGACTTTATAAAAAATGTTGACGTAAAGCATGTGCTTTCTAATTCTTTTGGTTTTGGAGGAAATTGTTCATCATTAATTTTTTCAAAGGTTGAATAAACACAGAACGGCAATAAACTAAAAGCTGTCAGCCTTGTCATCCTGAGCTTGCCGAAGGGTGTCGAAGGCGGGTTGCTTCTAAAATATACCGGTTTCGACAAGTTCAACCTGACAACTCATAAATTAAAGAATAACAATGTACATCCGATCAACAGGCAATATATCACCGCAAAAAACCTTTGGCCACCAGCCGTTGGTTGATGCGCCTGTTGAATATTTTGGAAACCGCCTTGCCTGTATTGAACCCGATTATAAAGACTTTATTGATCCCAAACAGATCAGGCGCATGAGCCGTATCATACGTATGGGTGTGGCCGCTGCCATGGAATGTTTGCAGGAAGCCGAACTTAAAAAGCCTGATGCCATAGTTACCGGCACCGCTTATGGTTGCCTTGAAGACACGAATTCTTTTTTAAGCAAGATGGTGGAATTTAAAGAAGAGTTACTTACACCAACAGCTTTTATACAATCAACACATAACACGATTGGTGCACAAATTGGCTTACTGTTGCAATGCAATAATTATAATAATGCTTTTGTACACCGCGGTTTTTCTTTCGAAAGCGCTTTATTGGATGGAATGATGCTGCTGAAAGAAAAAGACGCAGCCAATGTATTGGTCGGCGCCATTGATGAAATTACTAACAGCAGTCATACTATTTTAAACAGGTTGGGTTTGTATAAGCAGGGGCCTGTATCTAATCTTGATATTTATAAAACTAAAACCAAGGGAACTATTGCCGGCGAAGGCGCAGCTTTTTTCTTATTGGCTACCAATCCATCAGCAACCGATTATGCAAAACTGGATGGCCTGCATACTTTTTACAAACCCGATGGAATTACAGCAATAGAAAATCAAATCAATTCTTTTTTAGAAAGATATTCAGTAAGTATGGCTGATATTGATTTGATCATCACCGGAAGGAATGGAGATGCTGCTTCAGACAAAGTATATGATGAATTGGCTGGGAGTATTTTTAGCAATAAAGATACTTTTGACTATAAATATTTATGTGGCGAGTATCCAACGGCTGCATCATTTGCCATGTGGTTAGCAGCTACTACTCTTAAATATGGTAAAATACCGGCTGCATTGAATTATGCAACTGCTTCCGGTAAAAAGATCAACCGTATTTTAATTTATAATCATTACCAGGGCATACATCATTCTTTATCTTTGCTGTCGGCATGTTAAACTTCCGCAACACAAATATTTTTTTTATTGCATTATTAGCCATTTTAATTGGCTTGCATTTTAAGTATGGATTACCAATCTATTTTTATTGCCTATTGCTTATTGCCTATTCCCTTATTGTGTTTTGGGGATGTATCAATGTCAGTTCCAATTTTTTTATTCCAATTATTTGTAAGGCTGATACTGATAAAAATGAAATCTCCATCAGCTTTGATGACGGTCCGGCGGAAAACCATACAACAGAAATTTTGCAGGTTTTAAAAAGTGAAAATGTAAAAGCAACATTTTTTTGCATAGGCAACCGCATTAAAGGATGTGAAAATATACTGCAGCGAATAAATGAAGAAGGGCATATCATAGGCAATCATAGTTTCTCTCACCATTTTTGGTTTGATATGTATTCGGCAAAAAAAATGCAGCAAGATCTGAAGCAAATGGATGCCGAAATGGAAAGAGTTACCGGGCTGAGGCCAAAATTATTCAGGCCGCCTTATGGCGTTACCAATCCTAACCTGGCAAAGGCAATTAAAAAAGGGGGTTACATACCTGTTGGCTGGAGTGTGAGATCGCTTGACACGGTAGCTAAAGACGAACAGCAGTTGCTTAAAAAAATTAATGCAGGTATAAAGCCTGGTGCCGTTTTCCTGTTTCATGATACCTGTAAAATAACATTGGATGTACTGCCGGAATTTATACAAGAAGTTAAAAAGAGAGGCTATAACATTATACCGTTGGATAAATTGTTAGATTTGCACCCTTATGCGTAAAACTATACTATTATTGCTGGTGCTGGTTTCTGGGTTTATTGTAAAAGGCCAGTATGCAGGCTATACAGCCGTTGCCGACCTGCCAAAATTTAAAGCCAGCTTTGCCGCTGCTGCACAAAAAACAAATTCAATTAAAGCCGATTTTATACAGGATAAGAACCTGAGTATGCTTTCAGAAAAAATTACGTCTAAAGGTAATTTCTGGTTTAAAAAAGACAGCCGGGTGCGGATGGAATACAACCAGCCTTTTAAATACCTGATGATATTGAACAAGGACAAAGCTTACGTGAAAGACGGTGCAAAAGAAAGTAAGGTATCTACCAAATCGAACAAAATGTTTCAGCAGATTAATAAAATAATGATTGACTGCATGCAGGGAACAACCCTTGACAATACCGATTTTAAAACCCGTGTGTTTGAAAATAAGACCAATGCGCTTGTTGAATTAACACCGGTTGCAAAGGGTATGAAGGAAATGTTCAAATCAATTAATGTAATTGTTGACAAGAAAGATTTTTCTGTTGTAAGCATTCAAATGCAGGAACTTTCCGGCGATAATACCATCATGCGTTTTACTAATAAAGAAATAAATGCGGCCATTCCGGACACCTTATTTGATATTAAGTAGTTGCCTCCCGATAGCTATCGGGATATTGCTAAGCTGCTCTCCATCCTACAAGCAAATGCAATCCGCCGCGGCTGATGCTGATGTGCTGCAAAAATTTAAACCCAACTTTACTGTTGCCCTGTACAACACTACTGTTGATGTGATGGGTAATCATTTAAGTGGATTACTGTTGATAAAAAAAATGCCCGATAGCAGTACTCGTATGGTTTTTAGCAATGAAATGGGTTTTGGTTTTTTTGATTTTGAATTTAAACCAGACGGTGAATTTAAAGTTTATTCTATCATGAAAAAGCTAAACAAAAAATCGGTTATTAAAACATTACAGCACGATTTTGAACTAATACTGATGAACAATCTCGACAATTCTAAAGCTGTTGTAAAAACAAATGAAGGCCTCACTTATTTTATTTTCCCTCAAACCAAAGGCTATAATTACTATATTACAAACCAAAGTGGTGATGAACTGGTACGTATGGAAAGAGCTTCCAACAAAAAAATAATTGTGGAATCTGTTATGAAAAAATACCAGAACGGAGTACCGGACAGCATCGGCATATCGCACAAAACTTTTGAATTTAATATAGGCCTGAAAAGAATAGAAAAATAATGATAGACTTTGCCAAACTTTGCCAAAGTTCGCAACTTTGGCAAAGTTGTAATGGCATTGCAAAGTTTTAAACTAAAAATAATGCTGCTAAACGATTTTTTTACCATCAATGAAACTGTAAATTCTGAAACGGAGATTTGGGCTGAACTTTTCATTAACGCCGATCATAAAATATTTGAAGGGCATTTTCCCAACCAGCCTATTGTGCCGGGTGTTTGCATGATGCAGATGATAAAGGAAATTCTGGAAGAAGTTATCGGTAAATCAACAAACCTGCTGCAGGCTGCCGATATGAAATTCTTAGCTGTTATAAATCCTATTGAAAATAACCTGATTCACGCCTCTATAAAATACGCAACAGATGAAAGTGGCGCAATAAATATTGTGGCTTCACTTTTTAAGGATGAGCTGGTACATTTTAAGTTTAAAGGGCAGATGCAGGTGTCTGGCCATTAGGCAGCGTTCAGGTGTCTGGCCACTATGCACAGACTTTTTGTAATTGGTTTATCTGTAACTCAGTCAGCTTTAATTTTATTGAACCATCAGTAGTGGCCTGACACCTACGAAACAGTTTTTGTTTCAGAAGTATGTTTCTCCTTCATCAACCAGTTTATCAAATCCAATGCTGGCCCCGTCATAAAAGTAGTTACCAATGCCATCAACACCATCATGGCAAAAATTTGGGGTGTAAGAATTCCCAAATCGTAACCAATATTTAAAACAATCAATTGCATCAGCCCCCGGGTATTCATCAAAACACCAATCGATAAACTGTCTTTCCAGCTTTGTCCTACAATTTTTGCAGCAATGGCACTGCCGCCAAATTTTCCGGCAACGGCAACCAGCAATATCCATCCGAATGTGATCCATAAATGGCCTTCGTTAATAAGGCCAATCTGCGTTCTTAAACCCGTTATCACAAAGAAGAGTGGCAGCAACAGAATGATGCTTACATCTTCAATCTTATCAATTACAATTTTGCGAAAACTAAAACTGGATGGCATGATTACACCGGCCATGAAGGCGCCAAACAAAGCATGAATACCAATGACTGATGTGATATACGATGAAATGATAAGCAGGATAAAAAACAGTGCGATGATGGGCGTTCTTCTTTTTTCCTTGCTATCGTAAACGGTACTTAATCTTTCTAGAAAGGGGCGTACAACTTTCAACATAACAAGTACGTAAATAATCGCTAAGGCAATGGTATATAAAACACTGAATGAAGAACCTGATTTTACCAATGCAATTACTGCAGCCAAAATGCACCAGGCGGTGAGATCATCGGCGGCGGCACAGGTTAGTGCCATGGCGCCCAGTTTAGATCGGGTGAGTCCTTTTTCCTGCAGTATTCTTGCCAGTACCGGAAAGGCTGTAATGCTCATGGCGATGCCCATAAATAATGCAAAGGATAAAAAAGTTATGCCCGCAGGGGCATAGTCACGATAAATATAATAGGCAAGTCCCATGCCCAATGTATATGGTATAATGATGCTGGCATGACTAATGATAACAGCACCGTAAGCCTGTTTGCCAATGGCTTTCAGGTCAAGCTCCATACCAATGATGAACATAAAAAGTATAAGGCCGATCTGACTTAAAAAACTTAGTGTTGATAAAGAAGCTGCAGGAAATAAAAAATGATTGATCTCAGGGAAATAAGCGCCAATAATGGAAGGACCTAAAACGATGCCGGCAACAATTTCGCCGATAACAGCCGGCTGGCCTATTTTTTTAAACAGGTAACCAAACAATCTTGCACAGGCTATGATGACGATAATCTGTAAAAGCAATACAGCCAGGGGTTCGGAAAGGCCATGTTTGAATGAATCGGTAAATACATGAAACTCATTAGCCACAGTGGCTTCTTTAGCCGTGGCTGCCTGTTTAGCTGTAAGCGTAGGATCCTGCAGCGCATTACCCCGCCCCGCTATCTGATAAATAACAAAGCCTAAGCCGGCTACAATAATTAAGTAAAAAAGAGAGCTCCATCTTTTCTTCATAGGCTGTAATTATAAACCGGTTAAAGTTATTTAAATACTATACATAATTTGGTTTTATTTATTTATGCCAAGGCAAGGCAGCCACATCGTGGCGAGATTTTCAACAACCACATCCATATAATGTCGCCGCTATGCGGCTTTTACCCCCGATTGCAATTAATCTTTCTACCAAAATATCGCTCCGCCGGAGCTAAGCTAAATAACGGATTGTCATTTGCTATTTTAAATAAATAAAACGCAGAAATAATTTATTATCAAATATCGTTAGAAATTAAAATAAAACTATGCTGGTAACCTTTAAAATTATTGTACAACAAAATATTACTGTAATTGGTTTTTGAAGATTTCTTTTTAAACATTTGCTCCGGTACTTTTTGTGTTTGCAATATTTCGCAGGCATACCAAAGTGCTATTGCCGATGCTGTAGCAAACTCGCCGCAAAGATGTTTAAACCGTACAATAGAAGTGTCATCATGCAGTAAAGATTCAGCCTCTATATAAAAGGGCAAGGTTCTGTTGTCGCCATTTTCACCAGAGATAAGCAGGTTAATTTCTGTTGTAGTATTTTTTTCAAGGAATAATTGCAATTGCTGTTTTACCAGATCAACATCATCAGTATGTAAAGTATGAATGGCTTTTACAGCAGCAATGGCCGAGCCTGCATTTGCATTTACCACAAACATGGCAGCACCTTCGCCAGGCAAGCAACCTGCAGTTTCAGAATTATAAAGCTGCTTATTAGAAATAGCTTCCTTTTTAAAAGCACCGTTTAAGTTTTCAATATTATAATGGTAGGGAGGTATTTCATCAACGCCGCCCAGCAAATAACTTTTTAATGGGTTTGCATTTAGCTGCATCACCGCATCAATCAATGCGTTCTCAAATGCAAGTCCCTGGTGTATATGGGTTATGTTGTATCCTTTATTTTTACTGATTAAACCTAACTGCCCCGCAATTACATTGCCAGTGCTTTGTACAAAATTGCCGGGTGTTAGTTGCCCTTCTTCGTAATCTACAATCTGCATTAAAAATTTAACAGACTCATCTAGACCAGCATATGCAGAACCCATAATGATGCCGTCAACAGGATTCGTTTTATCTATCAATGGCAATGCAGTACCCACGCCCATTCTTATGGCTTTGCCCATGCGCCTTAAAATACCGGGCGGTATTTGTTGGTAAGATGGTTCAATGGCAAGTAGCTTTTTATCGGCGGGTTCAGTTATTAAATCCATATCATCCTGCAGAGGATTTTGCTGAGGCGATATGCAATGTGTTTTATGAATGTACATGTATAACTCTTTTGGGTTGTCAGCGTGCTTGTTCCGATTATTTCGGGGAGCTTGTCGAAGGCGGGTTAACTTCGGCATCCCGGGTTCGACAAGCTCACCCTGACAGCTTTTGTATTTATTAGATTGTTATTCAATTTTTGAAAAAATAAGTGATGAACAATTACCGCCGAATCCGAATGAATTACTCATAACATGGTTAACCGGCATTTTTTTATAAGACTGAACGGGTGACAAACCTGTAGCAGTAATCGGGTTTTTAAAATGCAGGTTTGCATAAACTTCCTGGTGCAGCAAACTTAAAATACTATACACCGCTTCTATGGCTCCGGAAGCGCCCAATGTGTGGCCGATGTTTCCTTTGGTTGAAGCAAATGCAGGAGGTTTATCAAACAAGCGAATCATTGCCCTGCTTTCAACCTGGTCATTATTTTCTGTTGATGTGCCATGTGCATTAATAAAGTCAATTTTATCTGCCGTAAGGTTTGCAAGCTTTAATGCACCCTGCATGGAAAGAAATGGTCCATCGCCTTCATCCGACAAAGACGAAGGATGGTAAGCATCGTTGGCATTGCAATAACCTGTTAACTCAGCAAATACTTTTTTGCCATTAATATCTTCTTCTCTTTCCAACACCAAAAAGGCGGCGCCTTCTCCCAGGTTTAAACCCTGCCGGCCTTCATCAAATGGCGTGCAATTATCCGGTGATAAAATATGCAGTGCATTAAAACCATTGATGGTAAATTTTGCAAGACTATCGGTGCCACCAACAATAGCTCTTTTGGCAAAGCCATTTTGCATCAGCATGGCGCCGTACATAATGGCATTGGCCGATGATGAGCAGGCTGTATTGATGGTATTGATGATACCATTCATTTTATAATGCTTTTGTAAAAAAAGATTTACCGATGCATTGTCGTAAGAAGAAGTATATTCTGAACCACCTGACTTTGTGTTGGCATCTGCATACAACTCATCGGTTAAACACATGCCGCCAACTGTGTTGGCGCCAATCAAAGCGGTGTCCGCAGCGCTGATATCGGCAGTTGATAAACCGCTGTTTTCTATGGCTTGCTCAAGTGCATGAACAGCCAGTAAACTTGTTCGGGTTACGCCAGGTTCTGTTATTTGTAATTGCTGCTTTAATGATTCTGAACTTATTGGCACCTGCCCAAAAGGCAGCAGCCCGGCGTATTTTGAAGGAAAAAGATTGAGTTCTTTTTTTACGCCGCAAATTCCATCTTTAAGAGCCTGGTGATTTTCTGCTACAGAATTTCCGATAGCACTTATTACGCCCATACCGGTTATGAAAATTCTGCTCAAAGAAAATATTTTATTGATTTAGTAAAGTATGCTTTGTTGATATGTCAGTCTGAGCTTGTCGAAGACGGTGCGTTAAAGTAGATGCTCTTTTAGTTATGAACCCGCCTTCGACAAGCTCAGGCTGACAGCTTTTGTATAAAAGCATTTGAAATTATTTTTACTTGGTACGATGCTCCTCAATATAAGCAGCCATGGTACTAATATTTGTAAGCACCTTGCGGCCTTCTTTAGGATCTTTGATATCAATGCCGTATTCTCTTCCCAATAAAACAATCAGCTCTATAGAATCAATTGAATCAAGCCCCAGGCCTTCACCAAATAATGGATCTTCATCCTTAATATCTTCGGGCTTTACAGAGATAAGATTCAGGAATTCGATGATCTGCTTTTTAAGTTGCTCTTTTAATGCTGCAGTTTCCATAATTATTTATTCAAATCAGGTTTTTTCTTTTTAACCCGAACAATGTAATTAACTGTATTGCCAAAGTGATACCTAGTAAAGGTATTATATTTAAGATAACATCTTTCAGTTTTCCACCTTCCAAAAATAAACCATAATAAGCTTCCAGGCACCAATGCAATGGCGATAATTTCATCACGAATGTAAATGATGCAGGCATGGCAAAACTGGGTACCAGTAAACCACCAACGGCAGCCATTAACACGATGGAAACTGCACCAATTCCATTTGCCTGCTCCTGCGTTTTTGCAAACACACCAATCATAATGGCATAACTTACGGCACACCAGCCGCAGATGAGGGTAACAATTACCACCCCGGTAATATCGGCCGGTAAATTTAGTTTTGGTAAACCCATAGATGGAAAGAGCCAGATACCCATTGAAAAAACGACCGCGGCCTGGATAAATGTTATAAATAAATACGAAAGCTGTTTTGATATTAATGCAACCAGGTAATTGGTTGGTAAAGTTTTTAAACGCACAAAACTGCCATTCAATTTTTCACGAACTACGCTACCGCCCAAAGAAATTACAATGAAGAACATGGCAAAGACCGTCCAGGCCGGTACATTGTGCTGAGATGCATTGGGAATGTTGCGGCTTCCATCTCTCGATACCGGAATTTCAACTATGCCGATCTGGCTGTTGATGAGGTCTTGCTCAAGGGAGTCGGGCAAGGCTGTTTCATTCATGGCAAAGTAGATGCTTTTTAAAACTTCTTTATTTTGTACAACCTGCAAGGCACTGCGTAATGCACCTTGTATAGAGTGGCGGAATGATTCCTGTAAAACCGGGTGATACAACAATGTGATAGGTTGAATCTGGCTGCTGTCGTTTGTAACGGCTGCATCGGTTTGCATCCCGAAATTCTTCAATGCTTTTTTTGCAGTTGCATCAGCCTTTAATTTTAATTTTTGCGTAAAGTCGGCGGGAATGATGATGGCGATAACCGCATCTTTTGAATGCATCCTGTCAGAAATTTCTTTATCCGTTACGTTGGGTGTAACCTGTTTTAAACTAAACATGCCAACTTTTTCAATAGCGGTTTGCATTTGTTTACCAGCTTCGCCGGTATCCCTGTTGCAGATAAGCATAGGCACCGTATTGGTGTTCAGCATTTCGAACGTACTGTTTTGTACGGCCGTAATTACAAGAGCCAGTACAATCGGCATAACAAACATAAACACCAGTCCCAGCCTGTCACGGGTGAGGATGCGCATGTCTTTTAATATGGTGCTCCAGAGTTTAAACATTATGAGTTTCTGTACGATTTGCCGGTTAAATTAATAAACAAACCTTCCAGTCCGTCTTCTTTATGATCTATCATCAGTTGATTCAGTGTGTCGTGTGCAATTATTTTTCCATCATCAATCAATGCTACTTTATTGCAAAGATCTTCAGCTTCACTTAACTGGTGCGATGTATAAATAAGTGTGGTACCTTCTTCATTCAATTTTTTAAGATAGCTGATGATGGCATGACGGGTGTGTACATCCACACCAACGGTTGGTTCATCTAAAAATAAAATACGTGGATTGTGAATTACACCAATAGCCAGGTTCACCCTGCGTTTCATACCGCCGGAAAATTGTTCTACTTTTTTATTGCGAACTTCTGTGAGGCCCAATACTTCCAGCAGCTCGGCAGTTTTATTTTTTATCTCGGTTTTTTGCAAGCCGCTCCAGGCTCCAAAAAACGCCAGGTTTTCTGCAGGGCTAAGTTCCTGATAAAAAGAAAAATCCTGCGGTACAAACCCAAAAAGTTTGTTGATTGATTTTTTGTGATGGGCAATTTCGTGGCCGAGTAATTTAATACTGCCTTGTTGGTATTGCAATAAACCAGTCATGCAATTCATAAGCGTGGTTTTGCCTGCGCCATTGGGGCCAAACAAGCCAAAGCGTTCGCCTTCCTGCACTTCTAAATTTAAATTAGTAAAACAGGAAGTTGATTGGCGTGGATAGGTAAACCCTAAATCTTTTATACGCACCGCTGCATTACTCATGAATTCCATTTTATTTTGCTCAAAGCCTGAAATGCTTTTTTCTCTATCTCCGAAATTTCAATAAGATAATCGCCCATCACATTATAATCGGCCTGGCTGCCAATGCGGCCTTTATAAATACCGGCAGCCTGCACGGCAGCGGTACGCCATTTATCGCCTGCTTCTGTAAATATTTTTGAAATATCAAGCAGCTCATCAATTGGATGAAAAGCATGTGCTTCCTGTAAAAAGGCACCATAAATATACCTGAACCCACCACCACCCGTTCCAATTTCTTCTTGCATACGTACCAACTGGGCAAGATATAAACCTGCTTTTTCGGGCCCCAGTTTATCTTTCCATTTCTTTATTTTTTTTCCGGTACCGGCAATGCCTTTTACACCTGCAATACTGCCCGGTATAAGTAACATGTGGTTTACATTTCTTTTAATACCTTTTACTATGGCGCTTTTCATCAGCTCATCGGTAATAATCTTTTTCTCCATCGGGTAATAAATCTGACCATGTGGTGCAAAAGGTCCTTTTGCAAAACGCACTCTTTCAAGTTCAAACTCAGTGAGCGATGTTGCTGTTTCCATCACCGGGTCGCTGATGAGGTACCGGTCTTCTTCCTTTCCAAAAACAATCATGTTGTGTGCATTGAAATGGAAGCGATATTCTTTTGGAAAATAAGTAAGATAGTAAACGCCTACCTGTGCGCCAACGGGTTGCCCTTTAGCAAGACATTCATCTAAATATTTTTTTCCTGCTTCTTTGGATGCAAACTTTTTTCTGAAAACCGGTATGCCCAACGCATTGCAGGTTCTTTTAAAGATTAGGCCCGGCATGGTGCGGAAAGCAATGGCGGGTCCGTTATTAATTACCAAAAAAGGCAACTGCACATAAAACAAACCCGAACCAATACCGAAGGCAAGTGGCTCTGTAAGTTTTGTGGCACCGGCAGATCTTAAAAGATTTGTAGTAACTCCGTTTTCGCAATGCGCCGCCTGTAAATGTTTAAAATCAGTTGTCATGCACTTTCATAGTTTTTAATTCCTCCACACTTACGTTAAATGCATCGGCGTACTGCTGTAATTTTTGTTGGGATAAATTTTTAAAGGCCGCAGGTTTTAAATGTTTTTTAATGGTCCACTTCCAAAACCCGGTATAAGCTGCAAGTATACCCATGTCCATTAACCTCAGTTCTAAAAAATATAAAATGGGACTAGCTTCGTTATTCAAAACCTTCTGGCGGGCAGCTTCAATGCGTTTTTCAATATCTTCCCAGGCAAGGTCGAGTGCTTTGGTTTTTACATCCCAACCGGTGCTTAACTCGCTTGAGTATTTGCCAGAGCCATCAACTGCATACAGCACTTCTTTGGTTAATTTGTTGAGGGCGCCATCGTCCTGGGGAATTTCTTCTTTTTTCATTAAAGAATAATTAAAGATGCTAAGTTAGATAAAGCGTATGAAAAATGCTAAACAATGCATTAAGCCTTAATGAACATAAAAATTTGAGGGGCAAAATTAGAAGTTGTTATTCTTTAATCTTATATACTATTTTGAAACCTCCAGCAATTGTAGGATAAGTACCGTCAATATCAGTATTCAACAAAAACCGACTTTGAGACCTTTGTGAGGCGATAGCGCCATCTGGAATATTGGCAAAACTGTATGTTTTTTCTTTTAAGCCCAGACCGGCATAAAACTCTATCATCATTTTTTTAATAAAAAAACGAGGGATTTGTAATCCTGCTTTAAGACTTGCACCAACAACTTTTTTGTACTCGGGAAAGCCACCAATATAATAATACACAACGTTGCCCAGGTTATCTCTTACAGGAAGGTCGTTAAAATTGGTGGTTTTTGTTTTCAAATAAATTCCTTCAACAGCAAAGAAGAAACGTGTTGGATCGGGTTTGTTTTTTTTATAGAGATAGTAGCGTATTTCAGGTTTTATTTTAAACCCAAAAGGGTGTGACAGGTTATTGTCCTTGCTTTTTACTATATTATAAAAAATAAGACCGGCATCGGTGCCTATGCTGAATTTATTATTAATAAAATATTCAATCCCCAAAACTGGCCCACCGGCATTTGGCTCTAACCACGATAAAATATTTGTGCGGATATTAATATCGTTTTTTTTTGGCTGGGCTTCGGCAGCAGACATAATGAAGAACATAAAAATAAAAAAAAAGAAACGCACGGAATACATAGCGAGTGGGTTATTATTAATTTTTAACAGAAGAGATAAAAGAAGGCGAAACAGGATTTGTTATATCAAAGAAAGACACACCGCCTTGAATATAGCAAACGAGGATATTGCCTGTTACAATAACGTCATACGCTGTTTCATTAAAGCGTACTGTGTTTGACAATATTGGATTGTATGGATTTGCAATAGTAAAAACTTTTATTCCGCTATCGGCTTCACAGGCATATAACACAGATCCTTTTAAACCCATTCCATAAGGATTAAACATTGGAATTATATTTACAATCTGAGGTTGATTTATATTTTTTATGTTGAAACAATTTAAAACACCGCCATTACCAAAATCGTTACGTACAGTTGAATAAGCAAAAGAATCCCTGGCCACAACGGGGTCTTTTCCTCTTACAAAATAGGTAACGGAAGAAACTTTGGTGGGCAACTCAGGATTTGCTATTGAATATATGTACATGTCGGTGCTGGAGCCGATAAATAATTTATCCTGGTAAGCAAAAACAGTTTGTATTGAAAACCCTATATGAACTATGTTTTTATATACCGGGTTAGCAGCATTGGATACATTGTATACAGATAGTGCATCGTTGCTGATGGTGTACAGGTAGTTATTTACAAGTAAGAACCTTGTTAAAGACCCGTTTTGCCCGTTTTGGGAAAAGCTGGAAGAATCAGATGATGTTTTATTACAGCTAAAAGACAAAATTGAAATAAAAAAAACGGATATTATTATAAGTGATTTCATTATTTTTTACATTTTGGGTTAGTAACCTGTTGCTTAGTCCATTGTATTACCATCCCCTTTGCAGGGTCGGCACATTCAAAATAGCAACCTGAACAGGGAGGGTATTGTGTAGCTAAATCAGGGAAACTATTATCAATTCTTGAAGAAACAGTTACTACGTTGGGATTACTGATATCAATAACCACCAGGTCGGTTAAATTATTAGTGTAAATGTAATTGCCTTTTATAGCTAACTCCCTGCACAATGCATCTTTGATAAATCCCTTTTTAACAGGCGCTGCAGGGTTTGTGTAATCAATTATATGTATGCCCTTGTCTGTTTCAACCTGGTAAACATAGTTACCAAGTGTAGCAATCTTACCGCCATTAACTATTGGTTGAGGGCTTTGAAGTGTAATCTGTTTTGTTTCCTGCACATTTCCATATATGGGAACATATGCATCTACTTTACCTACTCCATTATTTCTACAGGCCGTTAGGGATAAAATACAGGCAATAAAAAGTATAGTTTTATTTTTCATTGAGTGGCTAATTTATAATTAAGATGAAAAAAAGAACTAATACGCTGCTTCATTAATATTTCTTTCTTTTAAAAGATAAAGGGTTAAAAGCCTCATATAGCTTTTAACCCTTTTAAGTTTTATTGTTTAGCAAACTGTAAGTAAACTGTACATATATGAGAAACGGGAGCTTTCCGGTACCAACAGATAAATCTTATCGCCCACCTTTAACTTTCCGCTGTGAAACAATTCGTTCACCATAAAATAAACAGATGCTGCGCCTACATTACCAACCTGGTCCAGGTTTACAAACCATTTATCGTACATAATGCCCGTTCCGTTTGCTATCAGTTGCTGGTATATTTTGTCTTTGAAAAAATTACTACTCATGTGTGGTAGAAAATAATCAATCTCTTCTGACTTAACACCATGCTTAGCTAAAGATGCACTTACACCATAACCACCATACAGCACAATATTTTTGCTCAGCAGTTTTACATCCTGCTTAATACTCATGATGGATTGATCTGTTAATTCCTGCGGGGTATAATCCTGGTAACTTTTTAAAGTGCCGTCTTTCAGCTTTTCGCTGCCCTGATACATACAAGGCTCTAATTCGTTTGCGTACGAAAAACCTTCAATCCACTCTACCTTTAAGCTAAGGCCTGTTTCATTTTTTTTGTTGGATAAATGGAATGCTGCTGCACCATCGGATAACATCCACCTTAAAAATTCTTTTTCGAAACCGATGTAAGGATCATCTACCAGTTCCTTTAATCTTTTTGCTTCGTCTTCAAAATTATTTGCAAGCAATGAAAGCGAAAAACGCTCGGAACCGGTGGCAACAGACTGTTGCACTTCTCCCGCCTTGGTGGCCAGGTAAGCATATTTAAATGCATGCATACCGGCGCAGCATACGCCCGATGGTGAAACTACTTCAAACGGTTTGGTTTCCGGTAAGTAACCATGCACCATCACGCCATGCGAAGGCATGAGCTGGTCGGGTGTGGAAGTTCCGGTGCTCAGCAGCTCTATATTTTTAATGCCATCAGGATTGTCTTTAAATAATGCTCTTACCGCTTCGGCGGTCATTTGCGCATTGGTATGCGTTGGCTTGCCTTGTTTATCAAGTGCATAAAACCTGTTTTTTATACCGTTGTTCCTCAGTACAATCGCTTTTGACCTTGAAGGTGCATCGTTTATGAGGCCCAGGTATTCTTCCATTTCATCATTTGAAACCGGATTGTTGGGGAAAAATGCTGCAGTATTTGTAATATAAACCTCGTTTAATGACATCTGTTCTATGGGTTAATTTACGCCTGAATAAAGTTGTTTTTGTTTTTTAATTCGGCCCGATAAGAAAGGCTTAAAGAAAATAAAATCCACTGTCAGTATTATCGGCGCCGCTATAAACAGTGCAATTAAGAGATAATATTTGAATGCAACAAGCCAGGCTGTCTTTTTTTTCTTTTTTGCAATGATGTTTGCCCATATAGCAAAAATTTTACTTGCCTTAGATTCGATAAACATCAGGTTATATTTTACTTCTATTGCTTTTTGCTGTATCAGTTCATCCTGTAAGCCTTCAAAGGTTGTGCCGCTTAAATATTTTTGAACCGTTTTGCCGTAATCACCTGTCTTTGCAATATCAGCATCAGAAACGCCCGGCGTTGGAAATATACCAAGCCAACTCCCCTTTTTTCCTTTAAACATCCAGTAAAAGATTGTAATAAAGCTGATAAAATTGTGGTGCTTATCAACCAAAGAAATACTGCCAACTAATTTTGCATCAGTATCCTTTAATGTTTTTTTAATACGCTGCATAGCGCTGATCCACATGTTGCGGGCCCCGGTAATGGTAACAACCGGCGTACCTTTTAAAACTGCTTTAACGGTTGCGTTATTTATAATTGAATTTACAGGAATACTTGGTGAAAGAAACCATGCCTGGTAGCCGAGTATAACCAGGTCGTATTTATTTTCTTTAAGCTGAAAAGGTTTAAGCTCGGTTGGTACGCCTAAAACGCAATCGGGCATTACTGCAAAAAATGCTTTGCCATTCCAGGGAAAAGGGTATTCGTTTGCAACATGTACCCGCACTTTTTCAATCGTGTTACCAGCTTCCACCAGCGGTGCTGTAAAATTGTTGAGGATGTCTTCCAGTTGCCCCGATTGGGTATAATAAATAACAAGGATCTTTTTACTCATTAATTGCAAATTAAGCCTAAAGCGGCTTTAAAACTTTCGATTTTTTACTGTAATCATTAATTGCCTGCTGAACTACGGGATGCAAGGTTTTATAATTGGTAAGTATTGCAGCAATATCGGTTTTAATGTTATTGTTGTATTCAACCAGTTTAGGAGCATGCTCCTGTATGATCAAACGCAAAAAACTAAACTCAGCATTTTCTTTATCTTTTTTTATGGCAGCTTCCAACTTTAAGCGGCCGGCTTTAAAAAGGCTCAGCTTTTCTTTGGCTTTGGCAACAAGCCCAGCCTTTTTCATCATCAACGCACCTTCGTATGCTTCTTTTTCGTTGATGGATGATGCTTTTATTACGGCTAACTGGCTATTAACGGCATCTATATTTTCTGATGCCATGGCATTATAAAAAGCAGATTTGTCAAATGCTGTACTTGGTATATTTGCCTTAACTGCATAAACAGAAAATAACAGCAACAAGCATATTAAAGGTTTTAAATTCATCATATTTCTCATGATGTGCAAATATAAAGATTTATGCAAGGAGCCCTGAATTCAATTGCAAACCAACTGTTAACCCGTAAGTATTTAACAGGTTAAGCACATTTACTAACCATTGCCTAACAAAAAAAGTAAACTTGCTAAGGGGTTTTACTTTTTTTACGTGCTGTTAAAATAAATGTGTGCTGATTTAATTTTAAACACAATAAAACGTTCAGTTAAAACGATTTATACACAGATAATGGTTTAACAGTAAAACAAACTGAAAACTAAAAAAGAGTACCCTACCAAGTAAATCAACCAACATATCAGCACTAAAAAACCTTTGCTGCTATTAAAGATACTTGCATTGAAAACTATATTTCATCTACAGTTTTAAAGTTTTTATTGTTAGGCACGACAGGAGAAAGAGACCTTGCTTGAAGCAGGGTCTTTTTAGTTTACAATATTACAATCGCAGCCCCAAACTGGCACACCAAACCAACCACCAAACCCATGTAAATTTCTTTTTGGGTATGATCGCTTACAATTAAACGACTGGTACAAACAATACCGGTAATAAGAAGTGCAAGTGATAGTGGCCATGTCATCAACATGCTGTTGCTGTTCATAATGATGATAAAAATGCCCAGCATACCTCCGCAACCAATGGCATGCATACTTATTTTATAAAAAATATTGGCGATCAAGGCAAGGGCAGTGGTAATAAAAACGCCGGTCATAAAAGATGCAAGTATAGGCGTTAACTCAGGCTTATAATTAAACAACACCCTCGCCATCCAGAAGTAAAATATCATGTTTGCGAGGTATGGGCCAATCCTGTCTTGCTGGCTGTGTAACATAATTGACTTTACAAAACCAAGCCCCTTCATTACCAATAAAGCAAAAGCAGGGAATAAGATGGTATTAAAAACTGTAGATCTCAGCAACTCAAACTTTGTATAAAAACCAAGACCGGAAAAATAAGATGGATGATAGTTTATTAAAAAAGCAACCACATAAAACGGTATAAACAGTGGATGGAATAAAACGGAAAAAAGGTGAGCAAAGAATCTCAGTATAACGTTATGTTTATCAGCAACCGGTTGTACAATATCTGTTTCGTTAGTCATAAATATTCTTTATTCCTCTCCGCCATCGGGTGGAAGGCTAGGAGAGGCTTTTATAATTCTTTTCTTAACCGGGCAACAGATATGTTCAGTTGCTCCCTATACTTTGCAACAGTGCGGCGGGCAATATTATATCCTTTTTCCTGCAGCATCTCCGTTAATTTTTCATCACTGTAAGGATGCTTCTTATCTTCTCCTTCAATAATATCGCTGAGTATTTTTTTAACTTCCCTGGTACTAACTTCCTCGCCGCTATCGGTTTGCAAACTTTCACTAAAGAAAAATTTAAGCCGGTAGGTTCCAAATTCGGTTTGTACAAATTTGCTGTTGGCAACACGGCTTACTGTTGAAATATCGAGGTTGGTTTCTTCTGCAATGTGTTTTAATATCATGGGCCTCAGGTCGGTCTCCTCTCCAGAAACAAAAAAAGCATGCTGGTAATTCATGATGGCTTCCATGGTATTCAGCAAAGTGTTGTGCCGCTGCTTGATGGCATCAATAAACCATTTAGCTGCATCAATTTTTTGCTTGATAAAGATGACTGCTTCTTTCTGGCGCTTATCTTTTTTACTGCCACGGTCATATTCTTTCAGCATATCGCGGTATCCTTCACTTATACGCAGGTCGGGGGCATTTTTATTGTTAAGGGTTAACTCAAGCTTGCCGGCATTGTTGTAAATAAAAAAATCGGGCACCACATAGCTTTCTGCATTGGAAAAACTTCCACCAACCGAGCCAGCGGGCTTGGGATTTAATTTAACGATCTGGTTTATTATTTCTCTAAGTTGTTCGTCGTTCAGGTCAAATCCCCGCTGTATTTTTTCGTAATGTTTTTTGGTAAACTCGTCAAAGTATTTTTCTAAAACACGGATGGCCATTTCCACATGTTTGCCTTCATGTAATTTTCTTTCCAGTTGAAGCAATAAACATTCCTGCAGGTTACGGGCGGCAATACCGGGCGGGTCAAATTGCTGTATCTGCAAAACAAGTTCGGCAATTTCTTCCTCGGTAGTTGAAATATTCTGGCGAAAAGCAAGGTCATCTACAATGGCCGAAAATTCACGCCTTAAATACCCATCGTCATCTAAATTACCAATGATCTGCAATGCAACTTTTTTCTGGTCTTCATCAATGGTAAGCATACCCAGTTGCTCAATCATCAGTTCATTAAAACCTTTTTCGACCTTAATGGGAATAACACGGTCCTCATCAATTTCAGGGTAGTTGGTGTCTTTCAGTTTATAGTCGCCTACTTCATCATCGCCTTCACTCACATATTCGCTGATGTCGATATTATCATATTCATCAACACCACCGTCCATTTCTTTTTCATCGGAATCGCCTTCAGCGAATTCATCTTTGGCTTCATCAAATTCCGTTTCGTGTCCGTCTTCGGCTTCTTCGAGTGCCGGATTTTCTTCAATCTCTTCTTTTATTCTTTCTTCAAGCTGGGCAGTAGGCACCTGCAGCAACTTCATCAACTGAATTTGCTGAGGCGATAACTTTTGTAATTGCTTTTGATATAATCCCTGACTTAAAGCCATGTATTGAAAAATAGATTAGGGTAAAAAAATTATAAATTTGTATAATCCAATACTGGAATAACAACGTAAATTTACAGAGATAACCTAAGTAAAAATGAATAAGAGGGCTAAATATTTATTTTTTTGCATGATTTTTGTGGTAAGTGTTACTACAGGGCAAAATTTGAGTTCCTTCCGCCAAACTGATAATGCCCTTTTTAATTCCAAACCAACTTACCAAAACAGCAACAAAATCAATATCCATTCATCTTTTCATCAAACAGGGAACAAAAATAAATTACTTGAAAAAATTGTTACAAAACCGGTTTTATTTTTAAATCCACTTTCCTGTTCTGTTATTGCGGCAGATTATTATACACAAGGTTTTGGTTTCTTCTGTAAAAAAGAATTACAGTTTGAGAAAGCATCAAAAATTCCACTTAGGTTCAGGCTGGGCAGTCTGCAATACAATAATTATTTAGAAGGAAAACCTAATGCAGGGATTTTGCCCCCACATTAAGAAAAAAAAACGGCAACTATAAGATTGCCGTTTGATGAACTAAAATATTTTTTTTAAACACCCACCCTCTGCTCACTCAACACTTTCTTAATTACACTCACCATTTGATCGCACTTGTTTTTCAGTTGCTCATCGGTCCATGCTAAACTAATGGCGGTAGATACGCAACGGCTCATAATAGCATCGCTTGCACTAAAATCTTTTGTGGCATGATGTATTACGGCAGCTTTTAAATCGGGATGCAGGCTGTTTAAGGTTTCTGCATTTTTTAGGTGGTCCCACTTGCTGATATAATGCCAGTTATTAACGAACCAGTAAAAACTGCCAGCTAAAATATTTTGTGCCTTTAATTCTTCAACAACCGCTTTGGTTATTTCTTCGGTGGGTAAAAACCAGCTTACAAAACTGCAACTGTCGCCCCCTTCATCAGGCACCCGCCTGAAAGTAACTTCTGGTATTGTTGCCAAAGCATTTTTTAATATTGTGTGATTTTTTTTCTGAATGGCTAAAAAATTATCCAGCTTTTTTATCTGTGCCAAACCAACAGCCGCATGTAATTCACTTATGCGGAAATTATAGCCGATGAATGGATGCAGGTCGGCTCCACGGTCAACACCTTTGTGGTCGTGGCCATGATCGGTATAACCATCGCTGGCAACATACACATCTTCCCGGTTGGTCATAACCACGCCGCCTTCGGCACAAGTAATGGTTTTTACAAAATCAAAACTAAAGGTTCCGGCATCGCCGATGGTGCCTAGTTTTTTTCCTTTGTAGGTGCCGCCAATACTCTGGCAGGCATCTTCCAGTAAAATTAAATGATGTTCTTTGCAGATTGCCTGCAGTGCATCCATATCGGCCATGCTGCCACACATGTGTACGGGCATGATGCATTTTGTTTTTGGGGTAAGGGCATTGCGTACCGCTTCCGGGTCTAAAGTCAACGTATCATCCACATCCACAAAAACGGGAATGGCACCAACACTTATTACCGCTTCAAAACTGGCAACAAAAGTAAAAGAAGGTAAAATAACTTCATCACCATAACCAATGCCCAACGCACTCATAGCTGTTGTTAACGCAGCGGTGCCGCTGCTTAATAACTGAGCATGTTTACAACCAAAAGTTTCGCAAATGGCTTCTTCCAGTTCTTTGGCTTTCCATATGCCCTTGCGTGGGCCATCAAAGCCGTAGCGCATCAGAATGCCTGTTTCAAGCACGTCATTTACTTCTTTAATTTCTTCTTTTCCAAAATGTTCAAAACCGGGCATAATGTATATTTTAATAAAGCAAAGATAAATAAAATCGTGCTGTGATTCAAAAGTGAACAAAGCTTCGGTACCGGTTAATCTTCAAGATCCTGCCAGTTAAAAATCTGCAGGGAGCTTTCAACATTTTGCCAGGATATGGTGCTGACGCCAAAGCTCTTGGTTTTGTGGAATGGATCAATGGGAAATATCAAAACAAAACGTGAGCTGTCTGGGGTAAAATAAAAAACACGTTCCAGTTCACGTCCTTTAACTTTTTTATCATCCTGGTAAACATACACCGCTATTTTTTTTATGTTTTGATACGGGCGTAAAAATTCTCCTTTCACCTGGTATAAGCTGTCTCTTTTACGTAAGCCAATAGAGTTAATCTGCGGAGCCTCCGGCTTAACGCTGTCAATCCATGCCATTGGCGCCGGAAAAGCAGGAATGCTGAAATAATTATTTCTCAGGCTGTCGTTCCAGCCATTTGGATTTTTTTCAAAAGTTTTACTGCTGAAAAAGATCATGCCCTGTATATTAGGAGTGTTCCGCAACGCATCGATCATGCGTGGTAATTGCGTCAGGTCTTTCCAGGCCGCATTACTGTTGGCCCGGTAAATGCCAATGCCGATGTAGCAGTTTTTGCCATAGGTATGTTTGCCCCACCAGTCAAGCAAAATTTCGTAAGGTGCTATTTTATGGCCAAACTCCCAATATAACTGCGGGGCCACATAATCAATCCACCCTTTTTGTAACCACAGCAGAATATCGGCATACAAATCATCGTAATTTGTTTGTGCCCCGTTTGTTTTGCTGCCATTAACGGGATCTTTATCTATATTACGCCAAACACCAAACGGGCTTATGCCGAACTGGCATTTTGGATTTTCTTTTTTAATAGCAATACTCAACATGCTGATTATGGAATCGGTATTGCTTCTTC
>Ga0209181_10001296_pt1 | contig 44315 bp, 26 predicted proteins | sample MAT05_FD_187208 | JGI IMG/M metagenome (GOLD analysis project Ga0209181, IMG submission 187208) | Freshwater microbial communities from Lake Fryxell liftoff mats and glacier meltwater in Antarctica - MAT-05 (SPAdes) (version 2) | ecosystem: Environmental > Aquatic > Freshwater > Ice > Liftoff... | reverse complement strand
CGTCAGGCGTCCATCGCAGCGGAAAGGCTGGGCCGCTACGGCAGGATTGAGGGCCGTCGCCACCGTCAGGGTAGTGGTCGCCGTCCCCGTGCAGCCACCCGCATTCGTCACCGTTAGCGAGTAAGTCCCCGCAGTATTGACCGTGATAGCGGCCGTCGTTTGCCCCGAAGACCAGACGTAGCCCGCCAGGCCGGAAGGAGCGGTGAGGTTGGCACTGCTGCCATTGCACAAAACCGTACTGCCAGCAATGGTAGCCAACGGCAGGGCATTCACCGCCACCAAAGCCGTGGCCGTCGCTGTACAAGTGTTGTTATCCGTGATCGTCACCGTGTAAGTGGCAGTGGTCGTTGGATTAGCGGTAGTATTCGCGTTTAACTGGCCATTTGACCACGCATATTGACTAAAGCCCGGCGTGGCAGATAAATTAATGGTGGTATTGGCACAAGTTGCAGCGGGCGCAACGATGTTCACGGTTGGCAATGCCGGAATATTAGCAATAATGGTGCCGGTGCCGCTACAACCGCCTGCGTCTCTGACGGTTACAGTGTAATTTCCGTTGATATTCACCGTAATTTGCTGCGTGGTGGCGGCATTGTTCCAACTGTAATTGGCAAACCCGTTCCCTGCATTGAGGATGCGCTGCCCATTGCACTGATAGGGAGCGATGGTGATATTGGGACTGAGGGTATTGGAAATGGACAGGGTGACGGCATCCGTACCGGTGCAACCGCTAATGTCTCTCACAGTGACCTGATAGGTGCCGGGCGTTCCGACTGAAATAGAGGTGTTGGTGCTGCCATTGCTCCACTCATAAGCGAAAAAAGTAGTGGCTACGGAAAAAACGGCAGTTCCGCCGGGGCAAATGGTGGTTGGGCCGCTGATATCGGGCAGGGGATTGAGTACTGCTGTCACGGAAATGCTGGCGACATCGGTGCAATTATTATTGTCCGTGACGGTGACAAAATAAGTACCGCTTTGATTGATGGAAATAAATTGGGTTATATCTCCGGTACTCCACCGATACCGATTGAAGCCTGGGGTGGCAGTCAGCAACGTCGGATTAGCGGCACAAATCTGGTTGGGCCCATCAATGTTTACATCTGGCGGAGGGGGTACTATGGCATTGATGGTGGCGATACCGGTACATCCGGCGGCATTGGTGACGGTGACTTGGTAGGTATTTGTGGCTGTGATGGAAATGGGGTTGCCTGTTTGTCCGCCGCTCCAGGCATAATTGGTGAAACCTGCGGTGGCGGTCAGGGTTCGCTGCCCCGTACAGAGGACGGGGCCTTGTATAATAGCGGCATTGAGGGCGGGGAAAACCGTAACGCTTCGATTGGCAGTTCCCGTGCAACCTGTTGATTCTGTAACAGTTACAGTGTAAGTTCCGCTAATGGTGACGGAAATAGAGACTGTATTGAGGTTATTGTTCCAATTGTAAGTGGCATAGGGGCCATTGATGATATCTATGACTAAGGGTTGGCCGGCGCAGGCAGCTGCGGGGCTGTTGAGTAAGGGGACGGGGCTGGGATTGCTGAAAACGGTGACGGTTTCAGTGGCGGTACAGCCTGCGCTATTGGTGGCCGTCACGGTGTAGCTGCCCGCGTTGTTCACATTCAGGTTGGCGCTAACGGCGCCGGTATTCCAGCGGTATTGGCTGAATCCGGGACTGGCTTGTAGGAGGGTACCGGTATTGACACAAAAAGATAAATTGCCAGCAATGGAGACGAGGGGCGGGGGAGGAATGGTGGCATTGATGGTGGCGATACCGGTACATCCGGCGGCATTGGTGACGGTGACTTGGTAGGTATTTGTGGCTGTGATGGAAATGGGGTTGCCTGTTTGTCCGCCGCTCCAGGCATAATTGGTGAAACCTGCGGTGGCGGTCAGGGTTCGCTGCCCCGTACAGAGGACGGGGCCTTGTATAATAGCGGCATTGAGGGCGGGGAAAACCGTAACGCTTCGATTGGCAGTTCCCGTGCAACCTGTTGATTCTGTAACAGTTACAGTGTAAGTTCCGCTAATGGTGACGGAAATAGAGACTGTATTGAGGTTATTGTTCCAATTGTAAGTGGCATAGGGGCCATTGATGATATCTATGACTAAGGGTTGGCCGGCGCAGGCAGCTGCGGGGCTGTTGAGTAAGGGGACGGGGCTGGGATTGCTGAAAACGGTGACGGTTTCAGTGGCGGTACAGCCTGCGCTATTGGTGGCCGTCACGGTGTAGCTGCCCGCGTTGTTCACATTCAGGTTGGCGCTAACGGCGCCGGTATTCCAGCGGTATTGGCTGAATCCGGGACTGGCTTGTAGGAGGGTACCGGTATTGACACAAAAAGATAAATTGCCAGCAATGGAGACGAGGGGCGGGGGGGGGATATTGACATTAGCCGCTGCCGTGCCGGTACATCCGGCAGCGTTGGTGACGGTGACGGTGTAAGGGCCGGAGGCGGAGACAAGGGCGGTTTGGGCATTGCCGCCGCCATTACTCCAATCGTAGGTTGCGAATCCAGGCCCTGCATTGAGGGTGACGGTGCCGCTGCAGCTTGCGGTCTGGCTAATATTGGTTGTGGGTGAAGGTTGCCCGACAATGGAGATGGAAGCGGTGCCGCTGCAATTGACGGCATCGCGGACCGTGACAGTATAAGTGCCGCCGCTATTGACATTGATAGTGGGTGTGGTGGGGCCGGTACTCCAATTATAGGTGTTGTACGCGTTGTTGACGCTGATGGTGGCTGGCTGGCCGCTGCAAATTTGAGCAGGTGCGATCAAGACGGGCACGGGTGGCGGGGCGGCATTGACTACCACAGAAGCGGTGGCCGTACATCCGCTGCCGATGGAGGCGGTGACAGTGTAGGTGCCGCCGCTGCCCACATTGATCGTTCGGGTCATCGGCCCTGAAGACCAATTGAAGGTGGTCAAGCTGGCTGGCTGCGCGGTCAGGGTGATGGCACTTCCAATACAAACATCCGTCGGCCCGGAGATACTCACTGATGGCGGGGCTACTTCATTGACGGTAACGGAAGCCGTGCCGGTGCAGCCTTGAGCATTGGTGACGGTGACGGTGAATGGCCCCGAAACATTGGTGGAAATCGTCGCAGTATTGCCGCCGGAAGACCAACTATAAGAGGGGAAAGCGCCGTTGGCTGTCAGGGTGGTGAAGCTGCCGTTGCAGATATTGAGGTTGCCGGTAATGCTGGTTACAACCGCAGGGGCTACAGCGATGGTGATGGATTTGGTACCGGTACAGCCGTCGCTGTTGGTGACAGTGACGGTGTAAGTTCCCGGACTGCTGACGGTCGTAGAGGCGGAATTACCTGTATTAGACCAATTGTAATTGGTATAAGGCCCATTGGTAACACTTAGCGTTGCATTGGCACCGGGGCAGATGGTGGCAGCAGTGGTGGCGATGACTGGTGGTATAAACGGGATGGTAGGTATGGTAATGGAGGCTGTAGCGGTGCAACCGCCAGTACCCGTGACGGTGAGGCTGTAAGTGCCACCCGTTGAGATGGCGATGCTGGAAGCAGGCGAGCCAGTATTCCAGGAATAGCTGTTGAAAGTGGCCGGATTGGCGGATAAAGTAGCGGTTGGCCCGCAAAAAATGGCCGGACCATTAATGGCAACTACGGCGGGTGTAGCGGTCACGGACAGACAACCCACAGGCGCGGTGGTACAGATGGTGATGACGGATAAGCACACATTGGACGTGGCGGCCGAGGGGAAGAGTACCTGAATTTGATTAGTACCGAGACCAGATACAATGGAAGCGGGGGCATCTACCAACCAATTATAGGTGATGCCGGGAAAGAAAGGTACGCTGTAAGCGACAGTGCTACCCGCACATACTGAGGCGTTGCCTACAATGAAGGCGGGAATAGGTATATTGGGCAGCACGGGTGCATTGCGACAAGTCTGCAAAAAACCGCAGGCAGTGGTGGCGCGCACGCAAAAGTTGATGGGGCCGAAAATGGGGGTGATAAAAATTTGGTTATTAATGATAGAGAGTTGACTAAAACCACCGGAAGTAATAGATACCGTATACGTTTGGGAGGGGTCGTAATTCGTAATGGTATAGACGGCGGGGATACCGGCGCAAAGCGTTGTCGGCCCGCTGATAACGGGTGCCACGGGTGCGGGGCTGATGGTCACCTGAATGCAATTGTCAGTCAGGTCGCCGCAAAAAGCCGTACTGGCTTGGCCCTGCAAATCCGCCAGCGTCAGCACGCCATTTGGCACGGGTACCAAAGGCTGATCGGCGGTCAGGTAGGAAAATCCGCAGACCTGATACACGCCAGGCGGCTGAGCCGTCAGGTTGGTTGAAGTGCCGATGGACGTGATGACGCCGGTATTGGCGTTGCTGACCACATAGCGATAAGAGTAGGTAGCGGCAGGGGGAGCTACATTGCTGCCGGAGTAGGTGGGCGTGGGAGAAAAATTCAGGCTGGCGCTTCCAACGCAGGCGGTAATATCGGGCTGATTGAGATCGCCGGCATTGGCCACACAGGAAGACCCGGTGGTACAATTGATGCCATTGTTGTTGCAAAAAATAAGTTGCCAGCCAAACAAAACGCCTTGGTCGGCACCGATATTGTCTACCACGGTCAAAACCCAAGCACCGTTCACGCTGCCGGTAAGGCTTTCCAAACAGCCAGTGGTGGGCAAGTATATGCCGTTGTAATTGTTGTTCATACCCCAGATTTGGTTGTTGTTCCAAACGCCTGTAAATCCCGGATCGGGAGAAGCCCCGGCGGAGCAGGGGTTGAAGCCAATGTTCCAGATGGTACCACTAGTAAAACGAAGGCCGCCATTGTCGTTCATCAGCGTCACGGTGCTGCCATTAGGGGCTCTGAGTGTGACAATCAGATCGGTCACTGCGGTATGGGAAAAATTCATCTGAACACCGCAAACGCCCTGCCCGCCCACGCCGAGGGTGGGGCTGGTGGCACCGCTAATATTGATCGTAGAGGTGACAGTCACCAAATCGCCGATGGTGAGGGGGCAATTGGTACAGCTGCATTGTGCAGCTATTTCAAAGGTACAAAGACCATAAATCAGGCAAAGAAGGGAAGGCAAGAAAACAGAAAGGCGCATACTCCTAAAAAAGTTGTTTGAACACTTCTAACAAACAGTTGCAAAAGTAGTTTGAATTATTTAGGCATTGTGTCAAAAAGCGGCATTTCCTTATTTCCTCGTAACTAATAGGCGACGAGCGATTCTTAAAATAATAAATATTAATCCCTAACTCCGTTTTGGTTCATAGGGTAGTATGGCACTAAAATGGATACCTAAAATGGTTGAGTTATTATTTACTGTTCCTTATTTCATTTCCAAAATAAATTCAATTAATTTGCAAATATTTTAAAAAAATTACCCCGATGTAAAACAATTTTATGGATTTTCACGTTAACCATCTGGTTTAATCAATTAGTTAATTATGCAAGAAGAAGTTACGACGGAACAACGTATTTTGGAGGCGGCAGAAGATGTGTTTATGCACGAAGGTTTTGCAGGTGCCCGAATGCAGCAGATTGCGGATAAAGCGGGCATTAACAAAGCCATGTTACACTATTATTTTCGCAGTAAAGATAAGTTATTTGAATTGATCCTGCAATATAAGATGCGCCAATTCTTACCCCAAATTACAGCCGCCCTACGGGATGATTCCCTGACTTTTTTTGATAAGTTAGATCGGTTTATCATGGCTTATTTGGGTATGCTGCGCAAAAATACCCGATTACCGCTCTTCATTATTAGTGCCATAAACAGAAACCCCGAACTGATGGCATCATTCAATTTGAAAGTTGGCCGGGAAATTGCTGAAATGATGCAGCAGGAAATCAAGAAAGGCCATATAAGCCCTGTACATCCACAGCAGTTTGTGTTGACCCTGATCGGTATGTGCATTTTTCCTTTTTTGGCACGACCCATTTTTAGAAGTGTATTTGAATTGAGCAATGATGACTATGATCACCTCATTGCAGAAAGACACCTGCACGTGATGCAATACGCAAGAGCGATCCTTAAAACGGCACGGGAATGAATTACCTAAGTAATTCATTTACAAATAAAAACGTCTAACAATTTTTTTGTTTTTATTTACTCATTCCTTATTTCATTCGCACAGCATTGCCTCTTAAACGCTGCCATTCGGCGAATTGTTCCCTTTCTATCATTGGAAAGGGTTTTAATTTGCGCCAAAATTAACCAATTGGTTGATCTATGTAGTTGATACACTGCTTTTTATTTTCAAATTTTGCCACCTAAGTACCTGGGTAACATTATCTAAAACAGTAATTTATTGGCATTTCATTAATAATCAAATTTTTACGAAAATGTCTCAATACTCAATACCCTTATCTCAATACTTAAATTTCTCCTCTGGTAATTTGGCCGCTTTTACGAAGGTTGCCAAATCAATAGCGGTCATTCCTGTTCTTTTGCTCGCCCTGCTGTCGCTAACGGCCCTCGAAGCACAAACCAACTACACTATCCTGCAATGCCTGGAGGGATCGGATGCGCATCAGCCCATAGCAAAACAACAGCCGCTTATTGAAGCCGCCCATCGGGCAGCAGTGGCGCAATTGCGGGCCAATCTGCTGCCACAGGCTTCCCTCAATGGTCAGGCTACGTGGCAAAGCGATGTGACGGAATTACCGATAAAACTACCAAATTTTGAGGTGCCTGCCATCAGCCGCGACCAATATCGCCTGACGCTGGAGTTGACCCAATCGCTTTGGGACGGCGGCCAAATCGCTCGCCAGACAGAACTAATGGAAGCTCAAACTAAAATAGAACAGCAACGCATACAGATAGACCGCTATTCAGCGCGGGAGCAGGTGATCTCCCTGTACTGTGCCACACTGTTGGCTCAAAAACAAACAGAGGCACTGTTGGCTGCTCAAAAAGATGTTCAGGCTAAAATAGGAAGGCTGACAGAACAAATAAAGAACGGCACCGCTATACCGTCTGCCAGCTACGGCTTTGAAGCCCGCCAGCTCGAGTTAGAACAACAAACGGAAGAAGCCCAGGCGCATAAACGTGCCGCCATAGAAGGTTTATCGCTGTTGACTGGTTTACCGATCAGGATAGAAGATGTTTTGGCTACAACCACGGCCGCTGAAAATAATTCAACTGCCGAACGACCGGAACTACAGCTGTTTTCCCTGCAACAACAAAGCACCCTGGCGCAGGAACAATTGGCGCGCATCAAGTCTATGCCCCGCCTCAATGCCATTGCCACATTGGGGTATGCCCGACCTGGATTGAATTTTCTTTCCAATGAATTCGAGCCTTATGCCATCGTTGGCGTAAATATGCGTTGGAATCTTAGTGCGTTTTATTCCGGCAGCATCACCAAAGAACGCCAGCAATACCGCCTTCAAAGCGAACGGGTGGCTGCTCAGCGCGAACAGTTTTTACTGCAAACTACTGTGCGGCAACGTCAAGTGGAGCAGGACCTTGTTCGCCTCCGCACCGCCTTGCAAAAAGACCAAAATATCATCGGACTCCGTGAAAAAGTGGCAGCTACTGCTGCTGTTCAATTAGAAAATGGACTGTTAACACCCAGCGAATACCTGACCGAAACGACACAAATCACCACCGCCCGGCTCTATACCGCCATTCACGAAATACAGCTGTTACAGGCAACACTTCAATTAGCATTTTTACAGGGGAAACTTTAAACACACAAAAATAATTACAAAAAATGACAAAACACCTATTCCTTCCAGCCATTGCCCTCCTCCTCGCGGCCTGCGGTCAAAAAGGCAATAACCCCGATGCCACTGGCATTTTTGAGGCCCGCGAAGTCATTATTTCCGCTGAATCTGCCGGAGTGCTGCGCCAATTTGACGTCAGTGAAGGCCAAATTTTGGAAGCCGGACAAGCCGTCGGCACCATTGATTGCACCCAGTTGGGCCTGCAAAAAGATCAAATTATTGCTACTGAACGCGCCCTCGACCTGCGAAAAACAGAATCCGCGCCACAAACACAGATATTCACGGAGCAAATAGGCTTTCAGGAAAGCCAAATCGTCACGCAGCGTGAGCAATTGCGGGTGCTTCAGGTAGAGCAGGCACGCCTGCAAAGATTAGTGGCCGCTCAAGCTGCTCCGGCTAAACAATTGGACGACCTGAACGGGCAAATTGCCATCGTAGAAAAACAAATAGCGGCTGCGCAAGCTCAGGTAAAGGTATTGCAGCAGCAAATCCGCTCACAGGAACAAACCATCGCTATTGCCAATCGGGGTATGCTCAGCGAAAAACAACCTTTGGATGTTCGAAAAGCCCAATTGGACGACCAGATACGTCGCTGCAAGGTGGTTAACCCTTTTAAAGGAACCGTACTGACCAAATACGCCGAGGCTTATGAAATGGCAACACCTGGAAAGGCGCTATATAAGGTGGCCAATTTAGACAAACTGACCCTGCGCGCTTACGTAACCGGAGAGCAATTACCCCAATTGAAATTAGGGCAATCGGTACAGATTTTGGTTGGTCAGGGTAATGCATCTGGGAAATCGTACACGGGAACCATCACCTGGATAGCAGATCAGGCGGAATTTACACCCAAAAGTATCCAAACTAAAAACGAACGTGCCAACTTGGTTTATGCCGTGAAAATTGAAACCCCAAACGACGGTTTTTTGAAGATTGGTATGTATGGAGACGTTACTTTGTAAAGCAGGCCGGGTCATCCATGCCCGACCACACGGTTTTGATGATTACTGACTGCTTGGATTATGCATAAATTACAGTATCCATCATTTATCCTTTCATGATTACTTACAATGATACAAATCAAAAATATTTCAAAGTCCTATCAGTCCGTAAAGGCGCTCGATGACATCAACATCGAAATAGCTAAAAGTGAATTGTTTGGCCTGATTGGCCCGGACGGTGCCGGCAAGACCACCCTATTTCGCATCTTAGCCACGTTGTTATTGCCCGATTCGGGTTCGGCAACCCTGGCAGGGTTGGATGTGGTCAGCGATTACAAGAAAATTCGCCGGTCTATTGGTTATATGCCCGGTCGTTTCTCTTTGTATCAGGACTTGAGTATTTTAGAAAATCTAGAATTTTATGCAGCGGTATTTGGCACCAGTATTGAGGCCAATTACGAACAAATAAAACCCATTTACAGCCAGATTGAACCCTTTAAACACCGAAGGGCGGGGCAATTGTCGGGTGGGATGAAACAGAAACTGGCATTATCCTGTGCGCTGGTGCATCGCCCCGATCTATTACTGTTGGATGAGCCAACTACCGGGGTTGACCCGGTATCACGTCAGGAATTTTGGGATATGCTGCAATTACTCAAGGAACAAGGCTTGACTATTGTGGTTTCTACCCCTTACATGGATGAAGCTCGTCGTTGCGATCGCGTGGCCCTGATTCAAAAAGGATGCATTTTAGATATGGATACACCACAAGGCATCGTCGAAAAGAATGTGCAGCCGCTTTGGGGCATTCACGGACCTAACATGTTCCCCCTGCTGGAAGCTGTACGTGCGTGGACGGGTACAGCCGCCTGTTTTGCCTTCGGAGAAAGTCATCATGCCTCCTTACGTCCGGGTGCCCAAATCGCTGAACTGCGGGATTTTTTAACAACAAGAGGGTTTTCAGGCATTACAATTAAGCCCATTCAACCGGATATTGAAGATACCTTTATCAAATTGCTACATTAAAAATATGGATACCATTATTTCAACCGAAAACCTGACTAAACAATTCGGTACTTTCACGGCAGTGGATCACATCACTTTTTCTGTAAAACCGGGCGAAATATTCGGTTTTCTCGGTGCCAATGGAGCCGGAAAAACCACCGCTATGCGGATGCTCAACGGATTGTTGCTGCCTACCAGCGGGAAAGCAACCGTTGTGGGGTTTGATGTGTATCGGCAATCAGAGGATATTAAAAGGAATATTGGATATATGTCTCAGCGCTTCTCTTTGTATGAAGACCTGAGTGTATTGGAAAATATCCGGTTATTTGGCAGTATTTATGGGTTAAAAAAAACGGTATTATTAGAAAAAACGGATGCCATTTTAGAACAATTGCAATTTACCGATCAGCGCAACACCCTTGTACGCGATTTGCCTTTGGGCTGGAAACAAAAACTGTCGTTCTCGGTAGCCATGCTGCACGAACCCCGTTTAGTTTTTTTGGATGAACCCACTGGCGGTGTAGACCCCATTACCCGACGGCAGTTTTGGGAAATGATTTATGCCACGGCGGCAAAAGGTGCTACGGTATTTGTCACCACGCATTACATGGATGAAGCGGAATATTGTGATCGTGTATGCATCATGGTGGATGGCCGCATTGCTGCATTGGATACGCCTAATCAGTTGAAAACGCAATTCAAAGCCGAGGATATGAACGAAGTATTTTTAAAATTGGCCCGAACGTCGAAGGCAGTTTAATTGGGGATTGGTTCACAACTGTTTGATTATGGTAGTTTTGAATAAGTTTATAGCAGCGGTTAAACCCATCATTCTTCATTCCATGTTTTTCATTCTTAGGAACGGTGTCAAAATAAAGCAAAAATCTTATCTGATTCCTTTTCACTCAAATTGCCCATCTTTTTGCTTAAATAGCCCCACTATTAGCCCAAAAAGATAGTTATTTGAGCAAAAACTAATCTACCTAAGTTTAGTACTTTATGCTGACACCGTTCCTTATTATAAATTATCCGTTAAAATTGTAAATTGATGCGCACTTTTTTCGCTTTTGTACAAAAAGAATTTCGCCATGTCCTGCGCGACCGTCGCAGTCTGGTGGTTTTGATTGGGATGCCCATCGTCATGCTGCTGCTGTATGGTTTTGCGTTGAGCAATGAGGTGAAAAACTCAAAGATTGCGGTATTAGACCTTTCTAAAGATGACGTGACGCGGGAGCTCATCCAACGTTTGGATGCCAGTCGGTTTTTCACCGTTACGGAATACCTGCAATCGCAGGAGGAGGTAGAGCAGGTGTTTAGGCAGGGTAAAGCACGTGCAGCAATCATATTTCAGCAAGGGTTTCAAAACAGCCTGCTACATACCAACAGTGCAGACGTGCAAATCATAGCCGATGCTTCGGACACCAATACGGGTAGTACCGTAGCCTTTTATGCCGCTAATATATTAAGCAGTTATCAAAATGAATTATTAGCACAGCAAAAAATGCCGTATCGTATCATTATTGACGCACAAATGGTCTACAATCCGCAGTTAAAAAGCGCTTTTAACTTTGTACCGGGTGTCATGGTACTGATACTGATTTTGTTGTGTTCCATGCTTACTGCCGTGGCCATTGTGCGAGAAAAAGAAATGGGTACTATGGAATTAATTTTGGTGTCACCCACTCGCCCGTGGATGATGATCCTGGCAAAAGCATTGCCTTTTTTGATAGTAGGTTTGCTCAATGTAGTGGTTATTTTGTTGATGGCCTACACGGTATTAGGGCTGCCTATGCGCGGTAATTTGCCCTTATTGGTGGCTTCCTGTGGCTTATTTGTTTTACTGGCACTCTCTTTGGGTTTGTTTATCAGCACCCGCACGCAATCGCAGCAAGTGGCGTTATTTATTTCTTTAGTCGGTCTGATGTTGCCGTCATTGGTCTTCAGCGGGTTTATGTTTCCCCTTGAAAACATGCCGCTTCCGCTACAAATCATCAGCAATGTAGTCCCTACCAAATACTTTTTTAACGTTCTGAAATCCGTCATGATTAAAGGATTGGGTATTACCTACGTTTGGAAAGACCTGTTGGTATTAGTAGGCATGACGTTGTTTTTTCTGGGAATGGCCATCAAATCGTTTAAAATCCGTTTATAATTGGAAAATAAAATATGCTAACCGCACTCCTTCGCAAAGAATTTAGTCAAATATTTCGCAATCCCAGCATTATTCGCATGATGTTGGTGGCACCTATATTTCAATTAATCCTGATTCCGTTGGCGGCTGATTTTGAAGTCAAAAACATTAACCTTGCCGTATTAGACTGGGATCACTCCACCTATTCACAAAAAATAATACAACGCATGACCGCTTCCGGTTACTTCCGATTGGTCGAAATGCCTACTAATACTACCGAGGCTCGGGCGGCCTTAGATAGAGGAAACGCTGATATGATTTTGGAAATACCGAACCGTTTTGAGCGGACGCTCGTGCGCGAGGACGAAGCCCGGCTCTATTTCAGCGCCGATGCCGTCAACGGTGTAAAAGCGGGGATGGCCATGAACTATGGCGGGCAAATTATCCGGGAAGTCAATAATGAGATTCGGGAAGATTTTGTGCAATTGCCGCGTTTCAACCCCGTTCCAATGCTCAACATCAGTACACGATTTTGGTACAACCCCGATTTCAATTACCGACACTACATGGCTCCGGGCATTTTAGCACTGCTACTCATCATGGTTGGGTCTATGATGTGTTCCTTAAACATCGTGCGGGAGCGGGAGATTGGCACCATGGAACAAATGAACGTCACTCCGGTAAAAAGTTACCAGTTTTTATTGGCTAAACTCATCCCGTTTTGGCTCATCGGGCTGATTTCGCTGACCATCGGTTTGGTTGTTTGTTATTTTGTGTTTGGTATCATTTCCGTCGGAAGTTATGGAACCATCTATCTTTTTGCCATGGTATATCTTGTGGCGGCTTTGGGTATCGGGCAGTTGATAGCTTTAGTTTCAGATACACAACAACAAGCCACGCTGCTTTCTTTCTTTTTTATGATGATGTTTGTGCTGTTGAGCGGACTTTATACCCCGATAGAAAGTATGCCCGATTGGGCGCAGCAATTAGCCTGGGCTAATCCGGTTTCTCATTTTTGCGATGTGATGCGCAGTGTCGTGTTAAAGGGCAGCACTTTTAGCGATCTAATGCACCGATTTTGGCCTTTGTGCGGTTTTGGGGTATTGTTTAATGGATTGGCGATGCTGATGTACAGGAAACGGACGGGGTGATCAATGACCCGTTGCGTGTTACCTGGTGTACACGCCACATCACCCGGCATGGATGACCGGTTGTACGTTAGCGCACTAATGTCACATCTCCGGTAAACACATCGGATCTTCCATTGGTATAGCGTACTTCAGCTATCCATATATATATCCCAGACGGGGCTTTATCGCCTTGATAGTCCCCTTGCCAACCCTCGGAGGGAGCATTGACAGGAAAATTGCGGCGATCAAACCACAGGCGGCCGTCGCGATCAACGACCTTGAGGTACTCCACGGTTTCGATACCGCCGCTGCCGGAGAGAAAAAATACCGCATTTTCTGCATGTACCGCAGCGGGGGCAAAAATATTGGGGGCAAAAATCCGGCGCTTATTGCGTACCTGAACGGTGATTCTGTCGCTCGCACCACAGCCATTGGTGTCGGCGGCAAACACCTGAAAAGTAGTGCTGCTTTTGGGAAACAGCAGGGTGGCACCGTCGCCGGAAGGCACCGTAAATTGTTGGGGAGACCAATGCAAAGAATCCAATTTCCGGGAAGCAGTGGGCACAATTCTTAAAGTATCACCGGAAAAAATGGTGGTATCATTTCCGACATTGAACACAAATGATACCCCCAAAGGTAACACCGCGCCTTCTTTTTTAATGCAGCCGGCCGCATCAATGATATCTAAAAAATATTGCCCCGATGCTAAGTTATTCCATTGCATCAGGTTGCCGGGGTTGCCCCCGTTAAAGGCAAAAAGGTAGGGAGGTACGCCTCCGCTAATGCGCTCAATCGCAACTTTCCCGAAATTTTGGCCCAAACACTTGTCCCCTTCGGCCTTGATAACAGCAATTATCTTATCGGGCTGCGTCAATTCCGATGTTTCGATCAGCGAGGCTCCTACTGCATCGGTAAAAGTGAAGGTGTATTTGCCCGCCGGTAGTTTTTCAATATCGAAAGGTTGCGAAAACTGTGCAAGTGTTGCATTACCCGTCAGGTTGCAGGCAGCACAGTTCCAGACATATTTGACAGGAGGAATACCTTTTTTAGGCAATATTCTAAAAAAACCGTCCGTCCCCCCTCCACATTTGAGGTTACCAGGCAATATACTGATTTCCAGGTTATTTCCCGTTTGTGCTATCACTGAAGTAGTGACCAGCAACCCTATCAGCCAACCTATTCCAACTGGTAAATATAAACAAAATTTCATGTACTTAAAAAATCCCGGGTAAAACAACTTAAAACAGGGTTTTATTTATTATGAGTAGTCCACAGTCAATAGTCGGCAGTCCACAGTCTCACAAACCCCTGATAATAAGGCAATTAATGAAATTCAAAACTACGATTATTGCTATTTACCTACTTAACACTGTTCCTTACAGATAAAATCGTGCCATTCAATAGGATAAAGAACGAATATGAACAAAATAGGGGGGCAAACCTTTTATTCTTAAGCCAAATTTAATAGTAGGCAGTAACGTGGATGAGGAAGATTTGATAATAATCATAATTACCCACATCGTTAGCGAACCATTGAGTTTAGAACGATCAAAATTGCTACTGGGCTGCACATTAATTGATGCACCCTTGTTAGATCATATAGAACATTCAAAAATTTATTTAATTATAAAAATTTACTATGTATTTTAATCTGTAAATGAATTATTTGATAGTACTGGTATAATTTTTTTTGCAAAAAAAATTATACCAGTACTATCAAATAATTCATTCTCGTGCCACTCCCTAATAAAATGTCTTTTCTTCCCTAACCATTCTACGCAATAAGGGGCTACAGCGATAACGATCCTCCAAATATTCTACATACAGCGCGTCTAATCGAGACACAATTGTTTCAATTCCAATTTCATCGGCCCAAGCCAAAAGCCCTTTGGGGTAATTAACCCCTTTTGTCATAGCTAAATCAATATCATCACGAATAGCAATGCGCCAATAAAGTGCCTCTGCCGCCTCATTGACTAACATGGCAAGGATACGATTGACGATCATCCGGCCCAACGCTTCCTCTTTTTCAGGGGTTGGCTCAATGGCTCCGGGGCGATAATCATAGAAGCCGCGACGGGTTTTCTGGCCAAAAAATCGGGCATCTACCAATCTCTTTTGCGTAAAGGAAGGCTTATAACGCGGATCAAAATACATATTTTGAAAAATAACTTCCGTCACTGCATAATTGATATCATTGCCAATAAAATCCATCAATTCAAATGGACCCATACGGAATCCCCCAAGGTCGCGCATGGCCCAGTCAATGGTAGCAAAATCAGCCAAACCTTCATCAAAAATACGAAGTGCTTCTGTATAATAAGGCCGTGCTACCCTGTTGACAATAAACCCCGGCGTATCTTTGGCAACCACTGTTTTTTTGCCCCAACTATTCACTAAATTTATGGCACGATCTATTACACTTTGATCGGTTTGCAGGGCCGGTATGATCTCTACCAATCGCATTTTTGGTACCGGATTGAAAAAATGGATCCCTACTATACGCTCCGGATGTTGGAGGTGAGCGCCCATGGCCGAAATGGATAACGACGAGGTATTGCTGCCAAGTATGGTTTTTTCACTCACCACCGCCTCTATACTCCTAAAAGCAATTTGCTTGGGCTCAATATCTTCTACAATGGCTTCTATCACCGTTGAGCAATCGCGAAATTGGCTCATGTGATCGGTAAATTTGATGCGACTAAACAACGAATAAGCATCAGCATCCGTCATTTTACCTTTGTCGACGGCTATTTTTAGTGACTCCTGAATGGCCTTATTCGATTTTGAAAGCGCCATTGTAAGATTATCACACAGCACCACGGGATGCCCTGCCGCTGCTGCCACTTGTGCTATTCCGCGCCCCATGGCACCGGCACCGAGTATTCCTATACTATCCATCTCCTGAAAAGAGGTTTTGGGTTTAAAAGAGTCAACCGTCGGCAGTTAAACAGTTGGTCCGTTAACGGTCGGCAGTTAGTTTGTTCTGTTATCCTTTTAATATGGCTTGATAACGCGGAAGATCGTTGAGCAATTTTACTGCTTCGTCCACCTCCGGATCATTTTTTAGTTGTTTGCGCACTTTACCGCGCTCAAAAAAGAAACGACCGATGATTTCCTGTTCAATTTCCCGAGTAATACGGCTTTTTTTCTCCACGATATCGTCTTTTTTCTCGTTTTTGATTTTGTTTTCTAAAGCCGTCAGGTCTGCCTCCAAGTCCAAGCCTTCCCGGACAGACAGTTCGCGCAATTCTTTCAATTTCCTTTCAGAATAGGTTTCATATTCAAATTTCCGGTTTTCTGCAAAACGAACGAATCCATCCCAGTCGGCGTAATTGAAGGTTTCTATACTATCCGGTTTTGGGTTTTTCAAGGCCCATTCCGTAACGTAATCAAAAATAATATCCTGGTCTAAAAGCCCCTTAACCACGCCGCCCGTTGTGTCGCGAGGTATCACTACATCCGGTTTGACCCCACCGCCATCAAAAACAATGCGCCCATTGCGCGTACGGAATTGGGCGCGTTCCAATTCCGGAATATCCACCGGTTCTCCATTTTTAAAACGAACGGATTGAATACAACGGCCTGATGGGGTATAATACTTGGCTGTAGTAAGTTTGATGCGGGCATTATAGCCCAAATCGCGGGTATTTTGCACCAATCCTTTGCCATAAGTACGCTGCCCCATGATCACGGCGCGATCCATATCCTGCAAACCACCGGACACCACTTCGCTGGCGGATGCACTGTGTTTATTGACCAAAATAACCACTGGCAACTCGGTATCTACCGGATTTTGCATCGTTTTGAACACCTGATCCCACTCTGGTACTTTGCCGCGCATACTGACGGCTACTTCCCCGCGTGGTGTAAAAATATTGATGATTTCTACCGCTTCATTCAGCAAACCACCGCCATTTTCGCGCAGGTCAATGATCAGTCCTTTCAGTTTGGGGTTTTTATTCTTTAGGTCGCGCAACGCTTCCGAAATGTTTCTGGCAGCATCCTGCGTAAAAACAGTCAAATTAACGTAACCAATGTTTTCGGCTACAATACCAGAATGTGGTACGTTGGGAATATTGACTTCTTCGCGCTTCAGTTTTATTTTCACCTCTTTGTTTTCACCAGGGCGACGCATAACTAAATCAGTTTCTGTTCCGGGGAATCCGCGCAAAAAAGTTGTCACCTGTGCCTCATTTCTACCTTTTGCACTTTGCCCGTCAATAGTAATAAAAGCATCACCTACTTTCAATCCGGCCTTATGAGCGGGGCTATTTTCAAATATATCCGTGATCACCACATAATCGCCAATTTTTTTACCGGAAGCACCGACGCCATTATATTTGCCATCTGTTTGAATTCTAAACCCTTCTACGTCTGTCTCTGAAATATAGTTGGTGAATGGATCCAATCCACCCAGCATCGCATCCATTCCCTGACGCATAATTTTGCCAGGATCTAATTCATCCACGTATGAGTGATTGACTTCCTTGTAGGCTTTTGCAAAAATTTCTAAATTTTTTGAAATGTCAAAATATTTGCTTTGAGCAGTTAATTGGCTGAATATCAAGCTAATAAATGCCCATGCAACAATAGTTTTGTGTGTCATAACGTATTTTATATTTGTTCAGGAGTTGTTAGCGCTCAAAAGAGCGACAAAAGTACAATGCTACTAACGATTTTCGGGAAAAATTATTGAAATACGTTGCTTTAGCAGACGTTTAAATTTTTCTGGCAGCGACAAAAAAACATATTTTTAGTTAGACAAGGCTTCTTTAACAATATGATTTTTAAAACCTGTAAAGTAAACGAGGTACTTCCCGTTCAGTTTGAAAGTGGGGATGGCATCACCAATGGTTTCTTCGGCATGTATTACTATTTCTTTTATATTTTTCCTAATTTGTTCCAAATATTTCTTGTGTTTCAGGTGGAAAATTAGCAATGTACTCGTCAATTATTGAGTATTTAGGCGTCATATTTCTATATCGTTGATTAATACTCATTTTTATTGGTTTTAATTATTAACAATACTCGTATCTTTGTGTTTTCCTGATTGTCATTTTATTTTCTCAAAAAGGTGTACCTTCCACCGAAGGCTAATATATCATCCATCTCTACAACCTTACTATTTTTAACATGAGACAAATTCTATTGGTATTGCTTTCTGCTTTCTGTTTTAGTGCCACGGCACAAATAACGGTCACCGCCGCTACTTTCCCAAAAGCGGGCGACACCCTGAAGTACGCCTTTGACGAGGCTCCCGTCATCAATGCCGCCACCCCTCCGGGTGGCAATCAGACCTGGGATTTCAGCGCTTTAAAAAACCAACGAACCGAGCAAATCATTTATCACCCGACCAGCGCAGGCACCAATTTGGCCAGTTTTCCGGGTGCCGATATGGTGGTGATTGGCGCTGACGGAGAAACTTACTACAACCTTACCAGTACCAAATTAGAAAACATGGGTTTTGTGGGTTCCCAGTTAGATTTTTTTAATGTGGTAGCAACGGCCAAATACAGCCCGGTAGTGGTAGAGCGCCGTGCACCCCTCAATTTTTTCGATATCTTCCAGCAGCAAAGCAACTTGAACTTACCTTTTTCCGCTTCCGTACTGCCAGCAGCAGTGTTGTCATTCTTTCCGGTTAAACCCGATTCCATAAGGGTCAAGGTAAACCTTCAACGCATCGAAGTGGTGGATGGCTGGGGCAATTGCATAATACCGGGGGGAAATTACCCGGTGCTGCGCATGAAAAGCACAGAGTATAGCAAAACCGGAGCAGAGATAAAATTAGGCTTTTTCTGGTTAGACCTTTCCCAACTCCTCCCCTCGGGCGGCGGCGGCCCGTTCGGCAACCTCCTAAATCAGGATACCACCGTGACCTATCGGTTTTTAGACAAGGTCAATAAAGAAGAAATCGCCGTAGTCACCATGAATGCAGCACTGTCTGCACCCACCAGTGTACGCTTTAAAAACAACAAGACAACTTCCGTGGAGGATGGATTCTACGATGTACCTGACGCTGCCGACATACAAGCTTCCCCCAACCCTGCCACGGAGCGGGTACAGTTTGAGTGCAAAAATATCCCTTCCGGCCATTACACCCTAAAAATAAATAACCTCTTTGGGCAGGAAATATGGCGACAAAGTGTACATATATCCGGCAGGCAATCTGTGCAGGTGGAATTAGGTAAATTCCAAAGAGGTGCGTATTTCTATAGTTTAGCGGACCAAAAGGGCCGGGTGATTGGCACCAAAAAATTGGTTGTCGTCAAACCATAGAAACCGTATCAGAATAAAGTAGTAAACTAAACAACCTAATGATGTTTTTTGCCTTCTTTATTAGTCAATTCAACAACAGTATACTCCTCTTCTGTGAGGGCAGTATAACAATTTTTTTTAATGCCGAAAAGGCAGTAATTTGACATAAATTTAACCTTGTTTATTTCAACACTACTACTTCCAATCTTCAGATTAGACTTGTTAAATATTTCTTATAATTTGTGCAATTTTTTATCTTCTACATCTTTTTGTAGCAAATCAAAATCAACCAAGACACAAATAAGCAGTGATGAATAATAAATGTTGAATGATAAATCCTTCGACTCGCTCATAATCAAGTAATAAGGAAGCATCAAAACCGCCTTTATTTCATCTCCTGTTCTATTTAGCATTCAATTAATTTCATTCCCATACCATGCAAATACGTCCAATTTTCACCATTTTTGCCCTTGTCATCCTGTTCGCCTGCAATAAAGGCATCAAAAAAGATCAGACTGGCACGACACCCCTCAACACGTCAAACCAAACAACGATGTCTGACATTAACCGCCCCCTCCTCATCGGCGATTACCCCGACGAATGGATAGCGATTGACAGCTTAGAAAAACAAGGGCTGTTCAAAACCGCGTTAGAACGCACAGAAGGGCTGTTTGCCCGGGCGCAACGCGAAAAAAACGGCCAACAGATCGTAAAAACACTCCTTTTTCGCGGTAAGTACATGACCATGCTGGAAGAAGATGGCCTCATAAAGGCCATCCAAACCATCGAAAAAGAAACACAAACCGCCGCGCAACCCGAAAAATCGGTGCTGCAAAGTATGCTCGGCGAATTATACAATATTTACCTGCAAAATAACGGCTGGAATCTGACTGACCGTACTCCCATCCCTGCCGGAGAAAGCGGAGACATCCTAACCTGGAGCGCCGATCAGGTGGAGCGCAGGGCGTTAGAACTCTACGCAGCCTCCGTTGCCGAAACCAACCTCTTGAAAGGTGTACCCGTAGAGAAATTCCGCGATGTAACCACCAAAAGCCAAAACGATACCGTAAAAACAGCGCTGCGCCCTTCCCTCTACGATTTGCTGGCACACCGGGCGTTAAGTCATTACAGCGACGACCAAAACTACCTCACCGAACCCGCTTACGCCTTTGAATTGAAGCAGGAAGCCGCCTTTGCCCCCGCTGCCGATTTCGTCAAATACACCTTTGAAAGCCAGGATAAAGACTCCGGCAAATGGAAAGCCATTCAGTTGTTTCAAAAAATAATAGCGGCTCACCTAAGTGATGCCGACCCTTCTGCCCTGATTGATGCCGACCTCAAAAGGTTAGAATTTGCTGTGATCCACTCTGACCTTGAAGACAAAATTTCCCGCCAAATAGCAGCCCTCGAACAGCTGCACACCCGCTACGCCACCCATCCCTCTGATGCTGAAATAATACACGCTCTTGCCGATCAACATTACCGCAACGCTGACGGCGACAAAGGAGCCAATGCCAAAAAAGCAGTAGCCGAATTGGAAGATGCTATTCGCCGCCACCCGGGCACTTATGGTGCTGCTCAATGCCAGGGGTTGTTAAAGGATATCCGTGCCATTTCCATCCAATTTAGTACAGAGCAGGTCTATATCCCACAAAAACACGCATTAGTGTCCATTAATGGCAAAAACTTGAACAATATTTGGGTAAAAGTGGTACGGATAGGCACTGACCCCAACACTTGGAACAATATCCCCTGGGATCAACGGCTGATTTACCTCAACGGCCTGCCCGCTGTGCAGCAACGCAGCTGGAAAATACCCGATCCGGGAGATTATCAAAACCACACCACTGAAATATCGTTGAGTCCGCTGCCCTTAGGTGAATACTACGCACTCATTAGTAGCAATGCCACTTTCGATGCCAAAATCAGCCCCGTTGGTTTTGCTAATTTTGCCGTTTCCCTGATTGCTCCGGTCAGCTACAACGAACCCGGCGATGCTAACACCACTGGCGGCGCCCGGTTTGTTCTGGCCCATCGCGAAACGGGAATGCCCCTGTCTACGGTCAAACTCGAAGCATTTAGCCGTAACTACCGCAATGGTGGCGGCGCTTTGGAATTGGTATCCACCGCTGTAACCGACCAAAACGGCATAGCCATCCTGAATTTTCCCGAAAACGTGTATGGCGAAGTGCGCGCCACCGGAGCCGATGCCGATACTCTTTGGATTGGTAATGCCAGTCGGTATCGCTCCTACGAAAACAATGACACCCGATATAAAGCCCACTATTTCACCGATCGGGCCTTGTATCGCCCCGGCCAGTCCGTCTATTTTAAAGGCATTTTATACAGTCGCCCACAAGAGCGGGAGCAGCCCAAAATTGCCCCTAACAGCAACGTCACCGTCAAACTATACGATGCCAATAGCCAGGAAAAAGGCAGCCTGAAGTTGCGCAGCAACGAATTTGGCACCTTTAATGGCGTTTTTACAGCCCCTGCGTCGGGGCTGGCCGGACAAATGAGTATCCGGGCAGAAGAAGCTGACGGACAAGCTACTTTTAGCGTAGAGGAATACAAACGCCCGAAATTTGAAGTGACTTTCAAACCCGTTGAAGCGGCTTTCCGGCTCAATGAGCGCATAAAAGTGACGGGTACTGCCAAAGCTTATGCCGGCAATAACGTGGACGGTGCTGCCGTAAGATATCGTGTCGTGCGCCGTGCCCGATTCCCGTTTTGGGATTATTGGGGTTGGTGGAAACGCTCCGCTCCCGCCTCAGATGAGATGGAAATAACCAATGGCGAAGTAAAAACCGACGCAAACGGGCAATTTGACATCACTTTTGAAGCCATCCCGGACCGCGATATCCCTAAGAAAGACCAGCCCGTGTTTGATTACGCCATCTTGGCGGATGTGACAGATATCAGTGGCGAAACCCGAAGCGGCGAACAAACCGTTTCTGTAGGTTACGCTGCCTTGCAAATAGACTGGAACCTGCGCGGAGAAATGGAGGTAGACAGCCTCAAACGAGTGCAAATTACCGCCACCAACTTAGCCGGCCAACCACAATCCACGCAGGGGCGCATCACCGTGACCCGTCTGGAAGAGCCGCGTCAGCGATACGTCAGCCGCTACTGGGAACGCCCGGATTTGTATACCCTGACCCGCGACGAATTTCAAGAGCAATTTCCACAGTTTGCCTATAAAAATGAAGATGATCCGGAGAGCTGGTCGCGGCAGGATTTTGACCGTCCGGTGCTTTTTAATACACAAAACAGTAAAATTGTAGATTTGCACGGCGGAAATGCTACGGCAGGGTATTATTTGGTAAAATTGACCGCTACCGATGCTTACGGCGAAACCGTAGAGCGCAAGCAGGTAGTTCGGGTCTGGAATGCTAAAAACAACCGTACGCGTTTTGCTGCGCCCACTGCGGCTGCCGAAAAAACAACCGTAGAGCCAGGTGAAATTGCCCGGATTCAACTCGGCGGCAATCAGGCCAATTTGTACACTTTCTACGCCCGTGAAAAAGACGGCGTATTGGATAATCCGCGTTGGCTGCGCATTAACGGCGCAGAAACGGTGGAAATACCCGTCACTGAAACAGATCGCGGAGGCATTACCGCACATTGGTTTGCCGTGCGCGACAACCGCTTTTTTGGTGGAACACCCATTTCGCTGAATGTTCCCTGGAGCAATAAAGAGTTGAACATCACTTTCGAAACTTTCCGCGACAAGCTCCTGCCCGGCCAGCGCGAGGAGTGGCGGCTCCACATCAGCGGCCCCAAAAAAGAAAAAGTGGCAGCGGAAATGGTTGCCGCTATGTACGACGCTTCCCTCGATCAGTTTTTGCCGCACAACTGGTCGGGGTTAGATTTTCCCAATCATTATATCCGCGTCTATGCCAACCAGCGCTCTTTTGGCCTTGCCAATTCAGCGTTTCGCTACGAGCCAACCGCTTCCGGAACCCAGGAGCCGCGCACCTACCGTATGCTCAACTGGTTTGATTTTCCGTTTTATGGCGGCGGCAGGGTAATGATGGCAATGGAAAGATCAGCCGCCCCGATGAGTATGAGCGCTCCAGCACCTGCGGGGGCAGGAGGAGCTTGGAAGGAGAAAAATAATCAACTTAATGACAGAGATACAGAGGAAATTACTACTGAGGATGTTGCAAAATACACTCCACCTGTTGTAGCACTTGATAGCGCTACAAAAGAAAACCCAACCTCAAAGAAAAACACCCCTCCCCCCGCCCTCCGCCAAAATTTAAAGGAAACAGTCTTTTTTTTCCCGGAAATTCGCACGGATGCACAGGGTAATGTAGTGTTGAAATTCACCATGAACGAGGCATTAACCCGCTGGAAATTGCTGACCTACGCCCACACCAAAGAACTGCAACAGGCATTGAGCACCAAAGAAGTGGTGACACAAAAAGAACTGATGATACAGCCCAATGCCCCGCGTTTTCTGCGCGAAGGCGACGTGGTGGAATTCCCCGCTAAAATTGTAAACCTGTCGGCTGCTACCATAGACGGCAAGGCCACTTTATCGCTCTTAGATGCCATTACCCTGCAACCCTTAGACCAGGCATTTAGCCACGAGAATCGCAGCATTTCTTTCAACGTAGCGGCCGGGCAAAGCACTCCCGTATCGTGGAAATTTACGGTACCGGAAGGATTTACCGGTGCGGTTACGTGGCAGGCATTTGCCGAAGGCAAAAATGTACGCGACGGAGAAGAAAGCACCCTGCCCGTGGTGAGTAACCGGATGCTCGTGACGGAAACACTGCCCATCACCGTGCGCGGCAACCAAACCAAAACTTTCCGCTTTGAAAATTTCAAAAACGGTGCCGCCGCTCCGGGGTCTTCCTTGGTGACGCACAACTACACGATTGAGTTTTCCAGCAACCCAGCCTGGTACGCAGTACAGGCGCTCCCTTATCTCATGGAGTACCCGCATGAGTGTAGCGAACAGGTTTTCAGTCGCCTTTACGCTAATACTTTAGCCGCCTCTGTGACGGAAAAAATGCCCAACCTGCGCCGGGTCTATGACCGCTGGAAAGGCACAGATGCTTTGAAATCGAACCTCAGCAAAAATCAGGAATTGAAATATGCCCTGTTAGAGGAAACGCCCTGGGTGCTGGATGCCCAAAATGAGGCGCAACAAAAACAAAATATCGCCCTGCTGTTTGACCTTAACCGCATGGCCGACGAGCGCGAGCGGGCTGTTTCCACGCTGTCCGAACGCCAATACGCCTCCGGTGGCTGGCCGTGGTTCCCCGGCGGCCCTGACAACTGGTATATCACGCAGTATATCCTTACCGGATTTGCCCACCTTGACAAATTAGGTGCCATGAACATTGAGGGCAATAAATCGGTCTCCCAAATGACGGATAAGGCTTTGGGATACTGCACGAGTGAATTGAATAAACAATATACGCAATTGGAAGCCCAAGCCCAAGCCGGGAAAGCCAAAATGGAAGATGATCATTTGGATGGCATGGCGATTCAGTACCTCTACGCCCGGTCGTTTTTTATGGGTCAGTCAAATGGCGCTAAGCCCGACCGCGTGACTTCCTATTATTTGGAGCAGGCTGCCAAATATTGGTTAGGTAAAGGGATTTATCAGGAGGGTATGCTCTCATTAGCATTACACCGGTTTGGTCGTCAGGATGCAGCACAAAAAATAGTGGCCAGCCTGCGCGAACGCGCCCTGGTGAAAGATGAATTGGGTATGTATTGGCCTTTCAACTGGGGATATTACTGGTATCAATTGCCCATCGAGACGCAGGCTCTGATGGTGGAAGTATTTAGTGAAGTGGCCAATGACCGTGCAGCTGTGGAAAATCTGCGTATCTGGTTATTGAAAAACAAACAAACAAATCGCTGGGAAAGTACCAAAGCCACCGCAGAGGCCGTATATGCCCTGTTGCTCAATGGCGACAACTGGCTGAACAATACGAAACCGGTGCAGGTATCCTTGGGCGGGAAAACCCTGAAACCGGCAGAGTACGAAGCCGGAACGGGTTATTTCAAACAAAATTGGGGCAAAAGTGAGGTAAAACCTTCCTGGAGTGAGATCAAAGTGGAAAACCCCAACAGCAATATCGTATGGGGTGCTGCCTACTGGCAGTATTTTGAAGATTTGGATAAAATCAAAGATTTTCAAAAAACGCCGCTCACGATTATCAAGCAATTGTTCAAAGAAGAAAACTCGCCCACCGGCCCCGTGCTGACACCCATTGCAGCCAATCAATCCCTCAAGCCAGGGGATAAAATTAAGGTACGGGTAGAGTTGCGAGCCGATCGTGCCATGGAATTTGTACACCTGAAAGATATGCGGGCAGCGGCTTTTGAGCCGGTTAACGTGCTAAGTGGCTACCGCTCGCAAGGCGGTATCGGTTATTACGAAAGTACGAAAGATTTAGCCACGCATTTCTTTATTGACTATCTGCCACGCGGCACTTACGTTTTTGAATATCCGCTGTTTGTTTCCATGCGCGGCGATTATTCCAATGGCGTGACGACAGCGCAGTGTATGTATGCACCAGAGTTTACCAGTCACTCGAAAGGGGTGCGGGTGACCGTAAAGTAGGTCGCGGGTGGTCGGGCGTGGACGATCCGACCTAATAGTCGCTCGTGTGTGGTCGGGCGTGGACGACCCGACCTACCGACGTATCGGAATGCCTTGCTCCGCCAAATATTTTTTCAGTTCGGGAATCGGTATTTCTCCAAAATGAAAAATACTGGCGGCTAAAGCAGCATCTGCCTGACCGATGGTAAAAACGTCGTGAAAATGTGATTTTTGTCCGGCACCACCCGAGGCAATAACCGGAACAGTAACAGCGCCGGATACCGATGCGGTGATGTCGAGGGCAAATCCGGTTTTGGCACCGTCGTGCTGCATGGAAGTCAGCAGAATTTCACCGGCACCCCGGTCGGCGGCTTCTATCGCCCAATCCAAGGCCCTTATTTCGGTGGCAATACGGCCGCCGTTGAGGTAGACGTACCAAATGCCATCGTCATGGGGTTTCGCATCAATGGCCACGACCACGCACTGACTGCCAAATTCCTGCGCCAACTCATTGATCAAGGCAGGGCGGCGCACGGCAGAGGAGTTAATGCTGACTTTTTCGGCACCCGCCTGCAAGAGGGCAGATACTTGTGGAATAGTGCTGATGCCGCCACCCACGGTGAACGGGATATTCAACACCTGTGCCACCCGGTATGCCAAATCCACAAAAGTAGAGCGGCCTTCGTGGGTGGCGGTAATGTCTAAAAACACCAATTCGTCGGCACCTTGACGGGCGTATTCAGCAGCAAGCATGACAGGGTCGCCGGCGGCACGCAATTGTTCAAATTGAATACCTTTTACGGTTTGTCCGTCTTTAATGTCGAGACAGGGGATTATTCGTTTGGCTAACATAAGAGAGTAGTGGCACGGGAATGAATTAATTGATTGGTATTAATATGAATTTTTTACAAAAAACGCATGTTAATACCAATCAATCAATTCATTTACAAATAAAAACGCATAAAAAATTTTTAATACTTATTACTATTTCTTCTGCAATTTGCTGGTATGCTGGCTATAGGAAAAATACACCACCAAGCCAATGGCCATCCAGACAAAAGCGGCTTTGAGTGTAGTGACATCCAATGCAACAATCATAAAGGTGCAAATCGCTGCACCAAGAATGGGGACAAGGGGCACTAACGGGGTGCGGAATGGGCGTTCGATAGTGGGATCACTGCGGCGCATGAGCCAAACACCAAGACTGACCAATACAAAAGCCAGCAAAGTGCCAAACGAAGTCAGGTCACCCGCCAAACTGCCCGGTACAAAGGCAGCAAAGAGTCCTACAAACAGAAATAATAGCCAGTTGGATTTGTATGGGGTACGGTAAGATGGGTGCAATTCGGAGAAAACCGGTGGAATAAGGCCATCTTTTGACATAGAGTAAAATACCCGTGATTGCCCCAGCAGCATCACTAAAATAACGGAAGAGAAACCAGCAAGAATGGCCACCGTCACGGCAGTAGACAGCCAGCCAAAACCTGTCATATATGTATTAATGGCATACACCACAGACGCTTCTTTACCCGCTAATTTGAACTCCGTCCAATTGGCTACACCTGTCAGGACATAACTAAACAAGATATACAAAACGGTACAAACCGCCAAAGACCCCAGAATACCAATAGGCATATCGCGTTTTGGGTTTTTTGCTTCCTGGGCAGCGGTGGAAACCGCGTCAAACCCGATAAAAGCAAAAAACACAATAGCAGCACCGCCGATTACACCACCCCAGCCGTGTTTGAACATACCTTCATGTCCGGGGGTACCTGCCGGAATAAAGTAGGGATCATGGTTGGCAGGATTTACAAAACCCCAGCCTACGGCGATGAAAATCAAGACAATAGATACTTTTACCGCCACAATTACAGCATTAACTTTAGCTGATTGTTCTGTACCGCGTATTAGCAGGAGGGTCAACAACAAAAGAATGACCAGCGCAGGAGCATTGATCATACCAGTGTTTATTTGCACCAACCCTTTCAAAGCCGGTGAAAGATTTTCCATTTGGTCATCGCTCAACAGCAAAATCCCGCCTTTTGCGGCGGATGTTATCTCTGCCGGAAACTGGGTGATGGCATCTCCTATCACACGATTAACGTGTTCAAAAGGAGAGTGGCACCAAGCGTATGGTATGGCTCCATGAAAGAGATTATTCAGGTATTCACTCCAGGCAATAGAAACGGTAGCGGCCCCTAATGCATATTCCATGATGAGTGCCCAGCCGATAACCCAAGCCAATAACTCGCCCATAGTGGCGTAAGCGTAGGTATAAGCACTGCCCGCAACCGGGATCATGGCCGCAAATTCGGCATAGCATAATCCGGCAAAAGCGCAACCGATGGCGGCTACAATAAAAGAAAGGGTGACGGAAGGCCCGGCAGCTTCGGAAGCAGCGGCGGCGGTGCGGACAAACAGGCCGGCACCAATAATCGCACCGATACCCAGCGCCACTAAATTATAAACACCGAGGGTGCGTTTTAATCCTTTTTCCGTGTCCCCGGCGGTTTCAAGCAATTGAGAAAGTGGTTTTTTTACCCAAAAATTGGCCATAATTTTGTTTTAATGTGTGATGAGTAATGTGTGATGAATGGGTTCCCCTTAAAATCCATCGTTTTTTTCGCTTTGCTTTTTGTTGCAATAATAGTAACAACTTTAACTCAACAAATAAAAAAATTTACCTGCGAGATAAATAGTTGCAATAATTATGCATTGAATTTTTTCGGTGCAAAGTAAAGCGGTTTTTTTTATTTGTTGCAAAATTATTATTTACTCGTTTCTAAGGAACAGCAAAGGCATGGAGAAATCGTACATTTGCCCAATATTTTATTCAAATTATAAAAATGTTGTCCATGTTAAATAATATTTTTCTATATATTTTGGTTTTCACGGCGTGTGCCTGCCAAAACACACCGACTCCGGCCCCGGAAGTAGCAGGCACCCCTTTATCTGCTGCCCCGGCGGATACGGTAAAATCTGCTGAATCGGTGAAGACCAGCACAGTTGCAATGGACGAGGCCATACCCGATGCTCCCGGAACAGACAAAAATAGCACAGCTACAGAAACTGCTACTCGTGAGATAACCGCGGCTAAAAGATCAGTTAATCCTCCTGGTGCCCCGGACGCTGCTCCGAAAATTTCCATTAATCAAAAAAATATGCAGGCAGAAGGATTTAAAGATATTCTTGCGCTAGACCCTACCATCCGGTTAGATATTCGATATGCCACCACTGACAATTTTACAAAAGCGAAAATATATGACTGTCCGGCGTGCCTGTTGCGCCCGGAAGCCGCAGCCGCAGTAGTAAAGGCCCATCAATCTCTGCAAAAACAGGGTTTAGGTCTCAAAATGTTTGATTGTTACCGCCCGCGCCCGTATCAACAGCGCCTGTGGGATAAGGTGCCTAATCCCGATTATGTAACACCGCCCACTAAAGGCTCCATGCATTCTCGAGGTGCAGCGGTAGACCTTACCATTGTGGATGCACAAGGTAAGGAATTAGATATGGGGACGACTTATGATTTTTTTGGAGTGGAAGCTCATACCGATAACATGAAACTGCCTAAAAAAGTATTGGAAAATCGCCGATTGCTCACCCAAACCCTGAATGCCGTTGGTTTAAAAGGTATTCGCACAGAGTGGTGGCATTTTTCTTACCAGGGAAAAACTTATGAACTGTCGGATTATGTTTGGCCGTGTAAGTAAGGTGTAAATACCAACTTATTATTTACTCGTTCCCAATACCCAAAAAATTTAAGCAATCCGTAACAAATTGCGCACACGAGATTGTAAAAAAATCCGTTTTGTAGTGAGGAACGAATAAATAACAACTTAACCATTTTATGCGCCCCTTTTAGTGCCATACTACCCATCTTTTTGCTTTCAACGCGCTACTAAGTAGTCAATAGTCGGCAGTCCACAGTCTCACAAACCCTTGATAATAAGGTAATTAATGAAATTAAAAACTACGATTATTTCTATTTGCCTACTATTAGCACAAAAATATGGTTGCTTAACCAAAAAACGATCTACCTTGAAATGACCAACTTGTTATTTACTCGTTCCCAATCCCCCCACTGCTCAACAATTAAAATCATTTTTTATGAAATTCGCCCTGCCCCCCATTTTTTTGCTGTTTTTGTCCGCGCATTTGACCGCGCAATGTATTTCTGGAGATTGTAAAAACGGAATAGGTACCTATAAATATCCTTCCGGCGCACGCTATACCGGCAATTTTCGGAATGGAGAGATCAATGGCGTTGGTGTTTGCTATTACACCGATGGCAGTAAATATCAGGGGGAGTGGGCCAATCGTTATCCTGACGGAAAAGGCACCAAGAATTACGCGGACGGAACAACCCGGACGGGCCTTTGGAGAAAAGGAAAGCCCATAGATGAAAATGGAAAGGTACTGGAAGAGTATATCACCAAAAAAAAGGAAGAACGCCAGGATGACGGCACCAATATACAATCCGGTTGCCTGACGGGGGATTGCAAAAACGGTCAGGGAATTTTTGCTTATCCGGACGGCAGTAAATACGAGGGCAGTTTTCAAAAAGGAAAATTTGAAGGAAGCGGTACCTTTTATTTTGCCAATGGCGATAAATACACGGGATATTTTAAGGAAAATTACCCGGATGGTGAGGGTACCCGCTTTTTAAAAGACGGGCAAAAAGAAACGGGAAAATGGCGAAAAGGAGAGTTTTTGGGTGCCAGCCTTGTGGAGAACGGCAGACTTGGTTGTGTGCAGGGCGATTGTGAAGGCGGGGAAGGTACTTACGTATATAAGGAAGGTGCCGCTCGTTTTGTGGGTACTTTTCAAAATAAAATGCCACATGGATACGGGGTATGTACCTATGCCAATGGCGATCAATACAAAGGAGAATGGGCTGAAGGTGCATTTTACGGTAAAGGTACGCTGACCTTGCACGACGGCACGCTGGTGGACGGCTACTGGCGGGCAGGCGAGTTCTTGGGGAAAACACCCCCGGAAGATTACAAGCCTGCTGTTCAGGTTATTAGTGAAACAAAACCCGTTGTAGGGCACGCCGATATCTCTCTGATGTCGGAAACAAAAGTCTGGGCCATCGTAGTAGGTGTTGCAGCCTACGACCACATGCCCGTTTTGCGCTATACCGATGACGATGCGTATCGTTTCTATGCCTTCCTGAAAAGCATGGAGGGTGGCGCTTTACCCGATGAACAGGTGCGCATTCTGATAGATGAGGAAGCCTCGCGCAATAATATATTGGGCGCTATGCAGGAAATTTTCGATCAGGCAGGCCCCAACGACCTCGTTATATTTTATTTCTCCGGGCATGGCCTCAATGGCTCTTTCCTGCCCATTGATTTTGATGGTTTCAACAATAAAATCAGCCATGATGAAATAGCTGCCGCTTTTAATAAATGCCGGGCAAAATATAAACTGTGTTTAGCCGATGCCTGCCACTCCGGCAGCATTCTCGCCATGCGTTCCGGTGAAGGAGACCCGGTGCTGACCCAATACTACCAAACTTTAGCAAAATCTGTATCCGGTACAGCCCTGATTATGTCCTCCAAAGCCGATGAAACCTCTTTGGAATCAGCGGGATTGCGCCAAGGTGTTTTTAGTCACTTCCTGATTCGCGGTTTGAAAGGCGAAGCGGATGTGAACAACGACAAAATAGTGAATGTAGAAGAAATTTATCAATATGTTAACCGTAATGTACGGGAATATACCGGCAATCGGCAAAGCCCTATCATCAAAGGCACCTATGATCCGGTGATGCCGGTATCGGTAGTGCGGTAAAGGGGTGGCGCGAGCAGGAGTTAGTTGAGGTGTTCCTATAGTTTTTTGTACAAAAAACTATAGGAACACCTCAACTAACTCTTTTACAGATAAAAGTACATAGCAGTTTATAAACAACCGCCTGTAAGCCGCAAGGTTTGCCGGCGGTTGTTGCTTTTAACATTTGCGAAACTAACAACCAATAACTAATCCTCAATAACCACTTACAACAGCAGGTTAGCCTCCATTTTTGTAAAAATTCTATATCGGTTAAAACCATTTTTTCCATTCTCTCGTAGGTATTGAATAACAGGAAAGGTTGATCTTCCAATCTTCATCCTGGCCTTTTTTTCACCATTATTTTTTCACTATCTACTTTACGAGCGTATGTTAAAAAGCAGTCTATCCCGCTTTGTATGGGTGCTGTTATTGTTTGCAGGTATGGTTTCGGATGTTTTGGCATCCAGCCATCGCGAGGCTCCGTTGATCGCCAACGACCCTTTAGCCGACAATACCGACCTGTATGCCTTTCGCAGCCCCGACAATCCCAACACCATCACCATTATTGCCAATTACATTCCCGGAGAATTGCCTTTTGGCGGCCCCAATTACAATACCTTTGGGGAAAACATCCGGTATGAAATCCACATTGACAATGATGCCTCCAAATTTGGAGATGAAATCACTTATCGTTTTACTTTTAAACGCGTAAATGAAGACCCGACCACTTTCTTTAATATCCGGTTGGGCAAACAAAACCTCAAAACTACCTTTATTTGCGAACGCAGCATAGATGGTGGTAAAACTTTTCAGGTAGTACTGACCGATGGTAAAGTGCCGCCACCCAATATCGGCCCGCGTTCCATTGAGGGAGCAGCCGGATTGAACACTACCTATGAAGCCCTGATTCAGGGGGCCATCACTACTGCCGAAACAGGAGAACGCATTTACTGTGGTCCGGCTGATGATCCTTTTTTTGTAGACCTTGGCGGTGTGTTTGATCTGGGTAATATGCCCCGTCAGGATGGCGTCAGCCGTGATGGGGTAGGCAATACGAATGTACACAGTATCTGCCTGCAAATTCCGATCAGTACGCTGTTGAAAGCAGGTGCACCCGCTTCACCCACATCCATCCTTGATGCGGATTATGTGATTGGCGTATGGGCTTCTGCCAGCCGTAAAGCCACCCGTACGTTCAAAACCAACGGCACTGTGGATGATTCAGGTACCTGGGTACAGGTTTCCCGCCTCGGTATGCCATTGGCCAACGAGGTGATTATCCCTACCGCTTTTAAAGATTACTGGAATTCCCTCACGGCCTATGAAGATGTCTACGACAAATTCTTAGATCAGTTTTTCTTCAATCCGGAATTGTCCCTGTACATGGATGATCGTTTCTTTGGCGGTGCCGTTCCTGCTTTTAGCAAATTGCGCATCCAAACTAAATCATTGGGTTCTTTCGATTTTGGCTACAAAAAAGACGGCCTTTTTGCCTTGAAGGGTAACGCAGCATTGGCAGGTACGGCTTTAGATGATGCCGTGTTTGGCACCTTGCTGTTGCCCGGAACAGGCAGTGCCCGTTCGGTGGATATTTGGCCTGTTTTCCACACCGGTGTACCCAATGTGCGGCCTTATCAGCTGGCTACCGGCAAAAACGGCAACCCGTTGGCGGCCGGCAAACCATTTGTGAATAATTTCCTGCCCAGTGGTGGCGATATGTTGCGCCTGAATATGGCAGTGCCTGTTACCCCACGCAATGATCCTAAGTTCAGTCCGCTTGGATTGGTGCAGGCAGCAGTATTGGGTCTGACAGATCCTGCTTACAATGCCAATACGGATATCCAGTTTATCCCGAATATGGATGGTTTCCCAAATGGTCGCCGCTTAGAAGATGATGCTACCCTCATCGAATTGCAAGCGGTTTCCGGTGTTGTTTTGGCTGCAATCGGCCTTTGGTACGACGATTTTACACCAGGCGGCAGCCCGGTAACGCCTCAACTCCTGAACGTACTGACGTATCGCACCGGAGTAAATGCCAATGACAAACCTTTTAAATCTGTTTTCCCTTACGTGGCAGCACCATGGCGCGGAACAGAAGTTAATTAAATTATCACAAACTTTAATATGAAAAAATTCATTATAACGGCTTTGATGCTGGCCTTTGCCTTTCTGCAACAGTCTCTGGCATCCAGTCACCGCGAAGCGCCGCTCATTTCGGACGATCCTTTGGCGGATAATACGGACCTCTACGCATTCCGCAGTCCGGACAACCCCAACATGATCACACTGATCGCCTGCTATGTGCCTTTGCAATTGCCGCAGGGCGGGCCAAACTACTATTTCTTCGGCGATGGTGTACGGTATGAAATCCACGTGGATAACAATACGGCTACCCCCGGCGATGACATTGTATATCGTTTCACTTTCCACAACGTATTTGAAGACCCGACCACGTTCTTTTCTATCCGTTTGGGAAAAGTAAACAACCGCACCAAATACCAAATGGAGCGCAGCATGGACGGCGGCAAGTCTTTTATTACCCTCATTGATAATGGTTATGTTACTCCGCCCAATATCGGGAAACGCTCTATTGAAAGCGCGGTAGGGTTAAATACAACCTACGAAGACTTGATAAAAAGCCATACCCGCAACCTTTCAAGCGGTGAGCGCGTCTACTGCGGCCCAATGGACGATCCATTTTTCGTTGATCTGGGTGGTATTTTTGATCTGGGTGATTCCCCGCGTCAAAATGGCACCCCGTTGGATGGAGTAGCCTGCAAAAACGTCAGCGCCATCTGCATTCAGGTGCCAATCAGCATGCTTCGGAAACCTACGGCAGCCTCCGCACCAGCTACCATTCTTGACCCGGATTATGTAATTGGCGTGTGGGCTTCGGCCAGCCGCCGGGCTACCCGTACCCTGAAACCTTACGGTCAGATAGAATACGGTGGCGACTGGGTATTGATTTCACGCCTCGGTATGCCACTGACAAACGAAGCGGTCATTCCGGTGGGTTATAAAGACTATTGGAATGCCATCACGCCTTATCAGGAATTGGCGGATACTACCTTAGACGGTTTCTTTTACAATCCTGAATTGGCTTTGTATATGGATGATCGCTTGTTTGGTGGTGCCGTACCTGCTTTCAGCAAATTGCGCATTCAAACCAAGTCATTGGGTTCTTTTGACTTTGGTTACGGAAAAGATGGTCTTTACGGGCTAAAAGGAAATGCAGCCCTCGCGGGTACTGCTTTAGACGATGCCGTGTTTGGCACACTCTTGCTGCCCGGCCCTGGAAAGGCACGTTCGGTTGACCTGTGGCCGATTTTTCACACAGGAGTACCCAATGCACGGCCTTATCAGCTGGCTACTGGCAAAAATGGCAATCCACTGGCGGCTGGTAAACCCTTTATTAACAACTTCCTGCCTAATGGCGGTGATATGTTGCGGTTGAATATGGCAGTGCCTCCTACGCCGCGCAATGATCCTAAATTCAGTACCCTCGGTCTTGTTCAGGCAGCGGTATTGGGACTGACGGATCCGGCTTATAACGGCAATACAAATATTCAGTTTATTCCGAATATGGATGGCTTCCCCAATGGTCGCCGCCTTGAAGACGATGTAACACGTATTGAATTACAGGCTGTAGCAGGTGTGGTTTTGGCAGCAGTTGGTCTTTGGTACGATGATTTCACCACTGGCGGAAGCCCGGTTACACCCCAACTCCTGAACGTGCTGACCTATACCACCGGAATTGAAGCCAACGATACACCGCTGCGCGGTGCCTTCCCTTACCTCGCAACCCCGTGGGCGGGCGACGGTGCCTGTGGAGGAAAACCCGTAACTTTTGCTAAAGAGCAGGTGGAGATTCGCAGCAATGGTAGTACCTTGGGCCTTCAACCAGCGCAAGTGATTGCTTCTAACTATCCCAATCCTTTCAGCAGCAGCACGACACTCAATGTACACGTAACTACTGCGGCAAAAGTACAGGTGATGATCTACGATATGAACGGCCGTTTGTTGCAAACGCCGGTAAATGGACGCCGTGATGCAGGTGATTTCTCCGTAGAAGTCAATTTAGGGAGTGCGCCTGTGGGCAAATATTTTGCCACTATAGTAGTGGATGGCAAAGTATCGCAAAATTTGAAATTATTGAAAACAGAATAGATTTTTAAGATATTTATGCATTACCGCGCCAAATCAACGCATAAACACATAAACACATGAACAATAGAACACGGTCAGATCGGGGCAACCTGATCTGGCCGATTGTTTTTTTGCATTTCTGTCAAAGCAAACCAACTGGCAGCCATTGCTGAAACGACCATAAAGACGGCAACAAATGCTACAAACCACATTCCGACATTTTCACGGGCACCAAACCAATTGCCGCCCCAATGATAGATAGCGGCCAGCGCTAATACAGATTTAGCGGTTTCCAAATACATGGCATAGCGGTTTCGGTCCATCAATTCTGTATAACTAAATACATTCAGGAAGATAAAAGCGCCGTATAAAAAAACACCAGGTGATCCAATTTTGCCCAAAAATGCAAAAAAATACACCAATAATGCGTAATTAAACATCAATTGTATCCAACACCAGGCTTTAAAATTTTGGGAGGCCGGGGTGTCAAATTTTTCATACCGGGGTACATCATAGATACTGAACACCGGATAATTGTTTTTTACGTCCTCCGGCCGCCAGCCGGTTGGCATGAACCATATCTTCAATTTGTCCATCCAATTGCTGGCACGCCAGGCATCGGTGAACATCAGCCAAAAATGCTGGAAATTGATTTTTATGGGATTCCAGGTGCGCACCGGGCGCGTAACACCATATTTTGGCGGCTCTTCGGGCAGTTCCAATTGGAAGGTGCCGAACCAGCGATCCCAAAGGCAAAAAATTTGCCCGTAATTCTTGTCCATATACACCGGGTTGATGGCGTGGTGTACCCGATGCTGGGAGGGGGTTACGATGATTTTTTCTAAAAACCCCATCTTTCCAATCAATTGCGTGTGGTACCAATATTGCAGGAACAAATGCAGCGGCCCGATGACGGCTACTACGATTGGCGGCACACCGAGCAGGGCCGCAGGAATTAACAGGATCGTAAAATAATTGACAATGGTAGAAATAGATTGCCTCAAGGCACACGAAAGGTTAAATTCCTCACTGCTGTGATGAATGATGTGGCGATTCCATAAAAAATTAATCTCATGCGACCAGCGATGTACCCAATATCCCTGAAAATCCACGGCAATAAAGGCAATTAAGTAAGCCGCCCAACTGGCTTCCACCCGTACGATAGCAAAATGCTCGACCATCCATTTGTAGGTGATGATGCTGACACTCATACCGAGAACATCCTTGATGACATTCGTCACGCCGGAACTAAAGCTGGAAATGCTGTCCAAAGCGCGTTCTATTTTTACCCCTCTTCGGCGTTCTACTATTTTTTCAATAAAAAACAATAAAAAAAAGATGGGTATTACAATATTTAGTACCTTTCCGTAAGCATCCATAAAATAATTGTTAGTTATTAGTTACTGGTAAAATGGTTCATGGCCATTAGATGATGGCATGTTTAAGTGTAACCTGAAAAGTTGAAGTTTCAATTTTAGCCAACATTTTCAGCGCAAAATTGTGTTAAAAACAGCTCGAAATTTTTTTCAAATTTCCAATATTTCACAAAGGTAGGTTGTATTTTTATTTCTTCCAAATAGACTTGTTACGATCGGAGTGCCGGAGGCTAAAAATAGGTTTTTTTTCTGATGGAGGTTTTTTGGGCGCGCATAGCGGGTGTTATGTGTTCCAAAACAAACGAAAAGCAGGACAAAAAGGCCCGGTTATGGCCAGACAATTAAATTCACCTATTGTCTATTGTAAACAATTACCTTTGCAGCATAAATCCGATAATACAATACGATACAACAATTCAGTAACACAACAATTTAGCAATTCAGCAATCTAACAATTGCTTATGTCCTTTTCCACGTTAAAGCAGCAACTACGCGGCGAATTATTCCACAACAACGGCAGCAGGGATCGGGCGCAGCGGTTGGCATATTCCACTGATGCCTCTGTTTTTCAGGAAATGCCCCGTGCGGTGGCCTTGCCCAAAGATTCCGACGATCTTCGGATACTGGTTGCTTTCGCCCAAAAACAGGGCCTGACGCTCATCCCGCGAGCAGCAGGCACCTCTTTGGCCGGACAGGTAGTGGGCAATGGATTGGTCGTGGATATATCAGCGCATTTCACGAAAGTGCTGGAAGTGAACGTCACAGAAAAGTGGGCCAGGGTACAGCCAGGTGTTATTCGGGACGATCTGAACAAATCTCTCCAACCACTCGGGCTGATGTTTGGCCCCGAAACTTCAACGGCCAATCGGGCGATGATTGGTGGTATGGTGGGCAATAATTCTTGCGGTCTCCATAGCATTAGCTGGGGCACTACCCGCGATCACCTGATGGAGGTGAAAGGGTTTTTGTCGGATGGCTCCGAAGTCGTCTTTAAATCCGTGGAAATACCCGAATTGGAAGAAATTTGTGAAAAAAACACCTTAGAAGGGCAAATTTATCGTACCATTCTACAGTTATTGAGTGACCCGGATCGCCAGGAAATCATCAAAAATCGTTTTCCAAAAACTTCCATTACCCGGCGCAACACCGGCTATGCTTTAGATGCACTTTTAACAAGGACACCTTTTACTCTGGGTGGAAAACCATTCAATCTTTGTCCGCTCATCGCCGGTTCCGAGGGTACTTTGTGCCTCATGTCGGAGATAAAAATAGCGTTAATGGACTTGCCTCCAGTGCATAATGTATTGGTTTGCGGGCATTTTTCGGGGTTGCGCGCCTGTATGGAAGCCAATATAGTAGCCATGCAACACCAACCCGCAGCAGCTGAATTGGTAGATAAAAAAATTTTAGATTTTACGGTCGCTCACCCGCTGTATTCAGCGTATCGGAATTTTATTGAAGGCGACCCGAAGGCCGTCCTGATGGTAGAGTTTTTTGGAAACACCCGCACAACAGCCATGGATCAGGCAGCGGCACTTATTCAGGATTGGACGTCAAAAAAAATGGGCTATGCACACCCGGTACTGCACGGCAAAGATATTGCAAAAGCATGGGAGCTGCGCAAAGGAGGACTTGGGTTGCTGCGCAATATGCCAGGCGATGCACAACCCGTCAACCTGATAGAGGATTGCGCGGTAGATGTCGCAGATTTGCCCGACTACACCGATGATATTGCCGCTCTGCTGAAACGACACGGATTGGAAGCATCCTATTACGCCCACGCCGGAGCCGGAGAACTGCACATAGAACCGATGATTAACCTGAAATCGACGGAAGGGCAGCGCCAGTTTCGAGCAGTATTGGCCGAAACGACAGCATTATTGAAAAAATACAATGGTTCTTTGAGCGGCGAACACGGTGACGGGCGCTTGCGCGGAGAGTTTATACCAGTATTAATGGGGGAAGAAATTTACGCTATGTTTCGACAGGTAAAAGCGGCGTTTGACCCAAAAAATATTTTTAACGCCGGAAAAATAGTGGACGCCCCGCCAATGGATGCCCACCTTCGGTATGATGCCAGAACGATACCGGCGGAAATACCTACAGTATTTCATTTTTTAGAGGAAAACGGTATTTTGCGATTAACGGAAAAATGTTCCGGTTCCGGCGATTGTCGCAAAACGCATCATTCTGGTGGCACCATGTGTCCCAGTTATATGGTTACGCGCCGCGAGCGCGATACCACTCGCGCCCGCGCCAATTTGCTTCGTCAATTTCTCACAAATTCCGGCAAAAGCAACCGATTTGATCATCGGGAGATCAAGGATGTGATGGATTTATGCCTGAGCTGCAAAGCCTGCAAAAATGAATGCCCTTCGTCGGTAGATGTCGCAAAAATGAAAGCCGAATTTCTGCAACAATATTACGATAGCAACGGCACACCCTTACTAGCGCGATTGGTGGGTGGGTTTTCCACCCTAATGTCCATTGCCAGCCGGGTGCCGAGTGCCTACAATTTTGTGTATAACACCCCGATGTTGCGCCGAATAGCCAATCGCCTGACGGGTTTCCACCCGCAACGAACGATGCCGCTGCTACATGGTACTACCTTGCGAAAGTGGTTCGACAACACTTGGCGGAATGTATCCGTAAAGCCGAATAAAAAAGGTCGGGTATATCTTTTTTGCGATGAGTTTACGAACTACAACGACGTAGAAATGGGGCAAAAAGCCGTGGAATTGCTTAGATACCTCGGTTATGAAGTGGTGATACCCGATCATGCAGAAAGCGGCCGTACCTGGCTGTCAAAAGGGCTGGTGCGAAAAGCAAAAGCGGTGGCCATCCAAAATGTAAACGCGCTGAAAGACCTCATCAACCCGGAAACACCGCTGATTGGCCTGGAGCCTTCGGCCATTCTCACCTTCCGCGATGAATACCCGGATTTAGTACCGGCAGCAATGCGCCATACTGCCAAACAATTAGGGCAAAATGCTTTGCTTTTTGATGAATGGTTTGTGCAGGAAATGGCGAAGAACAATATCACCTCACAACAATTTACCGACCAAAAAACACAAATAAAATTGCATGGCCATTGCCACCAAAAAGCACTCACTAATTTAAATATCACGCAGCAAATGTTGACTTTACCAAAAAACTTTACGGTAGAAGTCATTCCTTCCGGGTGCTGTGGCATGGCTGGTTCTTTTGGTTACGAAGCAGAACATTACGATGTTTCCATGCAAATCGGCGAGTTGGTGTTGTTTCCGGCGGTCAGGGCCGCAAAAGACCGGGAAATCATAGCAGCCCCTGGCACCTCCTGCCGACATCAGATCAAGGACGGGACAGGAAAGCGCGCCCTGCATCCGGTAGAAATACTTTGGGAGGCAAAAATAACTCCTTAAAATAAACGTTTCACGCTCAAAACAGTTTTACACGCAGCCACTGAAACCCGAAATCTTTACGCCTTAGTAAAGTAAATTTAATAATGTCACCCATTTTGTTCGGAATTTCCCAAAAAAATGGGTGATATTATTAAAAACGTTTTATTTACCAAAATATCTCTTTTCCATGCAACCAGTTTATATTGCTTCCATCGCACGCACCCCCATCGGCAGTTTTGGTGGTTCATTAGCGGATATTGCTGCCCCTCATCTTGGTGCAGCTGCCATAAAAGGTGCTTTAGAGCGCGCCGGCATTCCCGCCGACCGCGTGGAGGAGGTATTATTTGGCAACGTATGTTCTGCCAATCTGGGCCAGGCACCGGCAAGGCAGGCGGCGATATATGCCGGATTGCCAGTGAGCACCGTTTGTACTACCATCAACAAAGTATGTGCTTCCGGTATGAAATCGGCTATTTTTGCCGCCCAAAGCATCATGTTGGGTATGCGCGATGTAGTAATAGCGGGTGGTATGGAAAACATGTCACAAGTCCCTTATTATATTCCCAAAGCGCGGTTTGGATATAAATTTGGAAACGCTGAACTCATTGACGGGCTTTCCAAGGATGGCCTGGTGGATGTGTACAACCAGTTTGCTATGGGCGTATGCGCCGATCGTACCGCTACCAAATACGGCATCAGCCGCGAAGAGCAGGATGCTTATGCCATTCAATCGTATAAGCGTTCAGCAGCAGCTACACAGGGTGGTATGTTTCAACCGGAGATTGTACCCATACAATTGCCCGCTAAAAAAGGCGACCCGGTAATGATGACCGAAGACGAGGAGTACAAAAATGTCCATTTTGATAAAATACCGGGGCTTCGCCCGGCTTTTGGTAAAGACGGAACCGTAACAGCCGCCAATGCCAGCACGATTAATGACGGTGCTGCGGCGATGGTATTGGTGAGCGAATCGGCCCTGAAAGCACTCAATATTGAGCCATTGGCCCGTATTATAGGATTTGGTGATGCCGAGCAGGAGCCGGAATGGTTTACCACAGCGCCTACCTTAGCCGCGCCGCGTGCCCTAAAAATGGCGGGTATTCAACAAAAAGACGTTGATTTTTTTGAAGTCAATGAGGCGTTTGCCGTGGTAGCAATGGCGTTTAATCAAGTGTTAGGTATTGATCCCGAACGCGTTAATGTATTTGGTGGTGCCGTGTCGTTGGGCCATCCGTTGGGCGCTTCCGGTGCACGAATCATGGTAACACTTACCAATGTGTTACAGCAAAAAAATGGTAAATACGGTCTGGCGGCTATTTGTAATGGCGGCGGCGGTGCCTCCGCTATTGTGTTGGAAAGGATGTAGTTGGGAAGTTAGGGAATTGGGTTGTTAGTCGGTCAATCCGAAAACACATATTTAAAATCGTAAATCAGTCGAGTTGGGGAGTTGCATAAGTACGCAGTCAATCTAAAACGCTAAAATTGTACATGGCTGTTTCTATAATTCTTATCTTTATCATCGGTTATTTGGCAATAACCATTGAACACAATATCCATATCAATAAAGCCGCAAGTGCTTTGGCAACGGGTGTGCTGTGTTGGACTGTTTATATCGTGAATCAATCGGATGCGCATCTGGTCAACCATCAACTAATGGAGCATTTTGGTGAAATTTCAAGCATCTTGTTTTTTCTTTTGGGCGCCATGACGATTGTAGAACTGATGGATGCACACGATGGGTTTCAAATAATTACGGAAAAGATAAAAACCCAAAAAGCGTTTTATCTTATTTGGATAATCAGTATTATTACTTTTTTCTTATCTGCTTTCCTCGATAACCTCACCACCACTATTGTCATGGTCTCGTTGTTGAGAAAACTAATAGCCGACAGAGAACAAAGATTATTTTTTGCGGGAATGACCGTTATTGCAGCCAATGCCGGCGGTGCATGGTCGCCGATTGGAGATGTGACGACTACTATGCTTTGGATTGGGGGGCAGATAACGGCCTTGAATATCGTGTTAAAGCTATTTTTGCCCAGCCTTTTTTGCGTATTATTGCCTTTAGTGGTCGTTTCCATGCGGATAAAAGGTTCGGTGGAAGCCCCTCCTGCGGATGAACAGCGGCTCACTACAACCAATTTTGAGCGAAATTTTGTTTTCTGGTCGGGGCTGGGAGTACTACTTTTTGTTCCGTTTTTTAAAACCATCACACACTTGCCGCCTTTTATGGGCATGTTGCTCGGCCTTTCTATTTTGTGGACAATAACCGAGTTGCTGCATAAGGGAAAAAATACGGAGGACAAGCATTTTTTATCCGTTGTGTATGCTCTCCGCAAAACGGATACGCCCAGCATCCTTTTCTTTTTGGGTATCTTGCTGTGTATTGCAGCACTTCAAGCAACCGGGCAACTGACCCATCTGGCGCAATGGCTGACGAATACTATAGCCAACGATACTATTGTCGTGATGTGTATTGGCCTGCTTTCTGCCATTGTTGACAACGTACCATTGGTTGCCGCTGCACAAGGGATGTACAGCCTGAAGCAATACCCCACTGACCACTTTTTTTGGGAATTTCTTGCTTATGCCACCGGAACGGGTGGCAGCGCGCTCATTATCGGCTCGGCAGCAGGCGTAGCCGCAATGGGCATGGAAAAGATTGATTTCTTTTGGTACCTAAAAAAAATAACCTGGCTGGCACTGATCGGCTACTTTGCCGGTGCCACTATTTATGTTTTTCAATACAATTTAAACAATTAAATATACTATATTAAAATACCCTTTATTTCCGCTTGTAATGGGAAGGCACCTCAAATTTATAAGCGGGTGCGGGGTCACTGTTGAACGTAGCAGTTTCTACCTCCATATCTACCTGTACCCTGCCAGTTTCAGGACTGACTGCCGTAAGTGACCGCTTAAAAGGGAATCTGAAAAGTTCAGGGACAACCCTAAGGTCATCAAATAAAAACGACACCTGCCGGGAAGCCATCTTTTGAGAAAAACCTTCACGACGCAGTTTAAAAGAACCTTCTTCTACAAAATATTCGACACCGTATTCCTGATTTTCGCCGTGCAACCGATGCAGCGAATCCTGAATATCTGATTGTAGTCGGATGTCCTCAAAAAACCACGGATATCCGAGCAAAAACGCTTGCAGCAGATCAAACCCTCCCGGCAAACTATATTGCCGCTGTAAAGAAGACAGATCGGTAGCGGTATAGGTTCTTTCCAAGCGATTGAGTACAAAAATAGAATCGCGGGTAATTAGCGCGCGGGCAGCTTCTATGCCAAATTTTTTGACATTAATCCATAAAACACTGTCTTTCAGCCAAATAATATTGGCTGTAGCGCTGATGCTTCCGCCATCTCCCGATGCTGAAATGGAGGTTTTCGCGGTGAGTGAATGCGCTTTCTCCATTTTGCCCGATTGAAGTGATTTTAGCAAAAAATCAGGTGTTCGAAGGGAGGTTGCCGTTTTACTTGGTTCTTCTTCTTTTTTTCTTCGGCACCCTCCCGAATGGGCGGACATTCCAATGAGCAAAATAAGGGTCATGATTCCCCAAAGGGATGCAGGTGCGGAGGTGTTTCGATACAAAATGGTGGTGTTTTAGTGTTTTAGTGTTTTAATGTTTTAGTGTTTTGGTGTTTTGGTGTTTTGTCTGTGTCTGCTGTCTTGTGTCTGCCGTCTGATATCTGAAGTCTGCCTTCTTGTGATGTGTTCCGCGACATCGTCGGGCGTGGACGACCCGACGTACGGTACGCTCTACGGGCTTTTGTGTCCTTTTGTTACTTTTGTGTTTCAAAAAATACGCTACGGGGCAATGTGTTCCGCGACATCGTCGGGCGTGGACTACCCGACGCACGGTACGCTCTACGGGCTTTTGTGT
>Ga0209181_10001295_pt1 | contig 44333 bp, 42 predicted proteins | sample MAT05_FD_187208 | JGI IMG/M metagenome (GOLD analysis project Ga0209181, IMG submission 187208) | Freshwater microbial communities from Lake Fryxell liftoff mats and glacier meltwater in Antarctica - MAT-05 (SPAdes) (version 2) | ecosystem: Environmental > Aquatic > Freshwater > Ice > Liftoff... | reverse complement strand
CAATTTGCCCAATTTGCCCAATTTGCCCAATTTGCCCAATTTGCCCAATTTGCCCAACCGGCCCGCCGGCATCGAGCCGCTGCCGATGGCCGGGGTCAGCCGCATCCTCCGGTCAAGGGAGCAGCGCCACGCCATTCACAACGATCTGGCCCTGAACGATGGTGACCGTGCCGCTGTTGTTGAAGCCGACTTCCGAAAATACCGAGCTGCCGCCGCCGCATTTCTTCAGCAGCCCCAAGGTTGTTGAACACTCAGTGGTCTGCCGGGCCGCCAGCGTTGGCCCAGGCGCCATCACCTCGCAGGTCCATCGTCGCGTTGTTGGTCAGGGTGGCGCCGTTTTGGATCGATACGCTGCCGTCGGTCTGGATCAGCGTGCCCTCATTTGGCAGCTTGCGAGCATCCTGCAAAACCACGCTGCCAGCGACAGTCCATCTGCCGCCGGTGCCGATCTGGGGGGTGCCGGTGCCCGTCATCATGCCGCCCAGCCAGTTCAACGTGCCGCTGAAGGGGAGGGTGTCGGCTCCGGAGAGGCTGGAGCCGGTATTGAGCAAGACCTCGCCGCCCGCGGTGTGGTCGCCCGAGGTTTGCAGCGTGGCTGAGCCCACGCGCAGGTGTCCGCCGGAGGCGATGTCGCCGGTGACGGTGAAGACCGAGGGCGCGTGGAGGCCGTCGGCGGTCAGCAAGCGCTGGCCCGCGCCTGTCAGGCCACCGGCCAGCGCACCGCTGCGATGCAATTGCAGGAAGGTGCCGCTTTGCTGGAATTTTGAGGTGGGAGATCAACAGCCTGTCTGAAATTTTGGGGGTGTGAGCGCAGGCAGGCACCCGGTGTCTGGTTCAATCCGCGCAAGTCGGGCGTCAGTACGGGCCTGGGCGGCAAGAGTTTGACCTTGAGTGTTGATCGGCGAGGCGCTCGCTGGTTCGGCTGGCGGAGTGGTTGGGGCTGACCTTCTGCCCCGGCAAACAGGGCGACAGCGTCTTCGGCCGACCGTGGCAGCGGGACCTGGGTGCCGATCTCGACGTGATCTCCCGGTGGGGCGCCACAGCAGTCGTCACCTTGATCGAGCAGCACGAGTTCGAGATGCTTGGCTTGCCCGACCTTGGGCAACGGGTCAAGGCGGCCGGCATGGGCTGGTTTCACCTGCCGATACCGGATGTTCAGCCGCCAGATGCCCGCTTCGAGCTGGCATGGCAGCGCGCCGGGCCCATCCTCATCAGGATGCTGCAATCCGGCGCGCGCATCGTCGTGCATTGCCGCGGCGGCCTCCGACGCGCGGGGGAACTACCAGATGCCGCCAGGGCCGCGGAACAAGTGTGATGCAGTGGCGCGCGGTTGCCACCTTTGGCCAGCATCCCCGCTGACGCTGACAAGTGTCCCGTCAACGTGATGGTCCGCCGACTCAGCGCATACCGGCGAATCAAAAGCTCGGGGCGAAGCCACGCTCAAGGAGGCATCAAACGAGGCGGGATCCGGGGGGCAGGCTGACATGTTCGGTGCTCGACTTGGACATGGAATGGGGCGTTCCGTCGAAGTTCGGCTGACCGAAATAAAAAGTCCTTGAGAATCTTGGGCTCAGGACACGTTGGTGGAGACGAGGAGGATCGAACTCCTGACCTCTGCATTGCGAACGCAGCGCTCTCCCAGCTGAGCTACGCCCCCACGAACAAAAAGAATTCTAGCAGCACCGTTTGCGCCGCTATGGTGCTGGGTTGGACGCAAACACGGTCTTCACCACCCCTTGATGGAGCGCACATGGTGCAGCACGACACCGCCTGGTTCGAGGCGCAGTACAACAACCGGGCGCGGGTCAGCGAAGCCCCCGAGATCCTGGCGCGCTGGGCCCAGGCGTCCGTGTTGGCCCGCTCGCGCATGACTTGCGTGCTCGATGTGGCCTATGGCGACGAGCCGGCCGAGACACTGGATGTCTTCCCGGCGCAGGCGTCCGGCGCCCCGGTGCTGGTCTACATCCACGGCGGCTACTGGCGCGCGCTCGACAAGGCCGACCACTCGTTTGTGGCGCCAGCGTTTGTGCAGGCCGGCGCGATGGTGGTGGTGCCCAACTACGCGCTCTGCCCGGCGGTCACGGTCGAGCAGATCGCCATGCAAACCGCCCGCGCCGTGGCCTGGGCCTGGCGCCATGCCGCGCAATATGGTGGCGACCCGTCACGCATCCATGTCATCGGCCACTCGGCGGGCGGCCACCTGGCGGCGATGCTGCTGTGCTGCCACTGGAAGACGGTGGCCGCGGACTTGCCGGGCCGCTTGCTGGCCGGTGCGATGTCGATCTCGGGCCTGTACGACCTCGATCCGCTGCGCCACGCGCCTTTTTTGCAGGTTGACTTGGCGCTGGATGCGGCCTCGGTGCGCCGGCTGAGCCCGGCGGGTTTTGCCCGGCCGCGTGGCCCGCTGATGGCCCTGGTCGGCGCCGACGAGAGTGAAGAGTTTCTGCGCCAGAACCGCTTGATCCGCGAGCGCTGGGGCGCTGGCGCGGTGCCGGTCTGCCAGACGCTGGCAGGGCTCGACCACTTCACCGTGCTGCACGATCTGGTCGATCCGGCGGGTGGTGCACACCGGCATGCGCTGCGTTTGCTGGGCCTGGCGCGGGCTTGAGTCGATGCGATGAAACTGCGATCGGGGTTTTCCACTAAATAGCGTAAATCTATTTTTTGGATTGATCCTTTGCATTGGCACGCATCGCCCGGCTTTGTTAGCGTTCGCCCGAGCCATCCCCTGACCGGTGGGTGGACACCCCCGATATCCGAGAGGAGCACGACATGAGCTTGAAGGGTTCCAAAACCGAGCAGCACCTGAAGGACGCCTTTGCCGGTGAGTCCCAGGCCAACCGCCGCTACCTGTACTTTGCAAACAAGGCCGACATCGAGGGCCAGAACGATGTGGCCGCGCTGTTCCGCTCGACCGCTGAGGGCGAGACCGGCCATGCCCACGGCCACCTGGAGTTTCTGGAAGAAACCGGGGATCCGGCAACCGGCCTGCCGATCGGCAGCAGCCGCCAGAACCTGGCCGCCGCCGTGGCCGGCGAGACGCACGAGTACACCGACATGTACCCGGGCATGTCCAAGACCGCACGCGACGAAGGTTTCGACGAGATCGCCGACTGGTTCGAGACCCTGGCCAAGGCCGAGCGCTCACACGCCAACCGCTACCAGAAGGCCCTGAACGAGCTGGTCGACTGAGCTGTCGCCTCTGGCGCTGAGCCTGCCGCACACAAGGGGTCGCCAGCGGCCCCTTGTTCGTTTCAGCCGGCGGATTCTGGTCCGCATCCCCTCGATATCAGGCCCCCACCCATGAACATCCGCGAAGGCAACCTCGAAGCCCCCACCCGGCATGCGCTGGACTGGAAGAACCCGGCCTTTTATGACAAGGACGCCTGCTTTGCCGAGATGGAGCGGGTGTTCGACATCTGCCACGGCTGCCGCCGCTGCGTCAGCCTGTGCCAGGCCTTCCCGACGCTGTTCGACCTGGTCGACGCCACGGCCGATGGCGAGGTGCACGGTGTCAAGAAAGAGGCGTACTGGAGCGTGGTCGACCAGTGTTACCTGTGCGACCTGTGCTACGTCGTCAAGTGCCCGTACGTGCCGCCGCACCCCTGGCAGCTGGATTTTCCGCATTTGATGCTGCGCGCCAAGGCGATCAAGTTCAAGGCCGGTCGGGTCGGCCCGGCCGAGCAGTTGCTGGCGTCCACCGATGTGCACGGCAGCTTTGCCGGCATCCCGGTGGTGGTCCAAGCCATCAACGCCGTCAACAAGACGAAGCTGGCGCGCAGCGTGATGGACAGCGTTCTGGGTGTGCACCCCGACGCCTGGATGCCCGACTTTGCCGAGAAGCGCTTTCGCTGGTCGGCGGCCAAGACCGGCAGTGCAACGCAGGTGATCGACGGTGCACGCGCCCCCGGCAAGGTGGCGATTTTTGCCACCTGCTATGTCAACTACAACGAGCCGGGTATCGGCCATGACCTGCTCAAGCTGCTGGAGCACAACCAGATCCCCTACGTCATTGTCGAAAAAGAGTCCTGCTGCGGCATGCCCAAGCTGGAACTCGGTGATTTGCTGGGCGTCGAGAAACACAAGGCCGCCAACATCCCGGTGCTGGCGCGCTATGCCCGCGACGGCTATGCCATCCTCAGCGCGGTGCCCAGCTGCACGCTGATGTTCAAGCAGGAGCTGCCGCTGATGTTCCCGGACGAGGCCGACGTGCAGCTCGTCAAGGGCGCGATGTTCGACCCCTTCGAGTACCTGATGGCGCGCCAAAAGGACGGCCTGCTGAAGACCGATTTCAAGCGCGACCTGGGCCGGGTGAGCTACCACATCCCCTGCCACGGCCGGGTGCAGAAAATCGGCCGCAAGACCGAGGAGATGTTCAAGCTGATCGGCCAGAGCGTGACGGTCACGCTCAACACGGTGGAGCGCTGCTCGGGCCATGCCGGCACTTACGGCGTCAAGACGGCCACCTTTCCCGTTGCGATGAAGATCGGCAAGCCGGTGTTCAAGCTGATGGCCAAGGACACGCCCGACCACATCGCCAGCGATTGCCCGATGGCCGGCCACCACATCGCCCAGGGCATGGGCCAGGCCGGCACGCCGGCCAAGTCACTGTCCCACCCGCTGACGCTGGTGCGCTACGCCTACGGATTGGAGTAAATGAAATGTCCACCCTCACCCCCCCGATCACCGCTGACAGCCTGATGTCGCTGGAGGCCTACACCAAGGCGCGCAAGGCCTTGAAGCCCGAGATCATCGCCCACCGCAAACGCCGCAGCGTGCACCTGGGCGAGCACATCAACCTGCAGTTCGAGGACGAGCGGACGATCCGCTACCAGATCCAGGAAATGCTGCGCATCGAGAAGATCTTCGAGGAGGCGGGCATCCAGAGCGAGATCGAGGCCTACGCGCCGCTGGTGCCCGATGGCCACAACTGGAAGGCCACGGTGATGATCGAGTACCCCGATCCGCATGAGCGCAAACGCGAGCTGGCGCGGCTGATCGGGGTCGAGGACCGGTTGTTTGTCGAGGTCGAGGGCCACGCCCGCGTCTATGCCATCGCCGACGAAGACCTGGACCGCGAAAACGCCGAGAAGACCTCTGCCGTGCACTTTGTGCGTTTCGAGTTCAGCAAGACCGCGCGTGATGCCGTGCGGGCGGGTGCGGCGGTCAAGCTGGGCTGTGACCATGCGCACTACCCGTCGCATGTGCAGATCGCGGCCGAAACCTTGGCCAGCCTGGCGGGCGATCTGCGCTGAGGCGGGGCCGGTCAGTCGAAAAACGCTGTCAGCGCGGCCGCCAGCGCCGCCGGCTGGTCGTGGTGCAGCATGTGGCCGGCGTTGTCCAGCTGCACCTGGCGCACGTCTGGCACATGCGCCAGACGCGCCTGAAACTCGGCCTGGCTGTAGCGGCCGCCCCAGTGCGCGTCCACCCGGCTGTCGCGGGCCTGCACCCACAACAGCGGCGCGGTGATGGCGGACCAGGTCGCGATGGCGTCTGCCGCCCGGTAGGGCACCGGGTTGATGCGCTTGTGGGCGGCGTCGGCCAGCAAGCGCCATTGGCCATCCGCGCCGGCCTGGGCCCAGTGGGCGGCCAGCCACAGCGCCTTGTCGGTGGGCAGGCGCGGGTTGTTCTTGCACAGGCGCTGGGCCACGTCAGTCAGGCTGGCGTAGGGCTTGAGCTGCTGCGGCACCTTCAACTCGTCCAGCCAGGTGATCAGGCGTTTTGGCGCCTCGGCAGCGGGCAGGTCGGGCAGGCCGAAGCCCTCCAGGTTGACCAGACGGCGCACCCGGTGCGGCCGCACGCCGGCGTAGGTCATCACCACGTTGCCGCCCATGCTGTGGCCGACCAGGTCGACCGGCGCGCCGGGGGACAGCGCATCGATCAGTGCGTCCAGGTCGCCCACGTAGTCGGCGAACCAGAAGCTGTCGGTGGGCGGTGACTGGGTGCGGCCAAAGCCGCGCCAGTCGGGTGCCACGATGCAGCGCGGCCCGTGTGTCCCATCCGCGAGCTGGTCCACCACAAACTGGAACGATGCGCCCACGTCCATGTAGCCGTGCATCATCACCAGCAGCGGCTGGCCCGGCACCGGGTCGCCCCATTGGGTGATGTGGTAGCGCAGGCCGCGCACCGGCAGCAGGTGGTGGTGGGCGGCGCGTCGGGCGGCGTAGGGCAGGGTCATCGTCGCACTGTAGGCGCAGCGCCGGGCGCCGGCTGTCGCGCCGGCGCCGCGTGTGCATGCGACGCAGGGCGCTCGGTCCGGGTTGCGGCCGGGCGGCGCCACGGATCAGGTCAGAATCAGGTCATGACACCCTACCAACTTCGCCCTGCCGAGCCCCGTGACGTGCCCGCCATCGTCGGCCTGATCACCGAGCTGGCCGAGTTCGAGCAGCTGGCGCACCTGCTGCGGCTCACGCCAGAGGCGCTGGCGCCGCACCTGTTCGGCGCGCGGCCGGTGGTGGAGTCGGTGGTGGCCGAATCCGGTGGCGTGGTGGTGGCGTTTGCGCTGTTTTTCACCAACTTCTCCACCTTCCTGGCGCGGCCCGGGCTGTACCTGGAAGACCTGTACGTGCAACCGGCGTTTCGCGGCGCCGGCATCGGCAAGGCCTTGCTGAGCCACCTGGGCGCGCTGGCGGTTGAGCGCAACTACGGCCGTTTCGAGTGGAGCGTGCTGGACTGGAATGAAAGCGCCATCCGCTTTTATCAAAAGATGGGCGCCACGGTGATGCCCGAGTGGCGCATCTGCCGGGTGGCCGGCAGCACGCTGCAGGGGTTTGCGGCGCCGGCCGCGCTGGACTGACCGGCGGTTGATCCGCCCGCCCGGCGCCGGATCAAGCCGCGGCCACTGCCAGCAGCGCTTCGGTTGAGACCATCAGGCCGACGCTGTGATGGCCCAGCACCGAATGCACCGCATAGTCGCGTTGCGCCGTGTCGCGCCGCAGGGGCTCAGGCAGGCTGCTGCCGTAGGGTGAGGTCAGCACGGCGACGATGGGCGTCATCACCGTGGCACCGCGCTTGACCACCAGCCCGGTCTCGCCCGACATCAGCCGCACGAAGCAGCCCGGCGGGTACACGCCGAACTCTTTGACCAGTGCCGCGGTCATCGGGTGGCCGGGGTCCTGCATGAACATCATGCGGCCGGCCTTGTCGGCGGTGATCGACTCGCGCCCGACACGCGGGCTGAGCTTGGCGGTGTAGATGTCGGCGCGGCGCACCAGGGCGGCAATGTCGCCGGGATCGCGCAGGCCGCGGGGGTAGCCCGTGCCATCGGCGTTTTCATGGTGCTGCTCGACGGCGGCCAGCCAGTCGCCATCGGTCACGCCCGATATCTCCAGCATGCGACGGCTGAACTCGGGGTGGGCCAGGATGGCCTCCCGCTGCTCGGGCGTGGGCGGGCTGGTCTGCACCGCCAATTGGCCCTGCAGCTCCAGCATCGAGATATTCATCGTCAGCGCGGCCTTGAACACACGCTGCGCATCGGCCTCGGTCCAGCCCAGGCGCTGCGCCACCAGGCAGCCGGTGATGGCGGCATGCATGGCGTGGTTCACGCCGTACTGCACGTTGGCGTTGCCGCTTTGGCGCAGCACCTGAAAGATCGCCAGGTCCTTGTCCCGCTCCAGCAGCGCCAGCACCGGCGGGGTGGCTTCGTCCAGCGCAGCGACAAAGCCCTCCTGGGCCGAATTGCGCAGCGTCTGCGCCAGCGCTTCCATGCAGCGTGACCACAGCCCGGGCAGCTCGTCCGGGCTGGCCAGCGCGATGGTCTGGGCGGTGCTGCGCAGCTCGGCCAGATCGACCAGGGCGCCGCGGTTGAACAAGGCCTCGCGCTGGTCCGCTGTTTTCAGCCACTGGCCGCGGGCCAACAGCAATGTGCCGTCGTTGTCGCGGATGTTGAAGGGCAGGGGCGCGCCAATCTCGACGCGGTGCTGGACGACAGTGAGTGGGGTGAACTGCATGGATGCTCCGTGGTTCTGGCCGGCCCTGGCGGCAGTCTCTGCTGCGCTGCCTGCCTGCATATCGGGCCGTCTGGCCTGGACTTGAGGGGAGTTCTGGACGACGGGGTGGGTTTCGACGGGTCTGCGACGGCCTTGCCAGGCTCTAAGCTGCAGGCCATGCCGCGCCTGCTCCCTGTCACACCTGTCACACCTGTCACACCTGTCACACCTGTCACACCTGTCAGGCCTGTCTTGCCTGTCTTGCCTGTCCAACCCCTGGCCGTCGATGCCGCGCCCGACCACCACCCTCTGCTGCACCAAGGTTTTATCTGGCAAGTGCCCCAGCACTTCAACATCGCCGAGGTCTGCTGCGCCCGCTGGTCGCGCCAGACGCCGCGGGCGGTGGCCATACGGGCGGTGCTGGATGGCGGGCAGCAGGCCACGCTCAGCTACCGGGCGTTGCAGCGCCAGGCCAACCGGTTGTCGCACGCGCTGCGCCGCCTGGGCGTGCAGCGCGGCGACCGGGTGGCGATCGTGATGCCGCAACGCTTCGAGACCGCCATCGCCCACATGGCGGTCTACCAGCTCGGGGCGGTGGCGATGCCGCTGGCCATGCTGTTCGGGCCTGACGCGCTGGCCTACCGCCTGCAGGACAGCGGCGCGGCGCTGGCCATTGCCGATGAGAGCGCCATCGCCAACCTGCTGGTCGCCCGCACCGACTGTCCGGCTTTGCGCACGGTCATGGCCGTGGGCGATGCGGCGGGCCAGGGCGACCTCGACTGGGACGACGCGCTGGCCGCCGAGACCGACCGCTTCACGCCCGTTGTCACCAGGGCTGACGATCCGGCCGTGCTGATCTACACCAGCGGCACCACCGGGCCGGCCAAGGGCGCGCTGATCCCGCACCGGGCGCTGATCGGCAACTTGAGCGGCTTTGTCTGCAGCCAGAACGGCTTCCCCGACCTGCTCGGCACGCAGCCGCTGCCGCCCGGGGACGGCCTGCCTGGACGAGCCGTGGGCGTGCAACCTGAACGGCGCCAGACTGCCCGCAGCGTGTTCTGGAGCCCGGCCGACTGGGCCTGGACCGGCGGGCTGATGGACGCGCTGCTGCCCACGCTGTACTTTGGCCGCGAGATCGTGGCCTGGCGCGGCCGGTTTTCACCCGAGACGGCGTTTGATCTGCTGCAGCGTTGCCGGGTCACGCACACCTTCTTGTTCCCCACGGCGCTCAAGGCCATGATGAAGGCGGTGCCCTGGCCGCGCCAGCACTACCGCCTGCACCTGCATGCGGTGATGAGCGCCGGCGAGGCGGTGGGCGATGCGGTGTTCGTCTGGTGCCGCGACGCGCTGGGCGTCAGCCTCAACGAGATGTTCGGCCAGACCGAGATCAACTACATCGTCGGCAACTGCGGCCGGCTGCGCGACCTGCAGGGCCGCCCGATGGCGGGTTGGCCGGCCAGGCCCGGCAGCATGGGCCGGGCTTACCCCGGCCACCGGGTGGCGGTGATCGACGACGACGGGCAGGAGTGCCCACGCGGCACGCCCGGTGATGTGGCCTTGCACCGGCTGGATGTGCATGGTCAGCCGGATCCGGTGTTTTTTCTGGGCTACTGGCGGGCCGAGGCTGCGACCCGCGCCAAGTTCACCGGTGATCCCGCCAACAGCTGGTGCCGCACCGGCGACACCGCGGTGATGGATGCCGACGGTTACCTCTGGTACCAGGGCCGCAGCGACGACGTGTTCAAGGTTGCCGGCTACCGCATCGGCCCCAGCGAGGTCGAGAACTGCCTGGTCAAGCACCCGGCCGTGGCCAATGCGGCGGTGGTGCCCAAGCCCGACGCCGCGCGCGGTGCGCTGGTCAAGGCCTACATCGTGCTGGCGCCCGGTTTTGCCGGTGACGACGCCCTGGTCGCGGCACTGCAGGCCCATGTGCGCGAACGCCTGGCGCCCTATGAATACCCCAAGGAGATCGAGTTCATAGCCGCCCTGCCGATGACCACCACCGGCAAGGTGCAGCGCCGCCTGTTGCGCCTGCAAGAACAAGAGCGCGCACGGGCCCGTGCCGCCGACCCCCCTGGCTGAGCCGGCTTGCCAGTCCGTTTGCCAACCAGCCCCAGCCACCCTCAAACCCCAAGCCGCCCAACCCCGAACCCCACCATGAGCCAACCCCTGATCACCGCCGCCTCGCTGCGCGCCCTGCTGGCCAGCGGATCACCGCTGCTGCTGTGTGACTGCAGCTTCGACCTGGCCGACCCCAGCGCCGGCGCACGCGCCCATGCGCAGCGCCACCTGCCCGGTGCGCTCTACCTGAACCTGGACGACGACCTGTCCGCGCCCAAGTCCGCCCACCCGTCCGGCGCCCAGCCGGGCCGGGGCCGCCACCCGCTGCCCAACCGCGAGGCCTTTGCCGAGCGGCTGGCTGCGTTGGGCTTCCAGGACGACCTGCCGGTGGTGGCCTACGACGGCGCCGGTGGCATGTACGCTGCGCGGCTGTGGTGGATGCTGCGCTGGGCGGGCCATGCCGCAGTCCAGGTGCTGGACGGTGGCCTGGCGGCCTGGGACGCCGCGGGCGGTGCGCTGCAAGGTGGCCCGGTGCCGGCGCGCGCGCCTGGCCGCTTCACGCTGCGCCCGACACTGACCAAGGCGGTGGATTTTGACGAGGTGCTGGCCGGTCTGGGTCGCGGCTCACGGCTGATCGTCGATGCCCGTGCCGCTGACCGTTTCCGAGGCGAAAACGAAACCCTCGACCCGGTCGCCGGCCACATCCCCGGCGCGGTCAACCGCTGTTTCCGGGACAACCTCGGGCCTGACGGTTGCTTCCAGGCGCCCGAGGTCTTGCGTTTGCAATGGTCCGCCTTGATGGCCGGCCGCAGCCCCGCCGACCTGGTGCAGCAGTGCGGCTCGGGGGTGACCGCCTGCCACAACCTGCTGGCGCTGGAATCGGCTGGCCTGGGCGGCGCCGCGTTGTATGCGGGCTCGTGGAGCGAATGGTGCGCGCAGCCCTCGGCGCCGGTGGCCAGGGGCGGTTGACGGCAGCAGCGCCGACCGGGCGCCGGCCTGGCCTTGCGCGTGGCGCCAGCGCTGCGGCCCGCGCAGTGTTGCGGAGACGCTCCCGGCGCTACCCCGGCGCCGCGCCGGCGCCGCAGCAACGTCACCCCGGCGTCACCCCGGCGTCCATCAGGCTGACGCCGCTGCGGCACACTCGGGCCTCCACAGCCCGCGCCCCACACCATGGCCCCCTCGACCCTGCCCACCATCCCCCTCGGCCACAGCGACCTGCAGGTCAGCCGCATCTGCCTGGGCACCATGACCTTTGGCGAGCAGGTGGACGAAGCCACCGCGTTTGCGCTGATGGACCATGCCGTGGCGCGCGGCATCAACTTCATCGACACCGCCGAGATGTACGCGGTGCCGGCAAGGCGCGAGACCTACGGCGCTACCGAGGCCATCATCGGCCGTTGGCTGGCCGCGCGCCCCGGCATGCGGGCCCGTATCGTGCTGGCGACCAAGGTGGCCGGCCCGGCGCGCGGCATGGACTGGGTGCGCAACGGCGCCGACAACCTGACCGCGGCTGACATTGTGCAGGCCTGCGACGACAGCCTGCGCCGGCTGCAGACCGACGTGATCGACCTCTACCAGATCCACTGGCCCAACCGCAATGTGCCGGCGTTTGGCGTGGTCTACCTCGACCCGGCCAAGGACCGCGAGTTCACGCCGATCCAGGTGCAACTCGAAGCCCTGGCCAGCCTGGTCAAGGCCGGCAAGGTGCGCTACATCGGCCTGTCCAATGAAACCCCCTGGGGCGTGGGCGAGTTCCTGCACCAGGCCGAGCTGCACGGCCTGCCGCGGGTGGTCTCGGTGCAGAACCCGTACGCGCTGGTCAACCGCATCGTCGACAACGGGCTGGACGAGACCTTGCTGCGCACCGGCGTGTCCTTGCTGGCCTACAGCCCGCTGGCCTTCGGCGCGCTGACCGGCAAGTACGACGCGCCCGGGTTCGATCCGGCCCAGCCCGCGCTGGGCCGGCTGGCGCGGTTCGAGAGCATGCGCAAGCAGCGCTGGGCGCGGCCCGAGACGCTGGTGGCCGCACGGCGCTACAACACGCTGGCGCGTGAGCACGGCCTGACGCCCACCCAGCTGGCGCTGGCGTTTTGCTACGGCAGCTGGCGCGTGGCCAGCACCATCATCGGCGTGACCACAATGGCCCAGCTCGACGACAACCTGGCAGCCTGGTGCACAGCCCTGCCTGCCGAGTTGCTGACCGCCATCGACCGCATCCGCTGGGAGCTGCGCGACCCGGCGCAGTGAGGCCGGCATGGCCAAGAAAGACAAACACGTCAGCGAAACCCCGGCCACCCAGGCCTTGCGGGCAGCCGGCGTGACCTTTGTCGAACATGTCTACAGCTATGTCGAGCATGGCGGCACGGCCGAGTCGGCACGGGCGCTGGGCTGGCCCGAGCATGCCGTGGTCAAGACGCTGGTGATGCAGAACGAACGCGGCGAACCGCTGATCGTGCTGATGCATGGCGACAAGCAGGTCAGCACCAAGAACCTGGCGCGGGCGATCGGTGCCAAGAGCATCGAGCCCTGCAAGCCCGAGGTGGCGCAACGCCACAGCGGTTACCAGGTGGGGGGTACCTCACCGTTCGGCACCCGAAAAACCCTGCCGGTGTATGTCGAGGCCACCGTACTGGCTTTGCCCGCGCTGTTGATCAACGGCGGACGGCGTGGCTACCTGCTGGAGTTGCCGCCTGCTGTGTTGGCGACCGTGCTGGGGGCGAAGCCGGTGAACTGCGCGCTTTGAGCTGTGCCGTTCAGCGCAGCACCACCGCTGTGTAGCCGATGGTCTTGACCGTGTCGGTTTGCACTGAACTGGTCTGTGCCGGCCAAGTGGCCTGCGTTGCGACCGGCGCCGGGTCGGCTGAAGGCTGGCGTGAAATTTGCTTTTGTTTTTCAGTGGCCACCGAGGTGGCTGCTGAAGAGAGTTCCGGCGCGCCGGGGGCGGGGCGCTGCGCGCTTGACCACCAGGTGGCTGCCACCATCACCACCAGGGTGCAGACATTGGCGGCCCAGGGCAGGACTTGGTGGTGGCGGGGTGTCGGAAAATTTTCCATGTCCAGAAGTATCGGTCTGTTACGTGACCGTCTCAAGGCGCGGACGCCCCGCATGCCGGGGGGGTGATCCCCCTGTTCGCGGGGGTTTTTCAGGCGCCGCGGGCTGCGGCGTGACGAATGCACGGTGCATCGGCTGACCCAAACCGCCCGGGCTGCACTGAACCGGGGGCCGGCGGCGTCCCGCCGCCAGATCCTGCAGCGGATGTGCGGCTCGTTTACTTCTTGACCAGCGGGCAGACGCTGCGCGCCAGCGGCAGGTACGCCTGCTCGGCCGGGATCGTCGCCTTGAGCTTGTAGTAGTCCCAGGGGTAGTTGGACTCACTCGGCTTCTTGACCTCGAACACGTACATGTCGCGGATCAGCCGGCCATCGGCGCGGATCTTGCCGTTGTGGGTCATGAAGTCGTTGACCGGCATCTCGCGCATCTTGGCCATCACCGTGGTGGTCTCGTCGGTGCCGGTGGCCTGCACCGCCTTCAAGTAATGCGTGATGGCTGAATACGTGCCGGCCTGCGCCATGTTGGGCATGCGCTTGTGCTTTTCGAAGAAGCGCCGGCTCCATTTGCGGGTCTCCTCGTTGGCATCCCAGTAAAAGGCCTCGGTCAGCAGCATGCCTTGCGCCACCGGCAGGCCGATCGAGTGGATGTCGTTGATGAACACCAGCAGCGCGGCCAGTTTCTGCGTCTTGGTGATGCCGAACTCGTTGGCGGCCTTGATGGCGTTGATCATGTCGCCACCGGCATTCGCCAGGCCGACAATCTTGGCCTTGGACGCTTGCGCCTGCAGCAAGAAGGACGAAAAGTCCGACGCGTTGAGCGGGTGCCGCACCGCGCCGATCACCCGTCCGCCTTCGGCCTTGATGACGTCGGTGGTGTCTTTTTCCAGGTTGGTGCCAAAGGCGTAGTCGGCGGTCAGGAAGAACCAGCTATCGCCGCCGTTCTTGACCACGCCGCGCCCGGTGCCGGCGGCCAGGGCGTAGGTGTCGTAGGTCCAGTGCACGCTGACGGCCGAGCAGTTTTCGTTGCTCAGCCGGCTGCTGGCGGCGCTGGGGAACAGGGCGATTTTGTTTTTCTGCTTGGCCACCTCCAGCGCAGCCAGTGCCGGCGCGGTGGCGGCCACGTCGGCCAGCATGTCCACCTTTTGCGTGTCGAACCATTCGCGCGCCTTGGCGGCCGTCAGGTCGGCCTTGTTCTGGTGGTCGGCCACCACCAGCTCGATCGGCTTGCCCAGCACCTTGCCGCCGAAATCGGCGATCGCCATGTTGGCGGCGATCACCGAACCGGGGCCGACGATGTCGGCATACACGCCCGACATGTCGAGCAACATGCCGATCTTGACCATGCCGTCGGAGATCTTGTCCTGCGCCTGGGCGCCGGTGGGCGCAAGGCCCAGTGCCAGCAGGGCCGTTGCGGCAAGCGCCATGGCGTGGCGGCGGGGCGCGCGCTGGGCGCGGAGCATGGGCATGTTCACGGGTTGTCTCCTGGCGTTTTTCGGACGGCTGCGGCCCTGGCGGGACCGGGCGCGCGCACAAGTTTAGGCGGCGGCTTTTGCCGCAGGCCTGCGGCATTGCCGAAGGCGCGCTTCGGCGCTGCAGGGGCTGGGGCAGACCCTTGGCGGCGGGTGGCGCGGCAACCTTGCCGCCGGCCGGCCCGGTGCGTGCTCAGCCGGTCAAAAGCCTACGCGCAAGGTCAAGCGCAGCGTGCGCGGCTCGGCCGGGTGCACATGGCGGTCGTCCGCGGCGGCCAGGCCACGCGGCTGCGACCCGTAGTGGTACTGGATGTCGTTGACGGGGCGGTTGAACAGGTTGAAGGCGTCTAGCGTCAGTGCGCTGTCCTTGCCCAGCAGCGGCTGCAGGCTGCGGCTGATGCGCAGGTTGGCGGTGATCGACGGGATAGCGCGCACGCTGTTGTCCTCGACCAGCGCGCCGGCGCCCAGGTAGCGCCACTGCAGGCTGGCGCTCCAGGGGCCCAGGTCGCGCAGGCTGGCCCCCAGCGACGCCACCCGGTCCACCGCGTTCGGGATGCGGTCGCCGTTGGCAAACCGGCCGTGGGTCCAGGCCAGGTCGGCGTCCACCAGCAACCAAGGCAGTGGCGTCCAGCGGTTGTTGAACTCCACCCCCTTGCGCCGGCTGGCGGCGCTGGCCTCGGTGGCACCGGCGTCGCCGATGTAGACCAGCTCGGAGTCGAAGTCCAGCTTCCACAGCGCAATCGAGCTTTGCAGGCCGGGGACGATCTCGGTGCGCGCCCCCAGCTCGAAGCCACGGGACGCCACCAACGGCGGCACCTTGGGTGCGGCGCCGCCGGTCTTGGGGTCGGTGGTGATGGTGGTGCCGCGGGCGTCGTTGCTGTGCAGGCCGCGCCCGGCGTTGACAAAAAACTCGGTTTTGGCGAACGGGCCGGCGATCAGCGACAGCTTGGGTGAGACCTGCGTGCCGCGTGCCGACCCGGAGTTGGCCACCAGGCTCAGCGCATTCACCCGGTTGCGCAGGTGGTCGGCGCGCAGGCCGACGATGGTGCGCAGCCAGGGTGTCAGCTCGACCGCACTCTGGCCGTAGAGCCCGAACAGGGTTTCACGCACACCGTCGTCGCGGGTGGTGGTGTTGATTTGCCGGGCCTCGGTGTCGAACAGGCCGACACGCATGCTGTCGTGGCGCAGTTGCACGCCCACTTCACTGCGCGCCGGCAGGCCAGCCAGGCTGTGGCTCAGCGCATGGCTGGCGGCACCGCCCACCACGCTGCGGCTGTCGCGTTGCAAGAACTGGTCGCCCTCGACCGGCCGGTCCAGCGCGTAGGTGAAGTTGGACCACAGTTGCAGGCGGTAGCGCATGGCGTAGGCCGAGACCCGTGTGCTGCTGCCGTCGTCCGCATTGCGGTGCCACTCGCCCGACAGGCTGACCCGTGACGTGTTGCCGCCGTCGCTGGGGTCGAGTGAATCGAAGCGGCCAAAGGGCTGGCCGTTGTAGGTGCCGGCGTCGATCAGACGCTGCGGCACCTGGTCGGTGGCGGTCCAGCGCGCGTCGTAGCCCATCACGCTGGCCGTCCAGCCCTCGGCGCGGGTGCCGGCGCTGGCGCTGAGCACGCCGTTGACCCGGCGCAGGCCCTCCGGCACGGTCCAGGGGCCGTCGTTGCCCATCAGCTCGACGGCGCCCAGCAGCGTGATGCCGGGCGTGGCTTCGGTCGATCCGCCCAGCAAACCGCGCCTGTAACCGTTCTGGCCCAGCGTGAGCTGCGCAAAAGGTGCATCGAAGCTGCTGCGGTAGCTGATGTCGGCGGCGCCAGCCGAGGCAAAGTCACTGCTGCGTGCAAAGTACGGGCCCTTGCGGTAGTCGATGCGCTGCACCAGCTCGGGGATCAGAAAGTTCAGGTCGGTGTAGCCCTGGCCATGGGCATGGCTGGGCATGTTGACCGGCATGCCGTTGACGCTGGTCGCGAAGTCGGTGCCGTGGTCGAGGTTGAAACCGCGCAAGAAATACTGGTTGGCCTTGCCGTCGCCCGAGTGCTGGGTAACGATCATGCCGGGCACAAACTCCAGCACCTCGCCCGGCCGCAGCGCCGGCCTGGCCTTGATCAGCTCGGCCCGGATGCTGCCCTGCGAGGCGGCATCGCTGCTGCCGATGGCGTTGTCGTAGTGGCCGAACACCTCGACCCGCGACGTTGCGGTGACACCGTTGGGTGCCTGGGCCACGGTCACGGACTCGGCGGACGGTGCGCTGGGCGCCACGGTCTGGGCGTGGGCCGTCGCCGTGCCGAACAAGGCGATCACGGCCAGGGCGGCCGGGCGGAGCAGGGGCAGGGCAGGCTTGCAGGGGGTGGCGGGCATGGCAGGCGCCGTGTGGCGGGGTCGAGGTGAGCGGGTGGGCCAGGTTCAAAACCCGGTATTGGCGGTAGCAGTATGAACATTGTCCGAATGTTCTTATTCAAATTCATGACAGTGGGCAATTCTTGGCCTGACCTTTCACCCTACGCGGACCAGCCGCCGGTGGATGCACCGCCCAGCCAGCCGGCGGCCGATCAGTGCGACGGCTTCAGGTGCAAGTGTGCGGCCTGCGCGGGGCCGTGCTGGTGCGGCTGGTGGCTCGTCACGCTGACGAGGTTGAGCTTGCCGTGGTGCACACCCCGCTCGGCACACACCGCGTCGGCAAACGCGGTCACCAGCGCGGTGCTGCCGCGCAGCACGGTGGTCTCGAGCCGGTGGCTGTGGTCGAGCTGCACCTGCATGGTCGACACCACCAGGTCGTGCCGGGCGTGCTGGATCTTGGCCAGACGCTCGGCCAGGTCGCGCGCCTGGTGCTCGTAGACATAGCTCAGGCAGGCCACGCACTGGGGCGCTTCGTCGGCGCGCAGCCGGGTTTGCTGCAGCTCGGCGCGCAGCAGGTCGCGCACCGCCTCGCTGCGGTTTTCATACCCGCGCCGGGCGATCCAGGCGTCGAACTGCTCGGCCAAGTTGTCGTCGAGCGAGATGGTGAAGCGTTGCATGCCGCGATTCTGCCTTGGGGGGCGGGCCGTCAGCGTGCGGCGACGTCGAGTTGCCGCAGCGCCAGCGCGGCCTCCGGCCGGGCAGGCTGGGCCTGCGCCAGCGCGGCCAGCAGGGCGCGTGCGGCGGGCGGGTCGCTGCGGGCCAGGCTGCCGGCCATGCGCAGCAGCGGGTCGTAGGCGGGGCGGAAGTCCGGGCTGGTGCGCAGCACGGCCAGCAGCGGGTCGCGCACTTGCGCCAGCAGGGCTTGCGCGCTGGCCGCCGGCCTGACCGTCAGCCCCGAGTTGATGAACTGCTGGCGCGCGGCCCAATAGGCGTCCAGACGCCGGGCCGCGGCGCTGTCGGCGGTGTTGGCGGTGTTGGCGGTGTTGGCGGTGTTGGCAGGGTCCGGCGCCGCAGGGTCCAGCAGATCGGTCGATTCGATGGTCAGCCGCTGCAGCAAGGCCACCAGCCGGTCGCCGGGCGCGGTGTCGGGTGCGTAGGTGATGCGCGGCGCGCGGTAGGCCACGACCGGGCGGTCGTCGGTGTTGGCGGTCACGTTGCCGGCAAACCGTGCCAGCGCAGACGGGCCGGCGACAAAACTGCCGAGCAGCGCGTACGCGTCCTCGATGCCGAAATCGGCTGGCCGCTGGGTCCCGGCGGCGCTGGCCAGGCGCTGGCGCACAGCGGTCAGCGTGCTGCGGCCGGGGCCTTGGTGGCCGACCAGGCCCAGCACCGGTGTCAGCAGGCTGTTGCTGGCCAGCAGCGCGGTGCCGTCCGGATACACCGTCAGGAACGACTGCACGATGCTGCGCAGCGTGTCGAGGTCCATCTGGTGCAGCGGCAGCCACTGGCAGAACAGGCCGCCGCCGGCCAGCCGGTCGCGCACTGCCTGGAAATGCTCAACCGTGTACAGCGAGCCCGAGCCGCTGCGCGCCGGGTGAAAGTTGTCCGAGACGATGACGTCGTAGGCCCGCGTGCTGGTGCGCACAAAACGCCGTGCGTCGGCCGCCAGCAGTTGCGGTTGTGGCGCGCGCGGTCCACCTGCCGGGTTGCTGGCCGGGTTGCCGGAGGCCGCCCCGGTGAAGTGGGCCGACGCACGGATGACCTCTGGCAGCAACTCCACCGCATCGACCTGCAGCGTCGGGTCGGCCGCTGCGGCCGCCGCGGTCATGCCGGTGCCCAGGCCCAGAAACAGCGCATGCCGCGGCGCCGGGTGCAACAGCACCGGCAGCAAGGCCTGCCGGGCATCGACCCGCCCGCTGGAACTGCTGCCTTCTTGCTGCCGGTTGTTGATGCGCAGGCGGGACACACCGTCGGCGTCCTGCACCACGCTGACGGCCGCCATCACACCCTCCTGGTAGCTGATGAGCCGGCCGCCCTCGGGCAGCTCGACAAAGGCCAGCGGCGGCGCCCAGGCAGCCAACGCCAGGCCGGCGGCGGCCGGGGCCCAGGCCGCTGACCAGACCGGCCCACGGCGCCAGGCCTGCCGGCTGACCAGCGCCAGGTAGCCCGCGGCGATCAGCAGCAGCGCCCACTTGGGCCCCAGCGCCGGGGTGACGAGCACGCCGAACAGCAGTGGTGCGGCGGCTGCGCCCAGCGTGTTGACGCCCAGCGATCGGCCGAAGCTGGCACCCGCTGCGCTGGCGCGGGCGCTGAGGTGACCCAACAGCGCCCCCATCACGACCGTGGGCAGGCCGAAGGCCAGCAACGCCAGCAGCGCCTCGGCACCCAGCGCCGCGCCCAGGCTGCCGCCCCAGTGGTCCTGCCAGGCAGCCTTGACCCCCTCGGCGCCCCACAGGCTGGCGGCGCCCAGCAGGCAGGCCGCAGCCAGCGCGCAGGCCAGCGTGTCGCCCAACCGGTCGGTAGGTCGGGTGGACGCATCGCCGCCCGCGGGTTCGGCCTTGCCGGCGGGCGGCGGCGCGCCCGGACGCCACCGCTGGTAGGCCGCCGCGCCCAGCGCGCTGCCCACCAGATACACCGCCAGCAGCAGCGCAAAGGTGTAGACCGTGTCCTCGGTCACCTGGCTGAGCACCCGCACCACCACCACCTCGTAGCCGATGCCCAGCAGGCCGGTGGCGGCCAGCCTGGCCAGCGCGCTGCGACGGGCGGGCGCAGCCGGTTGCGCCGCGATGCCGGTACCCGGTCCGCAGGCCGCTGCCGCAGCGCTGGCCGGCACCGAAAACGCCCACAGTGCGGCGGCGGCGCACAGCAGGTTGAGCACCGCGCACAGGCCCGCCGTGCGTGCCAGGCCCAGCTCGGGCACCAGCCAGAACGCGCTGGCCAGCACACCGAGCACGGCGCCGCCGGTGTTGCCGGCGTACAGCGCGGCGATAGACCGGCCCGGCAGCCGCAGCGGCGCCATGGCCCGCTCCATCGCCGGCAGGGTGGCGCCCATCGCCGCAGTGGCCGGCAGCAGCAGGATGAATGTGCCAAAAAACGCCACCGTCCATTGCCAGGCAGGGGTGGGTTGCACGCCGGTCAGGTCCAGCAAGCCCCCGCTGGCTTGCGGCAGCAGCAGTGCCAGCGCCAGGCTCCAGCCGGCGATCAGCAGCTCGCAGCCGGCGTACCAGCGCACCGGGTGCAGGCTGCGCTCGATGCGCGGCCCCAGCGCCAGCGCGCCCAATGCCAGCCCACCAAAAAACGCCGCCACCACCGCCAGCACCGCCGCCGATTCATGGCCCAGCCACAGCGCGCATTGCTGGGTCCAGACCACCTGGTAGCCCAGGCCGGCAAAACCTGAGGCCAACATCAGCAGCAGCGCCGCACGCTGGCGCTGGGCGGTCGCGGGTATGGCCGCGGGTATGGCCGCGCCTGGGGCCGACGTGGCCAGCGCAACGGGCAGCGCCGGCCCGATCTGCCGCGGCGGCCGTGGCGGCCGCGTGGGCGCGTCGGCCATCAGCCGCTGAACCCGACGGTATAGCCCCAGGAGTCCAGCCGGGCCGGGATCGCGTTGAAGGCCAGCGTGATGCGCCGGTCGCCGGCGTTGGGCGGCACGGCGTGCATCAGGTAGCTGGGGAACAGCACGCCGTCGCCGGGCTCGGGCTGCGGGCTGACCCACTTGTCGGCGCTGTACGGGCCGGGCGTCATGGCGGCGTGGTCGTTGCGGAAGGCGAAGTCGGTGCCGCCCGGCGACTTCATGAACACCGTGCGCGACGAGGCGTGGGTGGGCGTCAGGTACAGCACGCCCGAAATAAAGCTGTTGGCATGGTTGTGCATCGCCTGGCGGCCGCCCGGCTCGAGCTGGTTGACCCACATCTCCTTGAGCGACCAACCCAGCCGCTCGCCGAACATCAGCGCGCCGAAGTCGTCCAGCTTGGGCGCCAGCAGCGCCGCCGCCTGCACCAGCAGCGGGCTGTCGCCGGGCTTGAGCAGCTCGGTGTGCGACAGCTTGGCCGACGAGCTGTTGCCCTGCAGCGCCAGCCGGCTGAAATGCGCCACCAGACCGTCCACCAGCGGCTGCGGCAACAGCCCCGGCAAACGCAGCAAGGGGATGGGGAAAAGACCGATGACTTCGTCCATTCGGGGGCCTCTTTATTTTGCAGTTGCGGAGGGTCGGGGCGGGGCACGCAGGGCGGGCATTACGGCGGGGCGGTGGGCGGCGCAGTGCGCCGCCTCGCCCTCAACCGAAAATCGCCACCACCCGCAGCCAGGACCAGTACGCCGCCACCGTGCCGATACCGTACAGCACGGCGCTGCGGGCCTGCGCCAGGCGCGGCCAGCGGGCCGCCAGCCGACCCGCCCCCCGCCACAGCAGCCAGGCGGCGCCCACCGTCAGCAACTGGCCGATCTCGACGCCGACGTTGAACGTCAGCAGTGCGACCAGCAGGTGGTTGTCGGGCAGGCCGATCTCCTTGAGCGCGCCCGCAAAGCCCAGGCCGTGCACCAGGCCGAACAAAAAAGCCACCAGCGCCGGCCAGCGCCGCGCCAGGGTCTGGCGCCGGTGCAGCGCCTCGGCCGCCACCAGCACGATCGACAACGCGATGGTGGCCTCGACCGGCGGCGAGCGCAGCGCCAGCCAGCCCAACGCGCTGCTGGCCAGCGTCAGGCTGTGGGCCAGCGTGAAGGCGCTGATGGTCCAGAACAACTGGCGCCGGAAGCCCACCAGGAACAGCAAGCCGATCACGAACAGCAGGTGATCGATGCCCGAAAGGATGTGCTCGACCCCCAGCAGCGTGTAGGCCTTGGCGATCTCGCCCATGCCGCGTTGGTCGTCGGCCGCACCGAACAGCTGCACCGTGGTCTGGCCGGCGGTCAGGGTGTAGACCCGGGTCTGGCCGTCCAGCCAATAGACCTTGACCAGCGCGGCCGAATAGCGCTTGCCCACGCCTTGCACCGACAGCGTGCCTTGCAGGCCGGCATCGCCGCAATGCAGCAAGTTGGCCTCGGCGCGGCAGGCGCTGGGCCAGACGGGGGTCAGGTCCTCGCTGGCCGGGCGTTTCTCGGTGGCCGTCCATTGCCAGACAAACTCGCCGCGCGACAGTTCCCGCAGCTGCATCTCGGCCATGCTCATTTCGTGTGCGCTGGCCGGTCGGGCCGTCAAGGCCAGCAGCGCCATCAGCGCCACGGCGGCCCCGGTCAAGACCCTGCGCAGCTGCAGCCAGATGCCGGCGCTCATGGCGTCGCAGCCCCGGTCTTGGTGGTGTCGGCCTTGGCAACGTCGGCCCTGGCGGGGTCGTCCCGGACGGTCTCGACCTTGACCTTGTACTTGCCCGCCAGGGTGCGCACCGCGGCGCTGCGCTGCCCGGCCAGGGTGGCGTCGGTCCAGTCTTGCTGCACCACACCACGCAGCGGCTCAAAGGTGGCCGGCTGGGCCGGCGTGACCAGCGCCAGCCGCACCGCATGCCAGCCGTCCCGGGCCGACAGCACACGCCATTCGCCGGGTGTTGCGGCCTCCAGCGCGGCGGCAAACGGGGCACCGTAGCTTTGCACCAGGTTGGCATGCGGCCGGCCGTTGAAGACCCGCAGGCCGGCTTTGGCATCGCCTTGCGTCGCGGCATTCAAGCTGTCGACCAGGCCGCGCAGGGCCGCCTCGGACGTGTCGCCGGCCAGCACCGCCTCCTGAAAATCGTAGCGCGCCGGGGCGTCGTACTTGCTGCGGTGCGCCTCGAACCAGGCGCGCAGCAAGGTGTCGTCGAAGGCCGGCAGCTTGACGTTGGCGTCGATCACGCTCAGCGCCTTGAAGATCACCCGCTCGCGGATCGCCGTGTCGCCCTTGTCGACCTGCAGCGCCAGGCCCTCGCGGTACAGCACCTCGTTGTCCAGCCAGACCTGGCGCAGGGCGGCAAGCTCCTTGGGGTTGGGGTCCTGGCCGCGGGAGGCCTTGAACACCTGGCGCGCCTCGGCGTCCACCTCGGCGCCGACGACGATGGTGCGCGGGTCGTCGCTGCGCTCGTTCAAAAAATGGTCGGCTACAAACAGCAGGCCGCCCAGCACGACAAAGTGCAGCAGCGGCTCACGCAGCCAGGCGGGCCAGGTTTTGCCGGCGCGCGAGGCCGCAGGGTGGAGGGTCTTGGACGTTGAAAGAGGTGTGGACATGGCGGTCAGGAACGGCGGGCAGGTCAGCGTGCAGATCAGCGTGCAGTTCGGCGCAGCCATCGATGCACACATCGACGCACACGCAGGCTGCGGAAAACGGAAAAAGCGCCGCACGGTGCCGTGCGGCGCTGGGGGTCAAAACCCGGGCTTTACTTGACGCCGGCGACCATGGTCGAGCCGCTCACCTCGATGTAGATCGGGTTGCTGTAGAACCACAGATCGGCCCAGGCTGCGACGTCATAGGCCACCATCTTCTTGCCGGCCACCACGGGCAGGTGCGCCGGGCAGCCATCGATGGCGCTGCCGGTCAGCACCGTGCCCACGCTGGTGCAGGGCATCGTCAACTTGGTGGTGTCGCGGGCGTTGGTGAACCTGTCCGACAGCGGGTTGCCAGCGGTGTCGGTCTCGAACGGCACGGCGGCCGGCAGGTTGCTGCCGCGCAAGCGCACGTACTGCGATGCGGCCACTGCCGGGATGCGGTAGCTCATCTTCAGGAACGCGGTGTTGTCCACGCCCGAGTTGACCGTCGCCCAAGGCGCTGCACCGTTGCTGGCAAAGGTCTTGACCACCGCCGCCGACAGGTTCTTGGCAGCCGCTGGCACCACTGCGTCGCTGACCAGCGCGGTCGTGCCGTCAGCCTTCAGCCAGTCAAGGTTGGCGGGCCACTGGCCGGCGTAGTCGGGCGAGCCCGGCGTCTTGTAGCCGGTGACCATGCCGCGGACCACGTCGATGTGGTCCAGCACCGGCTGGTTCAGCGGCTGGGTCACGCCGATCTGCAGCAGCGACGGGTTGGCGAATGTGTAGGGCGAGTAGTTGCTGCCCGCCGGGTCCCGCACCACGACCGCCACCACGATTTCGGCACCTGCCCGCACCACCAACTTTTCACCCATCGTGGCGCAACCGGCCGTATCGATGTCGGTGTTGTGGGTCGCGGCGGCCACGGCCAGGGCTTCCACCGCGGCATTGCTGCGCTTGGCGATGCCCGGGTAGGACGCGCAGGCGATGAACGACAGGCGGTCGATCAACTGGCCGCTGGCGGCAAAGTTGTTGCCGGTGCGCAGGCCATCAACGATCGATTGCGGGTTCAGCTTGGCGCCGTTGTTGCGCACCATCGTGTAGTTGCGCTGGTACTCGCCGGGGTAGAAGTCTTGCGTCGTGCGGCGGTCGTCCGGGCCGAACGAGCCGCGGTTGTGCCAGTCGGAGCTGGCAAAGAACCAGAAATTGCGGCCCTCGCCCAGCAGCGCGTCCCACACACCGCCCACCACCGCGCCGTAAACGCCGGTGCCGCCGTAGGTGGTGCCGCCGACCGAGTCGGTCGACACCCCGTTGATGGTCTGGCGCAGCGGCCGGTATTCACCGCGGTCACCCGAGGCGCCGTGGCCCGGCTGGGTTTCCATGCCAAACGCCACCTTGGGTGCGGCGTTGTTGAAGTTGCGCAAGTGCTCGACGTTGAAGCCGTTGTTGCCGTTGGCGTTGAACGGACCGGCGCGCTCCAGGTGGGCTGGCACGTAGTAGCTGCCGTTCGGGTGGTTCTCGGCCATCCACTTCAGCGCTTCGACCGTCTTCAGGTGGCCGCGGTTGCCGATGCCGGTGCTGCTGCCGCTCTGCATCAGCTTCTGGCCGGTGGCGTTCCAGCTGACGTCGGCTGCGTTCTGGCTGCCGGTGACGGCGCAGTTCCAGTTGTTGCCGGTGGCCGTGCCGGTGATGTTGCCGCGGCTGGTGTCGGTGTCGCCGCGGTCAAAGCAGTACGACCACTGGGCCAGCGCGCTGGCGTTGCCCTGGGCGACGTAGCCGCCCAGCGGGACGTAGCCGGCAACCGTCAGCGGTACGGCGCTGGCCGGCGATGCGGGCATCTGCCCGGTGATGATGGCCATCGAGGTGTGCTCATGGCCCGCCACCACCGATTCCAGGCCGAGGAACAGCGGCACGTTCTTGGCCAGGGCCTGGCTCTCGGTCACCTGGTACTGCACCTCTTGCAGGGACTGCCAGCGCCACATGTTGCCGTTGCCGCCCACGCCGCCGTTGTTACCCTTGAGATTGGCCTTGCCGATGCTGTCGGTCCAGGTGGTGGTCGGGCCCTTGCCGGCGACAAACGGGTAGTCCGGCGTGTCCAGGCTGGCGTCTTCCACCAGCGAGCAGTTGCGGCTGCCGTTGCCGCCGTGGCCGGCCTGCACGAACCAGTCCAGGCCAAAGTTGTCGGCCGACTTGTCGGTGGATTTCTTGACCAGCTTCTGCATCGAGATCGAGCCGTCCGAGCAGGTGGTGTGGTTGTGGAAGTCACCGGTCACGTACTGGCCGGGCGTCTTGCCGCCGGCAGTGGCTTGGGTGGGCGCGGCGACCAGCGTCAGGGTGCCGATCATGGCAAGCGCCGCGAGGGCGATCGGGTGTTGGGTGAAGCGGTGGATCATGTCTGTAACTCCTGTTGTGGGGTAAATGGCGCTGCCGTGTTGCTGCGCTCAGCCAAATCGAAAGCTCGCAAAATCAACGGTCAAGGTGGCGTCGACCACGCCGCCTTGCTCGAAAACCAGCGTCAGGGGGTAACTGCGACCGACCTCCAGCGGATGCCGCAGGTCGAGCAGCCGGACAAAACGCCCGCCCTCGGAAAGGGCCGACTCCTGCCCGGCCGGGATCAAAAAGTCAATGCCGTTGCCGGCACCGTTGCGGTTGCTGCTGCCCGTGAGCGCAACGCCGCCCAGCTCGGCAGCGGCCGCCACTGGCGTCTGCACCTGGATCAGCCGGTCATCGCGGCTGACCTCGTCGAACCGCATGCACACCACCGCCGTGCTGGCGCCGGGCTCGCTGGCGCGGGTCCAGGGGTGGAGGATGCGCATCGTGGGCGAAAAAAACTCGCAAGCCCGCGCCGCCGGGGCCAGCAGGGCAACGCCCAGGGCCAGGCCGCCACGCAGCACATCACGCCGGATCAAATGGGGTTTCATGCGACGGCTTCGGTGCAGGGGCGGCGGGACGGAGGACTCAGTCGCGGCGGCGGCGGGCCATGAAGCCCACTGCAGCCAAACCCGCCAGCAGCATGGCATAGGTTTCCGGCTCGGGTACCGCAGTGATACGGATATTGTCGAAAGCAATATTGCCGCCATTGCTGGAAAATACCAACGACTGGGCCGTGCCCTTGAAAGTCAGGGTAATGTTCTGCCAGTTGCAAAAGGTGCTGCCGCTGCAATTGGAGTCGATCTGGTTTTCACCCAGGCCGATCTTGCCCAGGCGCTGACCGGTACCGTTGAGGCCGGCAAAAATCTCTACCACGCTGAACGCGTCGACCGTCGAGGCGTAGTCCAGCGACACCTGGTTGATGAAACCCGTCAGCGGGCTGGCAAAGTTGCCGCCGGCGATGTTCAGCCAGGCATTGACTGATGCCGGATCGACAAACATCACGGTGCCGGCGAAGGGGTCGGACGTACCGGGGGTCGGCACGTTGCTGAAGTACGGGCCGAGGGCGTCGTTGCTGAGCGCCAGGGCGCTGTCGCTGAAGCTCGCGCCGATGGCAGCGTAGGTATTGAGCACCGACGTGAAACTCGTCGCGGCTTCAAAGTCGATGGTCAGCGGGATGGTGGCAAAAGACGGGGCAGCGGCGGCCAGGGCGGCCAGCGCCAGAAGGGTTCGGCAGGGTTTCATGGTCAGACTCCAGAATGATGGGACAGCTCAAGCGAGAGAGGCCAGGCGCAGGCCTGAACCCCGGGTGCTGAGACAGTCTAGAACCGAGTTATCCGGAATTTCAACCTTCAACCCATGACATTGAACCCAATATATTGTTTGTGACGTCACTCTTTATTCATATGGGCGTCACAAACCCCCGGGTCGCGGGGGTTTCACGGCGGTTGCAGGGGTTTTGTCATCGTCTTGTCACGTGGGCGGCGCGCCGGGTTGGCGGTTGTTGGCGGTGCGCGCGGTGTACGCCGTGCCTCAAGTGCGGTAAAAAGGGGCCGATAGCGCGATCAGGGCCGGGAGCGTCTCGGGCCGATCTGCACGGCCACCCAACGCTTCTTGCAACCGCCATCCCCGTCGCCCACCCGCCGCCATGACCGACAACCGCCGTAACCACTACCGCGTGCTGCATGTGCAGGCCGATGCCCCCGTAGAGGTGATCAAGGCCAGCTGGCGCACCTTGATGAGCCGGCTGCGCCAGCACCCCGACCTGGGCGGCAGCCACGCCCAGGCGGTGATGGTCAACGAGGCCTGGGCGGTACTGGGCGACCCGGACCGGCGTGCGGCCTATGACCTGCAACGGCGCCAGGTCACCGCGGCCCTGCTGGCTGGCGACGGCGGGCGCAGTGCGCTGTCGCCGGCTTCACAGCCTGGCGCCGAGGTGCAGCGCGCCGCGCTGCCCACGTTCCACTGTCCGCTGTGCACACAGGCTTTTGCAGGGCCGCTGCGGCCCGACAGCCGTTGCACCCAGTGCCACAGCCCGCTGGCCTCGTTGCCCGGGTCGGGGCTGCAAGGCCAGGACCTGCCGGCCCATGAACTGCCGACCCATGACCTGCCCGCCCGGCGCGGCGCGGTGCGGCGTGACCAGAGCCACGTTGCGCTGGTGCATGTGGGCTGGCCCTCACCTGCGCTGCCGGTGCGCTGGCGCGACCTGTCGCTGACCGGCTTGAGTTTTTATGCGCCGCAGGCGCTGCCCATCGGCCAGCGGCTGCGGTTGATCGACAGCGCGCTGGAGGGGGTGGTCGAGGTGGTGGGCTGCCGCGCCCAGGGCCGGGTCTTCACCGTGCATGCCCGGCTGTTGACGGCGCTGCTGATGCAGGCCACCGGTGTGTTTGTCTCGGCGCAAGCCTGAGAGCCGGCACCGTGCCCGCCTTCATCCGGCCACCCTCCGGCCGTCATCCCGCCCGGCACCTCGGGCCTTGTGGCATCATCCTGCGCCCTGAACCGATGGCCACCCGGCCGCATGAGTGACACACGATGGACCTGAAACTGCCGATCACGATTCACGATGAACTCAACGACGAGGTGATCGAATCCACCGGCGTGCTCGATCTCGCCAGCGGTGAGATCCGCGATGTCAAGTATGTTGATTTCGATACCGAAACCGGCGGTTTCCCCGCCGAAAGCGAAGACTACGACTTCACCTGCGGCACGCTGAGCAACGGCAGCAAGGACGTCGAGTTCCGCATCGAGGTCGATGTGGTGGGCCGCAAATACTCGATCACGCCCAGCGAACTGCTGGAGCTGAAGGGCCGTGCCGCCAAGCTGTTCTCGGCCCCGCCGGGCGGTCACCCGGCCGCTGAGCCGGTGGCCAAGGCCGGCGCCAGACGCGGCCGCAAGTAGTGGTGCAGCCCGGGTGGCAAGCCGGGCTGCACCCTGACTGGCCATCCCGGCCGCCGCAGTCGCGTTGGCGGGCCAACCGCGGCCGGCCTGCGGCAGGTTGTCAGTGTTTGTGCTCGGACATGGCCGCGCCCAGCGCCCGAACCGGCGCTTTGACCAGGACAGTTTCGCGCTTGCCGTCCTTGCCCTCGACCACCAGCGTCAGGTCGACGCTGCTGCCAGCGGCCAGCGGTGCCTTCAGGTCCAGCAACATCACGTGGTAGCCGCCGGGCTTGAGGTCCACCGCCTTGCCGGCCGGCAGGTCCAGGGCCGGGATGGCGCGCATCTGCATGGTGCTGCCGTCCATCTTCATCTCGTGGATCTCCACCACGCCGGCGGCGGGTGAACTGGCCGAGACCAGCTTGCCGCCGCCTACCGAGGTGATGCTGAAAAAAGCGCCGGTGGCCTTTTGCTGCGCCACGGTGCCACGCACCCAGGGGTCGTTGACACGGGTCTGGCCTTGGGCAGGCAGCGCCAGCAGTGCTGCAAGCGACAAGGCAGTGGAGGCGATCAGTCGGGAGGGGCTCATGGCATGGATCCTGGGTGATGTCGGCGAAGGCGACGCTGCGCAGCAGTTTAGGGGCTACCCCCGGTCGCCCGGTCCGGACGCCGCCGTACACTGGTTGCCCTGTTGCCCGCATTGCTGCCGGCGCCTCGGGGTCCGCCGGTCGGGCCGCCAGGCTCGCGGCACCCTTTCATGGACCTGGTCTACAGCTATTCCGCGTTTGCCATCGCCTACCTGATCGGCTCGCTGTCGTTCGCGGTGATCATCAGCAAGGTGATGGGCCTGGCCGACCCGCGCAGCTATGGCTCGAAGAACCCGGGCGCCACCAACGTGCTGCGCTCGGGCAACAAATGGGCGGCGGTGCTCACACTGCTGCTGGACGCATTGAAGGGCTATGGGCCGGTGGCGCTGGTGCAGTGGCAGTCGTTCGAGCTGGGATTCGACGACATCACCATCGCCTTTGTCGGCCTGGCGGCCTTCCTGGGCCATCTGTTTCCGGTGTTCTTCCGGTTCAAGGGTGGCAAGGGCGTGGCCACCGCGCTGGGGGTGCTGCTGGCGTTTGAGCCCCTGCTGGGCGGCGCCACGCTGCTGACCTGGGTGGTGGTGGCGGCCTTGTTCCGGTATTCATCGCTGGCCTCGATCATTGCCGCACTGTTTGCGCCGTTTTACACGCTGCTGTTTTTTGACCGCCCCTGGGTCGCGATGGCCGTGGCGGTGATGAGCCTGATGCTGATCTGGCGCCACTGGCGCAACATCGGCAACCTGTTCCAGGGCAAGGAAACCAAGCTCGGCGAGAAGCCCGCCGATCCCAAGCGCAGGCGCCGCCGACGTATTCGGCGCCTGCATGATGATGGCGGTGCGTCCCCCACACCGTCGTCCCACCCGTCCAAAGGAAATTGATCACCATGGTCCAGCGTTTTGATGTCGGTGCCCGCATGTCCGAGATGGCCGTTCACAACGGTGTCTGTTATTTGTCCGGCCAGGTGGCGGTCGAGGGTGAGCCCGACATCACGGGCCAGACCCGCGAGGTGCTGGCCAACATCGACGCGCTGCTGGCGCGGGCCGGCACCGACAAGAGCCGCATCCTGCGCACCGAGATCTACCTGGCCGACATGGCGGATTTCCCCGGCATGAACGCGGTCTGGGACACCTGGGTGGTGCTCAACCACACACCGCCGCGTGCCACCGTGCAGGCCAAGCTGGCCAAGCCCGAGTGGCGGATCGAGATCGTCGTCACCGCGGCGCTGTAGCCGCCGCTCAGGCATGACCGGCGCACAGGCACGTTCACTGGGGGGTCTGGTGCTGCTGGTGGTGGCGGTCAGCGCCGCCTCGGACTGGTGGCGGGATCGCCAGACAGCGCAGCTGGGCGCCGAGCTGGCCGGCGTGGTGCGGGCGGGGGACATCCAGATGATCTCGTCGGAGAGCTGCGTGTTTTGCGACAAGGCGCGGCGTTGGCTGACCGCGCAGCAACTGCCGTTCACCGAATGCTTCATCGAGCGCGATGCCGACTGCGCGGCGCGCTACCGGGCCCTGGGCGCGCAGGGCACGCCCACGCTGCAGGTGCGGGGCCAGACCCAGCTGGGTTTCAGTGCCGAACGGGTGCGCGACCGCTTGCTGGCGGTGCCGCCGGGATCACCCGCCGCCGCTGCGGCACGCCCGGCCCAGGGCGGTTGAGGGCGCGCCGGGTCACAAGCCCAGGCGCGCCAGCTCGCCCCGGCCCTGGCGCACCAGCTGCGCTTGCTCGCCGGTCAGGTCGATCACGGTGGTCGGCGCCATCGGGCAGGCGCCGGCGTCCACCACCGCCGCCAGCAGTTTCTGGAAGCGCTCGCGGATCTCCTCGGGGTCATTCAGCGGATCAGTTTCGCCCGGCGCGATCAAGGTGGTGGCCAGCAGCGGCTGGCCCAGCTCGGCCAGCAGCGCCTGCGTCACCTTGTGCTCGGGCACGCGCAGGCCGATGGTGCGGCGCGACGGGTGCGACAGCCGGCGCGGCACCTCCTTGGTGGCCTCCAGGATGAAGGTGTACGGCCCCGGTGTGCCCAGCTTGAGCAGCCGGTACTGGCGGTTGTCCACCCGGGCGTAGCTGGCCAGCTCCGATAAATCCCGGCAGAGCAGGGTCAGGTGGTGCTTGTCGTCGACCTGGCGGATGCGGCGCATGGCCTCGGCGGCCACCTTGTCGTCGAGGTGGCAGACCAGCGCGTAGCTGGAGTCGGTGGGCACGGCGCAGACCCCGCCGCCGTGCAACAGCTGCACCGCCTGCCGGATCAGCCGGGGCTGTGGGTTGTCGGGATGGACTTCAAAATACTGCGACATGCGCGGGATTGGGCCGTGGGTGCGGGCCCGGGGTCGGGCCAACCGCGCACTTTAACCGCCTTGTGCCCCCTGCGGCGCTGGCGCCAGCCTCAGGCGTTGACAGGGTTCACCGTGCTGGATTGCACCCGGGGTGTCAGCGCCTGCCACACCGGCGTCAAGCTGCCGGGCAGGTCGGGCAGGCTGCCCAGGTCGAGGCGGCTCTCGGCAGGTGAATGGAAATCACTGCCGCGCGACGCCATCAGGCCGAACTCCAGCGCCATCGCACCGTACTTGGCGGTGTCAGCGGTGCCGTGGCTGCCGGTGAGCACCTCGACACCCTGGCCGCCGTGGGTCTTGAATTCCGAGAACAGCGCAAATTCTTCATTCACCGAGAATTTGTAGCGCCCGGGGTGGGCGATCACGGCCACGCCGCCTGCGCCGGTGATCCACTGCACGGCCTCGCCCAAGCCGGCCCAGCGGTGCGGCACGAAGCCGGGCTTGCCTTCGGTCAGGTAGCGGCGAAACACCGAGCCGGTATCGGCACAGACGCCGGTCTCGACCAGCCAGCGTGCAAAGTGGGTGCGCGAGACCAGGTCGGGGTTGCTGACATAACGCAGCGCGCCGTCAAACGCGCCTTGCAAGCCCACTGCGGCCAGGCCGTCGGCCATGGCCTGGGCCCGCCCCGTGCGGCCGCCACGGGTGCGCGCCAGGCCGGCTTGCAGGGCGGCATCGCCGGCGTCGAAGCCCAGGCCGACGATATGCACGGTTTCACCGGCAAAGCTGACCGAGATCTCCACGCCGTTGACAAACCCCAGGCCGAGTGCCTGCGCGGCATCGGCCGCCTCGGCCAGGCCCCGGGTTTCGTCGTGGTCGGTCAGGGCCCAGAGGGCCACACCGTTGGCGGCGGCCCGCGCTGCCAACGCGCTGGGGCTGAGCGTGCCGTCGGAGTAGCGGGAATGGGAATGAAGGTCGGCGTTGAGGAGGTGCACCGCGGTATTTTCGCCGGGCCAGCCGGGCCTTGCCGGTGTGGGGTCGGTCTGAAACGGCATCGCGCTGCCGTCGGCCGCGGCAAATGCCTCACCGCAGGGCCCGCCGCACGACCGGCCGCTCGACCGGATGAATGACCGGCGCTGGCGCCAGCAGGCTCAGCCGGCCACCACCCGCACCGGCGTGCGCTGGGGCTCGGGCTCGGAGTCGAAGCGATCAAAGCCGGTGTAACAAAGGAAATGCCGGTTGGCCGCCCGACCGAACAGCGTCATGCCCAGCTGCTCGGCCAGGCCGTGGCCCATCGCGGTGACGCCGTTGCGCGACACGATGATCGGCACGCCCATCTGGGCTGATTTCATGACCATCTCGCTGGTCAGCCGCCCGGTGGTGTAAAAAACCTTGTCACCACCGGTCACGCCGTGCAGCGCCATCCAGCCGGCGATGGTGTCGATGGCGTTGTGGCGGCCCACATCCTCGACAAACATCAGCAATTCGGTGCCCTGGAACAGCGCACAACCGTGCACCGAGCCGGCCTTGCGGTGGATGCTGTTGCGCTGGCGCATCTGCTCCAGCATGGCGTGCAGCACGCTTTGGCGGATGCGGGCGGCGCTGGCGTCCGGCAAATGCACCGTGTCGAGTTGCGCCATCAGGTCGCCAAACACGGTGCCCTGGCCGCAACCGGTCGTCACCACCCGGCGTGCCGTCTTGCCGGCGAGGTCAGCGATGCCGGACCGGGTCTTGACGGCGGCTGCACCCACGTCCCAATCGACGGTGATCGATTCGATCTCGTGCACCGCAGCCACCAGACGCTGGTTGCACAGGTAGCCCAGCACCAGCAACTCGGGCGACGCACCGAGGGTCATCAGCGTCACGAGTTCGCGCTTGTCGACAAATACCGTCAACGGCCGCTCGGCGGGGATGTGGATGCTGCGGCGATCGCCGTACTCGTCCAGCACGGTGATCTCGCGCAGCAACTCGCCACAGGCTGCGGTCAGTCGCGGCGCGCCCGCCACGGGATGCGGACAGCGGGGCACGTCAAAAGCCAGTGGAGGCGCGGGTTCGGGCAGCATGGTGGCGGCGGTGCAGGGTTTGCGCAAAATCGGGGGCGCTGCGGTCGGGTGGCAGGTCACCCCGAGGCCATTCAGTATGCCCAGAAGACGCAGCGCCTGCCCTGCGCACTACTTCTTGGCGGCAGGCGGCGGCGCCGCGGCGGCGATGGGCGTGGGCGGCGCGGCGGCCGGCGCGGACGCAGCGCCCGCGGGCACATAGGCAAACGGGCCCGGATCGGCGCAGGCCGGCGTCTCGGCCGGGGCCGATGCTGCCCTGCCGGACTTCTTGGCAGCAGCCTGGTAGCCGGCCGCCGTGCGGTCCATCGCCAGGCATAGCTTGTAGGCGTCGGTCTTGCCGGTGTGGGCGGTCTTGGCCGCGGCTTCGGCCGACTTGGCCTTGGCTTCGTCGCTGGGCGCAGGCAACTTGGCATGGACGCAGGCCGATGCCAAGACCAGCAGGGCGGACAGGGTGAGGGCGGCGGTGCGCTTCATGCGAGCTCCAGCAACAAAGGGTCTAGGCGGGTGGTGAGGGCGGGTGCCGAGGGTCGGATGCCGGGTTTCGGGTGCCTCGGCGGATTCAGCCGCGGTGTCGTTGTGCAGCGGTCGCCGGTGAACTCAGGCACTTCGCCCCGTCGCGGCCAACGTGCCGGGCGCTGGCTCGGGTGTGCGCTGGGCGGGGATCTTGCCGGCCTTGATGTCGTCATGCCATAGCTCGTGGTGCTCCTGGGCCCAGGCTTCATCGACATAGCCGGTGCGCATGCCCCGGTACACGCCATGCATGCCGACCGTCCCCAGGTAGATGTGCCCGGCAAACAGCGCCATCATCAGCACCGTGGCGACACCGTGGACCATGTGCGCCACCTGCATGTCGCCCCGGCCGTAGGCCATGCCGGGCACCAGCTTGTCGAGCACCAGACCGGACGCCACGACCACCAGCCCGAGTATGAACACCCCCGCCCAGAAAACGACTTTTTCACCCGCATTGAAGCGGTGCGAGGGCACTTCCTGGGCGCCAAACAGACCGCCGCCGCGCAGCAGCCAGCCCAGATCGCCCTTGCTCGGCAGGTTGTCGCGCAGGAAGGTGATGAACACGATCACCAGCGAAACAGCGAACAACGGGCCTGCAAAGTTGTGGGCGGTCTTGAGGGCGTAGGTCAAGCCACCGAACAGCGTGCCGCCGAACACCGGCAGCAGAACGAACTTGCCAAACGCCATCACCAAACCCGAGATGGCCAGCACGCTGAACGCGATGGCGTTGCTCCAGTGCGCCGCACGCTCGAACGGGGTGAAGCGCTCGATCACCCGGCCGGTGTCGGCCTGGTGGCCGCCGAGCGGGCCTTTGCGCCAATAAAACAGGGCCAATGCCAGCGCCACGATCAACAGCAGCGCGCCGCCATAAGGAATGATCCACTGGTTGCGCACCTGGCGCCAGGCTTCGCCGGCGTTGGTCAGGCGTGATCCCGGGTACTGCACAAACGGCTGTATCAGCACCCCTTGTTCGATGCCGGGCAGGCTGACCGTGCCTTTTTGGTTGCCGGATTCACGCACCGCACGCCAGAACGGCGCGTTGTTGCCGGGCTGCGATTTGGCGCGCGCCGCGTTGGAGTCGTCCGGCTTGGGGTCGGCGGGTGCTACAAAACCTGCCGGCGGCGCCTGGCCTGCCGGGCTGTCCACGGGGGTCTGGGGCAGTGCTGCCGTCTGGGCAACCGCTGGGCCTGCGGCCACCAGCAGACCGGCCGCCAGCAGGGCCGGGCCCAGCCATTTTTGAATCAGGGCTTGCATCACCTCTCCTTGCCGCTCGGGTTCTGCGGGGCGTTCAGGGTTTGACCGGCGCGCGGGAATACTCGTTCTGGCCTTGCGCCCGGGCGCGAAGCTGTTGCTCCCAGGCCGTCTTGTCACCGGCCGTCCAGCCCTGCGCGGTGTAGGCGGTCTGCGCCGTCTCCCAGGGCTTGCCGTCAGCCTTGAGGGTGGCGGCGGTTTGCGGCTTTTCGCCGCAGGCCACCAGCATCAGCACTGCGGCCAGGCCGCCCAGCAGGGGCAGCGCTTTCATGATTTGGTGGCCTCCGTCTTGACGGCCGCGGCGCCGGCAGGGCGGCCATAGGCCGTGCCCCAGCCCCAGACCTCGCTGCCCTTGCCGCGGGTCAACACCCGGGTGCGGAAGATGTCGGCCACCACGTCGCCGTCTCCACCCAGCAAGGCCTTGGTGGAGCACATCTCGGCGCAGGCCGGCAGCTTGCCCTCACCCAGCCGGTTGCGGCCGTACTTCTCGAACTCTGCCTCGCTGCCGTTGGCCTCGGGGCCGCCGGCGCAGAACGTGCACTTGTCCATCTTGCCGCGCAGGCCGAAGGTGCCGTTGGTCGGGAACTGCGGCGCGCCGAACGGGCAAGCGTAGCTGCAGTAGCCGCAGCCGATACAGACGTCCTTGTCGTGCAGCACCACACCCTCGTCGGTGCGGTAGAAGCAGTCCACCGGGCAGACCGCCATGCAGGGTGCATCGCTGCAGTGCATGCAGGCCACCGAGATGCTTTTTTCGCCGGCGATGCCGTCGTTCAGCGTGACGACCCGGCGCCGGTTGACGCCCCAGGGCACGTCGTGCTCGGCCTTGCAGGCGGTGACGCAACCGTTGCATTCGATGCAGCGCTCGCTGTCGCAGATGAATTTCATGCGGGCCATGGGGATGTCCTATTCAGTGCGTGGGTCAGGCGCGTTCGATTTGGCAAACCGTCGTTTTCGACTCTTGCATCATCGTCACGCTGTCGTAGCCGTAGGTGGTGGCGGTGTTGACCGACTCGCCCCGGATCACCGGCATGGCACCGGCCGGGTAGTAGGGCGCCAGGTCCACCCCGCCCAGGCGGCCCGAGAAGTGAAACGGCAGCCAGACCGTCTCGGCGTCCACCCGCTCAGTGACGAGGGCCTTGACCTTGATGCCCTTGAAGCCGGCCAGACCGGCCATCGGCGGGGTCTTGAGCCAGACATCCTCGCCGTTGCGGATACCACGGTCGTTGGCGGCCTTGGGGTTGATCTCGACAAACATCTCCTGCTGCAACTCGGCCAGCCAGGGGTTGGACCGGGTCTCCTCGCCGCCGCCTTCGTACTCGACCAGCCGGCCGCTGGACATGATCAGCGGGAAGCTCTTGCCGATGTCCTTGTTCTTCTCCTGCACGCTCTTGAACAGCGTGGGCAGGCGCCAGAACGCCTTTTTGTCGTCGTGGGTCGGGTACTTGGCCACCAGGTCGGCCCGGGTGCTGTAGAGCGGCTCGCGGTGCTTGGGGATCGGGTCGGGGAAGTTCCAGACGACGGCCCGCGCCTTGGCATTGCCAAACGGGTGGCAGCCGTGCACCTTCATCGCCACGCGGATGATGCCGCCCGAGCTGTCGGTCTTCCAGTTCTTGCCTTCGGCGGCCTTTTGCTCGGCCTCGGTCAGATCGCCCCACCAGCCCAGTTTTTTGAGCAGCAGGTGGTCGAACTCGGGATAGCCGGTCGTCAGGTCGGCGCCCAGGCTGTGCGAGCCGTCGCCGGCCAGCAGCGACACACCCTCGCGCTCGACACCAAAATTGGCGCGGAAGTTGCCGCCGCCGTCCATCACGTGCCTGCTGGTGTCGTACAGGTTGGGCGACCCGGGGTGCTTCATCTCGGGCGTGCCAAAGCAGGGCCACGGCAGGCCGAAGTAGTCGCCGTCCAGGCTGTAGCCGGTCTCCTTGTCGATGCCGCCCTTGGCCCTGAGCGTCTTGACGTCGAAGACGTTCATGTTGCGCATGTGGGCCTTGAGCCGCTCGGGGCTGTGGCCGGTGTAGCCGATGGTCCAGACGCTTCTGTTGATCTCGCGCAGGATCGACTCGACCTCGGGCTCGATCATGCCGCCCTTGCCCGCGACCATCTTGTAGTTCTTGACCAGTTCCTTGTCGAAGCCCAGCTTTTGCGCCAGCTGGTACATGATCATGTGGTCGGTGCGCGACTCCCAGAGCGGTTCGATCACTTGTTCGCGCCACTGGATCGACCGGTTCGACGCGGTGACCGAGCCGGCGTTCTCGAACTGGGTGCAGGCCGGCAGCAGGTAGACCGCCCGGTTCTTGTTCTGGTCCTCGGGGTTGCCGGGCATGGCGGCCATCGCCGCGGTGGCCGACGGGAACGGGTCGATCACGACCAGCAGGTCGAGCTTGTCCATCGCCGTTTTCATCTCCAGACCGCGGGTCTGCGAGTTGGGCGCATGGCCCCAGAAGAACAGGCCGCGCAGGTTGCTGTCCTGGTCGATCAGTTCGTTTTTCTCGAGCACGCCGTCGATCCAGCGTGACACCGTCATGCCCGGCTTGGTCATCATGCCGGGCGCGTACTGCTTCTTGATCCACTCGTAGTCGATGCCCCAGGCCTTGGCAAAGTGTTTCCACGAGCCCTCGACCAGGCCGTAGTAGCCGGGCAGGCTGTCGGGGTTGGGGCCGACGTCGGTGGCGCCCTGCACGTTGTCATGGCCGCGGAAGATGTTGGTGCCGCCGCCCGACTTGCCCACGTTGCCCAGCGCCAGCTGCAGCAGGCAGGACGCCCGCACGATGGCATTGCCGATGGTGTGCTGGGTCTGGCCCATGCACCAGACGATGGTGCTGGGCCGGTTCTCGGCCATGGTCTTGGCCACCTTGTAGCAGGTGGCCTCGTCAACGCCGCAGGCCTCCAGCACCTTGTCCGGTGTCCAGAGCGTCATGCACTCTTCGCGCACCTTCTCCATACCGTAGACACGGTCCTCGATGTACTGCTTGTCCTCCCAGCCGTTCTTGAAGATGTGGTGCATCACGCCGAACAGGAACGGGATGTCCGAGCCCGAGCGGATGCGCACGTAGTCGTCGGCCCTGGCCGCCGTGCGGGTGAAGCGCGGGTCGACCACGATCATCTTGCAGCCGGCTTCCTTGGCATGCAGCATGTGCAGCATCGACACCGGGTGCGCCTCGGCGGCATTGCTGCCGATGTAGAGCGCAGCCTTGCTGTTCTGCATGTCGTTGTAGGAGTTGGTCATCGCGCCATACCCCCAGGTATTGGCCACGCCGGCCACCGTGGTGGAGTGGCAGATGCGTGCCTGGTGGTCGGTGTTGTTGCTGCCCCAGAGGCTCATCCACTTGCGCAGCAGGTAGGCCTGCTCGTTGTTGTGCTTGCTGGAGCCGACCACGAAGATCGAATCGGGCCCGCTCTGCTTGCGCAGGTCGAGCATGCGGGCGCTGATCTCGTTCAGGGCCTGGTCCCAGCCGATGCGCTGGTACTTGCCGTCCACCAGCTTCATCGGGTATTTGAGCCGGTACTCGCCGTGGCCGTGCTCACGCAGCGCGGCGCCCTTGGCACAGTGCGCGCCCAGGTTGATGGGCGAGTCGAAGACCGGCTCCTGGCGCACCCAGACACCGTTTTCGACCACCGCATCGACCGCGCAGCCGACCGAGCAATGGCCGCAGACGGTGCGCTTGACCACCACCGTCTTGGCGGCACCGGCGGCCGGCTTGGCGCCACCTGCCGGGTCGGCCGCTTGCACCTTCTTGACCAGCAGCAATTGCGACGCGGCGATGCCCGCGCCCACGCCCAGGCCGGAGCGGCGCAGGAAGACGCGCCGGTCCATCGTGGGGATGGCCCGGGCCATGCCACGCGACAGGCTGGCGACCAGGCCTGACGAGGACGTGCCGTGGCCTTGGGACGGGCTGGTTTTTCGGGTCAGCAGCATGGTGGTCTCCGGGCTCAGACCTTGGCGGTCTGGTAGTAGCGCTGAACGTGGGCGGTGAGCTGGTAGCCACCACCGGCCTCAGGCAGGGCCTTGGGCAGCGCGGCGGCTACCGGGGCGGCGGGTTGAGACAGTGGCAGCACGGCGGCCGCTGCAGCCAGCGCACCGGCGGTGCCGGCGCCGGCAAACAGGCGGCGGCGGGACAGGGGGGTGGATTCGGACTTGCTCATCAGCGGCTCCAGGTGGACAGGCCCATGCAAGGCCCTGCATATCGTCCTGCGTATTAGGGGCCAGTGTTAACCCGGTGGCAATCAGGGGGCTCCCTGGGTTTGCTGCGACAAAATGTCGCTTCGCTGCAGACAGACTGTCTGCAGCCGCAGCCGCAGCCGAAGCGAAACCCTCCGCGCCGCACCCGGCGCGCGGTCCTGTCAGGCGGCCCGCCATTTCTACAATGCGCGCTGACTTCGGGTTCTGCCATGCCATCGACACCGTCTCCTGCGTCTTCGCCGCCCGATCGCTGGCCGCTGGCCGCGGTGCTGGTGGTTGACGATGAGCCGGGCATGCGCAACTTCCTGGAGAAGACCCTGGCCAGCCGGGTCGGCAATGTGCAGTGCGCCGCATCGGCCGAGCAGGCCGACGAATTGGTGCGTCGCCACCGTTTTGATTTGATCGTGCTCGACATCACCTTGCCGGGCCAGAGCGGCATGGCCTGGCTGCGTGAGCTGCGGCAACGCGGTTTTGCCGGCGAGGTGGTGCTGATCACCGCCTTTGCTGACCTGGACACCGCCATCGAGGCCTTGCGTGCCGGTGCCAGCGATTTCCTGCTCAAGCCCTTTCGGGTCACGCAGCTGCTCAATGCCCTGCGGCAAGGCCTGGAACGGGCGCTGTTGCGGCGCGAAAACTGGGTCTTGCGGCGCACCCTGTCGCAGCGCACGCCAGCCGCCGACGGTCTGGTGGGCCGGTCCATCGCGATCAAGGGCCTGCAGGCCGCGCTGCAGCGGGTGGCGGTGGTGGACAGCACGGTCTTGCTGAGCGGCGAGTCGGGCACCGGCAAGGAGCTGGCCGCGCTGGCGTTGCACCGCCGCAGTGGCCGCGCCGACGGGCCCTTTGTGCCGGTCAACTGCGCCACCTTGCTGCCTGACCTGATCGACAGCGAGTTGTTCGGCCAGGCCCCGGGCACGCGGCGTGGTCATCGGGTCGTGCACGGGGGTGCCTATGCGGCAATCCCCACCCACCCGGGCCGCGACGGCCTGTTTGTCTACGCCCAGGGCGGCACCTTGTTTCTCGACGAAGTCGGCGAGTTGCCGCTGGCCCAGCAGGCCACCTTGCTGCGGGTGCTGGAGGACCGCCGCATCCGGCCGGTCGGCAGCGAGCAGGAGATTCCGGTCGACGTGCGCATCGTCGCCGCCACCCACCGCCGGCTGGCCGACGAGGTGGCCGCCGGGCGCTTCCGAAAAGACCTGTACTACCGGCTGCAGGTGGTCGAGATCAACCTGCCGCCGCTGCGCGCCCACAAGGAGGATATCGCCGAGCTGGTGGCGCATTTCATCGACACGCTGGCGCCGCAGCTCGGCGTGCCGGCGATCGAGGTGTCCGACGACGAGCTGGGCTACCTGCGCCAGTACGACTGGCCAGGCAACGTGCGTGAGCTGCGCAACCTGATCGAGCGCTCGCTGATCCTGGGCGGGCTCAATGTGTCCGCGCTTTACCAGGGCCTGAACCGCCAGGACGGCCGGCCGCGCAGCCCGCCGCTGGCGGCGGGTGCTGGCAGCGCAACCCCGCCCACCGACCTGCTGACGCTGGAGAAGCGGCACATCGTGTCGGTGCTCGACAGCGTGGCCGGTGACAAGACCCGGGCCGCACAGCTGCTGGGCATTTCGCGCCGCACGCTCGAGCGCCGCGTCGCCGACTGGGCGCAGCAAGAATGACGCTGCAAACGTCGGGCCGCTTTGCCGCCTGGCCGGTACGGCGCAAGCTGCTGGCGATGGTGCTGCTGCCGCTGGTGGGTGTGCTGCCGCTGCTGGGCCTGGTGTTGCTGGTCTGGGGCAATGCGGCGCTGGACCGGCTGCTGATCACCAAGGTCCAGTCGGACCTGGCGGTGGCGCACGGCTACTTCGAACGCGTGCTGGGCGAGGTGGCCGCCAGCACCGGCGCGGTGGCGGACTCCCAGGCCCTGTATGCGGCGCTGCGGCCGGCAGGCGTTGAGCCGGTGCGCCGGCCTGGCCCACCGGGTGCTGCCCAGGGTGGGTCGGTCGCCGACCCTGCCACGCTGCAAGCCCTGCTGGCACGCTTCAAGGACCGCGAGGGGCTGGATTTCATCAACCTGCGCACGCCCGATGGGCGGTTGCTGCTGGCCGACTTCGACGGCGCCAGCGATGGTCCGGCCGTGCTGGGGCCGGCCGGCCCGGCCGGGCGCACCACCGCCGTCGTCGCGGTGTTGCCACCCGCAGCGCAGGGCCTGCTGTCGCCCGCGTTGCGCCAGCGTGTGGCGGTGCCGTTGGTGGCCACCCAGCAAGCCCGGCCGACCGCGCGCAGCCAGGAGGACCGGGCGATGGTGGTGCGTGCGGACGCACCGGTGCGCAGCTCCGACGGCCGATTGCTGGCCTGGGTGCAGGCCGGTGTGCTGCTGAACCGCAACCTGCCGTTCATCGACCACATCAACCGCATCGTCTACCCCGAGGGCGCGTTGCCGTTTGGCAGCCAGGGCACCGCCACCTTGTTCCTGGACGACGTGCGCATCTCCACCAACGTGCGGCTGTTCGACGCGGTCACTTCGCCAGCCAGCGCGCCGGCCAGCCCGGCGGCCGGGGTGGCGGCCAGTGGCCCGGCCGGGCCGGTCGGCGTCGGCGTGCCCGGCAGCGGCGAGCAGCGCGCCATCGGCACCCGTGTGTCGCTGGCGGTGCGCGACGCCGTGCTGGGGCGGGGCGACACCTGGCTGGACCGTGCTTTTGTGGTCAACGACTGGTACGTCTCGGCCTACCAGCCGCTCAGCGACGCCAGCGGCCAGCGCGTGGGCATGCTCTACGTGGGCTACCTGGAGCGGCCCTTCACCTTGATGAAGTACAGCGTGCTGGCCGGCATCGGCGTGGTGTTTTTTGCGGTGATGATCGTGGCCGCGCTCTGGTCGGCGCGCCGGGCGCGGGCCATCTTCCGGCCGATCGAGCAGATGGCGCACACCATGCGGCAGGTCGAGGGCGGCGCGCTGGCCGCACGGGTCGGGCCGGTCGCCAGCTTGGACGAGATCGGTGCGCTGGCCGGCCACCTCGACCACCTGCTCGACACACTGGCCGACCACACCGCTGCGCTGCAGCGCTGGAACGCCGAGCTGGATGCCAAGGTGGCCGAGCGCACCCTGGCCCTGGCCAACCGAACCATGGCGTTGGAGGCAGCGCAGGCCGGACTTTTGCGGGCCGAAAAAATGGCCGCCGTGGGCCAGCTCACCGCCAGCATCGCGCACGAGGTGAACAACCCGATTGCGGTGATCCAGGGCAATCTGGACCTGGTGCGCGAGCTGCTGGGTGCGGATGCCCAGCGCATCGCGCCCGAGCTGGCGCTGGCCGACCAGCAGATCGAGCGCATGCGCCTGATCGTCACCCAGCTGCTGCAGTTTGCCCGGCCCAACGAGTTTGCCGGCTATGTCGAAGCGGTGGCGCCGGGGCAGGCGATCGAGGACTGCCTGGTGCTGACAGGCCACCTGCTGGCGCACACCGGCATCCAGGTGCGGCGTGATTTCCGCAGCCAGCGCAGCGCCGGCATCAACCGCCCCGAGCTGCAGCAGGTGCTGGTCAACCTGCTGGTCAACGCCATCCACGCCATGCCCGACGGCGGCACGCTGACCCTGACTTCTGCCGACTGGACGGCCCCTGGCGGCCAGCCCGGCCTGAGCCTGAGCGTGACCGACACCGGCCCCGGCCTGGGCGACGATCTGCTGCGTGAGCTTTTTCAGCCCTTTGTCACCCGCAAACAGGACGGCACCGGCCTGGGCCTGTGGATCAGCCGTGGCATCGTCGAGCGTTATGGCGGCGACATCCGGGCCGGCAACCGGCCGCCGGGTGACGGGCCGGGCGCTTGCATGACGGTGTTGCTGCTGTGCGAGCCTGCGGTGTCCACCGCCTGAGCGCCAGGCACGGACAAACCCTAGGTTTGTGCCGCACTGGCCGGCTGCGACAAGCTGTCGCCCCGGCCGCCGCTAGACTGGGCTGGCAATGCAACAGCGGCCCAATATCCCGGTGGCAGTGGTCATCGAACGCAAGAAAGACCCCAATGCCTGGGAGGCCTGGGGCTTTCGCATCGTCGAGGTGGTGCTCGACGAGGGCGGCTTCGGCAACCAGCCGCGCACGCTGCGAGACGACGGGCGCGTGGCGCAAGTGCTGCACCCCGGCTTGACGGTCACGCTGCACCGCGACGAAGGTGAGGGTTACTACCTCAACCTGACCTCGGGCGCACCGGTCTGGTTCGTGATGTGGCGCATCGACGACGACGACCCGTCGCGCGCCTGGCCCGAATGGGTCACGCTGTCCTACAACGAGGCCGGCCGCCAGCTCGATGCGCAAGAGCGGGTGGACAACGTGCCGCTGGCCGACGAGGTTGCGGCGCTGCTGCAGGCTTTTGTCGACGAGCACTACCGGCCCGAGGTCAAGCAGCGCCGGCGGCCGGCGTCGTTCAAGCCGCCGGGCCAGCGCTGATGGCAGAGCAGCCCCCGGCGGCCCCGCCCGGCACGGGCCGCAGCGCAGGCGGCCCGCCCGCCAACGCTGACGACAGCAGCGACGGCGCCGGCGGATTCCTGTCGCGCTGGTCGCGCCGCAAGGTGCAGGTGCGGCAGGGTGGGACGCCCGCAGACCCGGTCGTGGCGCCGCTGGCGGGATCGGTAGTGTCAGCGCCTGCTCCAGCGCCTGCCCCTTCCCCAGCGCTGGCGTCACGGCAGCCCGCTTTGCAGGCCGCGCCGGCGCCTCCGGCGGCGCCCACCACCGCGCTGCCACTGTCACCCACGCCGCCGGCGCCGCCACCACCGGCCCCCACCCTGGCCGATGTCGCGTTGCTCGGGCGCGAGTCTGACTACGCCCGTTTCGTGGCGCCCGGTGTTGAGTCCGGGGTGCGCAATGCGGCGCTCAAGAAATTGTTCACCGACCCGCATTTCAACCTGATGGACGGGTTGGACACCTACATCGACGACTACGGCAAGCCCGACCCGCTGCCCGCCGGCATGCTGCGGCAGATGGCGCAGTCCCACGCGCTGGGCTTGTTCGACGACGAGCAGCCGCCCGACACGCGAGACATCAAGCCCGGCGCCGCCATCATTTCCGGCCCAGACCCCGCCCCCGACCCCGACCCCGGCGCAGGCGCAGGCGCAGGCGCAGGCGCCGTCCCCGGCGCCGGCCCCGACAACAGCACCGACACCTGCCCCGCCCCCCGCCCCGATCCCACGCCAGCCCTGGCCCACGAACCTGACCGCACCCCCGATGAA
>Ga0209181_10001294_pt1 | contig 44355 bp, 35 predicted proteins | sample MAT05_FD_187208 | JGI IMG/M metagenome (GOLD analysis project Ga0209181, IMG submission 187208) | Freshwater microbial communities from Lake Fryxell liftoff mats and glacier meltwater in Antarctica - MAT-05 (SPAdes) (version 2) | ecosystem: Environmental > Aquatic > Freshwater > Ice > Liftoff... | reverse complement strand
CCGGTTCGATCCCGGCTGGCTCCACCAACACCCCGCAAGACGCGTCACTGTCCCCATCGTCTAGAGGCCTAGGACACCTCCCTTTCACGGAGGCGACCGGGGTTCGAATCCCCGTGGGGACGCCATTGCAAAAACCGACGGGCCTGCGCGAGCGGGCCCGTCGCATTTTGCGGCCACTGCGGGCACCATGCCCAGGGGATCCCGCGGAGCGAACGATGGAGGCGCACAGCAGCTTGCCGCACCTGCGTGAAGTGTTGCTGTTCCTGGTGCTTGCCGGCGTCCTGATTCCGCTGCTGCAACGCCTGCGCATCAACCAGGTGCTTGGTTTTCTGGCCGCTGGTGCAGTCTTGGGCCCGTTTGGTCTCGGCCGTTTGGCGGCTGATGCTCCGTGGATCGGCAACCTGACGATTCCCCGCATCGAAGGCGTCAACGCGCTGGCGGAACTCGGGATCATTTTCCTGCTGTTCCGGATCGGACTCGAGCTGTCGCTGGAACGCCTGTGGTCGCTGCGCCGCTGGGTGTTCGGCGTTGGAACCGCGCAGGTGCTGCTGAGCGCGGCCGTTATCGGCACGATTGCCTTGCTCTATGGCAATCCGGCGAAAGCGGCCATCGTGCTTGGGCTGGTGCTTGCGCTGTCGTCGACCGCGATGGTGGTGCAGTTGCTGACTGCGCGGCGCGCACTTGCGACGCCCGTGGGCCGTGCCAGCTTCGCGGTGCTGCTGCTGCAGGATCTGGCCGTGGTCCCGCTGCTGGTGCTGGTGGGTGTGCTCGGCGGCAGCGCGGATGGGTCGGTCGCCAGCCTGCTCGGGCTGGCCTCGCTCAAGGCGGTTGCTGCAATCGCGGTGATCTACCTGCTGGGCCGACGGGTGATCCGTCCACTGTTCCGCACGTTCGTCGCGGTGCGCCAGCCGGAAGTGTTCATGGCGCTGACCCTGCTGGCGACCCTTGGCATCGGCGCGCTGACCTGGGCGGCAGGGCTCTCGATGGCCTTGGGTGCGTTCCTGGCCGGCATGCTGCTCGCCGAAACCGAATTCCGGCATGAGGTCGAGGTGACCATCGAGCCGTTTCGTGGCCTGCTGATGGGCATCTTCTTCATCTCGATCGGGATGAGCGTTGATCTGGTCGATGCAGCGCAACGCTGGCCCTTGCTGGTACCCGCGGCGGCATGCGGCTTGATCGTATTGAAAGCGATCATTGCGATTCCGCTATTGCGACTCGGCGGTCTGGGTTGGCCCGCCGCCATCCATGCCGGCCTGTTGCTCGGCCAGGGTGGCGAGTTCGCCTTCATCATTATCGGTGTGGCGGTGACCGGCAGCTTGCTGAGCGCGGAAACCGCCGAGTTCATGTTGGTCATGGTGTGGCTGACCATGCTGCTCACGCCATTGCTCGACCGGGTCGGCCGCATGCTTGCGTCCCGCCTGCTGGCTCGATCGCGCGAGAACGACGCGATCGAGGCGGCCGTTCCGGAACTGCGCGATCACGTGGTGATTGCCGGCTTCGGCCGCGTCGGTCAACTGCTCGCCCAGGTTCTGGATGCACAGCAGGTTGCCTGGGTGGCCCTGGACAGCGACGCGAAAGTCGCCGCGCAGTTCCATCCGGGCGGCCAGCCGGTGTACTACGGCGATGCCTCGCGACCGGACATGCTGCGCAAGCTGCACATCGACGGTGCGCTGGCGGTAGTGTTGACCATGGACGATCCCGCAGCCGCACTGGCCGCGGCGGTTGCGGTGCATGAGGCGGCCAGCGAGGTACCGATCCTGGCCCGGGCGCGCGACGAGCGACACGCTGCATTGTTGCGCGATGCGGGAGCCACGCTGGTGATCCCCGAGACCCTCGAGGCCGGACTGCAACTCGCCCACCACGTGCTGCAGCGGATCGGGTTTCCGATCGCAACGAGCCTGGCGCTCATCGATGAGGAGCGGGAGCGACGGATGGGGTGAGCGGGTCAGTGCTTGCGCTGGTGCCCAGAAAGGCAGGGCTGTAGGGCTGGAGGATTTAGGTCCTGCCGGGGCTTGGCAGCGCCAAGCTTGCAGCGCCCCCCGGAAACAACAACGGCGCCATTGAGGCGCCGTCGTTGTTGGTAACGTCTCTCAGGGATTCCCACGACGTTGCGCGCCGTGGGGTCGGCCCCTGAGGCCGAATTGGTGGAGGCGGCGGGAATTGAACCCGCGTCCGAGAGTGATCCGCCACTGGCACTACATGCTTATCGCATCGTTGAGTCTCGTCCGTGGCAACACGATGCGCAGGGCGCACCACGGAACCAGCCGGTTAAGAGTTAGCCGGGCGCCGACAGGCGGCAGCGACCAGCGATCCCGTGATAATGACCCTACATCCGCGAGCACAGGCACAAGCGGGTTCGGGGCTAGGCCTTAAGCGGCCAGTGCGTAGACGTCGTCGTTGGCGTCTAAAAGTTTGCTGCTGGATTAACGAGGAAAGCTGCCCCCTCGACATGCGCCAGAAAACTTCACTACCCCCGTCGAAGCCAATCGCCCCCGGGTTTGCAGTTTATTGCAACCGCAGTATATGGGAACCGCGGACGGCGTGCGCAAGTTCCGCTGCAGCGCCGATTCAGCTGCGGTTGTGGGTGCGCATGACGCGCTGCTTGTCGCGTTCCCAGTCGCGCTCTTTTTCGTTCTCGCGCTTGTCGTGCGACTGCTTGCCGCGCGCGAGGCCCAGTTCGACCTTGGCGCGATTGTTTTTCCAGTACATCGACAGCGGCACCACGGTGTAGCCCTTGCGCTCGACCGCGCCGATGAGGCGGTCGATCTCCTCGCGGTTGAGTAACAGCTTGCGCGTGCGGCGCGCTTCCGGGACCACGTGGGTCGAGGCCGACAGCAGCGGCATGATCTGGGCGCCGAACAAGAACATCTCGCCGTTGCGGATCGTGGCGTAGGCATCGGTGATCTGGCCCTTGCCCGCGCGCAGGCTCTTGACCTCCCAGCCTTCGAGCACCAGTCCGGCCTCGAAGCGGTCGTCGATGTGGTATTCGTGGCGCGCGCGCTTGTTCTGCGCGATGGTGCCGCCGCCGGCGTCGCCGCCCTTTTGTGCTGTCTTGGCCATATGTTGCCGGATCGCCTGAGGATAGAATTGTCGCGCATTTGTCGCATTCGTGCCGATATCTCGGCACGGCAGACCCGGAACATTCAGCCCGTGCCCCGAATCCAACGCAGCGCCATCGTCGCGCGGTCCGCCCGCTTGCTGTACGAACTGGTGGCCGATGTAGAGCGCTATCCGCTGCGTTTCGGATGGTGCGAGGCGGCATCAATTGAGCGCCTCGGCGAGAACGAGGTCATGGCGACCTTGAGCGTTGGCTTTGCCGGCATGAGCGCCGAATTCACCACCCGCAATCGGCTGACGCCCGGCGAGCGCATCGATCTGGCATTCGCCGATGGACCGTTCCGAAGTCTCTCGGGCGGATGGACGTTCCGCGCGCTGGGCGATAGCGGTTGCCGGATCGGGCTGGAGCTGGAATTCGAGGTGAGCAGCCGCTATCTGGGTACTGCGCTGGCGAGCGGATTTCAGGGACTGGCCGATCGCATGGTCGAGGACTTCGTGCGCGCGGCAATGGCAGAGGCTGCGCTCCCGTCGTGAGCGTCATCGAAGCTGAAGTCTGCTACGTCGGGCCGGAAGGGCAGTTCCTGCTTCACGTCAGTCTGCCAGCCGGTGCGACGCTCGCCGATGCGATCGATGCCTCCGGCATCCGCGAGCGGATTCCTGCGCTGCTGATCGAGCCAGCGCACGTCGGCGTGTTCGCGAAGGTCATGCCGCTGTCGACCCGCTTGCGGGCGGGCGACCGGGTCGAAATCTATCGACCGTTGAAGATCGACCCGCGGCAGGCGCGACGCGAACGCGCGAATCGCGCCCGGCGCGGCCGTTAGGACGCTCAGCCGCCGCTTGGCGGAGGGCGCTTGGGTTCCTTGCGCTCTTCGGCCGCGTCCTCGAGCGGGTCGATGGCGCGGCCGCGCAAGCGGATCGCATCGCGAAGGAGCTCGGAGTCCTGCTTGCCGAAGTAGTCGCCCTCGATCTTGACCAACAGGTTGTCGTCGAAAATCAGGGTGAGGTTCTTCACCTCGGGGGTCGACCCACGACGGCTTATGCTGGCCACGTAGTCCCAACGGTCCTGATCGAAGGGCGACTGGATCGATGGGGTTCCCATCACCAGCGTCACCTGGCGCTTGGTCATGCCTGGCTTGAGTGTCTCCACCGACTTTGCTTCGACCAGGTTGCCCTGGTTGACGGGGACCTTGTAGACGATGCCGCAGCCGCTCAGCGAAACCAGGGCGGTGGCGAGGACTATCGGGCGCAACAGACGCATGCGGCGGGCTCCGGCGGGCGAGGCCACGGATGATACACTAGGGCGCTCAACACAGCCTCTGGAGCGGCCGGTGGAATCGAAAGATCTGCGCAAGGTCGGGCTCAAGGTCACGCAGCCGCGGATGCGTATCCTCGAGATACTCGAACAGTCGGAAGGTCGTCACATGACCGCCGAAGACATCTATCGACGCCTGCTCGCACAGGATGGCGATATCGGATTGGCGACCGTGTACCGGGTCCTGACCCAGTTCGAAGCCGCCGGTCTGGTGTCGAAGCTGAACTTCGAGGGCGGGCAGTCGATCTACGAACTCGAGCGCGGCAAGCATCACGACCATATGGTGTGCGTGGAGACCGGCACGGTGATCGAGTTCGTCGAGGAGCAGATCGAACGCCTGCAGCACGAAATCGCCGAACGCCACGGCTACGACCTCGAAGACCACAGTCTGGTGCTTTACGTGCGGCCCAAGCGCAAGCGCTGAGTCGGGCACGGCCAGCTTTGCCTACGCGCTGCGGCCTCCGGCGCGGCGCAGCATGTCCTCTGCGTTCGCGCGGGTCTCGCGGGTGATCTCAACGCCACCGAGCATGCGCGCAATCTCCTCCAGACGCGCGTCGGCATCGAGCAGCTTCAGCTGCGTGCGGGTGGTGCCTGCGTCCACCGACTTGCTCACCGACAGGTGCCGGTTGGCCTGCGCTGCGACCTGCGGCAGGTGGGTCACGCACAAGACCTGCCGACTGTGGCCGAGCTCGCGCAGCTTGCGTCCCACCACCTCGGCGACCGCACCGCCGATGCCGGTATCGACCTCATCGAACACCATCGTCGGCACATCGCCGCGGCCAAGTGCGGCGACCTCGATCGCGAGGCTGATGCGCGACAGCTCGCCGCCCGAGGCGACCTTGCGCAGCGGACGCAGCGCCTGGCCGGGGTTGGCACTGACCATGAACTCGACGCTGTCGATGCCCTCGGCACTCGGCGTGCGCGCGGGGTCGGTCTTAAGACTTGCCGCGAAACGGCCGCCGATCATGCCCAGTTCACCCATCAGTCCGCTGATCCGTGTCGACAGGGTCTCGGCGGTTGTGCGGCGCGCTTCCGATAGTGCCCTCGCCTGGCGATCGTAATCGCGGCGCACTGCGGACTGCTGCTCGCGCACGGCGAGCAGGCGCGCATCGGCGCCGGCGATCGCATCGTGTTCGCCGCGCAGGCTGTGCTCGCGCGCTTTCAGTTCGTGGGCTGCGACCCGGTGTTTGCGCGACAGCTCGTGGATGCGCGACAGCTGCGCGTCGAGCTCGCCCAGGCGCTCCGGATCCAGATCCTGCTGTGCCCGGTAGCGCTCCAGCGAGGCGACTGCTTCATCGACCTGCACAGCCGCATCGCGCAACAGATTTGCGATCTCGCCGAGTTGCGGATCGATGGCGGTGAGCCGATCGATCTCGGCGGCCAGTCGGTTCAGTGCCGGCCGGCTGGCGGCATCGTGGTCGCCATCGAGCGTGTTCAGCGCGCGCTCGGCCGCAGTGATCAGCTCGCCACGCGCCGACAGCCGCCGGTGCTCGAGCTCCACCTGTTCGAGTGCTGATGGTTCCAGCGCATGGCGCGCCAGTTCGTCGATCTGGAAGCGCAGGAAATCCAGCGCCTGTGCGCTGCTGCTGCCACCGGCATGCGATTCGAGCGCATTTGCCTCGCGGTCGAGACGCTCCCATCCACGCGCGAGCTCGCCGACGTTGCATTGCACGGCCAGGTGCTCGCCCGCAGCGTCGACGATGGCCAGCTGTCGGGTGCGCTGCAGCAGCGCCTGGTGTTCATGCTGGCCGTGGATCTCGACCAGCTGCTCGGCGATCTGGCGCAGGGTGGCGAGTGTCACCGGGCGATCGTTGGCGAATGCGCGGCTGCTGCCATCGGCGCGCAGCACTCGGCGCAGGCGGCATTCGATGCCGTCGTCGAGTTCCAGCTCGCGCAGCATCGCGGCTACCTCGGGCAGGGCCGACAGGTCGAACTCGGCACTGAGTTCGGCGCGCTCGCAGCCGCCGCGCACCATGGCGCTGTCGCCGCGCCCGCCACACAGCATCAGCAGGGCGTCGACCATCAACGATTTGCCGGCCCCGGTCTCGCCGGTAAGCGCCGTCATGCCCTCGCCGGGAGCGAGTTCGGCATGCTCGACGATCGCGAAATCCTTGGCGGTGAGTACGCGCAACATGGGTCGGGATCCTGGAGGCGCGCAACGCTAGCATGGGTTCGGGAACCGGCCAACCGGGGTTGAACCCGGCGCAAACGGCCGCATTGACCCGCCCGGTGGAGACCGTTACGGTCTACGCTGTCCCCCTCCCCATGCCGACTGCACGCGAATGCCCCGCAAAGTCGCCGAACTGCTCGACAGCCGTGCCCGCCACCTGTTGCGGGCGCTGATCTCCGAGTACATCCGCGACGGCCAGCCGGTGGGCTCGCGCACGCTGTCGCGTACCGCGGGCCTGGACGTGAGTCCGGCCACGATCCGCAACATCATGGCCGATCTGGAAGAGATCGGTCTGGTGGCCGCGCCGCACTCGTCGTCTGGTCGCGTGCCGACCGCGCAGGGCTATCGGATGTTCGTCGATACGCTGCTCGAGATCAAGCCTCTGGATGCCAGCGAAGCCGCGCTGATCCACAGCGGCATTCCGGTCGCTGCCGGCACTCAGGCGCTGTTGAGCAATGCATCCTCGCTGCTCTCGGGCATCACCCATTTCGTCGGGCTGGTCACCGTGCCGCGTCGCGAGCAGTTCGCGTTCCGCCAGATCGATTTCGTGCAGATCGGCGGCAACCGCCTGCTGGTGATCCTGGTGTTCACCGACAACGAGGTACAGAACCGGGTGATCGAAACCCCGCGCCCGTATGCGGCCTCCGAGCTGGAACAGATCGCCAACTATCTCAATGCGCAGTTTGCGGGACTGTCGCTCGATCAGATCCGCAAGCGGCTGGTGGCCGAGATGAGCCAGGCGCGGACCGACATGGACCGCATGATGGCAGCGGCCATCCACGTCGCCGATGCCGCGCTGCGGATGGAAACGCGCGAGGACGTGCTGGTCTCCGGCCACGGCAACCTGCTCGATGTGCAGGAACTGGCGCGAATCGAGAATCTGCGCGAGCTGTTCGAGGCTTTCCAGCGCAAGCAGGAGTTGCTGCGGCTGCTGGAGAACTGCATCCACGCCGACGGCGTGCGCCTGTTCATCGGCGAAGAGAGCGGTTTCGAGGCGCTGGGGCAATGCTCTCTGGTTGCAGCACCCTATGGCACCGACGGCAAGGTTCTGGGCGTGCTCGGTGTGATCGGCCCAACCCGCATGGCCTACGACCGCGTGATTCCGGTCGTGCAGGCAACCGCGCGAATGGTATCGGCTGCCTTGAATCGCGCCGCCTCGGCCCCATAAGCGCGGTGGGATATTTCAATTCGACATTGCCGGCCTGCACTGGCCGCTGCGGAGCGGTGGTCCATGAATGATCCAATCCAGTCCGAACCCGGCGATTTCAGCGCCGGCGCCGAATCCGATCTCAACCGCATGGCCGAACTGGAGTCGCAGCTGGTCGACGCGCGGGCCGAGCAGTTGCGCCTGCTGGCCGAGATGGACAACCAGCGCAAGCGGCTGGCCCGCGACGCAGAGTCCGTGCGCAAGTACGCCACCGACCGTCTGCTGGCCGAGCTGATTCCCGTGGCCGACAGTCTTGAGGCTGGTCTCGGCGTGCAGGCCGCCGATGCCCTCAAGCTGCGCGAGGGCATGCAGTTGACCCTGCGTCTGCTCGACAAGGCGCTGGCCAGCAATGGCGTGAGCACGGTCGATCCGCTGGGTGCGGCCTTCGATCCGGAGTCGCACCAGGCGATGAGTATGGTCGAAGCGCCCGGACGGTCGGCCGGCACCGTGGTTACCGTGTTCCAGAAGGGCTATCGGCTCAACGACCGGCTGCTGCGCCCTGCGATGGTCGCGGTGGCGCGCGATCCGGAGTGATCCACTGCAATGGCGCTTGAATTCGCGCCGGTTCGTCCACAAATCCTGAACATCGACGGCCCGTGGCGGCCGCCACCGCACCGGAGAACGTTTCATGGCCAAGATCATCGGTATCGACCTCGGCACCACCAATTCCTGCGTGGCCATCATGGATGGCGGCACCGTCAAGGTGATCGAGAACTCCGAGGGCGACCGCACCACGCCCTCGATCGTCGCTTTTACCAAGGACGATGAAGTGCTGGTTGGCGCGCCGGCCAAGCGCCAGAGCGTGACCAATCCCAAGAACACCCTGTATGCCATCAAGCGCCTGATCGGACGCAAGTTCAGCGAAGACGTGGTGCAGAAGGACATCAAGCTGGTGCCATACAACATCGTCGCGCACGACAATGGCGACGCTTGGGTAGAGGCCAACGGCCGCCGCATGGCGCCGCCGGAAGTCTCGGCCAAAGTGCTCATGAAGATGAAGAAGACTGCCGAGGACTATCTGGGCGAGGCGGTCACCGAGGCGGTCATCACGGTGCCGGCCTACTTCAACGACAGCCAGCGTCAGGCGACGAAAGACGCCGGTCGCATCGCCGGTCTCGACGTCAAGCGCATCATCAACGAGCCGACTGCGGCCGCACTCGCCTATGGCCTGGACAAGCGGGGTGGCGACCGCAAGATCGCGGTATACGACCTCGGCGGCGGCACCTTCGACGTGTCGATCATCGAGATCGCCTCGGTCGATGGCGAGATGCAGTTCGAGGTGCTCGCCACCAACGGCGATACCTTCCTCGGCGGCGAGGATTTCGACAATCGCATCATGGATTTTCTGGTCGAGGAGTTCCTCAAGCAGGAAGGCATCGACCTGCGCAAGGATCCTCTCGCGCTGCAGCGCCTCAAGGATGCCGCCGAACGGGCCAAGATCGAGCTGTCGTCCGGCCAACAGACCGACGTCAACCTGCCGTATGTGACTGCCGACGCTTCCGGTCCGAAGCACATGAACATCAAGCTCACCCGCGCGAAGCTCGAATCGCTGGTCGAAGACCTGGTTCGGCGCACCATCGAGCCGTGCCGCACGGCGATGGCCGATGCCGGCCTGAAGCTGACGGATGTCAGCGAAGTGATCCTGGTCGGTGGCCAGACCCGCATGCCTAAAGTGCAGGCAGCGGTGGCCGAGTTCTTCGGCAAGGAGCCGCGCAAGGACGTCAACCCCGACGAAGCGGTGGCGATCGGCGCGGCAGTGCAGGGCGCGGTGCTGGCCGGTACCGTCAAGGACGTGTTGCTGCTCGATGTCACCCCGCTGTCGCTGGGCATCGAGACCCTCGGCGGCGTGATGACCAAGCTGATCGAGAAGAACACCACCATCCCGACCAAGGCCGCGCAGACCTTTTCCACTGCCGATGACAACCAGACCGCGGTCACCGTCCACGTAATGCAGGGCGAGCGCGAGCGTGCCTCGGCCAACAAGTCGCTGGCCAAGTTCGATCTGGCCGGGATCGAGCCTTCGCCGCGCGGCATGCCGCAGGTCGAGGTCACCTTCGACATCGACGCCAACGGCATCCTGCACGTCTCGGCCAAGGACAAGAAGACCGGCAAGGAACAGCGGATCGAGATCAAGGCCGGTTCCGGGTTGTCCGAGGCGGAGATCCAGCAGATGGTGCGCGACGGCGAGTCGCATCGTGAGGACGACAAGAAGTTCCACGAGCTGGTCGACACCCGCAACAAGGCCGATGCCCTGATCCACGCGACGCGTTCGGCGTTGAAGGAACATGGCGACAAGGTTCCCGGCGAAGCGATCGGTCCGATCGAGTCCGCGATCAAGGATCTCGAAGACGCGCTGAAATCCGACGACAAGGCCCGCATCGACGCGAAGGCTGCAGCGCTCGAGCAGGCGGCACAGGCGCTGGCCGCGTCGGCTGCTGCTGCGGCAGGCCCGGGCGGGCCTGGCAACGGTCCCGGGGCTGGTGGCGAGGGCGCCAAGGCCGCCGCCGAGGATGTGGTCGATGCCGAGTTCACCGAGGTCAAGGATCGCAAGCAAGGCTGATCCCGCCCAGCGCAAGACCCGACGGCGCGGCAGTATTGCCGCGCCGTCGTTCGTTGTGGATTATCCGAGCCCGCGGCGCAGCAGCCGCCCCTGAACAGCCCGCCCCATGTCGAAACGCGACTACTACGAAGTACTTGGCGTCGCGAAGTCGGCCACCGAGGACGACATCAAGAAGTCCTATCGCCGGCTGGCGATGAAGCACCATCCGGACCGCAACGACGGCGACAAGGACGCGGAGCAGAAGTTCAAGGAGGCCAAACAGGCCTACGAAGTGCTTTCCGATCCCGACAAGCGTCGCGCCTACGACGCGCATGGCCACGCGGCCTTCGAGGGTGGTGGACCCGGCCGCGGTGCAGGCGCAGGCGACTTCGGCGACATCTTCGGCGACATCTTCGGCGACATCTTCGGTGGCGGCGGTCGCCAGCGACAGCGTCGCGGCGCCGACCTGCGCTATGTGGTCGAACTGGATCTCGAAGAGGCCGTGTTCGGTGCCCAGCGCGAACTCGAGATCCCGACCCTGGAAGAGTGCAAGCCGTGCAGCGGCTCGGGCTCGCTGGATGGCAAGCGAAAGACCTGTGCGACCTGCCGCGGGCACGGCCGCGTGCGCATGCAGAATGGCATTTTTTCGGTGCAGCAGGCGTGTCCGACCTGCGGTGGTGCAGGCCAGAGTATCGAAAATCCGTGCAAGGCATGCCGCGGCGCCGGCCGCGTCGAGGGCGAGAAGACCCTGTCGGTAAAAATTCCCGCCGGGGTCGATGAGGGCGACCGGATTCGCCTGTCCGGTGAAGGTCAGGCCGGGCCACGGGGTACTGCGCCGGGCGATCTGTTCGTCGAGGTGCACGTCAAGCCGCATCCGATCTTCCAGCGCGACGGCGCCGACCTGCATTGCGAAGTGCCGATCCGCTTCTCGCAGGCCGCACTCGGTGGCGAAGTGGCGGTGCCAACCCTCGGTGGCGAGGCCCTGATCAAGATTCCCGCTGAAACCCAGACCGGCAAGCTGTTCCGACTGCGCGGCAAGGGTGTGAAGCCGGTTCGCGGTGGCGACTATGGCGACCTGCTGTGCCGGGTGGTGGTGGAAACACCGGTACACCTGAATCGCAAGCAGAAAGAGTTGCTCGAGCAATTCGAGGCCAGCTTCGAGGATGGCCGCGAGCACACGCCGCGGCAATCGGGCTGGTTCGACGGCGTACGCCAGTTCTGGGATCGGATGACCTCCTGAGCGCGCCGGCATGACGGCTCGCGATGCCGGCGCGTATCGCACAACCGCTAGACTCCGCGCATGAGCAGTATCGCGATTGCCTTGCTTGGAGCCTCTGGCCGCATGGGCCAGGCCGTGGTGCGGCAGATCCAGGCGCACCCCCGCTGCAAGCTGGCGCTGGTGGTGGATCGCGCCACCCGGGTCGGCGCGCTGACCGATATCGACGTGCTGATCGATTTCAGCGGCACGGCCGGCTTCGACCACGCGCTGGCCCTGTGCGCGGCGCAGAACATCGCCCTGGTCAGCGGCAGCACCGGTTTGAGCGCAGCACAGCTGTCTGCCGCGAGAACGGCCGCGCAACAGCTGCCGCTGCTGTGGGCGTCGAACTTCAGCCTGGCGGTCGCAGTGCTGCGGCGACTGACTGCCGCTGCCGCCGCAACCCTGGGCGCCGAATACGATGTCGAGATCATCGAAACCCACCATCGGCACAAGCTCGATGCGCCCTCGGGCACCGCTTTGACCCTCGGCGAGGCAGTCGCTGATACCCGTGGCAGGCCACTGGCCGAGCTTGCCCGCTATGACAGACACGGAAGCACCGCTCCGCGGGTGCCCGGTGAGATCGGCTTTTCGGTGGTGCGGGCGGCCGATGTGGTGGGCGAACACACGGTGATGTTCGCGACCACTGGCGAGCGCCTGGAGTTGACCCATCGGGCGACCAGCCGCGAGGTTTTCGCCCGCGGTGCAGTACAAGCGGCCTGCTGGATCGCCGGACGGGTGCCGGGCTGGTACGACATCACCGACGTGCTCGACCGCGCCTGAAGCGCGCCGCAAACCGCTTGTGCGGCGGGTTCTCGGCGGTCGGAACTGTGCGCTCATCGGCTGTTTTCGTGGCTTTGTGCCCTGCCACGCGCGCTGCCGTGGACACCCGAGCGCTGTAAAACCTATCATTGGCGTCCGCACGTGGTGCTGGCTGCGCGGCCCGGCGGGCCGCGTCGCGTGAGGCTGCGCGTGTTTTTCCGACCAACCAAGGGCTGCCGTGACTACACCCGCTCTCCTCGCACTTGCTGACGGCAACCTCTTTCACGGCCTGTCGATCGGGGCTGACGGCTCGACCGTGGGCGAGGTCGTGTTCAACACGGCGATGACCGGCTATCAGGAAATCCTGACCGACCCGTCCTACTCGCAGCAGCTGGTCACGCTCACCTATCCGCATATCGGCAACACCGGCGTCAACGCGGTGGATGTCGAGTCCGACGCGATCCACGCAGCCGGGCTGATCGTGCGCGATGTGCCCGCACGCGTATCCAGCTGGCGCAGCGAGGAGTCGCTGGGTGCCTACCTGACGCGCCATGGGGTGGTCGGCATCGCCGAGATCGACACCCGCCGCCTGACCCGCATCCTGCGCGAATCGGGCGCACAAAGCGGCTGCCTGGTGGCCGCCGCGGAAATCGATCCGCAGGCCGCGATCGCGCGCGCGCGGGAGTGGCCGGGCATGAAGGGACTGGATCTGGCGAAAGTCGTGTCCGGCAAGCAGCGCTATACGTGGATCGAGGGCAGTTACGATCTGGACCAGACGCGTTTTGCGAGCGCCACGCCGAGCCGTCACGTGGTGGCCTACGACTTCGGGATCAAGCGCAATATCCTGCGCATGCTGGCCGATCGCGGCTGTCGCTTGACGGTGGTCCCGGCGCAGACTCCCGCAGCCGAGGTGCTCGCCCTGCAACCGGATGGGGTGTTCCTGTCCAACGGTCCTGGCGATCCGGAGCCCTGCGACTACGCGATTGCCGCGATCGCAGAATTCATACGACGGCGCGTGCCGCTGTTCGGCATCTGTCTGGGCCATCAATTGCTGGGACTGGCAGCAGGCGCCAGGACGGTCAAGATGAAGTTCGGCCACCATGGGGCGAACCACCCGGTGATCGATCTCGACAGCGGGCGGGTGATGATCTCCAGCCAGAACCACGGCTTTGCCGTCGATGAGGCCAGCCTGCCGGGCAACGTGCGTGCGACCCATCGTTCGCTGTTCGACGGCTCGTTGCAGGGCATCGCGCTGATCGACGCGCCGGCGTTCGGATTCCAGGGGCATCCCGAGGCGAGCCCCGGGCCGCACGATGTAGCCGCTCTGTTCGACCGCTTCGTGCATGCGATGGCCGCACCGGTTCCCGCCCCAAGTCGCGTAGCGAGCGGCTGATCCGATGAGTTGGGCGGCCACTGTGCGCAACGAGTTGACTCTATGGCGGCTGCCATCGAGGGTCACGATTGCCGTGATCGTGTTCGCCCTGTTGCTGCTGCTTGCTGCGTGGTGGGTCGCGTATCGCGCCAGCGCCCAGTTGGTCGACAGCCTGCGCTGGTTTGGCGACGCCGAGTACTCCTCCGCGTCGGTCGGTCTGGGTGGCGCGGTCGAATACCGCGGTTTTCGTCTGCACTCGTCCGATCCGCGCGCAGGCGAGGTGTTTTCCGCGCGCAGCGTGCGACTGCAGACCCCGGGTCTGCATTGGCTGGTTTGGCACGGATTGGTGGGCGGCCCATCGGCGGGCGGCCTGGCAGACGCGCTGGGTCCCGCGCAACTGGCGCGCGTTCAGCAAACAGGCGGCGTGCCGCGGGCCTTTCCGGCCGCCGGTCGACTCGGTCTGCGCATCGATGGTCTGGTCGCCGGGCCCGGACTGGCGCGGGTGGGCGACCTGCGCTGGATCGGGCTGGTCAGCGCCGCGCCGGTGGACGCCGAAGGTTGCGATGGACGCTTGCGATTCACCGCGACCGATCTGACCGCCATGGGCCTGAGCGACTCGCCCACCGACGTCGATGCCTCGTTCAATGTTACCTCCAACGACACCGCGACGATCCAGTTGGCCATCGAACGCTCGGGTGCCTCGCGCATCGAGCTCGACATGACCGTGCGCGCGGACAACGTGCGTTCGCTGATCGATTCGGATTGGTCGAAGGTGGTGATCCTGGATCGGCGCTGGGGCGTGCGCGACCAGGGCTTCGTGTCTGCCCGCAATCGCTGGTGCGCAACCCGCATGGGTGTCAGCCGCGATGGATACGTCGATCGCCATCTTACCGACATCAAGCGCAGACTGGCCACGATCGGTGCGGCACCCACCAGCGATCTCGAGTCGGCCTATCGCCGCTATGCCGCGCGCGGCGGCGAGATGACCTGGCACTCGCGCCCGAACCTGACCACGCCGATCGGTCAGCTGGCGCGCTTTACGGTTGCAGAGCAGTTGCGCATCCTCAACGCCACACTGGAAAGCGTGCGCGGTCGCGTCGCGCCGTTCAAGTTCCAGTTCACCCCGGTGCTGCCGATTGCGGCAGCGCCGGTTGGCCTGGCTGGTGAGCCAGCAGCGCCGATCGAGCCGGCGCTCACCGCAGCCGGTGGCACTGGCGCCAGCGATTCCGCGTTGACCGCCGCTGCCGACCTCGTCGCGCCAAGCGCCGCCAACGCCGCTCCAGCGCCAGCCATCGACCCCGGTTTTGGCGCTGTCGCAGCAGCAGCGCCCGGTTTCCCGCCTGCGCGTTCGGATCCGGCGCGACCGCGGGCGCTAGCGGCAGTGTCCGCCCCGCAACAGCCCACTGCGCGCGGCAGCCAGCAGCCGGACGATATTACGGCCGTGCAATCCCGATCGGCGCGGCCCAGTCTCGCAAGTGCCGCGCGGCAGCCGTCGGTTGCGGCAGTGACCATACCCGGTCGCGGGCTGGTCTATGCCGAACTCGCCCAATTCGAGGGCAGCCGCATCGAGGTCCGCAGCGCATACGGCATCACCCGTCGCGGAGTGTTGGAAAAGTACACCGACACCGCCATCACCCTGCGCCTGGAACAGCGCGAGCGCGGCATGAGCGTGACCATGCCAAATCAGACCGTCAGCAACATCCGCCTGCTCGATTATCGTGCGGGCAGCAGTGATACGCCGACCGGCGGCTGATCGCATCGGGTAGAATCGATGCGCTTCGGTCGAGGTAGCACTCGCGCACCGCCCCACGATGGCTGTTGACGAGCAACGGCGACGCGCGACGGGAACAGCGGCTGCGCTGCGGCCTGGGCGGAACCTGATAACCACACCACGCAGCATCACACCATGCAGCGCGGCGGTCGATACAGACCGCTGCCGAGGACGGCCATGCCCAGACGTACCGACATCCAGACCATCCTGATCATCGGCGCCGGGCCGATCGTGATCGGCCAGGCCTGCGAGTTCGACTATTCCGGGGCGCAGGCTTGCAAGGCGCTCAAGCAGGAGGGATATCGGGTGGTGCTGGTCAACTCCAACCCGGCCACCATCATGACCGACCCGGATACCGCCGACGCGGTATACATCGAGCCGATCAACTGGCAGACGGTCGAACGCATCATCGCCAAGGAGCGTCCGCAGGCGCTACTGCCGACCATGGGTGGCCAGACCGCGCTCAACTGTGCGCTCGATCTGGCCGACCAGGGCGTGCTGGAGAAGTACGCCGTGGAATTGATCGGCGCCTCGCGCGAGGCGATCCGGCTGGCCGAAGATCGCGCGCTGTTCCGCAATGCGATGATCGAGATCGGCCTGGACGTGCCGCGCGCGGGCATCGCGCGCACGATGGAGCAGGCCCACGAGGTCCAGGCGATGGTCGGATTTCCGACCATCATCCGGCCGAGCTTCACGCTGGGCGGCTCCGGTGGCGGCATCGCCTACAACCGCGAGGAGTTCGTCGACATCGTCGGCCGCGGGCTCGAGCTGTCGCCGGTCGGCGAAGTGCTGGTCGAAGAGTCGGTGCTGGGCTGGAAGGAATTCGAGATGGAAGTGGTCCGCGATCGCGCGGACAACTGCATCATCGTGTGCTCGATCGAGAACCTCGATCCGATGGGCGTGCACACCGGCGACTCGATCACGGTGGCGCCGGCGCAAACGCTGACCGACAAGGAATACCAGCGCCTGCGCGACGCATCGATCGCGGTCCTGCGCAAGATCGGCGTCGATACCGGCGGCTCCAACGTGCAGTTCGGCGTCAACGCGCAGGACGGCCGCGTGGTGGTGATCGAGATGAATCCGCGGGTATCGCGGTCCTCGGCGTTGGCATCCAAGGCCACCGGGTTTCCGATCGCCAAGGTCGCGGCCAAGCTCGCGGTGGGCTATACGCTCGACGAGTTGCGCAACGACATCACCGGCGGTCTGACCCCGGCCTCGTTCGAGCCGTCGATCGACTACGTGGTGACCAAGATCCCGCGCTTTGCGTTCGAGAAGTTCCCGACCGCCGATTCGCGCCTGACCACGCAGATGAAGTCGGTCGGCGAAGTGATGGCGATGGGCCGCACGTTCCAGGAATCGGTGCAGAAGGCGCTGCGCGGTCTGGAGATCGGCGCCGATGGCCTCAACCCGAAGGTATCCGCCGAGCTCGACGACGAGCACCGTGCGCATGAGTTGATGCGCCAGCTGCGCGAGCCCGGCCCCGACCGGCTGTTCTACGTGGCCGATGCATTCCGCGCCGGCTTCGGTCTGGAGCGGATCTTCGAGCTGTCGTTCATCGATCCGTGGTTCCTGGCCCAGATCGAAGACCTGGTGACGACCGAGACCCAGGTGGCCGCACAGGGACTGGCGCGGATCGACGCGGCGCGCATGCGCGCGCTCAAGCGCAAAGGATTTTCGGATTCGCGCCTGGCAAGCCTGCTGGCGACCGACGAGACCGCCGTGCGGCGGCTGCGCCACGCCTTCGGTGTGCGCCCGGTCTACAAGCGGGTCGACTCCTGCGCTGCCGAGTTCGCCACCAACACCGCCTACATGTACTCGACCTACGAGGAAGAGTGCGAGTCGCAGCCGAGCGCGCGCGAGAAGATCATCGTGCTCGGCGGTGGGCCGAACCGGATCGGGCAGGGCATCGAGTTCGATTACTGCTGCGTGCACGCGGCGATGGCGCTGCGCGAGGACGGCTTCGAGACCATCATGGTCAACTGCAATCCGGAGACCGTGTCGACCGACTACGACACCTCGGATCGACTGTACTTCGAGCCATTGACCCTCGAGGACGTACTCGAGATCGTGCACATCGAAAAACCGCGTGGCGTGATCGTGCAGTACGGCGGCCAGACGCCGCTGAAGCTGGCGCGCGCGCTGGAGGCCAATGGCGTGCCGGTGATCGGCACCTCGGCAGACTCGATCGACCTGGCCGAAGACCGCGAGCGTTTCCAGCAGCTCATCCAGGGGCTGGGCCTGAACCAGCCGGCCAACCGCACCGCGCGCAATCCCGACCAGGCGCTGGCGCTGGCGCGCGAGATCGGCTATCCGCTGGTGGTGCGGCCGAGCTATGTGCTCGGCGGCCGCGCCATGGAAGTGGTGTACTCCGACAGCGACCTCAAGCGCTACATCACCGACGCGGTGCGGGTATCGAACGATTCGCCGGTGCTGCTCGACCGGTTTCTCGACAACGCCACCGAAGTCGATGTCGACGTGGTGGCCGATGACACCGGCGCGGTGCTGATCGGCGGAATCATGGAACACATCGAGGAAGCAGGCGTGCACTCCGGCGACTCCTCGTGCTCGCTTCCGCCGTACTCGCTGAGCCCGGCAATCCAGGATCGGCTGCGCACCCAGGTCGCACAGATGGCGCGGGCGTTGAAAGTGATCGGCCTGATGAATACGCAGTTCGCGATCCAGGGCGAAAACATCTTCGTGCTCGAGGTCAATCCCCGCGCATCGCGCACGGTGCCGTTCGTGTCCAAGGCGACCGGGATCGCACTGGCCAAGATCGCGGCGCGCTGCATGGCCGGCCGCAGCCTCGCCGAGCAGGGTGCGACCCGCGAAGTGGTGCCGGCGTACTACTCGGTCAAGGAAGCGATCTTCCCGTTCCTGAAGTTTCAGGGCGTCGATCCGATCCTGGGGCCCGAAATGCGCTCCACCGGCGAGGTGATGGGCGTCGGCGCTACTTTCGGCGAGGCCTTCGCCAAGGCGCACGAGGCGGCCAACATCGGCGCGCCGAAGGCGGGCAAGGCCTTCATCAGCGTGCGCGACCCCGACAAGCCACGGGTGCTTGGCGTGGCGCAGGAACTGGTCCGCCGCGGCTTCACCCTGGTCGCGACCACCGGTACCTGCGAGTACCTTGGCCAGCACGGCGTGGCCTGCGAGCGCATCAACAAGGTGCTCGAAGGTCGTCCGCATGTGGTCGATCTGATCAAGAACCGCGAGCTGGTGTTCATCGTCAACACCACCGAGGGTCGCGCGGCGATTGCGGACTCATTCTCGATCCGGCGCGAGGCCCTGCAGGGTCGCGTCACCTACACCACCACGGTTGCCGGTGCGCGTGCGCTGGTCAACTCGCTCGATCATCGCGGCTCCGGCGAAGTCGTCTCGCTGCAGACCCTGCACGCATCGATCGGCACCTGATCGGCACCCGCACGAACCAGACCACGGAATCGTCCATGAAGAGAACTCCATTCACCGCTGTCGGCGCCAAACGGCTGCGCGACGAACTCGAGCGGCTCAAGAGCGTAGTGCGGCCGCAGATCATCCAGGCGATTGCCGAGGCGCGCGCGCATGGCGATCTGAAGGAGAACGCCGAGTACCACGCTGCACGCGAGCAGCAGGGCTTCACCGAGGGTCGTATCCAGGAGCTGGAGGGTGCGCTGTCGTATGCGGAGATCATCGACACCAGCAAGCTCAACGCCGGCTCGCGCATCGTGTTCGGCGCCCACGTCGAGCTCGAGGAGCACGACAGCAACGAGCTGGTGAAGTACCAGATCGTCGGCGACCTCGAAGCGGATATCCGCCAGGGCCGCATCTCGGTCAGCTCGCCGGTTGCACGCGCCCTGATCGGCAAGAGCGACGGTGATGTGGTAACGATCGAAACGCCGCGCGGTACGCGGCGCTACGAAGTGGTCGCGGTCAGCTACGAGGGCTGAGCTGCGGTGCGCGCCTGCGGACGGTGGCCGTGAACGCACTCATCTTTTTGTTGGCGCAGCGCTCGTCGCTGACAATACCCGCGCAGCGGGTTCCGATCCTCGAGCGGCTTCTCGCGCGCGGCATCGGCCATGCGCCGGATCCCGCCGCCGAGCATCCATTTCTCGCCAACTTCTTCAAGCTGTCGCGCACGCCGTGGCCGTTGGCTGCCTTGACCCGCGCGCTGGATGCCGAAGATTCGCGGGACGGGGTCTGGTTGCGCGCGGATCCCGCGCACCTGCGTCCGGATATCGCCGGTGCTCGCCTGCTGGCGGTGGGCACGCTGCAACTGGACGCTGACGAAGTCGCCGCGCTGCGCCGAACCCTGGCGCCACTGTTCGGCGATGCGGGCATGCTGCTGTCGACGCCGCATCCGGATCGCTGGTACCTGCAACTGCCGCCGGCAGCGTCGCTGCCGAGCCTGTCGCCACCGTGGCGTTCGCTGGGCGAGGACTTGCGCGCGCATCTGCCGCAGGGCCCCGAGGCCGCACGCTGGCAGCGCCTGCTCAACGAATGCCAGATGCTGCTGCATGCGCACCCGGTCAACCAGGCGCGTGCCGCCAGCGGTCGAGCGACCGCCAATACCCTGTGGTTCTGGGGTGCGGGCAGCTGGCCGACGCAGATATCCGCGCAGGTCGCCGCGATCGCCAGCGACGATCCGCTGCTGTTGGCGTTGGCGCGAGCAACCGCGACGCCCGCCGGCTTGACGCTGCCGGCGCATGCGAGCGGTGTGGCGCTACTGGACCTGCGCGGTGCGCGCGATCCGGTGCTGCTCGACTCGCAGTGGCTGGCACCGGCATGGCGCGCACTGCGGGCCGGACGACTGCAGTCGATCACCCTGCAATTCGCCGACGGCGAGCGGATCGTCGCCGGTCGCGCCCGCGCGTTCGCGTTCTGGCGCCGACCGCGCGCGCTGCGCTGACCATGAGCAGTCGCATCTTTCGCCGTGCCGCGGCTCAGGCAACGTCACTGCAGGACGCGGGGGTCGCGCCGCTGCTCGCGCGCATCTATGCCGGCCGCGGCGTGGACGATGCGCGCGAGGTCGATCATCGCCTGCGCCACCTGCTGGCACCCGATCTGCTCGGCGGCATCGCACAGGCTGCAGCGCTGCTGGCGGCCGCCATCAGCACCGGCCAGCGCATCATCGTGGTCGGCGATTTCGATGCCGATGGCGCCACCGGTTGTGCGGTGGCGGTCGCTGGACTGCGCCTGCTTGGTGCCAGCGATCCGCAGTTCGCGGTACCGCATCGTGCGGTGCACGGCTATGGCCTTGGCCCGGCGCTGGTCGAGTCGCTGCGCGCGCGCGCGCCGCAGTTGATCGTGACGGTCGACAATGGCATCAGCAGCATCGCGGGCGTGGCCGCCGCACAAGCGATCGGCGTGCCGGTGCTGGTTACCGACCATCATCTTCCCGGCGCCCAGCTGCCGCAGGCTGCGGCGATCGTCAATCCGAACCTGCCGGGCGATCCATTTCCGAGCAAGGCGCTGGCGGGTGTCGGCGTGATGTTCTATTTACTGCTGGCCACCCGCGCTGCACTGCGCGGTGACGGCTGGTTCAGCGAACCTCGCGCCGAGCCGGATCTCGCCGTGTTGCTCGATCTGGTCGCGGTCGGCACGGTTGCCGACCTGGTGGCGCTGGATCGCAACAACCGCGTGCTGGTGGACGCAGGGCTGCGTCGCATTCGCGCAGGCCGGGCCTGTGCCGGCATCAAGGCCCTGTTCGAGGTGGCCGGCCGCGATCCCGGTCGTGCCTGCGCGAGCGATCTGGGCTTCGCGATCGGGCCGCGGATCAATGCTGCCGGCAGGCTCGACGACATGGCGATCGGCGTGCAGTGCCTGCTCAGTGTCGATCATGGGCACGCGCAGCGACTGGCCGCCCAGCTCGATGGCATCAATGCCGAGCGTCGCGAGCTGCAGGCGAGCATGACCGATGAAGCGGCCGCGATCCTGGCCGCGGTCCACACCCCGCAGAGTGCTCCGGCCGGCGTATGCATGTTCGATCCGGGCTGGCACCCCGGCGTGGTCGGACTGGTCGCTTCGCGGATCAAGGAGCGCCTGCACCGGCCGGTGATCGCGTTCGCACCGGCGACCGATGGTGCGGACGAGTTGCGCGGCTCCGGGCGCTCGATCGAGGGCTTCCACCTGCGCGACGCACTCGCCGATGTCGATGCGCTGTGTCCGGGCCTGCTGACCCGCTTCGGCGGCCATGCGATGGCTGCCGGCTTGAGCCTGCCGCGCGCAGCGTATGCGCTGTTTGCCCAGCTGTTTGCCGAGGTCGCGATGCGGCGCCTCGGCGATGCCGTAGACGATCCACGGCACTGGAGCGATGGCGAACTGGCGCCTGCGGACGCGACTTTGGCTCTGGCAGATGGGCTGCGCGAGGCCGGCCCGTGGGGTCAGGCGTTTCCGGAGCCGTGCTTCGACGGTCTGTTCGAGGTCGATGCGGTGCGGGTTGTCGGCGTGCGCCATCAGCGCCTGGACCTGCGCCATGCCGCATGCGGTACCGCGGTCGAGGCAATGCACTTCGGCGGCGTCGCCGAGGGCGCACCCGTCGCACGGATCAGGGCGGTCTACCAGCTGGCTGCCGACGAATGGCGCGGCGAGCGTCGCGTGCGGCTGTTCCTGCGCTACCGCGAACCGGCCTTGTGATCCAGTCCGCGAAAGCGTTCTGTTAGAATTACGCGCTCGTTTCTGCATACCGACAGACCATGATCGAACAGGGCCAGTTCTTCGCGCGCATCGCCGACCTGAAGGGTCGGGTGCAGTCGCTCAGGGGGTATCTTTGACTTCGAAACCAAGCGCGAGCGCCTGGAAGAAGTCGGTCGTGAATTGGAAAGCCCGACCGTCTGGGGCAATCCCAAGCGGGCGCAGGAGCTTGGCCGCGAACGCGCTTTGCTCGACGGGGTCGTCGGCACCCTGAGCACCCTCGGCGGCAGCCTCGAGGAGGCTTCCGATCTGTTCGAGATGGCCGTCGCCGAGCAGGACACCGCGACCGTTGCTTCGATCGTCAATGACCTCGACCGCATCTCCCGCCAGACCGAGGCACTGGAGTTCCAGCGCATGTTCTCCGGGGCGATGGACACCCACAATTGCTTCGTCGACATCCAGGCCGGCGCTGGCGGCACCGAGGCGCAGGACTGGGCGGAGATGCTGCTGCGCATGTACCTCAAATGGTGCGATGCGCGCGGCTGGAAAGCCGAGTTGATGGAAGCCTCCGCGGGTGAAGTGGCGGGCATCAAGAGTGCGACGTTCCGCGTCGAGGGGCACTACGCCTACGGCTGGTTCAAGACCGAAACCGGCGTGCACCGATTGGTTCGCAAATCGCCGTTCGATTCCGACAATCGCCGGCACACCTCGTTTACCGCCGTGTTCGTGGCGCCCGAAGTCGACGACGAGATCGACATCCAGATCAATCCGGCCGATCTGAAGACCGACGTATATCGCGCCTCCGGCGCCGGCGGACAGCACGTCAACAAGACCGAATCGGCCGTGCGCATTACCCACCTTCCCACCAATACCGTGGTGGCGTGCCAGAACGAACGCTCGCAGCATGCCAATCGCGACCGCGCGATGAAAATGCTCGCCGCCAAGCTCTACGAGCTCGAAGTGCAGAAGCGCAATGTCGAGAAGGACAAGCTGGAAGCGACCAAGAGCGACATCGGCTGGGGTTCGCAGATTCGCTCCTACGTGCTCGACCAGTCGCGGATCAAGGATCTGCGCACCGGCGTGGAGCGCTCCGACACCCAGCGCGTGCTCGATGGCGATCTCGACGAGTTCGTCGAGGCCAGCCTGAAGTCCGGCCTCGAAGCCGGTTCCAAACGCGCCGACGCGACCTGATCCGCCGGGCAGCCGCAGGGGCTGTCCGATCACCCTCCGCAGGCAATCCGCATGACCGAGCCGCATGACGACGCGTCCGCAGTCGCGACCGACCCCAACAAGCTGATCGCCGAGCGCCGCGCAAAGTTGGCCGCACTGCGCGCGCATGGCAACGCCTACCCGAACGATTTCGTGCCGGATGCGTTCGCGGCCGACCTGCAACACGAGTACGCCGACACCGAGCGCTGGACCACCGAGGCGCTGGACGCGATCGCGCGGGCCGTACGGGTTGCAGGTCGGATGCTGGCCAAGCGCATCATGGGCAAGGCATCGTTCGCGCAGGTACAGGACGGCTCGGATGCATGGCAGGGCGCGCCGGCGGATATCGCATCGCGGATCCAGCTGTTCTTGCAGCAATCCGCGCTGGGTGCGAGCTACGACGCGTTCAAGGCGTGGGATGTCGGCGACATCATCGGCGTCGAGGGCACCTTGACCCGCACCCGCACCGGCGAGCTGTCGGTGCGCTGCAGTTCGGTGCGCTTGCTGGCCAAGGCGCTGCGGCCGTTGCCGGACAAGTGGCATGGCCTGTCCGACATCGAGACCCGCTACCGCCAGCGCTACGTCGACTTGGCGATCAGCCCTGAATCGCGGCGCGTATTCACGCTGCGCGCCAAGCTGATCCGCGTGCTCCGCGATTTCCTCGAGGCGCCGGATCGGCGCTTCCTCGAAGTCGAGACCCCGATGATGCATCCGATTCCCGGCGGCGCGACCGCGCGCCCATTCGTCACCCATCACAACGCGCTCGATCTGGACATGTACCTGCGCGTCGCGCCGGAGCTGTATCTCAAGCGCCTGGTGGTCGGTGGATTCGATCGCGTGTACGAGATCAATCGCAACTTCCGCAACGAGGGCGTGAGCACCCGGCACAATCCGGAGTTCACCATGCTCGAGCTGTATCAGGCCTATGCCACCTTCCACGAGGTGATGGACCTGACCGAGGCGATGATCCGCGCCGCAGCGCAGGCCGTCTGCGGGCGTTCCGCATTGCGCTGGGAGGGTCGTGCGATCGATGTCGGCCCGCCATTCCGCCGCTGGCGGCTCGATGAAGCGGTGCTGCACCACAACCCCGAGATCGGCGCCGGCCAATTGCGCGATCGCGCCGCGTTGGCCGCGCACTGCGCGCACCTCGGGATTGCAGCGCGCGCGGAGTACGGCTGGGGCAAGCTGCTGCTGGAGATCTTCGAGAAGAGCGTGGAATCGCACCTGATCCAGCCGACCTTCATTACCGCATATCCGGTGGAAGTCTCGCCGCTGGCGCGCGCCAACGACCACGATTCGGGCATCACGGATCGCTTCGAGCTGTTTGTCGGCGGCAAGGAGATCGCCAATGGTTTCAGCGAGTTGAACGACCCGGATGACCAGGCTGAGCGATTCCGCGCGCAGGTGGCACAGAAGGATTCGGGCGATGCCGAGGCGATGGGCTTCGACGCGGACTACATCCGCGCGCTCGAGTATGGCCTGCCGCCAACCGGAGGATTGGGCGTCGGGATCGACCGCCTTGCGATGCTGTTGTCCGACCAGGCTTCGATCCGCGACGTGCTGCTGTTCCCCTACATGCGTCCTGAAGCCTGAAGCGACCCGGGAACCGATCCAGTACAGATCGCTGCATTGCAGTGAAATGCGTGCGCTAGCCAGCAGTTGCAGTAGTTTGCCGAGGCTGGCGGGAGGATCGGGTAGGCTTGCCACACTGGGTATGGAGTGTGGCAAGTGCAATGGCCAGACTGCTCAGACTGTCGCGGCCATCGTTGGTTGCGGGAGGCACGCACCGCGCAGCGAGTCTGCCGGTTCGCTCCGAGCGGGACTACGATGAATGCAGGTGGCTGTGGCCTTGCCAACCTGCCGCAACTTCGGACGCCAGCGCCGGCCACAGCGGTGCATGGCGTCAACCACAGGGAGCAGCGCTACGTGAACGTCCTGATACTCGATGACCAGCCGTCGGCGCGCGCCATGCTGCGCCATGTCGTGGAGGGCATCAGCCCCGACTTGCACGTGGAGGAGTTCGGCGATCCGAACGAGGCCCTGCGGCGTTCCGAGGAGTGGGATCCCGACCTGTTGCTGCTCGACTATCGCATGCCCGACATGGATGGTCTGGAGTTCGCGCGGCGTTTTCGACGGCCGCCGATCCATCGCGATGTGCCGATCGTGCTGATCACGGTCGTCGGCGATGAGCCCTTGCGGCAGGCCGCTCTCGATGCCGGCGTGCTGGATTTTCTGGTCAAGCCGGTGCGCCCGCGCGAGCTTCGCGCACGCTGCCGCAACCTGTTGACGTTGCGCCAGCAAGGCGAGTCGGTCAAGCAGCGCGTGCGCGCGCTGGAACGCCAGCAGCTGACCGGCATGCGCGAAGCCGACCAGCGCGAGCGCGAAATGCTGTACCTGCTCGCACGCGCCGCTGAGTCGCGCGAGCCGGGGCAGGGCGCACAGCTGCTGCGCATCGGACGCTATTCCGGACTGTTGGCCGAAACCCTCGGACTGCCCGACAGCGAGGCACAGGTGATCGAACTCGCAGCGCCGCTCTACGATATCGGCAAGATCGGATTGCCGGATTCGGTGCTGCTCAAGACCGGCGTGTTGGACCCGATCGAACGCAGCGTGGCGCAGCGCCACGTGCGCATGGGGCATGAAATCCTGCGCGAGAGCTCCAGTCGCTTCGTGCAGCTGGCAGCAACCATCGCGCTGCTGCATCACGAGCGCTGGGACGGCAATGGATATCCCAACGGGTTGCGCGGCGAGGACATTCCGCAAGCCGCACGGATCGTCGCCCTCGCCGATGTGTTCGACGCCATGACCTCTGACCGCACCTGGCGCAAAGCGCACGCAGTGGACGACGTGGTGGCGCATATCGAGTCCGAGCGCGCCAAGGCCTTCGATCCAGCCATAGTTGACGCATTCCATCGCGTGCTGCCGCGGTTCCTCGAGATCCGGCGTGCCTTCAATGGTCCGTTGGCGCCGGTTTCCTGAGCCCGCGCCGCAGGCCCGACCCTATGCGCGCGACTTGGCTCAAGGTGGCCCGGCGCTTTCAAGGCCGGCCCGACACCGAGCATGTCCAGGCGCTGATCCGGCTCGGCATCGCCGTGCTGATCCTCAGCTACATCGGTTTTCTCGGTCTGCGCTACGAGTTCGACGACGTCAAGCTGCGCTGGGTGTTCGCGATCATGGCCGCCGAGACCTCGCTGGCCTTCGGATTGCTGGTCGCCATCGCGATTCGCCCGGGCAGGTCGGATGTGCGGCGCGTGATCGGCATGCTGGGCGACTACTGCACGCTGGCCGGCGTGATGTCGATCCATGGGCGTGAGCTGGCGCCGCTGTACATCATTTACCTGTGGACCACGATCGGCAACGGCCTGCGCTATGGCACCAGGTTCCTGATCGCGGCCACGCTGATGGCATGCGCCTCGTTCGGCGTGGTCATTCTCGCCAACAGCTACTGGCAGTCCAATCCCTATCTGGCATGGGGACTGTTTGTTGGACTGTTCGCGATTCCGCTGTATCAACGCAGTCTGCTGCTGGCGTTGACCAAGGCCATGGATGAGGCCAAACAGGCCAATGCGGCGAAGAGTCGCTTTCTGGCCAACATGAGTCATGAGTTCCGCACGCCGCTCAATGGCATCGTGGGCATGAGCGACCTGCTGGCGGGCACGCGCCTGAACCCCGAGCAGCGCGAGTGCGTGGATGTGATGCAGGCATCGGCGCGTTCGCTGCTGTTGCTGGTCGAAGACGTGCTCGATATCACTGCGATCGAGTCGGGCAAACTGCGGCGTCGGGATGGACCGTTCCGGCTGCGCGACGTGATGCGCGCGGTGTCGACCATGCTGCATCCGCTGGCTGCCGAAAAGTCCCTGCGCTTCGAAACCTCCTTCGGCGACGATGTGCCCGACGCGATGATCGGCGACTCCGCTCACCTGCGCCAGGTACTCGTCAATCTGGTCCATAACGCGATCAAGTTCACCGACAGCGGGTCGGTGACGGTTGCGGTGCGCAAGCAGATATCCGAGTCCGAACCGGCACGCTTGCGGTTCGTGGTTACCGACACCGGGCCTGGTATTCCCGATGCGGTCAAGGCGCGCATCTTCGAAGCCTTCGAGCAGGGCGATCCCAGCATCTCGCGCCGTTTTGGCGGTACCGGGCTTGGTACCACCATCGCGCGTACCCTGGTTGAGCTGCTCGGCGGCCAGATCGGATTCGAAGACAATCCTGGCGGCGGCACGCGGTTCTGGTTCGAGATTCCGTTCGGCAGCGATGCGCGGGACGCCGTCGCACCCGTCGAGTTGCCGTCCGGCAACGTCATCGCGTTCGACGATCCGTTTGTGCGACATCGGGCCCGGGTGCGGTCTCTGAGCGTTCTGGTCGCCGACGATCAGCCGGCCAACCAGCTGGTATTGCGGCGTCTGTTGGAGCGCGCGGGGCACCGCCCGGAAGTGGTGGGCGACGGCGAGGCCTTGCTCGACCGCCTGGCAGATGGCGGCTACGACGCGGTCATCCTCGATGTGCACATGCCCGGCACCTCCGGGATCGATGTGATCAAGCAGGCGCGCTATCTGGAGATGGGTTCGCGGCGCACGCCGCTGATCGCGTTGACCGCCGACGCGACACCAGAGACGCGCAAGGCCGCGCAGGATGCGGGCGTGTCGGTATTCCTGACCAAGCCGATTGTCGCGGGCGAGCTGCTCGATGCGCTGGCAGAAGCCGCTGGCGACGGCACGCCGCGTCCGGTCGAGTCGGTGCGCGTTGCGCGCGACGCGGTGGTTCTCGACGAGAGCGTGTTGGCTGAACTGGCGTCGTTGCGACTGGGCAGCGATTTCGTGCAGAGATTCGTTGAGCAATGCCTGCGCGACGCCGCGCGATGCCTCGGCGAGGTGGAAGCCTGTGCGCAGAAGGGCGACTGGGAAGGTGTGCGCGACGGCTGCCACGCGATGAAGGGAGTCGCTGGCAACATGGGCGCATCACAGCTCGCGGCAGCCTGCAGCGAGGGCATGCGACCCGCCCGCGCCGAACTGCCGCAGGAGTGGCGGGTCTACGTGCGCTCGTTGCAGGAGCACCTGCTGCGGGTGCGCCAGTCCGCTCCTGAAGTCATGCAGCGATTGCAGGAGCTTTCCGATCCAGGCGACCGCGGCAAGGCCTGAACCGGCCTCGACCGCGTCACCCGATCCGCGCAACGTCGACGGCGCTTGCGCCGGAAAACCGCTTGTATTGCGCGCGCACCAGTCTTTCCATCGTGGCCAGCGCCTTGTCGCCGAGCCCCAGTGCCGTGTCGACCCAGACTTCGGTCACCGCGTCGAGCTCCGAGCGCGGGATCGGCTGGCACATCTCGCGCACCGTGTGCATTGCGCGTCGCGCATTCGGTATCCGGCGATTGCGCCGGATCAGCTCGCGCGCGGCATCGATTCCCTCGCCCTTGGGGGCCAGAATGTCGACCACGCCCATCCGATGCAGCTCTTCCGCGCGGTACACCCGGCCGTCGAGCATCATCCGTTCCGCCTGGGCTGGCGAGATACGCCGACTCAGGAAAGAAAACGCGCCCATGCCGGGAAACAGGTCGAACAATACCTCCGGAAAACCCATCCCGGTGCCTTCCTCGGCGATCAGGGTATTGCAGCACAGCGCCGCCTCGAACCCGCCGCCGAGCGCGTCGCCTTGCACGACCGCAATGCTGTGCACCGGCGCTCGCGCCACACGGTGGAACCCGACCGCCACATCGATGCAGCGCAACGCGTATGCCATCATCGTCGCCCGGTCGCCGGTGCGGATCAGCTGCGCGAACAGTTCGAGGTCGCCGCCAAGGTTGAACACGCTTTGATCGGAGGCCAGCACCACATGCGCAAGCGGTTCGTGATCGGCCTCGCTCGCACGGCGCTCGATGCGTTGCGCCGCCCACGATTGGAAGGCGGCAAGGTCGTTGAGCAGTTGGGACGAAAAGCACGGTCGCGATGGCGCATCGTCTGAACCACGCAACGCTGGGTGCATGTGGCACCAATAGACATCGATTTCCGTTTCGACTTCGGTGCGCACGGTACGCAGTGCAGGGGTCGGGTCGCGATGCAGCATTTCGACGTTTGTCATGGCACAGTCCTCGGAGCGGGGGAGGGAGAGGGCTTGCAACGGCGAATACACAGGGAAAAATCCATGCGTTCTGTAGCCGGCACCAGCTTGACATCAACAAGCTCAGTCGGCAAAACCCGTGCCGGTGATTTCGATACTGACTCAATTCCATGAAAACTTCGCGCGCCGTGATCCATGTCGACATGGATGCATTCTATGCTTCGGTCGAACAGCTCGATCGCCCTGAAACAAGGGGGTTTCCGGTCATTGTCGGTGGCGCTGGTGCGCGTGGCGTGGTGGCGACGGCGAGCTATGAAGCGCGACGATTCGGCGTTCGGTCGGCGATGCCTGGGTCGATCGCGCGGCGGCTTTGTCCTGCTGGCATATTTATTGCCCCGCGCATGGATCGCTATGTGGAAGTGTCCGCGGCAGTGTTCACGATCCTGCGCGAGTTCACTCCGCAGGTCGAAGGACTTTCGCTGGACGAGGCATTTCTGGATGTCAGCGGCAGCCGTCGTTTGCACGGCGCGATGACCGATATCGGTCCGCGGATCCGCGCAATGATCCGCGAGCGCCTCGGCTTGGCGTGTTCGGTCGGCATGGCGCACAACAAGCTGCTGGCCAAACTGGCCACCGAGCTGGCCAAGCCTGATGGATGTTTCCATCTGCAGTCCGAACAGGTGCGGGAAGTCCTCGACCCGCTGCCCGTAACGCGCCTGTGGACGATTGGAAAAGTCGCCGGCGAGCGACTGCTGAAGATCGGAATCCGCACCATCGGCGAGCTGCGCTGCGCCGAGCTACGGCTGCTTGCAGGTGCGCTGGGTTCGCATGCGATCGCCGCACAGCGGCTTGCAAGCGGCGTGGACGAGCGCGAGGTGGTGCCGGACCGCGAAGAAAAATCGATCGGTGCCGAGCATACCTTCGAGACGGACCTCGACACGCTCGATCAGGCGCGTCACTGGCTGATGCGTCTGTGCGAACGGGTAGGGGAGCGAGCGCGGGCGCATGGATTGAAGGCCAGGACCGTTACCGTGAAACTGCGCGTCCCGCCGTTCGAGACCTCGACCCGTCAGGCAACGCTCGCCGCGCAGATCGACGCTACGGGGCTTGTGTATGACGCAGCGGGAGCCCTGCTGGACAAGTGGTGGCATGAACGGACGGGCCGCAAGCTGCGCCTGCTCGGCGTGAGTTTGTCGGGGTTCGAGGCCCACGTGGTGTCGCCGCAGGCGCAGTTGTTCGATGTGCCGCAGGTGGAAAAACAGCCCGATCCGGTGCTTGATCGGATCAACCAGCGCTTCGGTCGCGGCGCCATCGGCAGGGCACGCGCGCTGCGTCCAGATCCAACCGATGCCGACTGACCGCCGGCACGTTTCTGCCGGCGTGCGACGGATTGCCGGCGCGAAACTCAGGCGCCGGGCTTCGGCGCGCTGTCACGAAGCTCGCGGCGCAGGATCTTGCCGACATTGGTCTTGGGCAGCGAATCGCGGAACTCGACGAAGCGCGGCAGCTTGTAGCCGGTGAGGTTGATCTTGCAGTGGGCGCGCACTTCGTCTGCGGTCAGGGCGGGGTCCTTCTTGACGATAACGACCTTTACCGCCTCGCCGGATTTCTCGTCCGGCACTCCCACGGCTGCGACCTCCATGACGCCCGGCATCATCGCGATCACGTCCTCGATCTCGTTGGGATACACGTTGAATCCCGAGACCAGGATCATGTCCTTCTTGCGATCGACGATGTAGAAGAAGCCCTGCTCGTCCATGCGGCCCATATCGCCGGTGCGCAGCCAGCCATCGGGCATCAGCATCTTGGCGGTGTCCTCCTCGCGCTGCCAGTAGCCCTTCATCACCTGCGGGCCGCGAATGCAGATCTCCCCGATCTCACCCATCGGCAGCATCTTGCCATCGTCGTCTTGCACGCTGAGCTCGGTCGATGGCGCGGGTACGCCGATCGAGCCGTTGTAATCGCCGCCAAGGATGTTGACCGTCGCCACTGGCGCACTTTCGGTCATTCCGTAGCCTTCGATGAGCGAACAACCGGTGACCTTCTTCCAGCGCTCGGCCACCGCGCGCTGCACCGCCATGCCGCCGCCGAAGGACATCTTGAGCCGGCTGAAGTCGACCTTGTCGAAGTCGGCTGTGTTCAGCAGGCCATTGAACAGGGTGTTCACACCAGTGATTGCGGTAAACCGAAGCGTCGAGATTTCCTTGACGAACCCGGCCATGTCGCGCGGATTGGTGATCAACACGTTCAGTCCGCCGTACTTCATGAAGACCAGGCAGTTACAGGTCAGTGCGAAGATGTGATACAGCGGCAGCGCGGTGATCATCACCTCGTTGCCGGCATCGATGCGGGTGCCGAACCATGCCGAGACCTGCTGCATGTTGGCGACCATGTTGCGATGGGTGAGCATCGCTCCCTTGGCCACGCCCGTAGTGCCTCCGGTGTACTGCAGGAAAGCGATGTCGTCCGGGCCGACCTGCACGTTGGGGACCTTGCTCGATGCGCCGCGCGAGAGCGTGTCGTTGAAGCGGATCGCGGAGGGGATGTTGTAGTCGGGGATCAGCTTCTTGACGTACCGCGCAACGAAATTCACGATCAGGCTCTTCGGAAAGCCGAGCATGTCACCGAGCCCGGTGGTGATCACCTGGCGTATCTTGGTGTCGCCGAGGACCTGCTGCACGACGCTTGCGAAGTTGTCGAGCACGATAATCGCCGATGCCCCGCAGTCGTTGAGCTGGTGCTTGAGCTCGCGCGGGGTATACAACGGATTGGTATTGACCACGGTCAGACCGGCGCGCAGGATCCCGAACAGGGCGATCGGGTACTGCAGGATGTTGGGCAGCATGATCGCGACCCGATCGCCGCGCTTGAGCTTGAGATCGTTGAGCAGGTACGCGGCGAAGTGGGTGCTGAGTCGGTCGACCTCGGCATACGTGAGCTGTTTGCCGAAGTTGCTGAAAGCAGGCCGTGTGGCGAACTTTTGGCATGAGTCGGCCAGCACGTGAGTCACCGACGGATAGGCGTTTACGTCGACTTCCGGTGGGGTACCCTCCGGATAGGTCTTCAACCAGATTTTTTCAGCACCCATGTTCGACTTAGCCTCCCTCAGGCAACCCGTGAACCGATTCGTGCGGCAGCGCAGCAAAACGCGCCGGCGCACTGTTATGGCAACGATTGGAGCACAGCCCCCCCGCTTCGACAAGCTGATCCGGCTGCTGCCGTGCTTGCTGGCTTGCCTGATGGTGGCCTGCACGCAGGAAGGCCCGGATGCACGCCTGCGCGCGACCATGGCGGCGATGGAAGCGGCGATCGAAGCGCGTCGGCCGGCCGACTTCGTCGAGCACGTGAGCGAAGATTTCGTCGGCGGCAGCGAACGTATCGATCGTCGCATGCTGCGCGGTTTTCTCGGCAGCCAGATGCTCGGCAACGATCGCATCGAGGTGCTGCTCGGTTCGCCGGAGATCACACTGCACGGCGATCGCGCCACGGTCACCGTGTCTGCCACGGTTATCGGTGGGCGGTTTTTTCCGGAGCGTGGAGAGCAGGTGCGGATCGTCAGCGGCTGGCAACTGGAGGAGGGCCAGTGGCGCTGTTACACGGCCGAATGGGAGCGCAGTTGAACCGCGTGCCCCTGCGTGCCAGCGACACAGATGGGGCCGGCGCTCCGGCCCCATCGCAGTTGCAGCTACTCAGGCAGCGCGCTTGGCGCTGCCCGCGAGCTGCCGCAATACATATTGCAGCAAGCCGCCGTGGCGCATGTATTCGATCTCCTTCGGGGTCAGCAGCAGCACATTGGCGGTAAAACGGATCTCGCCGGCCGAACCCGTGGCCACCACTTCGACCTGTTTGGCAGCGCCATCGTTGAGACCGGCGATGGTGTACTCCTCGTCGCCCTTCAGGCCCAGTGTCTGCGCATTCTCGCCCGGCATGAACGACAGCGGCATCACCCCCATGCCGACCAGATTGGAGCGGTGGATGCGCTCGAAGCTCTCGGCAATCACGGCGCGCACGCCGAGCAGCATGGTGCCCTTGGCGGCCCAATCGCGCGATGAACCGGTGCCGTATTCCTTGCCGGCCAGCACCACCAGCGGAACCCGTTCGGCCTTGTAGCGCTGTGCGGCCTCGTAGATCGACAGGCGCTCGCCCGAGGGCTGGTGCAGGGTATTGCCGCCTTCCTCGCCACCCAGCATCAGGTTCTTGATCCGGATGTTGGCGAAGGTGCCGCGCACCATCACGTCGTCATTGCCGCGGCGCGCGCCGTATGAGTTGAAGTCTGCTTTGGTGACCCCGCGCTCCTGCAGGAAAGTGCCGGCCGGAGAACTGGCCTTGATGTCGCCGGCAGGCGAGATGTGGTCGGTGGTGATCGAGTCGCCGAAGATTCCGAGCGCGCGCGCGTGGTGGATGTCGGCGATCGTGCCTACCTCGAGGGTCATGCCCTCGAAATAAGGCGGGTGCTTGATGTAGGTCGACGCCTCGTCCCACTGGTACAGCGCGCCGTCCGGCGAGGCGACCTGGTTCCAGCGACTGTCGCCTGCGAAGACGTTGGCATAGGCCTGGCGGAACAGCTCCGGACCCACGGTGCGCGCGATGGTGTCGGCGATTTCCTGATTGGACGGCCAGATGTCGCGCAGATACACCGGTTTGCCATCGCTGCCGATGCCGAGCGGATCGACGCTCAGGTCGATATTGACCGTGCCGGCGATCGCGTAGGCCACGCACAGCGGCGGTGAGGCGAGGTAGTTCGCCTTGACCTCCGGATGCACCCGGCCTTCGAAGTTGCGGTTGCCCGAGAGCACCGCTGCCACGATCAGCTCGCCATCGGCAATCGCCTTGCTGACTTCCGGCGGCAGCGGCCCGGAGTTGCCGATGCAGGTCGTGCAGCCGTAGCCGACCACGAAGAACTTCAGCCTCTCCAGATCGTCGAGCACGCCGGCTTTCTTCAGGTACTCGGTGACCACCAGCGAGCCCGGCGCCAGCGAGGTCTTGACCCACGGCTTGACGCTCAATCCCCTGGCGACCGCGTTGCGCGCCAGCAGGCCCGCACCCAGCATCACCGCAGGATTGGAGGTGTTGGTGCAGGAGGTGATCGCGGCGATCACCACCGCGCCATCGCTCAACTCGAAGGCCTTGCCATCGATCGTGCCGCTCGCCTTGCCGGGCGTGGCGACTTTCGATTTGGCGGCGCGCGTATCGCTCATCGGATCGCGCATCTCGGTGAAGTTGGCGGCCACGTCCGCCAGCAGCACGCGGTCCTGCGGGCGCTTTGGTCCTGCCATCGACGGCTTGACGGAGGCCATGTCCAGACCCAGCGTGGAGCTGTAGTCGGCGACCACCGACGGGTCGCGCCACAGGCCCTGGGCCTTCGCATAGGCCTCGACCAATGTGACCGTCTCATCGCTGCGGCCCGAAAGGCGCAGGTAGTTCAACGATTCCGCGTCGATCGGGAAGATGCCGCACGTCGCGCCGTATTCCGGCGCCATGTTGGCGATGGTGGCGCGATCGGCCAGCGGCAGGTGGTCGAGTCCCGGACCGTAGAACTCGACGAACTTGTTGACCACGCCGTGCTTGCGCAGCATCTGGGTCACGGTGAGCACCAGATCGGTCGCGGTAGCACCTTCGGGCAGCTTGCCGTCGAGCTTGAATCCGACCACATCGGGAATCAGCATCGACGAGGGCTGGCCGAGCATCGCGGCCTCGGCCTCGATGCCGCCAACGCCCCAGCCGAGCACGCCGATACCGTTGATCATGGTGGTATGCGAATCAGTGCCGAACACCGTATCCGGGAACGCCTGCAATTCGCCGTTCTTCTCCGCGGTCATCACCACGCGGGCCAGATTCTCCAGGTTCACCTGGTGCACGATACCGGTGCGCGGCGGCACCACGTTGAAGTTGTTGAAGGCTTTCTGGCCCCAGCGCAGGAAGGCGTAGCGCTCCTGATTGCGCTGGAACTCGATCCTGACGTTGTTGTCGACCGAGTCTGCCTTGCCGAACTCGTCGACCTGCACGGAGTGATCGATGACCAGTTCGGCCGGGGCCAGCGGATTGATCCGGTTCGGATCGCCGCCGAGCTTGCGCATCGCATCGCGCATCGCGGCCAGATCGACCACGCAGGGCACGCCGGTGAAATCCTGCAGCACCACGCGCGCCGGCATGAAGGCAATCTCGGTGTCGGAGGGCTTGCGGTGGTCCCAGGTGCTGACCGCCTCGATCTCCTTGGCGCTGACCGCCACGCCGTCCTCGTTGCGCAGCAGGTTCTCGAGCAGGATCTTCATCGCATATGGCAGGCGCTTGAGATTGAAGCGCTCGCCAAGCAGGGCCAGGCTCCAGTACGTGTACTGCTTGCCGCCGACTTCGAGCGTCGAGCGGACTTTGAACGAATCGAACATGGGGGGTCTCCGGGCGCCGTCGGCGCGGTTCCACGACAGGGTGACTCGCGGCGAGTGCCGCCAGCCCGTGATTATGGCGTATACGGAGCGACTGCGGGAACGCACGAGCCAGCGGCCAGCACCAGCGGCCAGGGCCCGCCGGAACGGCGACTACGCGATGGTGGCGAGCATCTCGCGGGCGCGCCTGGACAAGCTTCCGCGCTGGAACATCATGCGCAGCTGACTACCGCCCATCTGCCGCCACAGCACGGCAGCGCGCACGGCGGCCAATAGCGCGGCGCGGATACGGGCCACCACCATCGGCTGGCTCAGTTGCAGCCCATTGCCCTGCACGATGACGCGCGGCTTGAGGGTGCTCAAGGTGTCCCCGTACAGTGCGCCGAGCCGTTCGGCCAGCGCCTCGGACTCCAGCGCGCCGCGGCCGAGATCGCGGGCGACCGATTCAATGCCGTTGCGCACTGCCTCCAGCATCTGCGGGTCGCGCATCAGCTTGCGCTCCAGGTGCATCACAGTCGCGGTGATGCGGGTGACGCTCGCCTCGGTGCCCTTGCCCTCGACGGCGTCGCCGAACACTGCAAGGCCGAGACGGACGCCCTCCAGCCCGCCGAACACCGCGAGCGGGGTCGACGCGTCGATGCGCAATACGCTCTGCAGGCTCGATTCCATCGCGGTCGTGTCGCAGCGGCCCTCGTGGGCGAGATCGACCACCAGCCGCGCTGCCTGGAACAGACCCGCCAAGGCAATCACCTGTCCGTCTTCGTTCATCGTCGGCTCCCTGCGGCCATTAGCGGCCGCAGCGTGGGCGCGTCGTGCAGTCCACCCCAGGCCGCATCGGTAGCGTCGATCGCCGCACCGCCGAGGCACTCGTCGTCGGCATACAGAACGACCGATTGCCCCGGCGTACTCGCGCGCTGCGCTTGTTCGAACAATACCTCGATGCCGCCGTCGTCGCGCACCACGACCTCGCAGGCCTGGTCGGGCTGGCGGTAGCGGCAGCGCGCGGTTGCCGTAAAGCGTGTGCCCGATGGCTGCCCGCCGATCCAGTGCATGGCGCCGGCGAGCAGCCGCCGCGACATCAGCCACGGGCTGTCGTGCTGCTGGTCGACCAGCAGGGCATTGCGCTGCAGGTCCTTGCCGACCACGTACCACGCGGCTTCCGCGCGCCCGCGGATGCCGCCCAGCCCCAGACCGCCACGCTGGCCGAGCGTATGGAATGCCAGTCCTTGATGGGTGCCGAGCGTCACGCCATCGACGCCGATGATCGGGCCTGGCTGCGGCGCGATGTAGCGGGCGAGGAAGCCGCGGAAGTCGCGCTCGCCGATGAAACAGATCCCCGTCGAGTCCTTCTTGGCATGGGTCGGCAGCCCGGCCGCCTGCGCGAGTGCGCGTACTGCGGGCTTTCCCAACTCGCCGACCGGAAACAGGGTGCGCGACAGTGCGTCCTGGCCGACAGCGTGCAGGAAGTAGCTCTGGTCTTTCGCCGCATCCATCCCACGCAACAGCCGGTAGCGACCGCCACGCAGCGCGACCCGCGCATAGTGACCAGTCGCGATGCGCTCGGCGCCCAGGTCGAGTGCGTGTTCGATGAAGGTCTTGAACTTGATCTCGCGGTTGCACAGCACGTCGGGGTTGGGTGTGCGGCCGGCGCGATGCTCGGCAAGAAAATGCTCGAACACGCCGTCCCAATATTCGGTCGCGAAGTTGCGCGTATGCAGGGGAATGCCCAACTGCTGCGCCACGGCGGCTGCATCCTGCGCATCGGCTTCGGCGGGGCACACACCGTCGCGGTCGTCTTCTTCCCAGTTCTTCATGAACAGACCGCGCACATCGAGGCCCTGCCGCTTGAGCAACAGGGCGGCAACCGACGAGTCGACGCCACCCGACATCCCCAGCATCACCGCGCCGCTGTTCATCTGCCTGCCTGCATCGAAGTGCTCATGCACACTTTAGCGCCGTCGAGCAGCAGGTTCGACTACTTGCAAGGCCGACAGTGGAATCCGGATACCCGCAAGGTAGTCATCGAGCGAGCGCAGTACCAGCGGACTGCGCAGGCGGCCCGCTTGTGCAATCAGTTCCTCGCGATCGAGCCACACGGCACGCTCTATGCCTGCATCGAGCGCGCGTCCGGGCAGCTCCGCCAGCGCCGCGGCGGCGAAGGTGAACCGCACCACGTCGCCATTGTCGATGGGATTTCGCCACTGGTAGACCGCCACCAGCGCTTGCGGTTGCACCTGCCACGCGGTTTCTTCCAGGGTCTCGCGGATCGCGGCGTCGACCAGCGATTCGCCCGGATCCAGGTGTCCGGCCGGCTGATTGATCACCAGCTCACCGCGGATCCGTTCCTCGACATACAGAAAGCGCCCTTCGCGTTCGACCACGGTAGCGACAGTCACTGCCGGGCGCAGGATCGGCGCAGGCTCTGCGTCGATAGCCACTGTCAGTAGTCGTCCTTGCCCGCAGCCAGCTCGCGTTCGACCGCATCGGCGGCGGTAGCGGTGAATTCGATCGCGTCGGCCAGTTCGCGCGCGTCGGCATCTGCCGGCACCCGCGTCACCAGAAGCGCCATCGATCCCTGGCGGGTCCATGCGCCGAGCTTGGAGCGCGCATTGAGCTCAAGCAAGCGATTCGCGACCTCGGCCGACAGGGTGATGTTGGGACTGCGATAGCCCGCCGACACGACCTCACGCACGCTGAGCTCGCCATAGGAGGCAACCGCCGAACGCACGATCGCCATCTGGCTGCGGCCCTCGGGCAACGAATAGGTCACCCGGAAATCGCCCTGCTGGTCGACCTCGTAGGCCAGCTTGCGGTTATCGAGCAGCTTCTGCACACGGCGGTCGGAGGTGGCGCCCTGGGCAAAGGCAAGTCCTGCCAAAAGCGGGAAAACAACGAGCAGAACGACCAGCTTGCGCATGGAACTTGCACTCCGGGACCGTTGGCCCCACATAGGGACGACGCGACATGGTGCCCGGAACCCCGGGCGCCGTCCATGTCGTGCGATGTCACGCCATTCTCTCGTCCGAGGCCTATACTCGTTACCCATGGATCGTGTCGGTTTCATCTTCGCCAGCGGCGGCCCGGAGCGACCGGATACCGACCGGGATCGCGGCGTCGCCGTCGAGGAATCCCGGCCGGAGCTGGAAAAGCCGCCGCTGTATCAGGTCGTGTTGCTCAACGACGACTACACGCCGATGGAGTTCGTCGTATCGGTGCTGGAGACTTTTTTCGCCATGGATCGACAGAAAGCGACTCAGGTCATGCTGCACGTGCATACCCGCGGCAAGGGCGTGTGCGGTGTCTTCACCCGCGAGGTGGCAGAAACCAAAGTCACGCAGGTCAACGAGTTCTCGCGTTCGCACCAGCATCCGCTGTTGTGCACCATGGAAAAGCTTTAGCACTTCGCCGAGGAGGCCGACATGTTCAGCAAGGATCTCGAGCTCACCATTGGACAGTGCTACAAGGAAGCGCGTGAGCGCCGCCATGAGTTCATGACGGTCGAACACCTGCTCCTGTCGCTGCTGGACAATCCCTCCGCGGCGGCCGTACTGCGCGCCTGTGGCGCGGACCTGGCCCGCATCGGCAGCGACCTGCGCGCGATCATCGCCGAGACCGTCCCGGTGCTGCCTGCCGGCGACGAGCGCGATACGCAGCCGACCCTGGGCTTCCAGCGCGTGCTGCAGCGCGCGGTCTACCACGTGCAGTCCTCGGGTCGCAAAGAGGTGACCGGCGCCAACGTGCTCGTCGCGATCTTCAGCGAGAAGGACTCGCACGCGGTGTACTTCCTCGGCCAGCAGGACGTGACCCGGCTCGACGTCGTCAACTACATCGCGCATGGCACGGCCAAGATCGGCCAGGAGCCGGCAAAGCCCGAGGAGCCGGCGCCGAAGGAAGGCGAAGAAAGCGGCGAGTCGCGCGGTAATCCGCTCAGCGAGTACGCCAGCAATCTGAACGAGCTGGCCCGCCAGGGCAAGATCGATCCGCTGATCGGGCGTGCCGACGAGATCGAGCGCACCGTGCAGGTGCTGTGCCGCCGGCGCAAGAACAATCCGCTGTATGTCGGCGAGGCTGGCGTCGGCAAGACCGCACTGGCCGAAGGACTGGCCAAGCGGATCGTCGAAGGCCAGGTACCCGACCTGCTGTCCGACTGCGTGATCTATTCGCTGGACCTGGGCGCACTGGTCGCCGGCACCAAGTACCGCGGTGACTTCGAGAAGCGCCTCAAGGCGGTACTGGCGCAGCTCAAGCAGCAGCCCAACTCGATCCTGTTCATCGATGAGATCCACACCATCATCGGTGCAGGCTCGGCATCCGGCGGCACCATGGATGCGTCCAACCTGATAAAGCCGGTACTGGCCTCGGGCGAACTGCGCTGCATCGGCTCGACCACTTTCCAGGAGTTCCGCTCGGTGTTCGAGAAGGACCGCGCACTGGCGCGGCGCTTCCAGAAGATCGACGTGGTGGAACCCACGATCGCCGAGGCGATCGAGATCCTGCAGGGCCTGAAGAGCCGGTTCGAGCAGCACCACCAGGTCGAATACACCGGTGATGCGCTGAAGGCGGCGGTGGACCTGTCGGTCAAGCACATCGGCGACCGCCTGCTGCCGGACAAGGCGATCGACGTGATCGACGAAGCCGGCGCGCGGCAGCGCCTGATGCCGGAAGACGTGCGCAAGTTGATCGTCGACGTGCCGGAGATCGAGTACATCGTGGCCAAGATGGCGCGCATCCCGCCCAAGCAGGTCAGCGCATCCGACAAGGACGTGCTGCGCAACCTCGACCGCAATCTGAAGATGGTCGTGTTCGGTCAGGACAAGGCGATCGACACGCTCGCCTCGTCGATCAAGATGGCGCGCTCCGGTCTGGCCAATCCCAGCAAGCCGATCGGCTGCTTCCTGTTCGCCGGCCCCACCGGTGTGGGCAAGACCGAAGTCACCCGCCAGTTGGCGATGCAGTTGGGCATCGAGCTGATCCGCTTCGACATGTCGGAGTACATGGAGGCGCATTCGGTGTCGCGCCTGATCGGTGCTCCTCCCGGCTATGTCGGCTTCGACCAGGGTGGGCTGCTCACCGAGCAGGTCACCAAGCACCCGCACTGCGTGCTGCTGCTCGACGAGATCGAGAAAGCGCATCCGGATGTATTCAACATCCTGCTGCAGGTGATGGATCGCGGCGCGCTGACCGATACCAACGGCCGCGAAGCGAACTTCAAGAACGTGATCATGGTGATGACCACCAACGCCGGTGCCGCGCAGGCCGCGCGGCGCAGCATTGGTTTTACCCGCCAGGACAACTCCACCGATTCGATGGAAACCATCCGCCGCACCTTTACCCCGGAGTTCCGCAATCGGCTGGATGCGGTGATCCAGTTCTCGCCGCTGGACTTCGAACACATCCTGCGCGTGGTCGACAAGTTCCTGATCGAGCTGGAGAGCCAGCTGCAGGACAAGCACGTGGTGGTGTCTACCACCGCCGAGGCGCGCCAGTGGCTGGCCGAGAACGGTTTCGATCCGGCAATGGGCGCGCGACCGATGTCGCGGGTGATCCAGGAGCACGTCAAGCGCCCGCTGGCCGACGAGCTGTTGTTCGGCAAGCTGGTGGGTGGCGGCAAGGTCAGCATCGACGTCCACGATGGCAAGCTGGTTACCGTGGCCGAAGCGCAGGAAGAGCCGCTGCCGGTGGTGTGAAGCTGACGCGGTCCAGAGCCTCCCTGGACCGCGGGCAATCCCTTGGGCTGTGACGCAGGCCGCTTGTTGCGGCAGGTGCGAACTCGCCACGATCGCGCGGTACTGATCGCGGCCCGTTGAGAGCCGGTCAATTTCGCTCTACGGGTTGCAGGTATCTGTGCCCGCGCGCTGCATGATATTTTCGATGACTGACCAAGGGGCGACACTGTTGGGACGCAACCGCTTCGCATTCGTATTGCTCGCTCTCACCGGATGGATGGTCAGTCTGCCGGTGCTGGGCGGCGCGCTGGACTTCACCCAGCATGGTACCCAGCCAGGTCTCGCCGTTGCGCTCGATCCGCCGCAGAATTGCCAGTCGTGCCACGGCAGTTTCGGCCAGTCGAACAGCGAATTCCTGCCGCATGAGGCGTGGAGTGGCTCGCTGATGGCGCATGCGACCCGCGACCCGCTGTTCTGGGCCGCGCTCGATGTGGCCAACAAGGATCAGCCCGGCATCGGCGACTGGTGCCTGCGCTGTCACACCTCGCAGGGCTGGTACGGCGGTCGCGTGCGCAAGGACGGCAGCGGCGGCTTGGTCGATGGCACCAATGGCTGCCTGCTCGCTGGCGATCACGACGACGACGACAGTGCCGCAAACGACTACTCCGGCGTTACCTGCCACCTGTGTCATCGCATGAATCCCGCCGGGTCGGCAGGGCAGGTCGCACCCCCGGGCAGCGGCAACGCCTGGGTCGACGATTCGCTCAACTGCACCGCCAACGGCAACTCGTACTTCGGGCCATGCCGCAAGGGGCCGCGCAACTACGCGACTGGCGATCCGCTGGAGGCGCCGCATGGCTGGGAATATTCGTCGTTCACGGTCAGCAGCGCGCAGTGCGGCACCTGCCACGATATTTCATCACCGATCATCGACGGCGTTCCGCTGAAGACGTTAGTAACGCCAGGCGGCACAGCGACCACCCGTGCGTTTCCGGCCGAGCGCACCTTCACCGAATGGAAGCAAAGCCGCTTCGGCGATGCGATCCTGGTCGACTCGCTGGAGGATCCCGGCACCAGCTTCGCCGCCAACGTGACGCTGACCGACTGTCAGGACTGCCACATGCGCACCTCGACCAGTCCGGACGCCCGCGCGTGCCAGCAGAATCCGGCCGGTTCGCGCACCAATCAGGTGTCGACCCATGAATTCGTCGGCGGCAACGTGTGGGTACTGCAGCTGATCAAATCGCTGTATGGCGGGCCCACCCAGCTCAATCGCGTTGCGGCGATCGATCGCGCCATTGCGTGGGCTGAAGAGATGCTCACCCAGCGCAGCGCGACGATCGCGGTCACTCCGGAACCCTGGGTAGCGGGGCAGGCCAGCGTTCGCGCTTCGGTGCGGGTCACCAATCTGTCGGGACACAAGCTGCCGACCGGCTACGGCGAGGGCCGTCGCATGTGGCTGCATGTGCAGGTGCATGATGTCAATGGTGGACTGATGGCAGAAAGCGGCGCCTGGAGTCCGGGCACCGGTGTGCTGGCCCAGGATCCGCAGTTGAAGGTCTACGAGGTGTTGCAGGGAATTTGGAATACCACCACCTCGACTTGTCGGACGGTCGATGCGCAAGGACGACCCAAGTTCAACTTCGTGCTCAACAACTGCGTGGCCAAGGACAACCGAATCCCGCCGGAAGGGTTCCGCCTGTATTCGGGCGGTGACCCGCAGGGGCTGGAGATTCGCCCGGTCGGATACGTGTACCCGGAGACAGCGCCGGGCTCTGCGACGCTGGTGAACTTCGATCAGACCCCGTACCAGTTCGCGGTGCCGCCCGGCACGCCGGGGCCGCTGCAGGTTCGCGCCACCTTGCGCTTCCAGGTCTCCAGCAAGGAGTACATTGAATTTCTGCGCAACACTGCGGTGGAATCCGTGCCGCCGGTGCCGAGCGAGAACCTGATGTGCGGCCGCGACTGGAGCGTGGGCCCGGCGGACAAGTCGCGCGGCCAGTTCCTGTTCGATCTGTGGAGCGACCCGGCGCTCGGCAAGTCGCCGCCGGTCGACATGGTGACCCAAACCGTTGCAACACCCGCTCCCTGAGGAGACCCGTTGTGCCCAGTTTTCATGAGTACCTTTCGCGTGGTCTGCTGTGCGGCGTCGCGGCAGTCGCCATCTCGGCCTGCGCCACGCTGCAGCACGACGGCGGGCGTAGCCCGACCTTGGCCCATGTGCCGTTCGTGAAGTTGCCGGATGGCCATGAAGCCGTGCTGGTACGCAGTTTCGGCGACGAGCAGAAGACGCCGGCTGGCGACCGCCGAGTGCAGGTCGAGTACCTGTGGGACTACACCGACGCGGTGGCGCGACGGCGCACCCTCGACAGCGCCGGCGCAGTAATCGAAGATCAAACCGAACCGGCGCGTACGCTCAGCGCCACCAAGTCGGAACTCGATTGGGCGATCATGCTCATCAAGGCAAACCGCGAAGTTGCCGTGAAACTGGTGCCCGATGTGGTCTATTATGGTGGCTTCAGCTTTCGCGAGTCAGGGCATCCTGAGTGCGATCTGCGCTCGCGCTGCATTCATGTAATAGGTTCCAGGGATGGTGGCCGCCGCAAGGTGTTCCATGCACTGGTCGATCTACAGACCTCGCGCGTGGTCGCTCCCGACTACGATCCCGCCCTCGGCGGGCTCGATGACACCATCCCGCAATAGGAATCTGCATGCTCACGCGAATTCTTTTCCGCCTCGCCGGATCGCTGCTCGTCGCAACGGCGATAGTGCCGGCTACAGCATATGCACAGGTCGGTGCGCCAACATGCGTAGCGCCCGAGACCCTGCTTGAGTGGCCTGCAGCGAACCCGGTCTGGCGCCTGTGCTGGCTGCGGCCGAGCCAGAGCTCAGGTCCACAGGGATCTGGCCTCGAGCTGCGCAACGTTTACTACAACGGGCGACTGGTGCTCAAGCGCGCTCACTCACCGGTGCTGTTTGCCGAGTACAC
>Ga0209181_10001293_pt1 | contig 44360 bp, 34 predicted proteins | sample MAT05_FD_187208 | JGI IMG/M metagenome (GOLD analysis project Ga0209181, IMG submission 187208) | Freshwater microbial communities from Lake Fryxell liftoff mats and glacier meltwater in Antarctica - MAT-05 (SPAdes) (version 2) | ecosystem: Environmental > Aquatic > Freshwater > Ice > Liftoff... | reverse complement strand
TCTTTATCTTTTGGCAAATTGCCGAATTTGCGCATTTCCTTCGCCAATTCCAGATCTTGTTCAGCGAAATATTCGCCTTCCCATTTCGTCAGATTACCGTTTTCAAAATACAGGGTCATGGTTTTCACTTCCATATCACTGTAACGGTGGCGTTGTTTGAGCTCATGGATCGAGACTAAACGCAGACTAAAAACTTTGTCAACTAAAATCTTTAGAGCACTTAGTCTATTTCTGCATATGCCAAATGCTTATATGACGGCTTTATCGCCTTTATGTGTGTCGTCTGTAAATTCGAAAAATCAAAAAAAAATCGTCATTCCCGAATGTTTCTGTCGGGAGATCACCGTCTTCAATTTTCCCACTGTAGGAGGGCCTGCTAGGCCCAATAGCTTTGCGAAAATCTCAAAAGCAAAAACCCCTCAGCCGGCGCTGCGCGTCAACCTCTCCCGAAAAGCGGGGAGAGCGAAAATCTAAGTAAAGTGTTGCTTCTTTCAACCGACACTCCAGTCGTAGCTTAGATGGGGCGGCACCATCAAGCGTACTTATTTTTTGCCCGCATTGCCTGTTGTTTATCGCGCTGCCAGTCGCGGTCTTTACTGGCCTGGCGCTTGTCATGGTCTTGCTTTCCCTTGGCCAAAGCGAGTTCAAGTTTCACTTTATTGGCCTTCCAATAGACGGCCGTTGGGATCAGGGTATAGCCATCGCGCTCGACTTTTCCGATCAGTTTATCGATCTCGTTTCGATGCAAAAGTAATTTACGGGTACGACGATCATCGGCGATAACATGACTCGATGCTTGCAGCAAAGGCGTGATTTGCGCGCCGAACAGATAAATTTCGCCACCACGAACGACGGCATAGGCATCGCCCATGTTCATGCGGCCAGCGCGAATGGACTTTAATTCCCAGCCTTGCAGCGCAATGCCGGCCTCATAGCGATCTTCGAGGTGATAATCGTGTCGCGCGGTACGATTAAGTGCAATAGTTTTAGGCGCGCTCGTTTTTGCGGCGCCACCTGAAGTATTCTTGGCATCTTTATTCTTCGACATGGGCTATTGTCGCCTATTGCAGGGCAGGCAGGGAACACCATGACGCAAATACATCGCCACGCGTTGATTAGACATTCAGCGGCCCGCATGTTCGGGCTGGTCAACGATGTTGCCAGTTATCCGCGGCGATTCTCTTGGTGCGAGTCGTCCGAAGTGATTGAAAGCTCGGACACGCATATGCTTGCCCGACTGGATATTAGGGTCGCCGGTATGCGGATCAGCTTCACGACTCGCAATGCTCTGGAATACCCGCATCGAATCACATTGGCTTTGCAGGAAGGACCGTTTAGCGAATTTAGTGGCGAATGGGTATTTCAGGCGCTTGACGAGGACGCTTCGAAAATTAGTTTGACAATGAATTTTGAGGTGCAGAATAAATTGATCGGTTCCGCACTGGCAATTGGATTCCAAAGCTTGGCCGATAGATTGGTAGATGATTTTTGTCGAGAGGCCAACGCCAGTGACGACTGACACAATTGAAGTCGAAGTTATTTACGCCGAGCTGGAAAAAGTCTGGCAGTTTGCGATGCGGCTGCCCGTTGACTCGACGGTTGCCGACGCACTGGCGATTGCAAAAGCGCATGCCAATTGGCCTAGTATTGAAATCAAACCAGAATTGTTAGCCGTATATGGCCAGACAGCGACGCTGCAAACAAAGCTGCATGAGTTTGATCGCGTGGAGATATTGCGGCCTTTATTGATCGACCCGATGGACGCACGGCGCGGACGGGTTGTGAAGAAGATGAAGGGCTGAATTTATTTCATTCTCAATCGGAGAGCCGAGCAAGCCATAAAATTTAACCTAATAAAAAACCCCGCGTTGCGGGGTTTTTTCATCAAGAAAAATCAACGGCGTTTTTTCTTGTCTTTATCTTTTGGCAAATTGCCGAATTTGCGCATTTCCTTCGCCAATTCCAGATCTTGTTCAGCGAAATATTCGCCTTCCCATTTCGTCAGATTACCGTTTTCAAAATATAGTGTCATGGTTTTCACTTCCATATCACTGTAACGGTGGCGTTGGGTAGCCGTGTAGTCCCAGCGGCTTTGATGAAATGGATCGGCAATAGGTGGCGTTCCGACTAATTGATAAACTTCCTGCTGGCTCATGCCTGCTTTGAGTTGATCAACATTCTTTTTCTCGAACAGAGTGCCTTGGTAAACCGGTTGGCGATAAAGCAGATTGCAGCCCGAGATAAATACAAGGGTGAGGCTGATTAGTACTAGCTTTGGAAGTAGCTTACGCATTGCTGGATTCGTCATTTGGGAAACCGTGTAATGATACACTAAGCCCAGACCAACAAGCGCTAAAAAAGTTGCATAGGAGCCGCAAAATCATGGAAACACAGGATTTACGCAAGGTCGGCCTCAAGGTCACGCACCCCCGAATTCGCATTCTCGAGCTACTGGAAACCTCGGGCTCAAAGCATATGAGCGCCGAAGATATCTATAAACGGCTGATTGGCGACGGTGAAGATATTGGTCTGGCAACGGTTTACCGAGTACTGACCCAGTTTGAGGCGGCGGGTTTGGTTCTGAAGCACAATTTCGAAGGTGGCACGGCGGTTTACGAGATGGATCGTGGCCAGCATCATGACCATATGGTCGATTTGGATACCGGAAAGGTAGTTGAATTTACCAGCCCGGAAATCGAAAACCTTCAAAAACAAATTGCCGATAAACACGGCTATGTCATCGAAGAGCACAGCTTGGTGTTGTACGTGCGGGCGAAGAAGAAAAAGTAGGGTGGATCCCGCGTAGCGGTATCTACCAATGCATGCAATATAGCAATCGATTTTCTCGGTGGAATCACCTGCGGTGGTTCCTCCTGCGTTTCAAATGTAGGGTGGATCCCGCGTAGCGGTATCCACCAATTCTGGAATTGTTTTGTTCGGTGGAATCACCTGCGGTGGTTCCACCCTACGTTTCTAATTATGCTGTGCCTGCTTGAACATCTGCTTAGCATTCGCGAGTGTTTCCTTACGAATTTCCAATCCCCCGAGCATACGTGCCAATTCTTCGATGCGCTTTTTGCTGTCCAATGCCTTCACCACACTCTGCGTAATGCCATTACTGACCGATTTTGATACCTGAAAATGATGGTGACCTTGGGCAGCGACTTGCGGCAGATGCGTGACGCACATCACCTGGCGTTCCGCACCGAGTGCGCGCAGTTTTTTGCCGACGACTTCGGCTACGGCGCCACCGATGCCGCTATCGACTTCATCGAAGATCATGGTGGGCACTGAATCCAATCCGAGTGCAGCGACTTCAATGGCCAGACTAATACGTGCCAGTTCGCCACCCGAGGCTACTTTGCGTAATGCTCTTGCGGGTTGGCCAGGATTTGCCGACACTAAAAACTCAATACGTTCTGCTCCAGAAGCATGCGGTTTGTCGGCCTCCATCAGCTCAAGTACAAGTGAAAATACGCCGCCGGGCATACCGAGTTCATGCATCAGAATGGTCACGGTCTTGCCGAATATTTTTGCCGATTTTTCACGCGATTTTGAAAGTTTTTCAGCTGCTTTCTGCCATGACTCTAAAACCAAAATCTGGCTTTTCAATAAATCTTGCAGCGCGACATCTTTGCCACGCAGGTTTTCGCATTCGGTCTGTAAATCCTGATAACGCAGGCCCAGTTCTAGCAGTGGTACGCGATGTTTGCGCGACAGCTCGTGCAGGCGGCCAAGATTATTTTCCAGTTCCTGAAAACGTGCCGGATCGAGTTCCAGATCATCACGCAGTTTTTCCAGCGAGCCGGAAGCTTCATCTAGTTGAATTTCTGCGGTGTCGAGTAATTGGGTGATTTCCAATAAACGTGGTTCGTGTTCTGCCAGTTTTTGCAGATGTGTTGAAAGCTGGCGTACCGTATTGCAAAGTGCAAGGGTCTCGTCGCCCTGCAAACGTGAAAGTGCCATTTCAAAGCCTTGCAGCAGGCTGGCAGAATGCGCTTGGCGGCGATGTGCGGCTAATAGTTCTTCAATGGATTCGGACGATAAGGCTTCGTTTTTCAGTTCTTGAATTTGATGTTCAAGATAGTTGATTCGATCATTGACATCACCGGTTTTGCTCAGCTCCTGAATCTCTTTATTAAGCTCATTCCATTGTTTTGCGAGCAAAGCCACAGGCTCTAGTAAATTGGCGTGCGAAGAAAAAGCGTCCAGCAAACTCAATTGCTGGCTGCGTTCGAGCAGAGCCTGATGCTCATGCTGACCATGAATTTCAACTAGTAAACCGCCAAGTTCGGATAATTGTGACATCGTTGCGGCGCGGCCATTAATCCAGGCCTTCGAGCCGCCGTCGGCGCGGATAACCCGACGAAGTTGGCAAGCATTGTCGTCATCGAGTTCCGCATCGCGCAGCCAAGCTTGGGCAAAAGGTGCGTCGTCCAGTGAAAACTCGGCCGACAATTCGGCCCGTTCTGCGCCATGTCGAACAATCCCGGCCTCCGCACGGGCGCCGGTAAGACACATCAAGGCATCGACCAATAGGGATTTACCGGCCCCGGTTTCGCCGGAAACCACGGTCATGCCGGCACCAAAACTTAAGTCGGCGGAAGAAACCACGGCGAAATCTTTTAAAACCAATTGAATTAGCATTTGCCTATTTTGCCCAATCAATGCGCTCTTAGGTGAGGATTTTTCTGAAAATACTGTCAGGAAATCAATTAACGCAATCTAATCTTGAGTAATCGCATATATTGAGACTTGTGGATCACTTGAAAAAAACCATGACGGGCAGTATCTCTAGACCATGAATGAATTACTCGACCCGCGCGCGCGCCATTTATTACGAAGCCTGATCGCCCAGCATATTCATGATGGTGCACCGGTAGGTAGTCGCATGCTGGCGAAAAGCTCGGGCCTGGATATTAGCGCAGCGACTATTCGAAATATTATGGCGGACCTTGAAGAATTAGGTTTGCTGGCAGCGCCGCATACCTCGGCAGGGCGCATTCCAACGGCTCAGGGCTATCGGGTTTTTGTCGATTCCCTGATTCAAGTTGAGCCTATGGCGGCCATTCAACTCAATCAGTTGCGTGAAACCATGAACCCTTCTGCGGGCACCCAGAGCCTGTTAGCCAATGCAGGGGAAATGCTGTCGGCAATGAGTCAGTTCGTGGGTGTGGTGTCGGTGCCGCAACGTGGACAATTTGCCTTTCGTCATATTGATTTTGTGTCGCTCGATGGCAATCGCGTGCTAGTGATTTTGGTCTTTACCGATAACGAAGTGCAGAATCGCATTATCCATACGCGACGATTTTTCTCACCCAGCGAGTTAGAGCAGACTGCTCAGTATCTGAATCATCAGTTTGCTGGTCGGCCTTTGGGCGATATTCGCGCTGCACTGGTGCGTGAGTTGCGCGACACTAAAGACGAAATGCAGAAGGTGTTGGCCGCTGCGGTTGAATTGTCCGAACATGCTTTTGAAAGCTCGGCGGAAGATGTTTTATTGACTGGCCAAACCCGGTTGATGGGAGCTCCCGAGATGTCGGATGTCGAGCGGTTGCGCGATTTATTCGATGCTTTTTCCCGCAAACGCGAGATTCTGGGCCTGCTGGAACGCTGTATGAAAGCACCCGGCGTTCGTGTGTTTATTGGCGAAGAAAGTGGGCTTGCGCCGCTGGATGCTTGTACCGTAATCACCGCGCCTTACGGCTCCGAAGGCAAAGTGCTGGGGGTTCTGGGTGTTATCGGGCCGACACGGATGGCCTATGAGCGCGTGATTCCCATGGTACAAGCGACAGCCGATTTGCTTGGACAGGCCTTGAATCCGAACGGTCCGGCCCCATAAACCGTTCAGACCCCGCGTGACGGGGAGATCAAGAGATAGGACAACACATGCATACCGAACCCAATAACCCGGGCGTTGACGCGCCCGAAGTGACAGATTTGTCGGGCGATACCCAGTTACAGCTAGAGTTGGAGCAATTGCGCATTGCGATGGGCAATATTCGTGACGAAGCCTTGCGTGAGCGTGCCGAACTGGATAATCAACGCAAGCGGCTGGCTCGCGATGTTGATCAAGCCCGTAAATTTGCCAACGAACGTTTACTTTCGGAATTGCTACCTGTACTAGATAGCCTTGAAGCTGGCCTGCAAGTCAGTAGCGAGGAAACCGGCAAATTACGCGAAGGCATGGAATTGACTCTGCGCCAATTGATGAAGGTTGCCAGCGATAACGGCATGACGCCGATTCATCCCATAGGTGAAGTCTTTAATCCCGAATGGCATCAAGCCATTAGTCAAATTGATAGTCCCAATGCTGCACCTAATACCATCGTGCAAGTTTTCCAGAAAGGCTATCTGCTAAATGAACGGCTACTGCGTCCGGCGCTGGTAGTGGTAGCAAAAAGCACTGACTAAGGCTTGAAATAAAAATAATCAACACTATTAAGTAATCTGGTTAATGCGTCGCACATCAGCGTACGCGGCAAAAAATTTAAGGAGAATTGAAATGGGTAAAATTATCGGTATCGACCTAGGCACCACCAACAGCTGCGTTTCCGTCATGGAAGGCGGCGTTGCCAAGGTAATCGAAAACTCGGAAGGAGATCGTACAACACCTTCAATCGTGGCTTTCACCAAAGACGGTGAAGTGATTGTGGGTGCCTCGGCGAAACGCCAAGGTGTTACCAATCCCAAAAATACTTTCTATGCTGTGAAGCGCCTTATCGGCCGCAAATTCACTGACGCGGAAGTGAAAAAAGACTTGGACCTCGTGCCTTATTCCATCGTTGCGCATGAAAATGGCGACGCCTGGGTCTCTACCTCTGACGGCAAGAAAATGGCCGCACAGGAAATTTCCGCGCGCGTGCTGGAAAAAATGAAAAAAACCGCTGAAGCCTATCTGGGCGAAGCAGTGACTGAAGCCGTCATCACGGTTCCGGCCTATTTTAATGACTCGCAACGCCAAGCAACGAAAGACGCTGGCCGTATTGCAGGCTTGGACGTCAAGCGCATCATCAATGAGCCAACAGCGGCTGCACTGGCCTATGGTTTGGACAAAGCCGGTGGCGATCGCAAAATTGCCGTTTATGATCTCGGTGGTGGTACCTTCGACGTTTCCATTATCGAAATTGCCAACATCGACGATGAAAAACAATTCGAAGTATTAGCAACCAATGGCGACACATTCCTTGGTGGTGAAGACTTCGATAATCGCGTTATCGATTTTCTGGTGGAAGAATTCAAGAAAGAGCAGGGCATTGATTTACGCAAAGACCCATTGGCGCTGCAGCGTTTAAAAGATGCTGCCGAGCGTGCAAAAATCGAATTGAGCACATCGCAACAAACCGATGTGAATTTGCCCTACGTTACAGCCGATGCTTCCGGCCCCAAACACTTGAATATCAAGCTGACGCGCGCAAAGTTGGAATCATTGGTTGAAGATTTGATCAAGAAAACCATTGAACCAATCCGCATTGCATTTAAAGATGCCGGTTTAAAGCCGTCGGATATTTCGGACGTAATTCTTGTTGGTGGTATGACCCGTATGCCGCGTGTACAAGCAGCGGTTACCGAATTCTTCGGTAAGGAACCACGTAAAGACGTTAACCCTGATGAAGCAGTCGCCATCGGCGCTGCGATTCAAGGCGGCGTGTTGGCCGGTACCGTGAAAGACGTGTTGTTGCTCGACGTGACCCCGCTCAGCCTGGGTATCGAAACCATGGGCGGCGTATTCACCAAGATTATCGAAAAGAACACCACCATTCCGACCAAGGCATCGCAAACCTTCTCGACCGCCGATGACAATCAGCCGGCCGTGACTGTGCATGCCCTGCAAGGCGAACGCGAACAAGCCCGTTTCAATAAATCCTTGGGCAAGTTTGATCTGTCCGGTATTGATCCGGCACCGCGTGGCATGCCGCAAATCGAGGTCACTTTCGATATCGACGCCAACGGTATCTTGCATGTGTCGGCAAAAGACAAGAAAACCGGTAAAGAACAACGTATCGAAATCAAGGCCGGTTCCGGCTTGAGCGACGAAGAAATTCAACGCATGGTGCAAGACGCCGAAGCCAATCGCGAAGAAGACAAGAAATTCCATGAACTGGTTACTGCACGTAATGCAGCCGATGGTTTGATTCACACTACACGCACCGCGATGAAAGATCATGGCGCGAAAGTACCGGGCGACCAACTCGGTGGAATCGAAACTGCTTTGTCTGACTTAGAAACTGCAATGAAAGGTGATGATAAAGGCCAAATTGAAGCCAAAACATCGGCATTGCAGCAAGCAGCACAAGCTTTGTATTCGGCAGCAGCCGCTGCTGAACAGGGTGGCGAAGAAGCACCGCAAGGCGAAGCCACTGCCAAAGCGGAAGATGTAGTCGATGCGGAATTCACCGAAGTGAAAGACGACACCAAGTGAGATGAAGCGGGACTTGAGGCTTGGAGCTTGTTAGGTCGGCTTGAGTTTTCTCCCTAGTCCTTGCAGATTAAGATACGACTATCGATTTAAAACTATGGGCTTGAGATAAAACTCAGGCCCTAAGTGTTTTTCCCCGCCCCCAAGTTTCCAGCCTCGAGCCACATTACATGTCAAAACGCGATTACTACGAAGTTCTTGGGGTCAGCAAAACCGCCAACGAAGACGAGCTGAAAAAAGCCTATCGTCGTGCGGCACAAAAACATCATCCGGATAGAAATCCGGATGATAAAGCCGCCGAAGAATCCTTCAAAGAAGCCAAGCAAGCCTACGAAATATTAAGTGATGCCAGTAAGCGTCGTGCTTATGACCAGCATGGTCACGCCGCTTTTGAACATGGCACGGGTGGTGGTGGCGGTGGTCATGGCGGTGCGGATTTCGGCGACATTTTCGGCGATATTTTTGGTGATATTTTTGGTGGTGCAAGGCAACAGCGCGGCCCACGCCGAGGTGCCGATCTTCGCTACATGATGGATCTGGATCTCGAAGAAGCCGTGTTCGGCGTCGAGAGAAAAATTGATATCCCGTCCTTGGTTGCCTGCAAGCCTTGCAGTGGCAGCGGCTCGGAAGACGGCAAAGTGGAAACCTGCAAAACCTGTAAAGGCCAGGGCCAAGTTCGTATGCAGCGCGGCATTTTTTCCGTGCAACAACCTTGCCACACCTGTGGTGGTCGTGGTCAAACGATCGCCAAACCTTGTAAAACCTGTCGCGGCAATGGTCGTGTGCAGGAAGAAAAAACCCTTCAAGTCAAAATTCCCGCCGGTGTCGATAATGGCGATCGTATTCGTTTAGCGGGTGAAGGCGAGGCTGGTCCAGCTGGTGCTCAAGCGGGCGATTTGTATGTCGAAGTCAGTGTGCGCGAACATAAAATCTTCCAGCGAGATGGCGATGATTTGTACTGCGAAGTGCCGATTCGTTTCTCGCAGGCGGCACTGGGTGCATCAATCGAAGTACCGACCTTGGGTGGCGAAGTTGAAATCAAGGTTCCTGCCGAAACGCAAACCGGAAAATTGTTCCGTTTGCGCGGCAAAGGAGTGAAATCGGTTCGCAGCAGTTCAACTGGCGATATTCTGGCGCGTGTCGTCGTCGAAACTCCAGTAAATTTGACCGGCAAACAGCGCGAACTGCTGAAAGAATTCGAGGGCACCTTCGAAGGTGAGGATGGCGCTAAACATTCACCACGTTCTAGTTCATTTCTCGACGGTGTGAAATCGTTTTGGGACAAAATGACTTCATAACTCGTAGGGTGGGCATCGCCCGCCGCTTCTAAATATTAAACTCCTAGGCAGTCGTAAAAGTCATGGGTGGGCCATGCCCACCCTACAATGCTTATTAAAACTCTTTACTGAACCCGAATTCGAATTCGTTTTCATCCATGAAATCGTGCGCCAGCAAGATTTGGTAGCGCGCATAGGCTTGCCAGCCTTTTATCAGTGCGGCATTGACGCCAATACCCAATTCGCCGAATGAACGATCAGGTTCTGTAGTAGCGAACTGCAAACGGAAAACATTATCGCCGGCACGGAAGCGGGCCCGAATCAAACGTGGATCATCGGCACCTTCGTGAGCCCACCGAAGGGAAGCGAAGGGTTGCCAAATGCCGGCCTTGCTCGAAATAGTTCTCGACACCTGCACATTCGCGGAGAACTGGCGACTTTCGATATTTTGTTCGGTGATTAGGAAATCCAGGCCGCGCAGATTATTCTCGAAAATCATATCGATCGTGCTGTCTTGCAGCGAATAGCCTGCGCCGTAACGCCAGGTCCATGAACCTTTCGCTGTTTCCCAGCCAGCATCGAGCGAGTACGCACTCATGGAACCACTCGAGTCACTATCTGCTGTCGTGTCAATATTCACGCTGTCAAAGTTGTAGCGAATTCTTCTTGTCAAGGTAGAGTCGAGCTGGCCATGACTCGCAGAAAAATTTAAACCAAAATTGGCTGTTGGCCAATAATCAATCGCTAGCGATAGGGTTTTATTTTCATTTTCAAGGCCGCCGGTACCTTGATTGAAATCAGCATCGGATTTTTCGATTTGATAGGCAAGTACGCCACTCAATTTGTCGTTAAAACGATAACTTCCTCCCACTAATAAGTAATGACTATCTTGATCGTAGCCACGCTCGAATGAAGAATTGGCGCGGTCGGTTTGTGAAATTCCCACGCTACCGATCATTGACCAATTTTGTCCATGGGCAAGAATTTCGGAATCTTCGACAGCATTATTCATGATCAGATTACTCTGCCATTGTGAGCTATTCTGTTGTTGCGAGCTGGCAAGCGCTTGTCTGCTGCGCATTTTCACCATGGCCATCATCATGCGGCCCATACTGCTTAGGGTTTCCAGATTATTACCTTGAGCCGCTTGTAATTCGCGCGTTGCTGTTGGGGTTGGCCCTGTGGTGTAAATCTCACTGCAACGGGTCGCCAATTCGACCGAGATCGAACCCGAAGTGCAGATGTTGATCCAGGTTGTGCGCAATGAATCGGAGGCTGTTTGTGCTTGAAGGCTTGGTGCAATCGCAAGCAATAAGGCAGCACTTAGTAATGACTTGAGCATAAAATCCTCTGGCTTTTATAAAATCATATATCGAAATTGACCTACATTCCAAGATTAACACTTGCGTCAAAGCTGCACACCCATTAGCGTATTGACATGAAAAAAACACAACTGATTATTATTGGGGCATCCGGCCGCATGGGCCGTGCATTGTTAAGAATCGCCGCCGCAGACGACCGCTTCGACTTGGTAGCAGGCATAACTGGTCGTACTGTGTCGCCGATAGAAAGCGTGGCATGCCCCTTGTTCGCCATAAATCAGTTCGAACAAGTGCCGAGGTTCGATGTTGCGATTGATTTCAGCCAACCGGAAGCTTTTGAATCCATTCTGCAATTTTGCAAATCACGAAATGCTCCATTGGTTAGCGGTACCACGGGTTTGACCGTCTCCCAAAAACAAGCAATGACTGACGCCGCAAACGTTATTGCTGTTCTGTGGGCATCCAACTTCAGCCTTGGTGTGGCAGTTCTTAATGATCTAGTCTGCCGTGCAGCGAAAGTACTTGAGAACTGGGGTGTCGAAATTACCGAAACCCATCATGTCCATAAAAATGATGCGCCATCGGGTACGGCATTAACTTTGGGGGGATCGGCCGAGCAAAATGCCGGTCAGGTTGCTAAATACGTAAGCTATAGAGAAGGCGAGGTGATTGGCGACCACACGGTGAAATTCATTGGGCCGGGTGAATTCATCGAGTTACGCCATAACGCGCTGGATCGCGATATTTTCGTGCGTGGCGCGCTTGAAGCGGCGTATCGCTTGCGCGAAAAATCGCCTGGGCTATATCAGTTCAGCGAACTGATCCTTTAAGCACAGGCTTTTCAGCTCTGTCGGGAGATTTTTCGTGGACAGTAGCGGCCCCATTCGCTAAAATCCTCGCTCGCCTGAACCCCTTTATGTTCAAACAGATTTGGCCCTTGCCCTATCTGCGGGCTGCTGCGACTTGGCGCCCGAAGTGGTTCAACTAACTATAGGCGAGCACCCGTGACTCAAACCGCCATTCTTGCACTCGAAGACGGCACCGTATTCGAGGGCATTTCCGTAGGCGCAACCGGCTTATCGGTCGGTGAAGTGGTATTCAATACCGCGCTATCGGGCTATCAAGAAATCATTACCGACCCATCGTATGCACAGCAATTAATTACACTGACCTATCCGCATATCGGCAACACCGGTTTTACTTCGCAAGACGATGAAGCCGGCGAAGTTTTCGCTTCCGGCCTGATAGTTCGCGATGTTCCGCGCCGCCCGAGCAACTGGCGTAATCAAGTCGCACTACCGGAATGGTGTGCCGCGCGTGGTCTGGTCGCCATTGCCGATATTGATACTCGTAAACTGACGCGCTTATTGCGTGATCGCGGCGCCCAAAACGGTGCGTTGATGGCCGGTGATATAGATGTTGATAAAGCGATTGAAGCTGCGCGTAAATTCCCCGGTCTGAAAGGCATGGATCTGGCGAAAGAAGTCTGTACTCGCGAACGTTATGTCTGGACCGAGGGTGAGTTGGATCTAGATAAAAACCAATTCAAGCGCGTAGATTCGAAATTCCATGTGGTGGCTTACGATTTTGGCGTGAAGCGCAATATTCTGCGCATGCTGGCTGATCGTGGTTGCAAGATAACGGTGGTTCCTGCACAAACATCTGCCGAGCAGGTACTTGCAGAAAAACCCGATGGTATTTTTCTCTCAAACGGCCCTGGTGATCCGGCACCCTGTGATTACGCCATCGCTGCCATCAAACAATTTATCGACGCAAAAATTCCAATGTTCGGCATTTGCCTTGGCCACCAATTATTAGGTCTGGCGTCTGGTGCGCAAACCGTGAAAATGAAGTTTGGCCATCACGGCGCGAATCATCCGGTGATTGATTTGGACACCGGCAAAGTGATGATTACCAGTCAGAATCACGGTTTCACAATTGATGAAAATACTTTACCAGCCAATGTTCGTATCACGCATCGCTCTTTGTTCGACAACTCGAATCAGGGTATCGAACTGACTAATGCTCCGGCTTTCAGTTTCCAAGGTCATCCCGAAGCAAGTCCAGGGCCGCACGACGTGGCAGGGCTCTTCGATAAATTTGCAGAGATGATGCGGGGCTCGGGACTTGGGGCTAGGGGCTAACGCATGATTCAAAGTTATCGCGATTCGGATGTTTGGAAGCTTGCCATGGAATATACGGCTGGTATTTATTCATTAACACAGCATCTCCCAAAGCGGGAAATGTATGGCCTGGCTTCGCAGTTACAACGCGCTGGTGTATCAATACCCTCTAACATCGCTGAAGGTCATACCCGCAGTTCAACTCGCGATTTTCTGCGTTACATTTCTTTTGCCATGTCTTCACTCGCCGAATCTGAAACACAACTCATGCTCGCTCAGCGTTTACATTCGCTAGACAGTGAGAATTTATTGCTTCAGGCCGATACCTTGGGTCGGAAGTTACGAGCTTTAAAAAAATCTCTGGAGAATAAAGTAACTGCAGTCAATCGCGCTGCTCCCGAGCTCCAAACCTCCAGTCCCCAGACCCGGAACTAAAATGCCAAAACGTACCGACATAAAAACCATACTTATCATCGGCGCCGGTCCGATTGTTATCGGACAAGCTTGCGAGTTCGATTACTCCGGCGCGCAAGCATGCAAAGCACTTCGCGATGAAGGCTATCGTGTCATTCTGGTGAACTCGAATCCTGCCACCATCATGACGGATCCAGATATGGCCGATGCTGTCTATATCGAGCCCATCAATCCCGATACGGTCGAGCGCATCATCGCGAAAGAAAGACCGGATGCTTTGCTGCCAACAATGGGCGGACAAACCGCTTTAAATTGCGCGCTCGATATGGCCGATGCCGGTACGCTGGAAAAATATGGCGTCGAATTAATCGGTGCCTCGCGTGAAGCGATTCGCATGGCAGAAGACCGCGAGTTATTTCGCATCGCCATGAAAGAAATCGGTTTGGAATGCCCGAAAGCTGAAGTGGCAAGAACATTGGAACAAGCCATCGAGATTCAAACGAAAGTAGGTTACCCGACCATCATTCGTCCAAGTTTTACTTTGGGTGGTAGCGGCGGTGGCATTGCCTACAACAAGGAAGAACTGATCGAAATTGTGACACGTGGCTTAGACCTTTCACCCACAAGTGAAGTGCTGGTGGAAGAATCCGTATTGGGTTGGAAAGAGTTTGAAATGGAAGTGGTGCGGGATAAAGCGGATAACTGCATTATTGTATGTTCCATCGAAAATCTTGACCCGATGGGCGTGCATACTGGTGATTCGATTACAGTCGCACCTGCCCAGACTCTCACCGATAAAGAATATCAACGTCTGCGTGATGCCTCGATTGCGGTGTTACGTAAAATTGGTGTTGATACCGGTGGCTCGAACGTGCAATTTGGCATTAATTCGCAAGACGGCCGCGTCGTGGTAATCGAAATGAACCCGCGAGTTTCACGTTCTTCGGCATTGGCATCGAAAGCCACCGGTTTTCCGATTGCAAAAATCGCTGCGAAATTATCGGTCGGTTACACGCTGGATGAATTGCGTAATGACATTACCGGCGGTGCAACACCAGCGTCATTCGAGCCGAGTATCGACTACGTTGTTACCAAGATTCCGCGTTTCGCATTTGAAAAATTTCCCACCGCCGATGCGCGTTTAACTACGCAGATGAAATCGGTCGGTGAAGTGATGGCGATGGGCCGAACTTTCCAAGAATCCCTGCAAAAAGCCTTACGTGGTTTGGAAATTGGCAAAGTTGGCCTTGACCCTACCGATGATGCCGAGCAAGGCGAAGAGGGATTATTAAAAATTCGTCGTGAGTTAAAAGCACCCGGACCAGAGCGTTTATTCCAGGTCGCCGAAGCATTTCGCGCCGGCATGAGCGTTGATGATGTGTTCAATCTGAGTTTCATTGATCCATGGTTTCTGGATCAAATTGAAGACTTGGTCGCAATGGAAAAAGTGACAGCGAAAGCCGGCTTGCCCAGTCTCGATAAAAAGCGCATGCGTGAACTTAAGCGCGCCGGTTTTTCCGATGCGCGTATTGCACAGCTAACCGATACCGATGAAACTGCGATTCGGACATTGCGTCGGGCATTGGGCCTGCGTCCGGTTTACAAGCGCGTTGATAGTTGCGGTGCGGAGTTTTCTACTAGCACCGCTTACATGTATTCAACCTATGAAGACGAATGCGAATCCGCGCCGACAAATAATAAAAAAATCATCGTGCTCGGCGGCGGTCCGAACAGAATCGGCCAAGGTATCGAGTTCGATTATTGCTGCGTGCATGCCGCTCTTGCATTGCGTGAAGATGGTTACGAAACCATCATGATCAATTGCAATCCAGAAACCGTCTCGACTGATTACGATATTTCTGATCGATTGTATTTCGAGCCAGTCACACTGGAAGACGTGCTTGAAATTGTTGATCTGGAAAAACCCGTCGGTGTGATTGTGCAATATGGCGGACAAACGCCATTAAAATTATCGCGAGCTTTGGAAGCCAACGGCGTGCCCATTATCGGCACATCACCGGATTCCATTGACTACGCAGAAGACCGCGAACGCTTTCAGAAACTTATCGATAAATTAGGTTTGGTTCAGCCCGCCAATCGCACTGCCAGAACTCAAGAACAGGCGATTGCGCTTGCCGGTGAAATTGGTTATCCCTTGGTCGTACGGCCAAGTTATGTTTTGGGTGGCCGTGCGATGGAGATTGTTTACAACGAAACCGATTTATCACGCTACATGCGCGAAGCAGTGAAGGTGTCGAATGATTCGCCAGTACTGCTTGACCGTTTTCTGGATAATGCCATCGAAGTCGATGTCGATATCATTGCCGATACAGAAGGCAATGTTTTGATTGGCGGCATCATGGAACATATCGAAGAAGCCGGTATTCATTCGGGTGATTCATCGTGTTCATTGCCGCCTTACACGCTGAGTGCCGAGATGCAGGATCGACTGCGTGTGCAAGCTGCTGCGATGGCACGTGAACTCAAAGTGATCGGCTTGATGAATACACAATTTGCCATTCAGGGCGAAACCATATTTGTGCTGGAAGTCAATCCACGTGCATCACGCACCGTGCCTTTTGTTTCCAAAGCCATCGGGGTACCGTTAGCAAAAATCGCTGCACGTTGCATGGTGGGCCAATCGCTGGCCTCACAAGGCGCCACCAAAGAAATCGTGCCGGATTATTTTTCGGTGAAAGAAGCGATTTTCCCGTTTGCAAAATTCCAAGGCGTGGATCCAATTCTCGGCCCGGAAATGCGTTCAACTGGAGAAGTGATGGGTGTTGGCCGGACTTTTCCGGAAGCATTCGCGCGTGCCGAAGAAGCCGCCAATATCAAAGCGCCTAAGCCGGGTAAAGCGTTTATTTCCGTGCGTGATGTTGATAAGCCGCGGGTTCTTGATGTCGCGAAAGAATTGATCAATCAGGGGTTTTCACTGGTCGCGACCGAAGGAACAGTAAAATATTTGCGCGAACAAGGTGTTGAATGTGTGCGTATCAATAAGGTGCTTGAAGGTCGTCCGCATATTGTCGATTTGATCAAGAATGGCGAGATCGCCTATATCATCAACACCACCGAGGGTAAGCAGGCAATCCAGGATTCGTTCTCGATTCGCCGGGAAGCTTTGCAACATCGCCTGACGTATTCCACCACCATCCCGGGTGCACGTGCGCTGGTGCAGGCAATCGAATTCCGTAATAATCCACGGGTATGGTCACTACAAGAATTGCATAAGGAACTTCACGGATGATAGCGCCACTTACCGTCAACGGCGCAGCCACATTGCGTGCCGAACTGGAAAATCTCAAGTCGGTAAAGCGACCGGCTGTCATTCACGCGATTGCCGAAGCGCGTGCGCATGGTGATTTGAAAGAGAACGCCGAATACCACGCTGCTCGTGAGCAACAAGGTTTTATTGAAGGTCGTATCCAGGAGCTTGAGTACGCACTGTCGCATGCCCAGTTGATAGATATTTCCACAATCAATGCCGGAACTCGTGTGGTATTCGGCGCGACGGTTGATCTCGCAGATTCCGACAGCGGTGATGAAGTCACCTACAAAATCGTAGGTGATCTTGAATCGGACATCAAGCAGCGCCTTATTTCGATTTCCTCACCAATGGCGCGCGCCATGATTGGCAAAAATGAAGGCGATACGATCACGATCGAAGCGCCCGGCGGTAATCGCGAATTCGATATTATTTCCGTTCGATACATCGTCTGATTTTGTGAAAAACTCAACGCTGACTTTTCTGTTGACGGAACGTCGGCGTTTTTCAGGTCAAAATATCAATCCCGATATTGCGAAAGCTTTAGGTCGATCTGATAAATTGCCGGTCTTGAATCCTGGCGAACAAGCGCAGCTTGAACGCCATGTTTCAATCCTGCCGCGTCGCTGGCCAATGGCTGCATTAACGCGACAATACGATGTAAAAGACGCCGCCAATTATTGCTGGCTGCGGGCAGACCCGGCCTATATTCGGGCCGAGATGGGCGTGGTGCGTTTACTGAGTTGCGGCGATTTGGGTCTGAGCCAATACGAGGCCGAAGAGTTAATCAAGCCGCTTAAAATAATATTCGGTGATGTTGGGTTTCCGTTATCGGCGCCGGATCCATCACGCTGGTATTTGATGCTCCCGAAAGAGTCAAAGCTTCCGGTATTTCAAACGCCAGATACAGCCATCGGCGCCGATATTTTTTCGCAGTTCCCCTCCGACGATACATCTAAGCGCTGGCGTGCCCTGCTCAATGAAGCGCAAATTACTTTGCACAATCATCCGCTAAATGCCGAACGTATTGAAAAAGGTTTATTACCGGTCAATTCACTTTATTTCTGGGGCGGCGGCCTATTGCCGGACCAAGTAAAGTTTCATGCAAATCAGATTATTAGTGACGACATTGATATCAAATCTTTGATGCTGAATGCGGGAATTAATCCTGAGGAAAAGAATATTGGTGCAGTGCTTCAAGATGTTCGCAAGCTTCGTGACTGGTCGCTATTTGAACAAGAGCATTTTTTTCCGGCATTGGCAGAATTAAAAAATAAAAAATATACGTCAATTATGTTGGATTATTCCGATGGCGCCAGCTATGAAATCAAGTCATCACAAAAATGGCGTTTCTGGCGTAGCGCATTGCATGATTTCCCGTAGGAGGGCCTTCTAGTCCCGAAAAGCTTGCCAAAACCTTTCGGCCCTAGAAGGCGCTCCTACGGGAAATATCGATGAAGATTCTCGCTCGTATGTGTTTGGATTATTAAAGGTGCCCCAAGAGTGAAAATAACACGCCGCGATATTCCCGAGCACGGCCCATGGCCTGCCACTGTATCTCCGGTACTACAACGCATATTTGCCAGTCGCGGTGTTAGCAGTCCCGAACAAGCAGAATTAAAGCTCGCCAATTTGTTATCGCCCGATCAATTGAGCGGCATGGACAATGCCGTTGATTTGTTATTAAAGGCGATTCAAGCACAAAAACATATTGTGATTGTGGGTGATTTCGATTGTGATGGAGCCACCGGCACTGCGGTTGCCATGCGTGGTCTGAAGATGCTTGGTGCGGAGCAATTAAGTTATCAAGTGCCGCATCGTATTTTGCATGGCTATGGCTTATCGCCCGCCTTGGTCGAACATATCGTAGAAATTAAACCCGAGCTCATCATCACGGTCGATAATGGTATTGCTTGCCATGCCGGTGTTGCTGCTGCCAAGGCGCATGGTTGGCAAGTGTTGATTACCGATCATCATTTGCCGGGTGAATTGGTGCCGCCCGCCGATGCCATTGTCAATCCCAATCTTCATGGTGACGATTTTCCGAGCAAGGCTTTGTCTGGCGTTGGCGTGATGTTTTATCTATTGCTTGCGCTGAGAAAAAGAATGCGTGAGCTCGATATTTTGATACAGCCAGAACCAGATTTGTCATCACTATTGGATTTGGTCGCCGTTGGTACGGTGGCTGATTTAGTGTCGCTGGATTACAACAATCGTCTGCTAGTGTCGGCCGGTATCAAGCGCTTCAGAAAACGACAATGTCAGGTCGGTTTACGGGCTTTAACTGAGATTTCGGGCCGCGATATCAGCAAGTTGATAGCTTCGGACATCGGCTTCGCCATTGGCCCACGTTTGAACGCAGCCGGGCGTTTGGAAGACATGTCGATTGGTATTGAATGCTTGCTCACCGATGATGAAGCCCGAGCGTACGAATTGGCTACGATATTAAACGGCATCAATGTCGAGCGCCGTGGCTTGCAGCAACAAATGGTTGAAGATGCCGATGCCTTGGTCGATGTGACGACTCTGGAACAGCAAAGCCAATCTGCAGCTTGGAGTTTTTACGATGAAAGCTGGCATCCTGGGGTTGTGGGTTTGGTAGCGTCGAAATTAAAAGATCGCTTGCATCGCCCAGTTATAGCCTTTGCCCCCGCCGATGACGGTAGCAATATTTTGCGTGGCTCGGCACGATCAATTTCGGGCTTCAATATTCGTGATGCATTGGCCGAGGTCGATGTATTGAACCCGGGTTTGATAGAGCGCTTTGGTGGGCATGCCATGGCGGCGGGGTTAAGCATGCAGAAGAAAAATCTCGAAGTATTTCGAATTGCGTTCAACAAGGTCGCCGAGCTGCGTTTATCTGATGAAATATTACGGGCCGAATGCCTGAGTGACGGCGAGTTGCAGACGCATGAGTTTAGTCGCGAACTCGCTGAAGATTTGCGTTTGGCCGGGCCTTGGGGGCAGGGTTTCCCAGAGCCGGTATTCGATAATGTTTTCGAGGTCGCAGAATGGAAAATTTTAGCTGAGCGTCACATCAAATACAGTCTGCGTCTCGAAGGCACGAATCAGCTCCTGTCTGCCATCCATTTTGGTGCTTACGCCGGTGTCGAACCACCACGGCGACTCCATGCCGCCTTCCAGTTGGAGCTCGATGATTTTCGTGGTCGCAATGACATCCAGTTATTGATTCGGCATAGCCTGCCAGCCTGATTGTTTCAGCTAGTGTCAGAAAAGCGGTACAAAGACATTTATGGCAAAACGCGGAAGTCTATCGCATTAAATAAATTGCTTTGATTATCTAGTTGGCATCGTCATTGACTATCAAACCCACGGCCGAGACATTGCCCAGTTCGGCGCCACTGATGTTGCTGATCTTTACCCCGAATATCTCATCCTTCTCATTGTGGGTATCACCCAGCACCTTTACAGTGAAGCTCGTATCGGTCTGCCCAGCCGGGATGATGATGCCGGACCGGTTCGCGGCCACGTAGTCGCTGTTAGCCAGCGCTGAGTTTCCGATGGAGCGTAAATCGGTAGTGGCGATGTCAAAACTGACATTACCGATAGCGGCCTGTGACAGGCTGATGGTAAACATAGCTGTGTGGGCGCCGGCACTTCCTTCGAGCACCGACACATCAGCAATGGACAGCATCGCGCCATCATCGTTGAGGATGATGCCGATGGCGAATCCATCGGCCATCGAGGCGCCGACAACGTTACCCACATTCACGGCGAAGGTTTCATCAGGCTCGACGGTGTCGTCGCCGTTGATGCTCACGCTGAACGTCTTGCTGGTCTGCCCAGCCGGAATCGATTGTCCGCTCAGGCTTCTGGCTACAAAGTCGCTACCCGCAATTGCTGTGTCGTCGGCTGTGCTGATGTCAAAGTTCACCGATGACGACGAGGCTTGCGAGAGGCTGACGGTGAAAGTGGCTGTCTTGGTGCCGCTGTTGCCCTCGCTGATCCATACGTCGTTGATCGAAAGCGCACTAAGTGGCTTGAAAAACAAAACATATAAAGCCCCTGTTCCGCCTGCACCCCCGCCATAGTTCACTGCAATTGAGCCATCTCCCCGCAAATCACCTAGGCATGAAATTGAACGAGAAAATCTTTCTTCGGGATCTAACAATAAACCAAAACCACCATCTGAATTATTAATACGAGTAAATGTGTTGACCGTTTTGTTTGAATTTAAATAAAGAATATAACCCCAACCTTCATTTTGTTGATTAGCACCCGTCATTAAATCGGGAATGCCATCACCGTTCAAATCTCCAACGGCACACATTGAGTGCCCAAAATTAGCGCCAGCAGTGCCATTCGGATTTGCTCCAGTCGTTAACGTGTCTGAAAAGCCATTCAAGCCTTCGGTAATTTTTAATTTTGATGTCACATTAAAAGTAGTGGGGTCTAAAGATAAAATCCAGATTGCACCTTTGCCACTGTCTGACATAAATGCTCCCACTGCCAATTCTTTTGTGCCGTCAAAATCTACATCGCCCAACATTGCAACTTCCCTTCCGCCAAATTGGTCGCCATCAACCAGTCCAGTTCCAAAACCACCACTTAATGGATTTATTATTACCGTTTTTGCAGGTTGAATTTGCGATGCCGCATCGAAAAATAAAATCCGAACTGCGCCAATATCAGTGCCGCCCAAATCAGAACCTGGATCGCAAGCTACTAGGTCAATTCTTCCATCTCCGTTTAAATCGCCTATTGCAGTTAAGCCTTGAGCAGTCACATTGGAATTTTTAACAAAATTCTTTACCGTGCCGTTTCTATTTAAATGAATGATATATATCGATCTATTTGGTGGCACCGGTGAAGAAACTGCAATATCTGGAATGCCATCTGCATCATAATCACCAATTCCTGCAACGCCATATCCGAAAAAATTGCCTGCATTTAAAGTTTCTGTAAAACCGCCTTCCAGCATGGATATTTTTTGATTTGACAGCACGGTTCCATCATTATTCATAAACAAAATATAAACGGCCCCTGCGTCTGTTGCTCCATCGTCATCAGAACGAGCGCCTACCACCAAGTCCAGAACGCCATCCCCATTGATGTCTCCAGCAGCATCATGATCTCTGCTAAACCTGTCGCCAGGATCTAGATTTGCGATAAATCCACCTGAACCTTCTTGGATTTTGACAAAACCATCCGGTACAAATTGAGTGGCTGTTTGTGCACTCATGGTGTTCAGTGCTGCCACACCATCAAAACGGACAGCTGCCACCAAATTCAGTGCGCTATTGCCATTGATGTCTAATGTTGCATCGTGAAATCTATTAAACCAGTCTCGAGAGTGGTGATTTGCGATAAATCCACCTTGAACTTTTTGAGGTTTGACAAATCCATCTAATCCAAATTGAGGGGTGGTTTGTACACTAATGAACTTTAGCGCCACCAACGATAATATTGTTACAGTCATTAAAAGTTTTACAATAAAATTCATTGGGAATAGTTGTCCGGTAATTTATTGGTTGTCCAATTACTTAACGAAACCCTATGAGATTGGTTGACCGGATGCAATTTTGAATCGTTGATTCGTGTCGGATGCAGCGACGTGTAATCTGGGGAAATCTGCCTCGAAGCTTAAAAAGGTGCTACACAAAAAAAGGTGCAGGGTTCATTTTTAAGCTTGAGATTAGCTATTTAAGTGAACCAATCCACTTTCTTGGATGATTTTCGTGGTCGCAGTGACATCCAGTTATTGATTCGGCATAGCCTGCCAGCCTGACTTTAAAGGCCTGTCACTGTTACAATAAGCCTTTGTAATTTTGATAAATGACACCATGGAACTCAATCTTGTACGCGTTCGAATCAATGACCTGAAATCTCGTCTTGATTCGCTTCGGGGGTATCTTTGACTTCGACCTCAAAGTCGAACGTCTGGAGGAAGTAAGCCGGGAGCTGGAAAATCCCACCATCTGGAATGATCCCGAGCGTGCACAGGCGCTGGGTAGAGAGCGTTCAACGCTCGAGAAGACAGTCAATACCATTCGTGAAAATACCGATGGCTTGGTCGATGCAGCGGATTTGCTGGAATTGGCCGAAATGGACAATGACGAAGAAACCGCCACTTCGGTGATCGCCGATGTCGAAAAAATTGCCGAACGCGTGGACCAGCTTGAATTCCGCCGGATGTTTGGCGGTGAATGGGATTCAGCCAATTGTTTCGTCGATATTCAAGCCGGTGCCGGCGGTACCGAGGCACAGGATTGGTCCGAAATTTTGTTGCGGATGTATTTGCGTTTCTGTGAAGCACGCGGCTGGAAAACCGAAATCATGGAAGCCAGTGATGGTGACGTGGCCGGTATCAAAGGCGCGACTTTCAAAGTGGAAGGCGAATATGCCTTTGGTTGGTTGAAAACAGAAATCGGTGTGCATCGTTTGGTACGTAAATCGCCGTTTGATTCAGATAACCGCCGTCATACTTCGTTTGCCTCGGTATTTGTCAGCCCTGAAGTGGATGACACTATTGAAATCGAAATTAATCCGGCCGATTTGAGAACTGATGTGTATCGGTCGTCCGGCGCTGGTGGTCAGCACGTCAATAAAACCGAATCAGCGGTGCGTATCACCCATATTCCCACCAATACCGTGGCGGCCTGTCAGACCGGCCGCAGTCAGCATCAAAACCGCGATAGCGCGATGAAAATGTTGAAAGCGAAACTCTACGAACTTGAAATGCGTAAACGCAATGCGGAAAAAGATGCGCTGGAAGCCACCAAGTCGGATATCGGTTGGGGCAGTCAGATTCGCAGTTATGTGCTTGATCAAAGTCGCATCAAGGATTTACGCACCGGCGTTGAACGTACCGATACGCAAAAAGTATTGGATGGCGATCTGGATGAATTTGTCGAAGCCAGTTTGAAAGCCGGACTGGCAGCGGGCGCCGCTCGTACGAATTAGGGGTTTCAAATAATATTTTCATTCCTGCCCCTGATTTAAGCATTCGATGGCAGGTTGCGGCAGGAACATAGTGTCGTTGATGTATAGGCAAAAAGTCACTGGGTCCCAGCCTGCGCTGGGAGGACGAGCAAGTTTTAGATTTTTTATTTACGTACTACAGGATGTCACCATGACCGATACAAGCGACGTAACGCCACAAGATGAAAACCAACTGATTGCCGAACGTCGTGGCAAATTGAAAGCATTGCGCGAGCAAGGTATTGCCTTTCCTAATGATTTTCGTCGCGTGCATTATGCTGGTGATTTGCAGGAGGAATTTGCCGATAAGGAGCAATGGACTGCTGAAGCACTCGACGCCACCGGCCGTAGTATTCAAATGGCCGGACGCATGGTGCTTAAGCGCGTGATGGGCAAAGCCAGCTTCGCGCAAATTCAAGATACCAGCGGTCGTATTCAATTGTATTTGCAAGCTAGCGCGCTGGAAGACAGCTACGAAGCATTCAAGCATTGGGACATTGGTGACATCATTGCCGTTGAAGGAACCTTGACTCGCACCAAAACCGGCGAGCTCTCGATCAAAGCGACAAAAATCAAATTATTGACCAAGTCACTGCGACCTTTGCCGGATAAATTTCATGGCTTGTCGGATGTCGAACAGCGTTATCGTCAACGTTACGTCGATTTGATAGTGAATCCTGAAGCGCGCGATGTTTTTATCAAGCGATCAAAAATAATCTCGGCGATGCGCGGTTGGTTGGATGCCAGACGTTTTCTTGAAGTCGAAACACCGATGATGCACTACATTCCCGGTGGCGCGACTGCAAAGCCGTTCATGACCCATCACAATGCACTGGGTCTGGATTTGTATCTGCGGGTCGCACCGGAGTTGTATCTAAAGCGTCTGACCGTTGGTGGCATGGAACGCATTTACGAAATTAATCGTAACTTCCGTAACGAAGGTGTCAGCACGCGTCACAATCCGGAATTCACCATGTTGGAATTGTATGAGGCTTATGCGACATACACCGAAATTATGGATCTGACCGAAGGTGTGATACGCGATATTGCCAAGCAAGTGCTAGGTACTACCGAATTGTTGTGGGAAGGTCATGCGATTGATGTTGGTCCGGCATTTCGTCGTTGGTCGATGACCGATGCCGTGCTGGAACACAATCCTGAAATCACCCGCGAAGATCTGCGTAATGTCGAAGTGATGACGCAACATTGCCAACGCTTGGGTATCAAGCTGAAAAAAGGCAATGGCTGGGGCAGAATTTTACTGGAAGTGTTTGAGAAAACCGTCGAGCATACTTTAATTCAACCTACCTTTATTACCGATCACCCGGTTGAAGTGAGTCCGTTGGCACGTGCCAATGACCACGATGCAGAATTGACCGACCGCTTCGAGTTATTTGTCAATGGCAAGGAAATTGCCAATGGTTTCTCGGAGTTGAATGATGCCGAAGATCAGGCCGCGCGCTTCCAAGCGCAGGTAGAAGCTAAAGATGATGGCGACGACGAAGCCATGCATTTCGACGCTGATTACATCCGGGCGCTGGAGGTTGGCTTGCCACCTACTGGCGGCCTAGGTATTGGGATTGATCGATTGGTGATGCTGCTGACCGATTCAGCTTCAATCCGCGATGTGCTGCTATTCCCCTACATGCGTCCGCTTCAATAGTAAAATATCATGCATATCAAAGACTTAAATTGGGCTTTTCATGTGTGCCATGACAAGCGTATGCTGGCCCCATGAAACAGAAAATAGCGCAGATCATCATGGAGATCTTATGCACGTCATGATCGTCGATGACACCGCCTCACAACGGACCTTGGTGCGCAGTATCGTAAAAGATATCAGCGAAACCATTAAAGTCTCGGATGTTGCCGACCCAGTTCAGGCCTTATTGCTATCGCAAAAAGATCCGCCGGACATGCTGATTCTGGATTATCGGATGCCAAAAATGGACGGGCTAGAGTTCGTCCGTCGATTTCGCAGGCCATTATCCCAGCGTGACATCCCCGTTATTTTCATTTCTGTTGTCGATGATGCCAGTGTTCGAGAAGCAGCATTGAGTGCCGGTGTTATCGATTACATCGTCAAGCCCATTCAGCCGCTGGACTTCAAAGCCAAACTGAAAAGTTTGATCGAAATGCGGCAACATCAAGTTTCACAAAAGAATCGCAGTTATTTGTTGGAGCATCAACTCAATACTGCACTGCGTGATATTGAATACCGCGAACGTGAATTATTTTTGCGAATGGCGAAATTAATCGAAATGCGCGAAGCCAATCCGCAGGCGCATTCGGAAGTGCTTTCTTCATATGCGGTTTGCTTGGCCGAGGCGCTCGGTTTGGCGGAAGATGAGGTTCGCAATATTGCCAATGCTATTTTGTTGCACGACATCGGAAATGTTGCGATTCCCGATGCCATTCTCAATAAGCCCGAGCCTTTGAATAAACAAGAACGCAGCGTGATGCAATCGCATACGGTGCATGGCCATAGCGTATTGCAAGGCAGTCGTAATCTGCTGTTCCAGATGGCTGCCGACATTGCACTCAGTCATCATGAACACTGGGATGGCTCCGGTTATCCGCAAGGGTTACGCGGCACAGGCATTCCGATAGCAGCAAGAATTGCCGGGCTTGCCGATATGCTGGATGCCTTGACTAGTCCGCGTGCCTATCGTCCTGCCTATGGTTTCGAAGAATCACTTGCCATCGTACAGGCAGCAGCAGGTATAAAGCTTGATCCAACAATCGTTAATCTAATGTTGGCACGCAAGGCAGATTTACAGGCGATCTATAATGCAGTTCAAGATTTGAAGCCCAAGGCACATTAAGTCTGAGTCCCCGGCATGTTTGGTCTATTCAACTACTTAAAGAAACAGTTCGCTCAAAGACCCGATAGCGAGCATGAGCAAGCGATTGTTCGACTGGGAATTGCTGCACTTATTCTGGCGTACCTATTGGGCCTGCAATTACAAGGCGGCAATAAAAACGGTGATAGTGACTTCGTCATTTACGTGATTCTTGCGGAAAGTCTTATTGGTTTTTTTTTGTTATCCGCGATTATCCTTCAGCCAGGCGTGTCGCATGTGCGTCGCTGCATTGGCATGGTGGCCGATTATCTGACCTTGGCAATATTCCTCAGTATCAAAGGTGAAATACTTTCACCGCTCTATGTCGTTTTGCTTTGGGTGACCATAGGTAATGGATTGCGTTATGGCACTGCCTATCTTTTTGCCGCGACAGGCCTGTCGTTGGCTGCTTTCAGTTACGCAGTTGCCGCTGATCCTTTTTGGCTAAGCATACCGCATCTTAGTGCCGGCCTCTGGATGGCCCTTATTGCCATCCCGGTTTACCTGATTCCTTTGTTGAAAAATTTGCATGCCGCCATTGATAGCGCCAAGCGCGCCAATGCAGCCAAAAGCCGTTTCCTAGCCACCATGAGCCATGAATTCAGATCTCCGCTAAACGGCATTATTGGCATGGCAGATTTAATGAATCGCAGTAAATTGAATGATGAGCAGAAAGAATCAGCTGAGATTATTCTTATCTCGGCCCAAAGCCTGTTGTTGCTGGTGGATGATGTGTTGGATATTTCTGCCATTGAAGCCGGCAAGCTTAGCCGCAATGATGTCGATTTCAGCCTTAGGGAATTGCTGGCCAGAATTCGTTCGATGATTCAGCCGCATGTGGCCAATAAAAAATTGAATCTGGTTATTCAGTCAGCGGATGATGTTCCCGACAACTTGCATGGTGATGTGAACCATCTTACGCAAATCCTGTTAAACCTGATGCATAACGCAGTCAAATTTACCGAGCAGGGCGAAGTACGATTGCAGGTTATTCGTACCGCAAAGGGTATCGGGCCGATTCCTCTGAGGTTCTCGGTGCGAGACACCGGTATTGGTATTCCCGTCGTGGATCAAAAAAGAATTTTTGATGCTTTTGAACAAGTCGAATCGGGTCTGGCTAGACGTTACAACGGCAGCGGACTTGGCACTACGATTTCCAAGACACTGACCGAGTTACTGGGTGGAAAGATTGGTCTCGAAGAAAACCTCGGAGGCGGCAGCCATTTCTGGGTGGATTTGGAATTAAGGGAATCGACGAGTTTGGCTGATGCGCCGCAAGCGGGCAGAGCGGCCAATGTCATTTCTCTTGAGGATCCTTTTGTCCGTCATAAAGCACGTGTGCGCCCATTACTGGTTTTACTGGCGGATGATCAGGCGACAAATCGTATTGTTCTTTCCCGCATGATGGAGCGCGCTGGCCATAAAGTACTGGCGGTTTCCAGCGGCGAAGCGGCACTGGATGCCTTTACTGTCGGTGACATAGATCTGGTGATTTTAGATATGCACATGCCCGAGATGAGTGGTCTGGACGTGTTGAGGCAAGCCCGCGTTATGCAGGCAGGCAGACCCAAAATTCCCTTTATTATCATCAGCGCCGATGCCACGCCAAGCTCAATTCAGGAGGCGATGGAAGCAGGTGCCCATTCCTATTTGACCAAGCCAGTTGTCGCGCATCGTCTGCTGGATGCCATTGCCGAGACGCAAAAGGTCGACATCCGTTCCGATCAGGCGGCTGCACGCTTGCCGGCGCCGATCTTGCCGAAGTATCGCGCATCGGTTTTGAACGACCTTGCTTCGATGCAATTAGGCAGCGAATTCCTGCAAGACTTCGTTGAACAATGTCTGCGTGATATTGGACAGTGTTTGTCCGATTTCCAGCAAAAATGCAAAGAATCAGACTGGGACGGTGCACGCGATGCGGCCCATGCCTTGAAAGGAATTGCCGACAATCTCGGAGCGGAATCACTGTCCGAGCAGTGTAGAAATATCATGCGAGCCAGTAACGAAATGTGTAAGCGTGACTGGCGCAAACAAAGCGCCACTCTGGAAGCATTGGTTATTCCGACCGCTAGTTTTGCCCGTGCCGAAGCCAAACGCCTCGGAGAATCAGCCAGCAAAACCGGAAGCCCACACTCTTCTGACGAATAACTACCGGGCTCGCTTAATGCGAGGCCCGGCGTGTTTGTGCATTGATCAGACGTTCCATGGTTTTTAGTCCACGGTCATCTAGGCGCATTGCGGCATCCACCCATTCGGTGGTCACGGCAAGTAATTGTTCTAGGCTGACCGGCGCACAGGCATTGCGGACCGTATTGAGTGACCGCATCGCATTACCCATACGATTATGTTTCTTGATCTGGTCATTAGCCGCTTGAATACCATCGCCTTTCTCGACAAGAATATCGACGATACCCATTTGGTATAGCTCTTCGGTATCGTAAATTTTTGCATCCAGCATCATGCGTTCGGCACGGGCGGGTGGTACGCGACGAGTCAGGAAGGTGTAGGCGCCCATGCCGGGAAATAAATCGAATAACACTTCCGGAAAGCCCATGCCGCAGCCTTTTTCGGCAATGATGGTATGGCAGCAAAGCGCAGCTTCAAAGCCGCCGCCGAGCGCGTCACCCTGAATAATCGCAATGCTATGCACTCGGTCTTCGTAAAGTCGTGAAAAGTTATATGCGACTTCAACGCATAATTTTGCATAGCTTAATAACTGACCACGATTACCTTGTTTGATCAATTTATGAAAGAGGCTTAAGTCGCCACCAAGATTGAATACATTGGTGTCTGATGCCAGCACTAAATGATGTATGCGGGCTTTGGGGTCGTTCTCGGAAGCCAGTTTTTGACGTATGTGCTCTTGGCTTTGTTTCAAACCGTTGAGTAAATCAATCGAGAAGCATGGGTGGTAATTAGTGGTTGGATCGGAATGCATAAAACACCAGTCTGCACTTTGGCTTTGATGGCTTTCGTGGCGCACGAAAGAGGGATGATCGTTGAGCTGTAAGCGTTCAAGAAGGGACATGGCGGACTCCGGCGTAAGTGAGGTAGGGGGGGTAAACTGAAGTTCAGGGCCCTGACTTAGGGGCAGCTCGACTATACACCCGCTATTTTTAGCCTGCACAAGGCGGACAAAAGAATGCCCAGTGAACTGGGCAATATGTGACGTAGCTTAGATTTTGCTTGGATTAAGTATGCTTAGCTGCTCAGCTTACCTTGGGTGCGTCCCTCAACTCACGCCGCAGAATTTTACCCACATTGGTTTTGGGAAGCTCGGTCCGAAATTCGACAAGCCGCGGCAGCTTATAGCCGGTGAGATTTTCTTTGCAGAAGGCTTTGACTTGCTCTGCCGTCAGCGACTGATCCTTTTTAACGATGACTACCTTGACGGCTTCACCGGATTTTTCATCGGGAACTCCGACCGCTGCCACTTCCAATACTTGCGGCATGGTAGCAATGACATCTTCAATTTCATTGGGATAGACATTAAAGCCAGAGACAAGAATCATGTCTTTCTTGCGATCAACGATATAGAAGTAACCTTCGGCATCCATTTTTGCGATATCGCCGGTATGCAGCCAGCCTTCGCTATCGATAACTTTTGCGGTTTCTTCGGGACGCTGCCAATAACCGTCCATCACTTGCGGGCCACGAATACAGAGTTCTCCGGGTTCGCCGATTGGGACCAGTTTACCGTCATCGTCCATCAAGCAGGCATCGGTGGATGAAATAGGCAGACCAATAGCTCCGTTATATTCGGCAAGGTCCAATGGATTCATGCAGGCAGCGGGCGAGGTTTCGGTTAAACCATATGCCTCAATTAGAGTAACGCCAGTCATTTTTTTCCAGCGCTCGGCAACGGCTCTCTGTACGGCCATCCCCCCCCCCAATGATAGGTGCATGGTGGAGAAATTAATTTCGTCGAAACCTTTGGTATTTAATAAACCGTTAAATAAAGTGTTCACACCAGTGATGGCAGTGAATGGGATCTTTTTAAGTTCGGCGACAAAGCCCGCCATATCACGTGGGTTGGTTATCAAATAATTTAAACCGCCAAATTTCATGAAAACCAGGCAGTTCGAAGTCAGTGCAAAAATATGATAGAGCGGCAATGCCGTAATAATAATTTCTTTGCCGGGTTTTACATTGGCACCAATCCAGGCCGAGGCCTGTTGCATATTGGCTACCAGATTACGGTGCGTGAGCATCGCGCCCTTGGCAACTCCCGTGGTACCGCCGGTATATTGCAAGAAGGCGATGTCGGATGAGCGAATATCGATATTAGGCAGCTGATGCTTTGCACCGGAGGCCAATGCATTATTGAATTTAACCGCACCGGGCAAGCTGTATTCTGGAATGGCTTTTTTAATATGCTTGAAAACAAAATTAATAATCGGGCCTTTCGGAAAACCCAGCATGTCACCAATGCCGGTAGTAAGGACTTGTTGAACGCTGGTTTCTTTCACAACATCGGCAACAGTGCGGGCAAACATTTCCATGACGACGATAACTTTTGCGCCCGAGTCTATAAGCTGGTGTTTCAGCTCACGTGCGGTGTACATTGGGTTGGTATTGACCACCACAAGCCCTGCGCGCAACACTCCGAAAATGGCGATCGGATACTGAAGAATATTCGGCATCATCAGCGCAACCCGGTCGCCTTTTTTAAGCTTCAAATCATGCAATAAGTAATTGGCGAACTGCGTGCTTAAACGATCTACCTCGGCATAGCTTATGGTCTTGCCTAGATTGGAAAAAGCGGGATTATCACTGTACTTATCGCAAGCATTCTTCAATACTGAGACGATAGAAGGAAATTCGTCCACATTAATAGTGGCCGGAATATCTTTTGGGTAACTAGACAACCATGGACGATCTTGACTCATGCGACACCTCTCCCAGTATTACTCGCAATTTCATAAATGCTCACCATACTCTTGGGTAGGCTCGCTTGTTACCTCGATTGGAGCATACCCCCGATGTACTGGCAAGCGGACAATAGGCTTGCTGATGTTACTTCTTGTTTCGCTTTGTTTAGGTTTGGCGGGGTGCTCAAAACCGTTACCAGAGCAGGCTTTGCGTGACACAATCGGGCAACTGCAAGAAGCCGCTATCAAAAAGGATTCTGGCGCATTTTTCGAACATTTTGCCGAAGACTTTTCAGGCTCGGATGGGTTGGATCGCGATAACTTCCGGCGCTATGTCCAGCTCATCTGGCTTCAGCACAAGGACATCGGCGTCAATATGGGGCCGCTGGACGTGAAGCTGATGGAAGATCGGGCGACGGTAAATTTTACCCTGGCGCTGAGCGGCGGGCAGGGGCTGATGCCAGCTCAGGGTCAAATCTATCAAGTGCAAACTGGTTGGCGACTCGAAGGCGACGACTGGATTTTGCTTTCGGCAACCTGGAAGCCAACTTTATAATTAAATAAAAAACGTAGCCCGGGTCACGGCTCCCTCTGACGGAGGCTTCCTCAACAATCCATGATTATTTTGAATTAGCTTGTATCAAAGCCATCAAAATTTATTCCGTTGGAAAATCTTCGCGTTGAACACTCGGGTCAGCTGGAGCCATGACCCGGGCGACTAGGCCGCTTTTTTGCCAGCCAACTGACGCAACACATAATGCAAAATACCGCCGTGACGGAAGTATTCTATTTCTTTTGGTGTCAGCAATAACACCTGCGCGGTGAAATCGATGTTGCTGCCATCGGCTCGTTTGGCCGAGACATTCGCAATTTTACCGGCACCGTCATGCAAGCCGGTGATTGAAATCACTTCTTCACCTTTCAAGCCTAATGTTTGGGCATTTTGGCCGTTGATGAATTGCAATGGCAACACGCCCATGCCGACCAGGTTCGAACGATGAATACGCTCGAAGCTTTCGGCAATAACCGCTTTCACGCCCAGCAACATGGTGCCTTTTGCAGCCCAATCGCGCGACGAACCGGTGCCGTATTCCTTGCCGGCCATCACCACCAATGGCACCTTGTCAGCGTGGTACTGGATGGCGGCATCGTAAATCGCCAGTTTTTCGGCACTTGGGTAATGAATGGTATTGCCACCTTCTTCGCCGTCCAGCATCAAGTTTTTGATCCGGATATTGGCGAAAGTGCCACGCACCATCACATCATCATTACCACGGCGCGAGCCGTAGGAATTGAAGTCGCTCGGTGCAACGCCACGGCCTTGCAGATAACGGCCAGCCGGTGAATTGGCTTTTATATTACCGGCAGGTGAAATGTGATCGGTGGTAATCGAATCACCAAACAAACCAAGAACCCGTGCATCGTGAATATCGTCAATGGTGCCTACCGACATGCTCATGCCATCGAAATAAGGCGGGTTCTTGATGTAGGTCGAATCTGTGCCCCATTCGTAGCTTTCGCCATCGGGCGAAGCAATTTGATTCCAACGCGAGTCGCCTTTGAAAACGTCGGCGTAATTTTTCTTGAACATCTCTGGGCCAATCGTCGCAATAATCATGTCACTGATTTCTTTGCTGGTCGGCCAGATGTCTTTTAGATAGACCGGATTGCCGTTTTGATCATTACCCAGAGAGTCTTGCGACAAATCGATATCGACCGTACCTGCCAATGCGTAAGCAACGACTAGGGGCGGCGATGCCAGATAATTCATTTTCACTTCTGGGTGCACGCGGCCTTCAAAATTACGGTTGCCCGACAATACCGAAGCTACGACTAAATCATTATCGGCAATCCCTTTGGAGACTTCATCCGGCAGTGGACCGGAGTTGCCAATGCAGGTGGTACAGCCATAACCGACGGTGTAAAAACCGAGAGCTTCAAGATCATCCATCACGCCGGCTTTTTTCAAATAATCGGTCACTACGAGCGAGCCTGGGCCGAGAGAAGTTTTGACCCAAGGCGCTGATTTCAAGCCTTTCTTGACCGCGTTCCGCGCCAGCAAACCGGCACCCAGCATAACGGCAGGGTTCGAGGTATTGGTGCAGGAAGTAATCGCCGCGATCACCACTGAGCCATCGCCCAATTCCGCGTCTTGATCTCTAATGCGAATTTTGGATTTTGGTTTGGTCGCCAAATGTTCGGCTTGTGGTTGATCGCCACCTTCGGTGTCGAATCTTTCCACCGCGCCAGTACGTGGTTTGCGATTGGCGATGAAACCACCGAGGTTGCTGGTGAAATTAGCTTTCATGTCGGTCAGTAAAACGCGATCTTGCGGGCGTTTTGGGCCAGCCAAAGAAGGCAATACGGTGCCCATATCGAGATGCAGTGTGACGCTGTACTCGGCTTCGGCCTCGGTACGCCATAAGCCTTGGGCCTTGGCATAAGCTTCAACCAAATTGATCAGTGTTTCTTCGCGTCCCGACAGACGCAGATAATTCAAGGATTCACCATCAATCGGGAAAATACCGCAAGTTGCGCCGTATTCTGGTGCCATATTGGCAATCGTCGCACGGTCAGCGAGTGGCAAGTGATTCAAACCATCACCATAGAACTCAACAAATTTGCCGACGACACCCAAGCTGCGAAGCATTTGGGTGACGGTTAAAACTAAATCGGTGGCCGTCGCGCCTTCAGGCAATTTGCCGGTCAGTTTGAAGCCGACCACTTGCGGAATCAGCATCGAACTTGGTTGGCCGAGCATGGCGGCTTCGGCTTCAATACCACCAACGCCCCAGCCGAGTACGCCTAAACCATTGATCATGGTGGTGTGCGAATCGGTGCCGAAAACGGTATCCGGGAAGGCATACAACACGCCGTCGATATTACGTTCCATCACCACACGGGCGAGGTTTTCCAGATTGACCTGATGCACGATGCCGGTGTTTGGCGGTACCACTTTGAAATTATTGAAAGCTTTTTGGCCCCAACGCAGGAAGCTGTAACGCTCGCCGTTGCGGGCAAATTCGATTGCGCCGTTTTCATCCAATGCGCTGGCTTTGCCGAACACATCCACTTGCACCGAATGGTCGATGACCAGTTCGGAGGGAATCAGGGGATTGATATTGGATGCCGAACCGCCAAGTTTTACGACCGCATCACGCATTGCCGCAAGGTCCACCACGCAAGGAACGCCGGTGAAATCTTGCAGCACGACGCGGGCCGGCATGAAGGCAATTTCGGTATCGGGTTCTTTCTTCGCGTCCCATTGGGCTATGGCTTCAATCGATTCCTTGGTAACCGAAACGCCGTCTTCGCAGCGAAGCAGGTTTTCAAGCAGAATCTTGATGGAATAGGGCAGGCGGACCAGATTGTATTTTTGGCCTAGTTTCGCAAGCGAATAGATGGTGTAAGACTTGCCGTTAACGCTGAGCTGATCGCGTGTGGCGAAGGAGTCGGACATGGAGGGCTCCTGAAAAAGAATGGCTGAAGTTGTTGGCTATCGATTCAAACTGAAACATCGCGTTTGAAGACCGTTATTATGCCCGAAATTGCATTCTTTTGCCGCGCCCGTTGCGTACTTTTTTTCGAGTTTTTACTGCATATCTTGTCAGCTTCAACGCTGTTCGCCGATTTTTCGGATGTTATCCTTTCAATCATGTTTCCGCCATAATCGACCGATGTCCTTGAAATTTCCTCTCAGCGGTGTGGTCATCACGAAAAATGAAGCCGACCGCATTGTGCGATGCGTACAGTCGTTACAGAAATTTTGCCAAGAAGTCATCGTTCTTGATTCCGGCTCCACTGACGACACTGTTCGATTAGCCTCTGAGGCTGGTGCAAAGGTGGTGCATCAGGATTGGCTGGGGTTTTCTGCACAGAAAAATGCCGTAGTCGCATTGGCCAATAATCCATGGGTTTTTTTGCTTGATGCAGATGAGTGGTGCGAAGACAAGGACAACGTCTTGCTTCAAGACTTGCTCGGATCAAAGCAACTAGAGCAGGCTGATGTCTGGAACTGCCAGCGGCAGACCTATTTTCTTGGTAAATCCTTGTCGTTCGGCGGTCGCGAGAAAGAGCCGGTGGAGCGGCTTTTCCGTAACAATTTAAGATACTTGCCAGCGCAAGTGCATGAAAAATTGGATTTAAAAAATCGAATCGTAAAATCAACCGGTATCCGCATACAGCACGATACTGCCCGCAGCTACCAAGAATATTCCTTGAAGCTTGATCGTTATGCCGCTTTATTCGCCGAACAAAATGCCCATAAGGCGAAAAAAGTCTATGCTGGGCAGGCGGCTATCCATGCATTTTTTTATCTGTTGAAAAATTATATTTTTCGCGGTGGTTTTCTGGATGGCAAGCAGGGATTCTATTACCACTGGCTCCATACACGCTATGTCTGGATGAAATACCAGTTCTTGGCTCAAAAAGCCCACACAACGACTGTTTAGGAAATTTTATGTGGTATCTGATCATCGGCACCGACGTTGCCAATTCGCTGGAAAATCGCATGGCGGCGCGTCCCGCCCACTTAGCACGCTTGCAAACCTTGGTCGATGCCGGGCGTTTAAAAATAGCCGGCCCCATACCAGCCATTGATTCCGAAAACCCAGGCGCTGCAGGATTCACCGGTAGTGTGATTATTGCCTCATTCGAAAATCTGCAGCAGGCTCAAGCTTGGGCGCTAGATGATCCGTATTTAGAGGCGGGCGTCTATGCCAAAGTGGAAGTCAGGCCCTTTAAGCTGGTGCTGCCGTGATGGAATCGAGCCATCGCATCGAAAAAATTCGGCTCGCGATCGAGTCATCTTTGAAGCCAGAGAGTCTGGATATTATCGATCAGAGCCATCGTCATGCCGGGCATGCCGGAGCAAGGGACGGTCGCGGGCATTTTGATGTGCGTGTGGTGAGCGATATCTTCGCTGGAAAGCTGCCTTTGGCGAGACATCGCCTGGTCTTTGCTGCGGTGGGTGATTTGCTGGAAACCGACATCCATGCCTTATCAATCAAGGCTTTAAGTCCGGACGAAGTTTAAGTCCTATTTTGCCTTCACAAAGCCCTGATACTCGGCTTTGACGCTGTTATACTCACACTCGGTCACCGCAAAATAGCTGCTAGTTCGCATGAGCTAGATTTCATAAGTTATTGATTAATAATGCATTAAATCTGCGGTTTTTTTAATTTTCAGTCGGGACTCGTCCCGGCGCCGGTTTAGCACCGGGCACTTACTTACAGTATTCAAACAATGCGCCTTTCCACCATCAAGCTCGCCGGCTTCAAATCCTTCGTTGACCCTACCGTTATGCATCTGCCCACCAATATGACCGGTGTGGTGGGGCCTAATGGCTGCGGCAAGTCCAACATTATTGATGCGATACGCTGGGTGATGGGTGAAAGCTCCGCCAGCCGTTTGCGCGGTGATTCCCTGACCGACGTTATTTTCTCCGGCTCATCGACTCGCAAACCGGTCAGTCAGGCCGTTGTTGAGCTGATTTTCGATAATTCAGACGGCGCTGTGGGTGGTGAATACGCACGTTATGCCGAAATTTCGGTCAAGCGTTCGGTCAGTCGCGACGGCCAGTCGAATTATTATTTGAATGGTGCCCGCTGCCGCAGACGCGATATCACCGATCTGTTTCTAGGCACCGGTCTGGGTGCTCGCAGTTATTCGATCATTGAGCAAGGCATGATCAGTCAGATCATTGAAGCCAAGCCGGAAGATTTACGGGTTTATCTGGAAGAAGCGGCCGGTATTTCAAAATACAAAGAGCGCCGTAAAGAAACCGAATCACGCATTAAATCGACCCGCGAGAATCTTGATCGCCTGAATGATTTGCGTGAAGAAATCGACAAGCAATTGGAACATCTGAAACGCCAATCGCGTGCCGCAGAACAATATCAAACTCTGCAATTGGATCGCCGCGAAAAAGATGCGCAAGTCAAAGCACTTGAATATCGCCGCCTTGATACCGAATCAAGTGCATTGCGTGAATCGCTGACTGCCGACGAAATCAAGCTGCAGGAAATTCTGGCTGCTCAACGCAGTGCCGAAGCACAAATCGAAACTTGCCGCAGTCAACATACCGAAGCCAGTGAAAAACTCGGCAAAGTTCAGGCCGAAGGCTATCGCGTTGGCGGCGAGCTGGCACGTATTGAGCAACAAATTCAGCATCAGCGTGAACTAACGCAACGTCTGGAAACTGCAAAAATCGAAGCACACAGCGCGTTTTCGCAAATCGGAGAGCACATCACCGGCGACGAAACCCAAATGACTGAACTGCATATTGCCAATGCAGAGGCCGAGCCCAAACTCGCCGCATTGCAGGAAGAAGACGCCGGTCGCCAGGAAGCGCTTCGCAATGCCGAACAAGCCCTGCAAGATTGGCAGCAGCGTTGGGACGCCTATGCGCGCAATCATGCCGAAGCCACACGTTGGGCAGATGTTGAACGCACCAAAATTGAATATTTGGAAAAACAGACGCTCGATGCTGCAAAACGCAACGAGATTTTATCGAACGAACGTGTTGGCTTAGATACCGATGCCATCGTGTCTGCCTTGGCAAACATGACCGAAGAACACGACATCAAAAAATCCAGTCTGGATGAATTATCGCTACAACTGGAAACCCGCAAAGCCAATTTGTTGACGCTGCAAGAACAACAACGTGCCGGGCAAAATGAATTATCCGAAACCCGCAAACAAATTCAAACCGCCCGTGGCCGTTTAGCTTCGCTTGAAGCCTTGCAACATGCAGCGCTTGGTCAAGAAAAAAATATCGCACTGGATTGGTTGAAAGCGCAGGACATTCAAGGCAATAAGCGTTTGGGTGAAGCGCTTACCGTTGAAACTGGCTGGGAAACCGCCGTGGAAACCGTGCTGGGCAGCTTGCTTGAAGCCGTTACGGTTGATTCGCCGGAGCAATGGCTGGAATCCTTGTCGAGCTTGTCGCAAGGTCGTGTGGCCTTGATTTCGGGTGAACAAAATAATGATGCAGTTGCAGCAAATTCACTTGCGGCAAAAGTGCAGGGGCCTGCAGCGGTAAAACGCTTGTTGGCCAATATCCTTGTCGCTGATAGTTCCGGTGCAGCCAAACGCATGCTGTCTTCCTTGCAAGATGGACAAGCCGTTATCACACAGACCGGTGAATGGTTAGGCCATGGCTGGTTGCGAGTTCTACGCAGTGGTGAAGCGCAGCAAGGTGCATTAACACGCGAAAACGAAATCAAGCAACTGCGTGCCGACATCGAAAATCTGGCGAAAAAAGAACAAGCCACCAATGAAGCATTGACTTCGATGCGCGATAAATTATTGGAAGCCGAACAATTTCGTGAAGATGCCCAACGCACTTTGTATTTGAATCATCGTAGCGTTTCCGAATTGGCCGGTTCCCTGCAAGGGCAAAAAAGCCGACTGGATTCTGCCCAAGCACGTGTCGCTCGTATTGATGCAGATATTACCCAGCTGACCCAAACACATGAAGAATCCCAGCTGCAAGTGCGTGAAGCGCGTGCTCGTCTGGAAAAAGCCATGGCTTCGATGGGTGATTTGGAAAACGAACGTTTACGTCTGGATACCGAACGGAAAGATTTCACGCAAGCACGCGATGATGCCCGTAATGTAGCGCGTGAATCACGTGAGCAGGCACATCAGTTAGCACTGAGCCTCGAATCACAGCGCGCAAAAGTGAATGCACTAACGCAATCATTGGCACGCATGGGCAGCCAACGCGCGCAATTGGAAATTCGCTTGTCGGAACTCACTGCGCAGTTGGCAGAAGGCGACGCGCCGGTACTGAAATTGCAATCGGAACATCAAGCCATTCTTGACCAGCGCGTCATTGTCGAAAAAGACCTTGCCGCCGCCCGTTCGGCTTTGGACGGCATTGAAAATGAAATGCGAAAATACGAACAGGCGCGTCAGCAGTCTGATCAGGCCGCTTTGGCACAACGCGAAGCGATCAATAAACGTCGTTTGGCCGAGCAAGCATTCGTGCTGAAGTCCGAACAATTATCCGAGGCCATTGCTGCTGCCGGTTTGGAACTGGATTCGGTATTGCAAACCCTGACAGAAAATCTTGATCTCGATGCACTGCAAAAGAATTTGTTAGATATTGATAATAAAATGCGCCGTTTAGAGCCAGTCAACTTGGCAGCAATTTCCGAATATCATGAACAAAGCACACGTAAAACCTATCTTGATAGTCAAAATGATGATTTGGTCAGTGCATTAACAACACTTGAAGATGCCATCAAGAAAATTGATCGTGAAACCCGCGGTCGTTTCAAGGAAACCTTTGATCGCGTTAACCAAGGCGTGCAGGAATTGTATCCACGTCTGTTCGGCGGTGGCCATGCCTATCTTGAATTGACCGGTGAAGATTTACTCGACACCGGTGTGTCGATCATGGCGCGTCCGCCTGGTAAACGAGTATCGAATATTTCATTACTTTCCGGTGGTGAAAAAGCGCTAACGGCGGTAGCACTGGTGTTCGCAATTTTCCGATTGAACCCAGCACCCTTTTGTTTGCTGGACGAAGTCGATGCACCACTCGATGAAGCCAACGTTGGCCGTTTCTCGGCGATGGTGCGCGAGATGAGCGAGAAAGTGCAGTTCCTGTTTGTTACCCATAATAAAGCAACAATGGAAGCGGCCAGTCAGCTCAGTGGCGTCACCATGCGTGAGCCAGGTGTGAGTCGTCTGGTTTCAGTCGATCTGGATGAAGCATCGCGCTTGGTTGGCGCAGCTTAAGGAGAATTGAATGGATTTCAGTGATACCGCGTTGCTAAGAATTGGCATTGCTGTTGCCTTCATTATTCTTGTGGCCGTTATTCTATTTAGTAGCCGAAAAAAACCGGAGCAAGGTATTCGTACCAGCTTGCATGAGGACGGTGCATCGAAGCGAATGGAACCTACGCTTAAGGATTTGCTGGAAGCCGAAGAAAATGGCGAAACTGCTTCTGGCGAGCATGATAATGACGACAGCGAAAAAGCAAAGCCCGGTTATCTTGATATTGGTGCAAGACCACATAAAGATTTCGACAAAGTAGTGAGCCTCTTATTGGCCGCGCGTGCCGGTCAAACTTTACAAGGCCCTGACTTAGTCGTTGCTGCCGAAAAAGCCGGATTGATTTACGGTCACCGCAATATTTTTCATCGCATGGTGGATAAAAACCACGAACAAGGTCCGATTTTCAGCGTTGCCAATCTCGTGCAGCCGGGTATTTTCGATCTGCGCACCATTAAAGACCTCAAAACACCGGGTATTCATTTCTTTATTACCTTGCCCGGTCCTTCCAGCGCGTTGGATGCCTGGGACGCCATGTTGCCAACCGCGCAACGTATGGCTGAATTACTGGATGCCGTAGTGCTGGATGATCAACGCAATGCCCTGAGTCGCCAGCGCATTTCGCATATTCGCGAAGAATTACGTACTTATGATCGGCAACGCGAAAAATTGAATATTAAACCGGGTAAATAAACGTAGCCCGGATCATGGCTCCACCTGACCCGGGAGAATCTGCGTATCTTCAGGTTTGTGCCATGCCATGGTAATTATCCGCTTGTAATGAAAGCCCCGAGTCAGGTGGAGCCATGACCCGGGCTACGGACGAAAATTCAATGCAAATTTCTGAACGAATTCTTCAATTAAAAAAACTTATTGAAAACGCCAATCATCAATATCATGTACTCGACGAGGCACAAATCCCGGATGTTGAATATGATCTGCTGATTCGCGAGCTCGAGGCGCTTGAAAAGCAAAAACCCGAGCTGGTCACTCCCGATTCACCAACACAGCGAGTAGGCGCAAGCGCGCTGAAAGAATTCGCCCAAGTTCAGCACGAAGTCGCTATGCTTTCGCTGAACAATGCTTTTCATGGTGATGAAATTGCAGATTTTGTAAAACGCATTACCGAGGCACTGAATATTACCGATGCTCGATTTTCAGTAGAACCTAAACTCGATGGTCTTGCCATTAGCCTGCGTTACGAGAACGGTGCATTTGTGCAAGGTGCTACCCGTGGCGATGGTGCCACTGGCGAAGATGTGACCACGAACTTGCGCACCATTAAAGCAATTCCGTTGCGCCTGCGTGGCGATGCACCTGAAGTTTTGGAAGTGCGTGGCGAAGTTTATATGCCACGTGCAGAATTTGAAGCGTTCAACCAGCGTGCACGCGAGCGCGGCGAAAAGCCGCTGGCTAATCCGCGCAATGGTGCTGCCGGTTCTTTGCGACAACTGGATTCAAAAATTGCGGCAGTAAGGCCCTTAAGTTTTTACGCCTATGGTTTGGGCAAGGTAACGGGTTGGCAGCAGCCGGAAACCCATTCGGAAATGTTGCAAAGTTTAAAAGCCTTTGGTTTGCCGGTAAGTCCCGAAGTGGCAACGGCGTTTGGCGTTAATGGACTGTTGTCGTATTTTCAAAATATCGGTGAACTGCGCGATCAGCTTCCTTACGATATTGACGGCGTGGTTTATAAACTCGATCGCTACGATCAACAAAATGCCATGGGTTTTGTATCCCGTGCACCACGCTGGGCAATCGCGCATAAATTTCCTGCACAAGAACAACTCACCACGGTCGAAGCCATTGATCTGCAAGTCGGTCGCACCGGCGCAATCACCCCGGTTGCTCGTTTGAAAGCAGTGAATGTCGCCGGCGTTGTCGTGACTAACGCGACTTTGCATAATGCCGATCAAATTGCACGGCTTGATGTTCGCGTTGGCGATACGGTGGTCGTTCGCCGCGCCGGCGATGTCATTCCCGAAGTGGTCAGTGTGATGTTGGCGAAACGTCCATTTCAGGCAAATGCTGAACCGATGTATGCACCCTTCGGTTTTCCATCGGTGTGCCCAGTCTGTGGCTCCGATGCGGTTCGTGAAGAAGGTGAAGCCGTACTGCGTTGTACCGGCGGATTATTTTGTCAAGCCCAGCGCACGCAGGCACTCATTCATTTCTCGTCGCGCCGCGCGATGGATATTGATGGTCTGGGTGATCGCATTATTGAAGCCCTTGTCGATTTTGGATATCTCAAATCAGTGGCCGATTTGTATTGCTTAAGTCTCGATGATTTGCTGGAAATGAAACGTCGCAGTGATGAACGTGACGGTAATACACCGGAAACTGTCAAGCAAGGCAAAGTAGCCACCAAATGGGCAGATAATATTCTCTCGGCCATTGCCCATAGTAAAAATACAAGCCTAGAACGCTTGTTGTTTGCACTGGGTATTCGTGATGTTGGCGAATCCACAGCGAAAGTGTTGGCGAAGTTTTTTGGTGCGTTGGATCCGATCATGCAGGCCGATCTGGATAGCTTAATTCAGGTTCCCGATGTCGGCCCGATTGTCGCCAAGCGCATCGTGAGTTTTTTTCATGAAGCGCATAATCGCGAAGTGATCGCAAGTTTGCGAGCTGCCGGTGTGCTGTGGTCCGAAAGTGCACCACAGCGCAGTACCGAAGGTCCGCTAGTCGGTAAAACTATCGTATTAACGGGCGGATTAAGCAGCATGTCTCGCGGTGAAGCCGGTGATAAATTAGAAGCCTTGGGCGCTAAAGTGGCCGGCAGTGTTTCCAAGAAAACGAGTATAGTTGTTGCAGGTGAATCTGCCGGTTCCAAGCTTGAGAAAGCAAAAGAGTTGGGCATAGAAGTATGGGATGAAAGTCAATTAATAGATTTCTTGTCAAAGCAGGGTTAAGCATTCATCCGATATGCTAATTGGAACAGGAGATCGCCATCATGAAAGACTGGAAACCCACGGCTAATATAAAAACCCTGCGGCTTCGCGCTGAATTAATGGCGATGATCCGGCAATTTTTTGCCGACAGAAGCGTGTTGGAAGTTGAAACACCCATTTTGTCGCAAGCGGGCAATACCGATGCGAATATCGAGAGTTTTCAGCTGCAATTCAACGGTCATAAGTCTGCTGGCTCCGGCTTGCGTTGGTTACGGACATCGCCTGAGTTCGCACTCAAACGTATGGTGGCGGCAGGCGTTGGTGACTGTTATGAACTGGGTCGGGTATTTCGTAACGGCGAGTCCGGCAAGCGCCACAACCCTGAGTTCACCATGCTTGAATGGTATCGAGTTGGCTGGAACCATAATCAATTAATGGACGAAACCGCCGAGCTGGTGCGTGCCGCAATGCATCTGGCCGGAAAGAAAGCCACGGTGCGTGATATCAGTTTTCGACAGCTGTATCAGGACAAATTCGGCTTCGATCCGCTCACCGTACACGAGTCTGAGCTACGCAGTCCATTAGCGGTATTTGATATTGATCCGACCGGTCTGACACGTGACGATTGGCTGGATTTACTAATGACGCATTTGATTCAGCCAAGCATTCCGGCCAATCGAATTTTAATGGTCTATGACTATCCCGCAACTCAATGCGCACTGGCAAAATTACGACCCGACGATGTTGCCGTTGCTGAGCGTTTTGAAGTGTATGTCGGGCCTTCGGAAGTTGCTAACGGCTACCACGAATTGACCGATGCTACCGAACAACGCGAACGCTTCGGTAAAGATTTGGCCAAGCGTCAGAAACGTGCGCTAATTCAAGCACCGGTGGATGAACGTCTTTTAGCGGCCTTACCTAAACTACCAAGTTGCGCGGGTGTTGCGCTTGGGGTTGATCGTCTATTGATGGCCATGCTCGGCAGCGACAGAATACAGGAAGTGATTGCCTTTCCGTTTGACCGTGCCTGATCTGTAGTAGGGTGGATCCCGCCTTCATGCGGTATCCACCAAACGCAATCGCAATCTTCGGTGGAATGACCGAACGCAATCGCAATCGCAATCGCAATCGTTGGTGGAATCACCAACGGTGTGCCACCTGTTGGTGGTTCCACCCTACGCTTATCCCGCTAAATTTTCCGTAATAGC
>Ga0209181_10001292_pt1 | contig 44409 bp, 36 predicted proteins | sample MAT05_FD_187208 | JGI IMG/M metagenome (GOLD analysis project Ga0209181, IMG submission 187208) | Freshwater microbial communities from Lake Fryxell liftoff mats and glacier meltwater in Antarctica - MAT-05 (SPAdes) (version 2) | ecosystem: Environmental > Aquatic > Freshwater > Ice > Liftoff... | reverse complement strand
TTTATAGGAAATACCTACTTTGTTAATGGCCAAAACGAAAGATGCAGTGCGCATGCTGGTTATGGTAGGATGCTGTTTCAAAGTTTCTATGATGTCTTGTAAAGATGAAATCATGGTTTCTTCTAGACCACTATAGATTAAATCTACTTCATCTGCTCCTTTGATAATTAAATCTTTGTGCGGTTCTGCAATTGCCCTTCCTGTTAATGATTCTATTTGATGCACTATTTGTGCATTCATGTTTTCATTGAATTTTTTCTCCATTCTACCATAGCGCACGTGGCTAAGATTTTTAAGCCATTCAAAATAGGAAACAGTTACACCGCCTGCGTTTAAATAAATATCTGGTATAATCAAAACTCCTTTTGCATTTAATATTTCATCGGCTTCTACAGTTACAGGGCCGTTTGCAGCTTCTGCTATGATTTTCGCTTTAATACGTGGCGCATTTTCTGCATTAATTACGCTTTCAAGGGCGGCAGGTATCAAAATGTCACATTCAAGTTCCAATGCGGCCGCATTACTTGCCAAATTTATGGATCCAGGGAAATTCAAAATGCTTCCTGTAGCTTGTCTGTGCTGAAATACTTCTTCTTCGTTCAGTCCATCCGCATTCATAATGCCGCCTTCATATTCAGAAATGGCAATAACCTTGGCCCCACCTTCCCTAAAAAATTTGGCAGAATGGTAGCCTACATTGCCCAGTCCCTGAACCACAACTGTTTTGCCTTCAACGCCGATGGGAAGGTTAATACTATCCATCATGTCTTGCATTTTGCACAATTCGCGTGTACCATAAAAAACGCCTAGGCCTGTAGCTTCTTTTCTTCCCCGCACTCCACCTTGGGATATTGGTTTGCCTGTAACACAACCCAATCCGTCGATTTCACCGGATTTCATAGCCATGTAAGTATCGGCAATCCATCCCATCTCTCTTTCTCCACTGCCATAATCGGGCGCTGGAACATCTATACCTGGGCCAATGAAGTTTTTCTTTACCAGCTCCGCAGTATACCTGCGTGTTATTCTTTCAAGTTCTAATACTGTATATTTTTTTGTGTCAATTTTTATTCCGCCTTTTGCGCCGCCAAATGGCACATTTACAATGGCACACTTAAATGTCATTAAAGATGCCAACGCCATTACTTCGTCTTGGTTTACGTCTATACTGTAGCGAATTCCACCTTTGCAGGGCGATTTGTGCTGGGAATGCTGAACACGATATGCCTCTATAACCTCCACGTTTTCGAGATTCGGACCTGTGCGAACTGGGAAACGCATTCTTAAAACATGGTTGCATGCTTTAATCTGCTCTAATGTGCCGGTATCGAAACTGGTAAAACTTGCTGCTTTATTAAAATTGAAAGCTACGGTTTCAAAAAACGAATATTTGCTATCGGACTTCGACATTTTTTCAGTTTTATTAAATTAACTCGGTGCAAACTTATAATTTCTTTTCTTTATGTACTGTATTCGTGCAAAAAAATATAAGATTCAATGCTTTAGAACGTAATTTTGCAACATGACCCAAAGGACTGCAATTATCGTGCTAGACGGTTGGGGTATTGGCCTACATGACGTGAGTGATGCCATTTGGCAAGCCAATACTCCATACACAGATTCCCTTACAGAAAATTATGCACATACTTCGCTTCGCACAGATGGCGAAAATGTTGGACTTCCAAATGGTCAAATGGGGAATAGCGAAGTTGGGCACATGAATATTGGTGCTGGGAGAATTGTCTGGCAAATGTTGGTAAAGGTGAACAAAGCGTTTGAAACAGGTGAAATAGATTCAAATGAGACTTGGAATGCCCTTTTGAATCAATGCAAAGCAGGAAAACCATTGCATCTTATGGGGTTGGTTAGCGATGGGGGTGTGCATTCCCATCAAAATCACCTCATTGCTTTGTGTAACAGTGCGGCTAAAAAAGGTGTTTCAAAAATATACATTCATGCCTTTTTGGATGGAAGAGATACTGATCCTAAAAGTGGAGCATCTTCAATAGCCAAAGTTTTAAACGGCATTGAAGGGACTGGTGCAAAAATTAGCACTGTTATAGGTAGATATTACGCCATGGACAGAGACAATCGCTGGGAAAGGGTATCTAAGTCGTATCATTTAATGGTAAATGGTTTAGGTATGGTGTCTGATAATGTAATCTCATCTATAGAAGGTGAATATGCAAAAGGCATTACAGACGAGTTTATGGAACCCATTCGCACATTGGCTGGAAGTGAAGGTTTAATTGCAGAGGGAGACGTGGTTTTGTGTTTTAATTTCAGAACCGATAGGGCTAGGCAAATCACAACAGCCCTCTGCCAAGAAAATTTCCATGAATACAACATGCATAAACTAAACCTACAGTATTACACAATGACAGAATATGATGAACGGTTTAAAATTCAAGGAATTTTATTTCACCACCAGAATTTAAACTATACTTTAGGTGAGGTAATTTCCGCCAATGGATTAACCCAACTTAGGGCTGCTGAAACAGAAAAATATCCGCACGTGACTTTCTTTTTTAATGGGGGTAGGGAAGCTCCTTTCGTAGGAGAAAATAGAATCATGGCGAGTTCGCCGAAAGTGGCCACCTACGACCTTCAACCCGAAATGAGTGCCGAGGAATTGGCAGACAAGGCCATCGAATTTATCCAAGAAAACAAACCCAATTTTATCTGCTTGAATTTTGCCAATCCAGATATGGTGGGTCACACTGGCGTTTTTAATGCTATAGTAAAGGCGGTTGAAACCGTGGATAGATGTCTAAAGAAACTATCTGAAACTTTGTTAGCCAATGGCTACGATTTTTTGGTGGTGGCAGATCATGGAAACGCGGATTTTGCCGTAAACAAGGATGGCTCTCCAAATACCGCGCATACTACCAATCCTGTTCCATGCTGGTTGGTTAGTAGCACCCAAAACCCTCAGTTGAACAAAGGAATTCTTGCAGATTTAGCGCCAACTGTGTTGAAATTAATGGGAATAACCCAACCGGCAGAAATGACGGGTAAATCTTTGTTTTAAATGAATAGAATTGGAATCATTTTTGTTTTTTGCTTTGCACTTATTTTGGGTTGCAACAGGTCGTCCACAATTTCTGGGAATGCAAAATATTTTAGCGTTTCTTCCTTTTTTAAATCTGAAATTGGTAAATTAAAATTGAATAATTCTAGAGTGGAGAAAACAATTACAAAAGATGGAAATCCGATGGTTTCTTTGTCAGATTCGGTGAAGTGGGAAGATGAGTTAAAGCCATTTTTTGATTTAGAAATCAACAAGCCAGATCTGGAAAAAAAATATGAATTGACCATTGACAGCGGCAAAAATATTAAAATATCAACCTATTTCACAAGCGATACCAATTTGGCGATTCAGCGCATTGCAATTACTGAAGCGAACGGGAGGGTTCAATTGTTTGAGGCAGATTATAGAAAACGGAGTTGGATTGTGGACAGAGACATCCGATATAGCTATATGCCAGGCAAGGGGTTTGGAATGGTAGTGAAGGAAAATTATATTTGGAGCAATCCCAATGGCTATGAAATTTATGCTCAGATTCATTCAAAAAACGATTTAATATTAGAATAAGATGGAAAAAATTCAAAACTATATAAATGGAAATTTTGAAAATCCCAAAAAAGACCAATGGTTGGACAATTACAATCCAGCAACTGGCAGTGTTTATAGTCAATTGCCCAACTCGACTGCAGAAGATGTAGAATTAGCCTACAATGCGGCAAAAACCGCTTTTGCGAAATGGAAAAACACCCCGGCTGAGGATAAATTTAAAATATTGAATAAAATTGCGGACCTTTTGGATGCGCGCAATGAAGAATTTGCCCAAGCAGAAAGCCGTGATCAGGGCAAACCAGTTTGGTTGGCGCGCAACGAAATAAAACGGGCAGGTCAAAATTTTAGGTTTTTTGCCACTGCTGCCATGCAATTTGCCAGTGAATCGCATGCCATGGAAGATAAGGCTATTAATTACACGCTAAGGCAACCCTTGGGAGTGGTGGGCTGCATTAGTCCATGGAACTTGCCATTGTATTTGTTCAGTTGGAAAATAGCACCGGCATTGGCGGCAGGGAATTGTGTGGTTGCCAAGCCCAGTGAATTTACTCCATATACGGCATTTTTGCTTTCTAAAATTTGCACTGAAGCAGGTTTGCCTGCTGGTGTGCTAAACATAGTGCATGGTTTGGGTGGCTCGGCTGGCCAAGCCATTGTGGAACACGCAGGAATCAAAGCCATTTCATTTACTGGAGGTACAGTTACTGGCAAGCATATTGTTGCCACTGCTGGACCCATGTTTAAGAAAATAAGTTTAGAATTGGGTGGCAAAAACCCCAATATCATTTTTGCAGATGCAGATATTGAAAAAGCGGTGAAAACCACAGTGAACAGTTCATTTTTAAACCAAGGTGAAATTTGTCTTTGTGGGTCTAGGTTGTTTGTGGAACGCAGTGTGTATGAAGATGTAAGAGCCAAACTTGTAAAGGCAGCATGTGAACTTATTGTAGGCAATCCGCAGGATGATGCGAATAGAGTGGGTGCCATTGTTTCCAAACCCCATTTCGAAAAAGTACTTGGATATATAGAATTGGCAAAACACGAAGGTGGCAAAATATTAACTGGCGGGGAAGCCATAAGGCCTGCTGGATTTGAAGATGGCTGGTATATTGCACCCACAATTATTGAAGGTTTGCCATACGATTGCCGTTGCAACCAAGAAGAAATATTTGGACCTGTAATTAGCATCATGCCTTTTGATACCGAAGCAGAAGTGTTAGCTTATTCAAACAGCACGGTTTATGGCTTGGCCACCACTTTGTGGACCGAGAATTTAACCCGCGCCCACAGAATGGCAGCAGAGTTAGAAACCGGTATTGTATGGATCAATTGCTGGTTGCTTCGCGATTTGCGCACCCCATTTGGTGGCATGAAACAAAGTGGAACTGGCAGAGAAGGTGGCTGGGAAGCCATGCGCTTTTTTACCGAACCGAAGAATGTTTGTATTGCATTGTGATAGGTGGTAACTTTAAAATGACAATCTTTTATTAGGTTTTTTCTCCCGGTTGATCTTAGCTAACGGCACTTTCAAATGGCAAACAGATTTGAGGATTCCGATAGCTATAGGACCAACTCGGCTAAACGTATTGTTGATTCAAGTGGAATTGCAAACAAAAGACCAACCATGAGAGCATGCCGCGAAAAAATGACAATTCTTCATTAGGTTTTTCGGAATTATATGTTTTAAATTTGTTTTAAATTCAAAAGAAACCGTAAAAAAATGAAAAACTTAAATTTTAACCGCTATTTTATTTTTTGGCAATGCCATTGTACGGGGGGGTATTAAAGCCCAAACTGTAGGCACATGGCCTGATGCGAGTGGAGCAGCCACTGCTTCTTTAACAGGTTCTTCTAGTGCATTGGCCATAGGTGTCCCATTCACGATGACGCCAACTCCTTCAATTTTAGAAGCCTGGGCGCAAGTGCGCTACTGCAAACCCCCATTGGCTGCCGAGGCTATGGGCTTGGTGGTTACCCTATATGACTGCAGTACTTCAGCGGCTGGAAGTGGTTCTGGCTCTCCAGGTGGAGGTGGCGGGGATATTGGCCCAATTGACCCAAATGCACCACCGGTAGAAGTGCCACTCCCAAACTATGGTTATTTAACTTCTGTACCTCAAATAAACGTAACCTATACTTCTGGACCACTTATGGGAACACTTCCGCTGCTGGCCGCGGCAAATGGAGGAAGCAACCCGCTGATTTATGGCCGACTGGAAGAACCTGCTTTAATCATTCCGGGTTCAGGGGTTGTTATACCCACCACCTTTAAACCTAGAATCATTGTGTTGCCCACAGGCAAAACTGGAATAAATATAGCAAACCCAAGGGCGACGTTGGATGTGATTAGCACGGGTAGCAAAACAACCGCCACTGCTATTTTTGGTGTAAATTCATCGCATTTTCTACTGGCTAACAACCCAGCAAATACTTTAGGAACCAATATGAGCTATAGCCGCCACATTGCTATTTTCAATAATTTACCAGAGTCTAAATACAATGGTATTGTGCAGGCTGGCGACCAAGCCTTGATATTTACGGATGGTGCCGGAGCTGATGGTGCAAATATAAATGGTTCCTTAGTTATAGCACCTTGGAGTAATGCAGCAAGCGGATTGCGAATGGATAATGGGGGTAACATTGAACTGAATAACAATTTAATAGTAAAAGGTGCTTTTACATTAGCAGATGGATTTGTTAATAGTAATCTTGAAGTTAGGGGTAGTATTAAATGCAATGGATTTGTTGCAAAACCGAAATGGTGGCCTGATTATGTATTTGAAAAGAGTTATAATTTAATAACCTTAGACAGTATAAGTAATTTTATTGTAAAAAACAAGCATTTACCTGGTATACCTGAAGCGGATTGGGTTATTGAAAATGGTCAAAATATTGGAGAATTACAAATCAAACAGCAAGAAAAAATTGAAGAATTGTATTTATATATAATACGTCAAAATCAAATACTTAATAAAATTTAATCTACTATTTTGGATCAGCAGAAAGCAATCGAGTTGCTATTAAAAAAATAAAATCTTGATAGTTATGAAAATTAAGCATTTTGTAATAATAGGCGCTTTATATGTAGGTTGCTCTTTCCCGTTAATGGGTCAGGAACGCGATTCGATGATTAATACCGATTCAATGTATTATGAAATGTATTCTGATACTTCTGATTATTTAGATGCAATTCAGAGTGAAGATACGTCGCTAAGCAGCCCAATGGCCTCTGCTTATACGCGGTGGCGCGCATGCGTAGACCATACGAAAGAAAATTTTCGTAATTATCATTTATGTAATGGAGGGCCGTATGTGCGGATTTTTTCAGATGAATTTAATACATTAAATAGTGAAATGTGGTTTAAAAAAAATGGTGATTTTTATGATTGGAATAATTGGGTAAGTGATGCTTGGCCTGATGCGAAACCACCTTGCGGAAAAAAAAGTATAATACCTGGCAAATATGATGATGTTGGGTTAGATGGGCCTGACGATGCTGACGTTGGTCAACAACTTTATCGCAAGGAAAATGTATTTGTTTCTAATGGGATATTGAATATTCAAACAAAAAAAATGCCAAGTACTTTTACAATACCTACGTGTAAGAGTGCATTTTGGCCTTGGACAGGTCCATGTCAAGATGGAAATGGAGTAATTACAGGGCCAATTGTTTCAAAACATTTTGATTTTACCAGCGGCAGAGCTCAAACCACTTGGGCATTCTCAAGGTTGCCAAATGGTATTGAAAATTTCGATGGAGGTGGACTAATTGTTGAGGCAATGGTTAAAATACCTAAAGAAAAAGGCTTATGGCCAGCTTTTTGGATGGTAACAAACACAGATGCAGGAAGATATGATGAGTTTGACATGTTTGAAATATTGGATAATGATTTTAGCAAATTAAAAATCACCATTCATGCGGGAGACGCAGATGTAGGTAACGAATGTAAAACACATTTTAAAGTTGGCAATTCTACGAGTGAGATTAACGATTGGTATAATAGTTTTCATACATTTACATTTTACTATACTGATTATGCACTCACGTTGTTTATTGATGGACATCTAGTTTGGCAAAAACACCATTTGGCTTCAAAAGGAGGATTGGGTTTTTCGTTTCCTTGTGATTATTCTAATTCTGTGAAGAGAAGAAGAAGGACGAGATACAATGAGGCACCCATGAGGATTGTTTTTAATACACGTGTATATTGCGATTGTGAAACGAGCAATGGTTGCAAAGGACCTGATAAAAACAATTTTAATAATGCAGCAATAGAGGTTGCATTTGTAAACGTGTATAAAAAATTCCCCTGCAGCCTTAGCAAAACTTTACATACAAGAGCAGAATTGGGGATACCAGATCATGAAAAAGAATATAATGTAATTGTGTCCAAAAAAATTGTTGTTGATATTGTTCATTCTAATCCAAATGATAAGGATGTAAAAAAGAATGAATTTCTGAAACTAATTGCTGACGAGGAAGTAATAATATCTGATATTACTGTGGAAGATGTTGGATATCTGGAGGTTGAATTAAACAAACATAGGTTATGCGATGATGAATATGATTTATTTGGAATAGTTAGACCTCCCCAAAAGCATACTAGCGTCAAACCCGCTGACTTCGTACACAATGGGGATAAAAAATCAGAACAATTAATTGAAGGTGAGCCTAATTTGATATCAAAATTTAATGTTACTTGTATAGATAATGTTATTAGCGTTTCTTTAAAAGATTCATTAAAAATTAATGATTACATAATAAATTTGTATGATTTCGCTGGCCGTTTAGCAAAGAAAAATAATTGTATCGAATTTACCTGCGCCAAAGGTGCTTGTTTTAGTAATTTATCTACAGGTATATACATTCTAGAAATTCAAGAAATTAAAACACGCACACGTGAAATTGCAAAGGTAGTAATAACAAAATAATGAAAACAATAATTTGGATAGTTTTATTATCAATGCCTGTTATTTCTAAATGTAATGCTAAAGATTCTGTAAAAGTCAAATTTGATATTGGTTCATTTTATCTTTCGGTTACTGGCCATAAAAATATTACTGACAATTTGAATGGATTGGAATTGATTGATTGGTATACAAGTAATTTGCCAATTTCAACGAGTTTTATGTTACAAAAAGGAAACTTGTCTATTAGCGCAGGTTTGCGATATGCGAGTTATTTTTATTCTGGTGCATTTGTAAATTCTAACAAGTATGTGGAGGTTAGTTTTAGTTCACTCGAGTTTCCTTTTATGGCGCATTATACTCTGCCGGTTTTTAATAGGATTAGTTTGAATTTACAGTCTGGGATAGTTCTAAATGAAAACTTTAATTATAGAAATAGGCCAAATTACCATATAGATACGGTATTTTCATTTTCTTTTAAAAAAGCAACAGGTGTTGCTATTGTGCATCGCAATCCTGCTTTACAGTACGGTGCTGGTTTTGATTTTTATAACCGTACTAAAACATTATTATTGTATGTTAATTTTATTGGTAATTATATTCCAAAAAATGGATTTAAAAAATCTTCATTGGGTAATGCAGATGTTTCGTACAATGCAAGTGGGCGTTCCTTAGGTTTTTCTGCTGGATTAAGGTTTCAAATTGTTCAATTTCATAAAAATAAAAACCCGTAATATGAAATTGTATATACTAATACTTTTATTATTAAACACGGCAGAGATTAAATCCCAACGTATTTGGAATTTGTCATTTGAATACGGAGCTTACATTCCTTTAAGAATAAATAAATTATCGAAAAGATTTAACAGTTTTGATACAAAATACATATTCAATACAGGTCGTTCTTTAGGTTTAAATTTAAGTATTGGCAAATTTGTCTTCTCAACTAGTGTGCAAACACAAACAGATTACATGAAAATCATTGGATTTGAGTATCTTGGATTTAAAAATTATTCTTATATTCTATATTATCCAAAGGGCCTCTACATACCAATATATCTTGCCTATTCAGTTATTAATAAGCGGAATTTTCAATTAAATTCGGGTTTTGGTTACAGGTATGGTGGCGGAGTTTTTTGGGATATTCATCCCCGTGTGTATGTAGATTTGGTTGGATTTAGGTCTGATGGGTCAAAAAAAATACTAACAAATCATATTTTTTATGATAAAATGCCGTCATATAGATTGGGGGCAGCAGCGTTGTTTTGGGATAAACGCAAACAATATGCTTTAACTTTATTTTCGTCAATTGATTATGAACGAAAAATAAAAACGCCATACGGTGTCCAACCTAGAGGATATGATTTTAGTTTATTAGAATCAAAGCAATTTTATATATATTCTGGTGTTTCCTTAAGAATTAAAATATTATGAAAAAAACAATAGTATTTTTTGCGATATTCACGATGCAAAGCATTTTGATTTTGGTTAGGTCACAATCGGTTACTTTGGGTTCTTCTGGGTTTATTGCACGCAATGTATGGGATAAAATAGAGTTTTATGAAAGAAAGGATATTCAACAAAACAATGGTTGGCTGTTAACTGTTGGTTTAGCGTTTAAGAAGATTAGAATAGATATTGGTTATGGTCAGTATCAGCAAACATGGGTTGATAATTTGACTGAAAAAAATATGCCATCTTGGTTTTTTAAACGTGTTGAATATTCTGCTAAATTGCGTTCATATCCGTTAATATTTAATTTAAATTTTCTAAAATTTAATAGATTATTTGTGGATTGTATAATTGGTATTGAAATTGGGCAATGGATTTCTACAGATATTACGGGGCTTAAAAATAATAGTATTGTTGAAAGGGCAAATTATGATAAACATACTTTTAAAAATTCAATTGCATTAATGCAAGGATTAAAAATAGGTTATCGATAACGGAATTTGGCATTTCAAATTATGCCATTCTCTAAATTTCAAGCAAAACAATTTCAAGCAACTAATATTTATGCTCTGAGGGGTTATCCATTTACTAAAATGAATTTAGGATTAATGCTGTCTATTAATTATTATTATTCTCTAAAATAAATTGTTTTTCTTATTTCTTTCATATTTTTAAGGTTTTCATGCCTTAACTTAAAGTCCGTACAAATGCAGCAAGTCCATTCAATGACATGCTATTTTGTCCACATTTGCTCTTGCCCCTTTTTGCCTTTAACTTCGCCAAATGTTTGAAAACAGCACGCGAACCGAATTGGGCGACCTTGGAGAATTTGGATTGATCAATCACCTTGCCGAACATTTTGTTCCCAACTTGCCAGACACCGTTTGCGGTATAGGCGACGATGCCGCTGTTTTTGATATGGGCGATAAATATGGCTTGGTTACTTCTGATATGTTTTTAGAAGGCATCCATTTCGACCTTACTTTTCATCCTATCAAACATTTAGGGTACAAGGTAGTTGCTGCTACATTGAGTGACATTAGCGCCATGAATGGCATACCCAAGCGAATTTTGATAAACATAGGTCTCAGCAATCGTTTCTCGCTTGAGGCAGTTGAAGAATTGTACTTGGGCATTAAAATGGCGTGCGAAAAATACAATATAGATTTGGTAGGTGGCGATACTTCTGCCTCACCAAAGGGTTTGTTTATTTCCGCAACTGCCTTAGGCGAAGTAGAAAAAAACAAAATTGTTTACAGAAAAGGCTGCAAGGTTAACGATTTGTTAGTGGTTAGCGGCGATGTAGGCGGCGCTTATATGGGTTTGCAAATACTTGAACGGGAAAAGCGGGTGTTTTTAGAACATCCCACCATGCAACCCGATATTGAACGACACGATTATATTGTGGGCAGACAATTGAAGCCCGAAACGAGAACGGATGTTGTGGATTTGTTGGACTCACTTAAAATTATTCCAACATCGATGATAGATGTTAGCGATGGTATTGCCGGAGAAATTTACCATTTGGGAAAACAATCCAATGTGGGATTTGATATTTATGAAAACAAGCTACCCATAGACCCACAAACTGTGGAGCAAGCGGTAGAATTCGGTCTAAATCCGAGTGTTGCTGCATTAAATGGGGGCGAGGATTTTGAATTGTTATTTACAGTTGACCCCAAAGATTACGAAAAAATAAAAGGCAATATGGATTTAACCATCATAGGCCACGTTACAGAAACTCCAGGCAAATACCGCCTCATTACAGCCTCTGGCAATGCATTTGACATTACCGCACAAGGATGGGGTGTGATTGCCGAATAAAATGTTGAAAAAGGCGCGCCATATAATTTTTCTATGGACATTTATCCAGGTCATTTTGCAAAATGGAATGGCCCAAGTGCCCGTTCCTCGCATGTTGGATTATGAAATGGGGCTGCCTTCGAATACGGTTTATAATATTTTACAAGATTCCAAAGGCTACATTTGGATAGGACATGACAAAGGATTAACGCGATACAATGGCTCGGATTTTAAAAATTATTCGAGCAATATGAACCAAAGTAGGGCGCTGTCAAACATAGAAGAAGACAAGTTTGGTAGAATTTGGTGTCAGAATTTCAGTGGAGAAATATTTTATACTGAATCGGATTCATTGCATGAATTTAGGAAATTTGGTTCAACTGGGAATTATTTAAATGTTTCTATATTTAACAAAAAGCAAATATTATCTGTGCGGGGAAATGAATTAATGAGTTTTGATTTGGATGAAAATAAAGTAAAAAAAATCAACACTGGAGGTTATTCAGTCTACCGCGGCAACTTGCATTCTTCTGCCTCAGCATTTTATTGTTTTACGCTATTAAATCATGCCATTATAAAAATTCCATATTCAAAAAAACCGGAATTGATAAAGTTGCCTCAGAATATACATCCGTTAATGTTTTTTGAGTTTAAGAACAAACTCATTGTGCTGCCTTCATCTGGCTTGAATGATGCAGCTATCGTAGAAAATGGCAAGTGTAAAACGGTAGGAATTCATCTAAAAATATTGATACAACATGCTGGTATCATAAATGGTGAAATTTGGGTTGCAACATCAGAGGGGATTTATCGGTTTGATGAAAATTTGAATTTATTGTACAATGGAAAACCATTATATCCTGAATTAAATGTTAGCAAAGTGCTTAGAGACCATGAAGGCAGCATATGGATAAGTACCTTAAATAAGGGTATTGTAATTTTACCCAATTTAGATGTGCAGTTTGTGAAGTTGAATCTACCCAATCCATCCATCCTAGCTATGTCTTTTTTTAGCAGCACCAATAAAGTGATATTGGGAACAGGATACAATCAATTGGTGGAATTTAACCAGAAAGATAATTCGTTGAATCTCTTGTATGATTTTAAGTTAAGACATGATATTACGAAAATTTACAACGATGTTCCTAACGATTTAATATGGGTAGGAAGTGATCAAATGTATGCCATTCGGCCAGGCACAAATTCCATAGAATATAAAAAGTCTTTTTCATTGAAAGACATGGTTTATTTAGATAAAAACACATATGCACTGGCTGGATCTGATGGTGTGAGTTTGTTCTCATACCAAGGCGATACATTGAATAATTATTTTTCGAAGTTGTTTCAAAATCAACCTGAAAAATGGGCATACGATAGACAATTTATTTTTGGTTCAGAAGGACGGTCGAAATGTGTTGAATATAATTCCATCTCACAAACCTTATACGCATCTAATTACAAAGGTTTATTTTATTGGACTAAGAATACCAAAGGTAAAATTTTGGATGACCAAGGAAAGCCCATTTATGCCACTGATATTTTGGTAAACGGAAACAAGGTTTATGTCGTTACATACAGTGGGGCTTTGCTTTTTGTAAATGGAACAAAAGTTGAAAAAAAGATAAATGCTTTTCAAGGACTGGAGAAAAAATCTATTATTAAAATTGAATCTTTTGGAGATAATTTGTGGATGTTGTTTGAAAACGCAATTGTAAAATACAATTTAATTTCTGAAAAATACGTAGCCATTAAAATCTCTGATGGATTGCCAAATACTGAAATTAAAGACATGGTTGTTGCCGACAATAATGTTTACTTGGCGACAAGGATTGGGCTGGTTAAATTTCACGAAAACATGGGTAATTCCCCTTTGGTCCCTTTGTTGGAAATTGAAGACATTTTTGTAAATAGAATCAAAAGGACTTCAAATGATTTTAGTTTTGATTTAAAATATAATGAAAACAATTTGGAGATTTATTTTTCAATACTTTCTTATCGACAAAATGCAGGTGTAAATGCGTATTACAGCATCAATGGAAAGGAGTGGATTGTATTAGGGAGTTCTACGAAATTGTTAAAATTTATAGGATTATCTCCGGGCCAATATAATATTCGAATTAAATTGGTTAAGCCTGATGGTTCAGAGATATTTTTTTCACAAACTTTAAAATTTAGAATTGCATCTCCCATTTGGTCTCAATGGTGGTTTATTTTGATATGTGTTGTGGTCATTGGTTTTTTGGCATATTCATTTATGCGATTTAGATTGAATGAGTTGCGAAAAGAAGCTGAATTTAAAACGGCCAAAGAAAGAATGGAAAAAGAGATTCAAATGAGCACATTAACTTCCATTAAATCGCAAATGAACCCCCATTTTGTTTTTAATGCACTTAATACAGTACAATCTTATATTTTCACCAACGACAAAGACAATGCCATAGAATATCTCAATAAATTTTCTGATTTAACCCGGATGATTTTAGATATGAGCAATCGTGAAATGATTCCGCTTTCCGAAGAAATTAGAGCATTAAATTTATACTTGGATTTGGAGAGTATTCGGTTTGAAGATAATTTTACTTTTGAACTAAAAGTAAATGAAAACGTAAATACAGATTTGATTCAAATTCCTTCTATGTTAATTCAACCTTATGTGGAGAATGCAATAAAACACGGATTGTTGCATATACAGCGAGCAAGAAAGCTTAAAGTGGAATTTTTACGCGAAGACAATGCGCTAATTGTATTTGTAGACGACAATGGCATTGGGCGTAAAAAGTCGGAAGAAATGAAGTTGTCGAAAAAGAGTGGGCATAAGAGTTTTGCTACCGAAGCCAATAAAAAACGACTACAATTGTTAAATCAAGGAAGAGCTAATACTATTGATATTGAATTTTTAGACAAAACAGATGGACTAGGCAGACCCAATGGTACAATGGTTATTCTAGCAATTCCGATTAATTTTTAATTTTTTATTCGCAGAATATCGTATTTTTGTCCTTAGGAGGTTTCTTAAATGTATCGCTGTATTATTATTGACGACGAAAGCAAAGCTAGAATATTGCTTAAAGCCATGCTAGAACGCTATGGTCCAAGTTTAGAGGTTGTTGCAGATTGCGCAGATTTGCCAACGGGTGTAAAGGCTATCAACAAATTAAATCCAGATTTGGTTTTTTTGGATATTGAAATGCCAGGGCACAGTGGTTTGGAGTTAATGGATTTTTTTGAAGGGAGTGAGCTCAATTTTGACGTAATATTTACTACGGCGTATAGCGAATATGCCCTTCAAGCATTTCGCTTTTCTGCCATAGATTACCTGCTAAAACCTTTGCAGCCTCAGCAATTACAGGATGCAATTGCAAGGTTTGAAAAAAAATCTGTAAAAGAATCTGCTAAAAGGTTGGAGGTTCTAAAATCTAATCTTTCAGAAGGTGAGAACTCTAACGATCGACGGATTGTAATTCCAATTGGACAATCTTTGAAATTTATCTGGTTAAAAGATATTATTCTGCTTAAAGGAGAAGGCGCATACAGTGAGATATTTTTAAAAGATGGAACAAAATTGCTCGTAAGTAAAAATTTGAAATATTTTGAAGATCTTTTGTTTGACCTACCCAAATTTGTGCGAACCCATAAAAGCTACATTATCAATATGGACGAGGTATTAGAGTATAGCAAGTCATCTGGAGGTATGATTATAATGACGGGTAACTTTAGTGCAGGTATTTCTGCAGAAAAAATAGATGATTTTCTAAAAAGAATGCAACAAGGTTAAAAAAACTGCGTACCCGGTTTTTTAATGTATTTATTTTATACTTAGAACCTAATTTTGCAAAATGTTTCGTACGCACAATTGTGGTGAATTAAGACAAAATCAAGTGGGTCAGAATGTGACCCTTTCAGGTTGGGCTTCTAAAATTAGACTCATGGGAGGTATGGCGTTTATAGATTTACGCGACCGCTATGGTATCACCCAGTTGGCTTTTAATGAAACTGTTTCTAAGGAATTGTTGGACAAAGCCAGCAGCATTGGTAGGGAATATGTATTGCAAGTGTTTGGTATTGTCTCGGAAAGAACAAGTAAAAATGCCAATATACCCACTGGTGATATAGAAATTGAGGTTTCGGAATTAAAAATTTTAAACGAATCTAAAACACCTCCCTTTACCATAGAAGACGAAACCGATGGTGGAGATGAGTTGCGGATGCAATACCGGTATTTGGATTTACGTAGAAATACGGTTCGTAAAAATCTGGAACTAAGACATAGACTTGCACAATCGGCGCGCAATTATTTGTCCAATCAGGATTTTTTGGAAGTTGAAACACCAGTATTGATAAAATCTACACCAGAAGGTGCGCGCGATTTTGTTGTACCTAGCAGAATGAATCCGGGAGAGTTTTATGCCCTGCCTCAGAGTCCACAAACGTTTAAACAATTGTTGATGGTGAGTGGTATTGACCGGTATTTTCAAATTGTAAAATGTTTTAGAGATGAGGATTTGCGCGCTGACCGTCAGCCGGAATTTACACAAATTGATTGTGAAATGAGTTTTGTGGAAAGAGAAGATATTCTACAAACATTTGAAGGAATGATTCGCAGTTTGTTCAAAGAGGTACTTAACACGGATCTTGAAACGTTGCCGCGCATGACTTATTCGGATGCCATGCAATATTACGGTTGCGATAAACCTGACATTCGTTTTGATATGCGATTTTGTGATTTGAACGAAGTTGCAAAAGGAAAGGGTTTCAGCGTTTTTGACAATGCTGAGGCCGTGATTGGAATTTGTGCAAAAGGGGCCGCCAATTATTCGCGAAAGCAATTGGATGAACTTACAGATTTTGTTAAAAAACCCCAAATTGGTGCAACTGGTTTAATATATTGCCGGGTTGAAGCGGACGGTTCTGCAAAATCTTCCGTAGATAAGTTTTTTGATGCAGAAGCTTTAAAGTTATGGATAGCTTGCACAAATGCAGAGCCCGGAGATTTAATTCTGGTTATGGCAGGAGGGTTAGATAAAACCCGAAAGCAAATGAATGAATTGCGACTCGAAATGGGCAGCAAACTTGGGTTAAGAGACCCATTTAATTTTAAACCTCTTTGGGTTTTGGATTTCCCGCTTTTGGAACAAGATGAGGAGAATGGACGTTGGCATGCCATGCACCATCCTTTTACCAGCCCTTTGAATGAAGATTTGGAGTTGATGGATTCTAATCCAGGGAAAGTGCGCGCCAATGCCTACGATATGGTCATTAACGGGGTAGAAGTGGGCGGTGGTAGTATTCGTATCTTCGATAGAAAATTGCAATCTAAAATGTTTACGTTGCTAGGGTTTACGGAGGAAAATGCACAAAAACAATTTGGATTTTTAATGAATGCTTTTGAATATGGCGCACCACCACATGGCGGAATCGCATTTGGTTTCGACAGGTTGTGCTCTCTTTTTGGCGGCAGTGAAACCATTCGCGATTTTATTGCTTTTCCAAAAAACAATTCAGGTCGGGATGTTATGATTGATGCGCCTTCTTCTATTGACAATGCGCAATTGAAAGAGTTGGCAATTAAATTAAATTAGAAAAACAATTTAGGGATAAAAATAAACATTCCTGCAATTGCAGCCCCAATGCTAGCCAATAAAACTGCGCCTGCTGCAATGTCTTTTGCGTTACCAACATTTTTATGAAATTGGGGATGTAAATGGTCTAAAGTTTCTTCTAGCGCCGAATTTAACAATTCAAGTCCCAAAACCAATGCAATACAAAGTATTATTATAGCCCATTCAAATCTTATTAGATGTATAAATATGCCAAGGGCAATAACAGCCAATGCAACTACCCCCATTACTTGCAAATTGCGGTGTTTTTTAAACGCAGTTTTAAGACCGTTTGTGGCGGTCAGAAATGAAGTAAGTAATTTCTGTTTTTTTTGCATATAAAAAAATCCCCCGTTTTGGCGGGGGATGTTATTTTTTAGAATGTATTAATTTTTATTCTTTTTTCAATTTCTTCAACATCGTGCCTGTATTTTTTATCCGTTTCAATAAGATCATTCACAGTTTGACAAGCGTGAATTACAGTGCTATGGTCTCGTCCTCCAAAAAACATACCTATGTTTTTTAAAGATGCCTTGGTTAAGTCTTTGGTAAAATACATTGCAATTTGTCTTGCCTGCACGATTTCTCTTTTGCGGGTTTTTGATTTTACAGCTTCAACCGGAATATTGTAAAAGTCGCAAACCAATTTTTGAATATACTCTATGCTAATTTCTCGTGTCGAATTTTTAACAAAATTCTTAACAATTTGTTTGGCTAGATTTAAGTCAATGTTTTTTCGGGTGAGAGAAGATTGGGCAAGCAAGGAAATAAGAGCCCCTTCTAGTTCTCTAATATTGGTGTCAATGTTGTGTGCTAAATATTCTACTACGTCGCGGTTCATGGTAATTCCATCTTGGTACATTTTGTTGTCAAGTATAGACACACGCGTTTCAAAATCTGGCGTACCTAAATCAGCACTTAGACCCCATTTAAAACGGCTTAACAATCGTTCGTCCATGTTCTTAAGGTCTTTAGGCGCCCTATCGCAAGTTAAAATAATTTGTTTCCCATTTTGGTGCAGGTGGTTAAATATTTGGAAGAAAATTTCTTGGGTTCTTTCTTTTTTGGAAAAGAACTGCACATCATCCACAATTACAACATCTAAAAATTGGTAAAAATTTACAAATTGATTGTTGTTTCCATTTTTTGCAGAATCAATAAATTGGTTGATGAATTTTTCGGCACTTACAAACACAACTACTTTTTGTTTGTGATTTTGTTTTATTAGGTTTCCAATAGCATGGGCAAGGTGGGTTTTACCTAAACCACAACCTCCGAAAATCATCAATGGGTTAAATGCAGTTCCGCCAGGTTTTTGTGCAATAGCCAAACCTGCGCTTCTTGCCAATTTGTTGCACTCGCCTTCAACAAAGTTGTCAAATGTATATCTTGGGTTTAACTGACTGTCAATATTCATCCGTTTCAATCCAGGAATAATAAACGGGTTTTTTATTGGGGAGTCTAAATTAATAGGCACACCCAATTCATTTTGAACTGGTTTCGATGAATTTCCCGTTGGAAGGTTTATCGTATAGGGCGTTTGGTCGTGTCCGCTGGTTTCAATAATTACATTATATTCAAGTTTAGCAGTAGGGCCTATTACTTTTTTTAGCGTTTTGTGCAACAATTGAACGTAATGTTCTTCAATCCATTCATAGAAAAATTGGCTAGGAACTTGAAGCGTTAAAACTTTGTTGGCTAGTTTCACCGCTTTAATGGGTTCAAACCATGTTTTAAAACTTTGTGGGTTTACGTTGTCTTTAATGATTTTTAGGCATTCCTGCCAAGCGAGTTCATGGGTTTTGATGTCTGTCATGGTTTCCTTTTGTCAATCTGGCTATCGTTTTTTTATTTTATTTTCAGAGTAAATGGATTGATTTTTCAATCTGTTTTTTGATAGCTCAATCGGACTGCTAAGAAAGTGGAAAAATTCACAATGTGCTAATATATTTTGCTTGTTTTTGAAATATTATTTATGTAACTAGGCAACCTTAGCCTTTATATTCGCCAAATACACCCCGCATAGCATCTGCAATTTCACCCAAAGTAGCATAAGCCTCAACGGCTTCAATAATAAATGGCATTAAATTTCCACCTTCTTTTGCGCATTGCTCTAAGGATTTAATTCTTGTTGCAACAATTAAATTGTCTCTTTTTTCCTTCAGTTTTGCAAGGTTTTGTGTTTGCTCTTCTCTAATATTATCATCCACGGTGAGTAGAGAAATATTTGGGTTAGATTCTGATGTAAATGCATTCACACCTACAATTATTCTTGTTTTTTCTTCAACACTTTTTTGGTATTTGTAACTGCTGCTTGCAATTTGTTGTTGCATCCAACCTTTTTCAATTGATACAACGCTTCCACCCATTTCGTCTATCTTTTGTATCAGGGTATTTGCGCGCTTTTCCATTTCATCTGTTAAATATTCTATATAATAACTTCCTCCAAGCGGATCTACAGTGTCTACCAAGCCGGATTCATGGGCAATAATTTGCTGGGTCCGCAAAGCAATTTTTGCAGCATTTTCGGTAGGCAAGCTCAATGCTTCATCAAAGCCATTGGTATGTAAACTTTGTGTTCCACCCAAAACTGCAGCCATGGATTGAATGGATACGCGCACTATGTTGTTTTCTGGTTGTTGCGCTGTTAAAGTTGAGCCTCCAGTTTGGGTGTGAAATCTCAACATCATGGCTTCAGGCTCGGTAGCGCCCAAATGTTTCATAATATTTGCCCAAATTCTTCTAGCAGCTCTGAATTTGGCAATTTCTTCTAAAAAATTATTATGTGCGTTGAAAAAGAAAGACAAACGCTTTCCAAATTGGTTAATATCCATGCCTTTTTCCATGGCAGCTATAACATAAGCTTTCCCATTCGACAGTGTGAATGCCAATTCTTGTTCTGCGGTGCTACCTGCCTCCCTTATATGATATCCACTAATAGATATGGTGTTCCATTTTGGCAAATTAGTACCACACCATTCAAAAATATCTGTAATTAGACGCATGCTTGGCCGGGTAGGGTATATATACGTTCCCCTTGCTGCATATTCTTTTAATATATCGTTTTGAATTGTTCCACTTAGCTTTTGTAAGTCCGCACCCTGTTTTTTTGCCAAGGCTACATACATTGCCAATAATGTAGCCGCTGTCGCATTTATTGTCATGCTGGTGGTAATGTTTTTTAATTCGATCCCTTCGAATAAAATCTCCAAATCTGCCAAGGAATCAATTGCAACACCCACTTTTCCAACTTCACCCTCACTCATGGCATGGTCGCTGTCGTAACCAATTTGTGTAGGCAAATCAAATGCAACCGATAAGCCAGTAGTGCCTTGTGCCATTAAGTAATGGTATCGTTTGTTGCTTTCTTTGGCAGTGCTAAATCCCGCATATTGTCTCATCGTCCATAAGCGACCCCGATACATGTCATTTCTTATGCCTCTTGTATAAGGATATTTTCCTGGGATTTCGCCATTATGATCCTTGTCTAGATAATAGGCATCAATGGGAATACCACTTTCTGTGAACCTATCTGGTTTGCCGGATAACTCAGCCATAAATTAACCGAAATATAAACCTATCTCTGCTTTTAAGAAATTAATTGCCTTTTCCGTGGGTTGTTCGCCTGTTATCATAAGTTTTTCAATAATGGCTTTACTTAGGTCTGTCGAGGTTGCATTTTCTGCCAAATCTGAGGCGCATATATTAATAAGCGCAATAACTTGTTCTTTTACTACACGGATTACGTTCCAAGCTTGATTTGAAATGTATACTTGCTGAGATAAATTGTAATTGAACTCCTGTTGGATGTGATTTATCATGGTGTGTTTCAATGCCAAGGCACTTATTTGCGGTTGGTTGTCGGAAAGTATCAATTGTTGGGGGCTTATTCTTTCAAGAAATAATACAAGTCTTTCGTAGGCTTGAAGTTTCATGGGAGAAAGCAAGTTCTGGCTTTGTTGCCTTAGTTCTAATCTCAGTTTTGCAATATTCTCATCGCTTTGATTCTTTAATAAAAAATAGGCTGTAAAAAATACAACAATTGCCGGCAGAATGTATTTTATAATCTCAAGTGTTATTGATAATGCGTCCATATTACGATACGCAAATTAACGATTTATTTTCAATTTATTTTATACCTAATTTGTAAAATTAACCATTTCACAAAAAAAATGACAACGGTAGTTGCCATTTCTACCCAAAGACCTAGGCTTAATTGCTGTTATTCCTATTCTTAGAAGTGCATAATTGGTGTTGGTTGCCTGTTTGTTTATTGTCTATCTTTGCGTATTGGGACTATGGAAACTGAAATAGAATTGACGGCTGCTCCTGTTACTTTCTCGGCAAATGCCTTATTGGAGCTTGAAAACTTAAAATTGCTGCATAGTGAAGCAAACCAATATTTAAGGGTGGGTGTAAAAGGTGGAGGCTGCTCTGGCATGAGTTATTTATTGGCTTACGATCAAAAACAGGAAAGAGATAATGAATATATTATCCATGAAATCCCTGTAATCATTGATAAGGCGCATGTTATGTATGTATTGGGCATGGAAATAGACTGGACCAATGGATTGAACAATAGAGGTTTTGAATTTTTAAACCCAAATGCCAAATCTACCTGTGGTTGTGGTGAATCATTTTCGACCTAAAAAAGATTCATTTTGCAGAAATTAGCAATTCTAAGAAAAATCCAATTTGTAATTTTACAGAATCTTGAATTTTATTGAGAAAGTTGGGCTCGGTTTTGAAAGCATTAAGTCAAATGCCGCAAGGGCTTTTATTACATGCACCATTATTGCTATTGGTATTATGGCGCTAGTGGGGATTTTAACATCCATAGACGGCATGAAGGCTGCGATTACCAAAACTTTTAGCAGAATGGGTTCCCAAAGTTTTAACATTAGAAATTCGGGTGCCATCCAGCGCAGAGGGGGTCCAGGCGAAGTGGTAGATAAGAAGCCTATAAGTTATATACAAGCCACTAGATTTAAAACCAATTTTAATTATCCAGCTAGAGTGTCCATTTCTAAAAATGCCAATATGGCGGCCAAAGTAAGGTTTAAAAAAGCCGAAACAAACCCAAATGTGGCAATCATTGGAATTGATGAGAATTATTTGATAACATCAGGTTATGAAATTTCGCAAGGCAGGAATTTTACCGAAAATGATATTTTGCTTGGCTTACCTATAGTCTTGATAGGCAAGGATGTATCTTACACATTGAATGGTAAAAAAAGTTTGTTGGATTCGGAAATAATGGTTTCTGGCAAACGCTATAAGGTTATAGGGCAATTAACGGAAAAAGGCAGTAGCCTAGGCATGTCTGGCGGAGATCGGATAGTTTTTTTGCCCGTTACTTGTGCTAGACAAGACTTTAGTGGTTTTTCAGAGAACTACCGCATCAATATTGCAGTGAATGAAGTAAAAGAATTAGACCCAGCCATGGATGAAGCCTATTTGACGATGCGCCGAATTCGCAATCTAAAAGTGAATGATGCTGACAATTTTATAGTAGTGAAGAGTGATGCATTGGCAAAAGAAGCCATTGGTAATTTGGGGTCAATTTCTTTGGTAGGCATCGTTATTGCTATTATTACTTTATTGGGCGCATCGGTAAGTTTAATGAATATTATGTTGGTTTCGGTTACCGAAAGAACCAAGGAAATCGGCATTCGAAAATCATTAGGCGCCAGTATATCTAGCATTCGCGGTCAATTTCTTACAGAGGCCATTGTGATTTGTCAAATAGGTGGATTGGTAGGTATCATTTTGGGCATTATTGGAGGCAATTTGGTAAGTATGGGCATCGGCGTAGGATTTGTTATCCCTTGGTTTTGGATTTTCGTAGCTTTGGTAGTCTGCTCAGCGGTAGGTTTGGGGGCCGGAATTTATCCCGCAAATAAGGCTGCCAAACTGGATCCAATTGAGGCCCTAAGGCACGAATAAAAAAGGCAACCGAAGTTGCCTTATATTGTTTTCTTTTATTTGGGGTTTACATAAATGGAATTTTAGTAACCACTGCCTTTATTAATTTTCCGCGTATTTCAATAAAAATTTCTGAGCCAGCAGCAGCAAAAGACGATGCTACATAACCCATACCTATGGGTTTGTTCATTGAAGGGCTCATTGTTCCACTCGTAACTTCGCCAATATGGGTTCCATCGGCATCACATATCGGATAGTGTTGTCTTGGAATTCCTTTTTCCACCAATTCAAATCCAACCAATTTTTTGGTAGGTTTATTGTCTTTTATGTTTTTATGAAATTGGTCATTTACAAACGGATGATTAAATTTCGTAATCCAGCCCAATCCAGCTTCAATTGGGGACGTTGTATCATCGATATCGTTTCCATATAAGCAAAACCCTTTTTCCAATCTCAGTGTATCTCTAGCACCCAATCCTATGGGTTTAATATCGAATTCAGCACCGGCTGTAAAAACGGCATCCCAAAGTTTTCTCGCATCCCCATTTTTTACGTATAATTCAAACCCGCCAGCACCCGTATAACCAGTATTGCTAATGATTACATCTGAAATTCCAGCAACACTACCTTCTGTGAAATGGTAGTATGGAATTTGTGTTAAATCGGTAGTCGTTAATTTTTGAATGCTCTTTTCTGCATTCGGACCTTGAATTGCCAATAGGCTATAATCATCACTCACATTGGTAATGGATGCGTTATAATTAGCATTGTATTTAGAAATCCAATCAAAATCTTTATCTATATTGGATGCATTAACAACCAGCATGTATTTTTCTGGCCCATATCTGTACACAAGCAAATCATCCACTATTCCACCTTGGTCATTGGGCAAACATGAATATTGGACCCTGCCGTCTGATAAGGAGGAGACATCGTTGCTTGTTACAAATTCTATCAAATTATAGGCGTTGGGACCTTCTATAATAAATTCTCCCATATGGCTTACATCAAAAACACCAACAGAATTTCTCACTGCCAAATGTTCTTGAATAAGATTGTTATACAATACAGGCATGTTGTAACCGGCAAAAGGCACCATTTTGGCCCCCAGTGAAATATGCAGGTCGCTAAGTGCGGTGCTTCTAAGTGCTGTAGTTTCAGTCATAGTATTTAGTTTCGCAAATTTAGGTTTTGTAATCGTAATTCATGTCCTTATTTAATTATTACTGGAAATTCAACATCCACATCTGATTCTCCTGGATCGCAGGTGCCATTTTTTACCCCTGGTTGATGCCGCAATGTAATGCGCAACTTGCAATGTCCTTTGGTTACAGCTGTAAATTCTGATTCTAAGCCAATTGGGAATGTACCGTCGGAATCCTTGATTTTTATGGTTAAATTATTGGGCGTTGATGCAAAACAAACAAGATGGTTTTTTGCTTCTTGCCGAATTTCAGACGTTAAATCTTTGGTTGTTGAACTGCTTTCGTCCAAAAAATCGAGATTGGCTGTATAAACCTGCCCAGAATCTAATTTTAGCGTATCTGCGAGCAAAGGAGCATCTCCTCCATCTCCATCAGGGTCTTTCCAAGAATAGTTGCCTGTGCTTACTGTTGATTTGTACAAGTGAATAATTACCGTTGTAATCAATTCGCTTTCCTCCTTTTTTTTCTTACAAGCCTGAAAATTGAAAGCCATAAAAAGCGTTAAAATAAAGAACGCAAAGCCTAAAAATTTATTTTTTATCATGATATATTTGTTTAATGTTCTGTTCATTGTGGTGGTGAAAATTCCATATCAACCTGAAGTAGATATTTCTACCGGGCATGTTTATGAAATAACGGAATCTGTCTAAATAATTTCGATATTCTTTGTTCAATATATTGTCGACACCTATGATAAATTGGTAGTTTTGTTTTTTAAATAAACCAACAAACGTAGCGCTACCATTGAAAAGGGTATAGCCTGCCGGTGGGGGTATATAATCCGTTCCAGAAGTATAGAATTTTTGTCTAAAAACGTGTTCAGTTTGTAAGTTTAATCCCAAAATTGCATTTCGGTATGTGAGGCCAATTTCAGATTTTATGGGTGGTAAAAAAGCAGGATATCTATGGTTTTCTAGGTTTTTAGCGTATAAAAATGATTGTGAAAATTTCATCTCGAAATGTGAATTTATTTGCAATAACCAATTTAATTCTGCACCCGTAAATAGACTGTTAAACTGTTGATACTGATAAGAAGGAAATGCGCCCCGAACCGTAAGAATAGGCATAGAATCAGGTGTTAAATTGATAAAATTTTGGATATAATTAGAATAAATTTGAAGGTATATATTGCTTTTTTGAGAATAATAATTGAATGTAGTCGCCGCTTTATAAGTTATTTCCTTTTTTAAATTCGCATTTCCCTGTTCAAAAGCTGCTGCCCCATGATGCACACCATAGCTGTATAATTCATTAAACCAAGGAAAACGAAATAATCTTCCCAAATCAAATTTCCAAATAGATTTTCTTTTGTAAATTTCACCAGTCCAAGCCATAGCTGTTCCCGCATTTGTTTTTTTGGTATGGATCTGCTTAACTCCAGAACTGGCATTGGCTGAAAAAGCATAAATCTCGGAACGCACAGTTACAGTATGTTTGAAATGTGTAGCCTTTCTTTCCAACAAGAAAAATGCAGCTTGGTTAATGGCTTGAAAATCGGGGATAAAGTAATAGCCGCCATATCTATTTAAATAGCCTGTTCCTTGTAACCCCATTTCTATATTTAAATTCGGTTTGATTTTGATTTGTTTTCCCACTTGACAATTGGCACTCAATAAGGAAATATTTAGTTGCGGAAAGTTTATGATTCTTACTCTGTGTAGGTCAAATTCTTTCCTTTCATCATATTGTATTGCGCCTACAAAATAATTTTGACCATTGGTTTTAAGTTGAATTTTTTTCGTTCTAAATTGACTGTGCAATACCGTTTGTTTGGGTGCTTTAATACTGTACGAAAAGTTTCCAGAAATGGGAACTGTAGATTTAATTCTATCCAGTAAATCTTGCACGTTGCCAATGTGCGATCCTGTATAAATACCTCCTTCTTGGCAATAGAATGTGCCATCGATAAAAATTTGGGTTTTATTTGAGGTCTTTCGCATTCCGCCAGAAAACATAGTTTCAACCAAGCCAGTATTGGGTAAAATATAACCTGGGGTTTGGTAATTGCCAGCTTTTCTGAAACTTAAGTTAGAGAAATAAGTATGCGAATTGCTGGCTGGTTTGTGCAAATATTTGCTAAATATATTTAATTGATTGCCATTGGTTTGGTATCCTGTGCCAGAAGAAATGTCTGTTTCCCCTGGGTGCCCTATTTTTTCATTACGCAGTTCAATATAGCCGCCAGCGGCATCCGCACATCGGGTTAAAACCGCTGCACCTGTAACTAATTCCAGCGCATCAAAAGCAGTTCCATTCGTTTCGGGGCCATGGTCCGAGCCCCATTGTTGCCCATTCTGTTTAATTCCATTCACAAAAACAGGAAGCCGCATGCCAGTTAATCCTTGAGACATAGGCTTAGAAATGGTGTTTCCACTGCGAATGCTTCTAATACCTGGAATTAGTTCAAGCTGATCCGCTAAGTTTTTTCCTGATTCCTTTAACGCAATTTCATCCTCCTTAATTTGTAGAGGGTCAAATTTCTTCTGGTTTATTTGAATATTTGCAATTCTTTGGAGAGTGGGTTCCAAATAAATAACAATAGCAGTATCTGAGTTTATTTTTATATTGAAATGGGTGTGTTTGAAATATTCTAAATCAAGTTCTAATTCAACCAAGCTGCGGCACAGATTTTTTATTTCAAATTGCCCTTTAAAATTCGAAATGGTTTTTAAATGGCCGATTTCAATAAAGACTTCAGCATATGGCAACGGCAGGGAATCTGTTTTTGAAAGGATTATTCCGGACAAGCGGAGCCTACATGTATTTTGAGAATACACATTCACTGTAAAAAACAGCAATAAGCAATATGCAATTGATTTTATATTCACCTTAAACCCATAATTGTCAATTGTTTTTGACAATAACAATCCCCGAATTATACTGGTATTGTGGGTGGTGATTTATTTGGGTTTAAAGATATTTTTAAACCGATTTTTGCCTTTTCGTAGAATATTGCATGTTGAGCAAATTTAGAAATTGAATAAGAAATATGAAATCCAATCTCTAATTTGCCGAGGTCAAAATTAAAATCGCAAAGATTGCATTTCTCAGAATATGAACTTCCGGTGGTTGTTTGATAATTTTTATTTTTATGGCAATGGTGAACCCAATCTCTAGGAAAGAGAGTAATACTATAAATACATAGCAAACAGACCGCAATATATTTAGCAATTCTTTGCATCAAGGCATTTCCTGCAACATATTGGTCATTTCTCTCAATTCATCTCTGTTGTATTGGTTGTCCGATTTTCGGCACAAACTAATAAAATATGAGAGATTTTCTTCTTGTGATTCAGCCTCTTCTAAAAATGCCAATTCAAAGCCTTCATGAGACTCCAAATGCTGCCATAAAAGTCTCAAAGCGCGCGTTACCAGTGGGTCATTTTCTTTTAAAGCATATTCCCTTGCTTTTTGAATCAAGGGTATCAATTTGTCAGATTTTATGGCGGATTTTTCAACCTGTTCAACAATGCCATCTAGTATTTTATTAGCCTCAGCAGTATTCATAATAAAATGCAAAGTTAACCATTGATTTTGATTTTACTCGCCTAATCTGTTTTTAAAGCTTAAAACTCTCTTATCGCTGGTTAATACCAACCAGACGCCAAACAAAACCATCGCTATAAGAAACAATTTTTCGACGGTTATGTTATCACGCCCCAAAAAAACGGCAATGAGTGTTGCCAATATGGGTTGCAAATAAATATAAATACCTACCAAAGAGGGGCTACCATGCTTTACGCCATATGCATTTAACAGATACACCAAAAAGCTAGTGAAAATTAACGTGTATCCTATTTTTAGCCAAATATCTGTTGGGATAGCCGAAAAATTTGCTGTAACTAAAGATGTTGCACCGAATGGAGCAATGAGCAGAACGCCTATGCCAAATGTAATTCTATTTACTGTAATGGGTTTGTATTTGTGAACCAGTTTTTTAACATATACCAAATACACGGCGTAAAAGGCGGCATTTACGGCCACCCAAATGTCGCCTATTAAAGTAGCCGACGAAAAGTGTATGCCATTTGAAGAAATGAGCAATATGGCGCCAATTGTGCCAATAAGCAAACCCAAAATTGTATTTATCGTCGGTTGTTTTCGGTTTCTTATATGGTCAATTATAGCCACAAACATGGGTGTTACCATCATTAGTACCGCCCCGTTAATGGGCTTGGTTAAACTTAACCCTTTAAAAAACATGAGCATGTTTGCAGAAGTTCCAAAAAAGGCACACACCAAAAATAGGAACCCATCGGATTTAATATCTATTTTTTCGCGCCCAACGAAAAAGCCCAAAACATTAAACAGCAATGCTGCAACTATTATTCTTAACCAAACAAATGCTTCAGGTGTTAGATAGTTAGGCATAATTTGTCCAGCCCAACTGAAAAGAATGGCGTATAATAAGGAAACTAAAAACAACGAAATATGCACTCCTATTTTGCTCATGCCCAACCTTTTCGCCTTTTAATTCCCTCATAGGCTTTGTTAACTTTTACAAACTTCTCTTGGGCAGCTTTCTTTTCGCCCTCGTTTAATCCGAGCAATCTGTCTGGGTGAAAACGCATGGCCATTTTTCGATAAGCTTTTTTTACTTCCTCCTCATTCGCTGTTGCCGAAACATCCAATATCTGAAAATCCGAATCAGGACTCGAAAAGAACATGGCTTGTAAAGACATAAAGTCGGAATTTGTAATGCCAAGTTGAACTCCTATATATGTAAGCATTTGCAGTTCTTGTGCATTTATATCATCATCGGCCTTACTTATTCTAAATAATATATGCATCAATTCTAGCCGTTGGCTATAATGCATCCGGTTCCTTGTTTGTCTGCAAACCAGCCCTACATCCTGTCTTTCTTTTATTAACTCTCTAAGAACCAATAACATTTGGCGTGCATTAGCTTCTCCGTATGTGCGCACCAACATACGCTTAACCAAGTCAAGTTCACTTTTCATGGCTGTGCCGTCGGCATTCATAATTGCCGCTATAAGCACCAAAAGCGCCATGCCAAAATCTGGTTGCTGGCCTGTTTGTGGTTTTTTACCAGGTTCTGAACTTTCACTTTCTGCCGATTTCTCTGAAGTAATAAAATCAACATACATTCCCAACAAAAAACCTACAACGGCACCAGGAATACCGCTTGAAATAAAACCGATTACTGCACCTACCAAGGCAATTTGAATTTTCAAATTTTTGTTTTTAAAAGGTATATGAAATTATTTAGACATAAAGTCTGATAGTTTCCGCATGCGGTTTTTTAAAATGGCGTCTTGCACAACCCAAATTTCATCTGTGCCCCCTAAAACCCCCCAATAAGTCTCAATTTCATGGGTTTTTAATTCTCCAGTTTTGCTTTCCTGAGAATAAGTTTCTTCTGTAATCGGGCGGTAATACAAATTTAATACGCTACGTTTTCCTTTATTGTCCAAAATATCAATGGTAAAAAATGGTTTACTTGCAAATAAAGCAGATTTTGACTCTTTATTGTTATTAATGCCTGCAATTTCTCCGCCTTCACGTGTGACCCATGTAAACATATCTAAATAGGATAGAACCCTATTGCGATTTACATTCATTTGTCTGCCAGATTCATTTTTTAATACAAATTCCCCATCTATTTTTTCTATGAAAAAACTTTCTGTCCTATTTTCTGTCCATTTAATGTGTAAGGATTGAATTTCATTGGATTTAATATCTAGAAGGGCAGGGGTTCTCCAATTGTTAATGTCGGTATTAAAGTATGGGGTTACAAATCCATTGTGGCCAGGAACAATAACAACGCAAGGCCGATCGTGTTTTTTGTCATTGCCTTCTTTCGGCAAATACATATACGTTCCATACTGGTCATACGTGGGTCCACCTGCATAAATGGTTTTTACCAGCGTGGTTCCACTGTAAAATTGAGCTTTCACTGCTTGCAATGCCATTTCTCTATTTATTGCTTCCAATGCAGCATCGTTTACAGGGTTTTTAACTTGCAAATTTTCCATGATATAGTACAATAAATCATGAATGGAGGCAGTATCTGCTTTATAGCGCGTTTTTTTGTTTTTAACCCACCAAATTCCATTTGCGTCCTTTTCCATTTCCAAATATGGAATTGAAGCATTGTTCGGTGCATAGAAAATTTTGGTTATTGATTTTGGGTTTTTTAAAGCAAAATCTTTCAACTCTACCTGACCGGTATGGTTCAAATTTCTCCATAAAAATATTCCCACAGCAACGGCTATTGTTAAAATCAAGAGGCTTATTCGGATCCTTTTCATCTGCTTGCAAAGGTAATACTGCGAAAAGATACCCCGTTATGGTAATTGTAGATATAAAGTAATATTCTTATAACCCAATAGCAGCAACCATTTACAAAGAAAAATAAAGGTTTATAGATTTTTTTTGGAATACCTTTTGACAACTCGTGGAAAACTACTATTTTTGCAGTCCTTTTTTAAGAGGTAATCCTTCTACCTCGCGTTCTGATAAATAAAAGCCACCATAGCTCAGCTGGTAGAGCAACTGACTTGTAATCAGTAGGTCGTTGGTTCGATCCCGACTGGTGGCTCAACAACCGACAAATCCAAAATGGGGAAATACCAGAGCGGTCAAATGGGACAGACTGTAAATCTGTTGCTTCGGCTTCGGAGGTTCGAATCCTCCTTTCCCCACCAGTTGGTTGTGGCAGCAAAAAGTTGCAGATGAAATCTGTTTCTTAAATGCTGTTAAAATTGCGGGAGTAGCTCAGTTGGTAGAGCGACAGCCTTCCAAGCTGTAGGTCGCGAGTTCGAGCCTCGTCTCCCGCTCTCCATGTGATGCAAATCACAACCCCGTTGTCGCAAGACTGCGGTTAAAGCCGATGTAGCTCAGTGGTAGAGCACTTCCTTGGTAAGGAAGAGGTCAAGGGTTCAAATCCCTTCATTGGCTCAAAAGTATATAAACTAAGAAACAAAAAAATAAAATAACTATGGCAAAAGAAACCTTTGACCGTTCCAAACCGCACGTAAACATTGGCACCATCGGTCACGTTGACCACGGTAAGACCACATTGACTGCGGCAATTACCACTGTATTGGCTAACGCCGGACTTTCCGAAAAGAGATCATTTGAATCTATCGATTCTGCTCCCGAAGAAAAAGAACGTGGAATTACTATTAACACTGCGCACGTTGAATATTCAACTGCAAAGCGTCACTACGCGCACGTAGATTGTCCAGGTCACGCCGACTATGTTAAAAACATGGTTACAGGTGCTGCCCAAATGGATGGTGCAATATTGGTAGTAGCGTCTACCGACGGACCCATGCCTCAAACTCGCGAGCATATCTTACTTGCCCGTCAGGTTGGTGTACCTCGTTTGGTAGTATTTATGAATAAAGTAGACATGGTTGACGATCCTGAATTGTTGGATCTTGTAGAACTTGAAATGCGTGATTTGTTAAAATTCTATGAATTCCATGATGAGACTCCAATTATTCGTGGTTCAGCACTTGGTGCTTTGAACGGCGAACAAAAATGGGTTGATACAGTAATGGAGCTTATGGATGCAGTGGATAGCTGGATTCCGATTCCTCCTCGTCTGGTAGATCAACCATTCCTAATGCCTGTTGAAGATGTCTTCTCTATTACTGGCCGTGGAACTGTTGCAACAGGACGTATAGAACGTGGTGTAATTAATGTAGGAAACCCTGTAGAAATCATAGGATTTGGTGCTTCATTGACCTCAACTGTTACCGGTGTTGAAATGTTCCGCAAATTGTTGGATCGTGGAGAAGCTGGCGACAATGCAGGATTGTTGTTGCGCGGTGTTGAAAAAGAAGACATTCGCCGTGGAATGGTAATTTGTGCTCCAAAATCTGTAACACCACATAAGAAATTTAAAGGTGAAGTATACGTTTTGAGCAAAGAAGAAGGTGGCCGTCATACGCCATTCTTTAACAAATATCGTCCTCAATTCTATTTCCGTACAACGGATGTAACTGGAGAAATAATGCTTCCTGAAGGAACTGAAATGGTTATGCCTGGTGATAACATTTCTGTAACTGTAGAGCTAATTCAGCCTATTGCTATGGAAAAAGGTCTACGTTTTGCAATCCGTGAAGGTGGCAGAACAGTAGGTGCTGGTCAGGTAACAGAAATTATAGAATAACACAACGAAGGTTGTTTAATAAAAAGGAGTGTTCGCACTCCTTTTTATACGGGTATAGTTCAATGGTAGAATAGAGGTCTCCAAAACCTTTGATCTGGGTTCGAATCCTAGTACCCGTGCTAAGCAATCCATAAAAGGAAAGCAAAAATGTTCCAGAGAATAACAAACTACTTCCGCGAAATGCGTGACGAATTGGTGAATAAAGTTTCATGGCCGACATGGAACGAACTTACTGAAAGCACAACCATTGTGATTGTTGCTTCTGTGATTTTTGCGTTGGTAATTTGGGCTATAGATAGCTCATTGGGCTTGGCGTTAACCAATTTTTATAAAATGTTTAAATAAGGGTTATGACCACAGTAGACGAGAAATATAAATGGTATGTTGTTAGGGCCATCACCGGACAAGAAAAGAAGGTGAAGCATAACATTCAGGTGGAGCTCGAACGAGCTGCCAAAGGAGACTATGTGCCAGAAATATTGATACCTACTGAAAAAATTTATCAGATTAAAAATGGTAAAAAGATAGCCAAAGAGAGAAACGCTTTCCCAGGCTATATTTTGGTTCAAGCCGATTTCTCGGATGCGGAGGTTATTCCAATCATTAAAAGCATTTCTGGCGTGGTTGGGTTTTTGGGTTCAAAAGACCAGCCTGTGCCTTTAAGAAGTAATGAGTTAAGTAGGATTTTGGGCACCGCAGATCAATTGGGAGAATCTGAAAATTCGACAGATGAGCAATTTGTGATTGGTGAACCAGTGAAAGTAATTGATGGCCCGTTCAATGATTTTGATGGTGTTATCGAAGAAGTAAATGACGAAAAGAAAAAGTTGAAGGTGATGGTAAAGATTTTTGGCCGTCGCACTCCGTTAGAATTAAATTATAACCAGATTCAAAAACTGTAAAACTAAAACAAAATGGCAAAAGAGATAACAGGTTATCTGAGACTTCAGGTGAAGGGCGGACAAGCAAACCCAGCTCCACCAATTGGACCTGCACTAGGTTCTAAAGGTGTAAACATCATGGATTTCTGTAAACAATTCAACGCACGTACCCAAGAAAAAATGGGAAAAATACTGCCAGTGTTGCTTACATTGTATGTCGATAAATCATTCGACTTTATTATTAAAAATCCTCCAGTTGCTGTGCAATTATTGGAAGCAACCAAAGCGGCCAAAGGTTCTGCTGAGCCTAACCGCAAAAAAATTGGTTCTGTAAATTGGGAGCAAGTTAAAACCATTGCAAATGAAAAAATGCCTGATTTGAATTGTTTTACGGAAGAATCTGCTATGAAATTGGTTGCAGGAACTGCTCGTAGTATGGGTATTACTATCACTGGAGATGCACCCTTCTAAAATTAAGAAAAATGAAAATTGGTAAAAAAAGAAAAGAAGTGTTGGCTAAATATGATGCTACAAAAGCTTATTCTCTGAAAGAAGCTTTCGACATTGTAAAGAAAATCACCACAACTAAATTTGACGCGTCTGTGGACATAGATGTGCGTTTAGGCGTTGATCCAAAACAAGCGAACCAAATGGTTAGAGGTGTTGCCGCATTGCCGCATGGATTGGGTAAAACCATATCTGTATTGGTCCTTTGCACCCCTGATAAAGAACAAGAAGCAAAAGATGCCGGTGCAGATTTTGTAGGATTGGATGATTATATTGAAAAAATTGCAGGCGGTTGGACCGATATTGATATCATAATTGCCATGCCTGCGGTTATGGCAAAATTGGGTAGACTGGGTAAAATTCTTGGTCCTCGCAATTTGATGCCAAATCCTAAAAGTGGAACCGTTACTGTGGATGTGGGCAAAGCTGTTGTTGAAGTTAAAGCAGGTAAAATTGATTTTAAGGTAGATAAAACAGGTATAATTCACACTTCAATCGGTAAAGCTTCTTTTGATTCAGAAAAATTGATTGAAAATGCCCAAGAACTTGTTTCAGTGTTAAATAAACTTAAACCAAGTGCTGCCAAAGGCACATATTTCCGCAGCATTTATTTAAGCAGCACCATGAGCCCGAGTGTAAATGTTGAGGTTAAATCTATTGTAGGTATCTGAAAATTATGAACAAAACTGAAAAACAGGCGGTAGTTGCAGAACTAACCGAAACATTTAAAGCCAATAACTTTGTTTACTTGGCTGATACAAGTGGTTTAACAGCCAATCAAACTACCCGTTTAAGACGCATGCTTTTTGAAAAAGGTGTTTCTATGCGCATGGCTAAGAATACGTTAATACAACTTGCGATGCAGAACAGTGGTAAAGATTTTGGCGATTTGCAAACTGCATTGGTTGGTACTAGTTGCATTCTTACTGCTGAGAACATGAAATCACCCGCACAGGCGATTAAAAAATTCAGAGAGACTTCACCTGCTCCGTTACTAAAAGGCGCATGGATCCATACGGATGTCTATTTGGGAGACAACCAACTTGATGCCTTAACCAAATTGAAATCTAAAGAAGATTTGATTGGTGAAGTAATTAATATGTTGCAAACGCCAGCGCGTAATGTTATTTCTGCATTGCAAAACAATGCAGGAAATAAATTGGCGGCTTTGGTTAAAGCAATAGAAGAAAAGAAATCATAACAAAAACAAACAATAAACACTAAAAAATAAAACAATGGTAGATTTGAAAGAATTCGCGAATCAGTTGGTAAATCTTACAGTAAAAGAAGTAAATGAGCTAGCTCAGATCCTTAAGGATGATCATGGTATCGAACCAGCTGCTGCTGTCGCAGTTGCTGCTGCTCCTGCCGCTGCTGGTGAAGCTGCTGCAGAGCAAACTGAATTTGATGTAATCCTGATTAATTCAGGTGCAAGCAAATTAAATGTAGTTAAGATTGTAAAAGATCTTACAGGACTAGGTCTTAAAGAGGCTAAAGATCTTGTTGACGGTGCCCCTCAAGCAATAAAGGAAAAAGTTTCTAAAGGTGAAGCCGAAACCATTGCTGAAAAATTGAAAGAGGCGGGTGCTGAAGTTGAGGTTAAGTAATCCGTTAAAAAATTAATGGCCTGGGCCCCGGTTAACCGAGGGCCTTTTGGTCGTTTATCTTCCCCATATCTTTCCCCATTAAAACTAAAAAACTAAAACATTGAGCACGACACAAAACCAACGTATATCTTTTGGCAAAGTAAAACATGCCATTGATTATCCAGATTTCTTGGATGTTCAGCTGAAATCATTTCAGGAGTTCTTTCAACTTGATACCCCCGCAGATAAACGCGAGGGAGAGGGACTTTTTAAAATGTTTCGTGAAAACTTCCCCATTACCGATACGCGTAATATATTTGTTCTAGAATTTCTTGATTACTTTGTGGATCCACCTAGGTACACTTTGCAAGAATGCATAGAACGTGGCCTTAGCTACTCTGTGCCCCTAAAAGCTAAATTGAAACTTAGCTGTAACGACCCCGAGCATGAAGATTTTAAAACCATTGTGCAGGATGTGTATTTGGGTACAATTCCATACATGACTCCAAATGGTACTTTCGTAATCAATGGTGCCGAACGTGTTATTGTAAGTCAGTTGCATAGATCTCCAGGTGTGTTTTTTGGACAAAGTGTGCACTCAAATGGTACCAAACTTTATTCGGCAAGGGTAATTCCTTTTAAAGGTTCATGGATAGAATTTGCTACCGATGTGAATGCGGTAATGTATGCATATATCGACCGTAAAAAGAAATTTCCAGTAACTACTTTATTAAGGGCCATAGGCTTTGAAAGTGACAAAGACATCCTAGATATTTTTGGACTTAGTGAAGAGGTTAAAGTTTCTAAATCAGGCTTGAAGAAAATTATTGGCCGCAAACTTGCCGCTAGGGTTCTTCGCACTTGGATTGAAGATTTTGTGGATGAAGATACTGGAGAGGTTGTTTCCATTGAACGTAATGAGGTAATTTTAGAAAGAGATACCATCATTGCAGACGAGCATATTGATGTAATTGTGGATGCAGGTGTAAAAACCATTATCCTTTCTACAGAATCAAAAGACAATATCAAATATGATATTATTTACAATACACTACAAAAGGATACGTCCAACAACGGCAAAGAAGCTTTAGAAGTTATTTATCGCCAATTAAGGAATGCAGATCCGCCGGATGAAGAAACCGCAAGGGGCATCATTGAAAGATTGTTCTTTTCCGATAAGCGTTACGATCTTGGTGAAGTTGGACGATACCGTATCAATAAAAAATTAAAACTTCAAACAAGTATGAATGTAAAAGTTCTTACTAAGGAAGATATAATATGCATAATCAATTATTTGATTCATTTATTTAACGGCACTGAACTAACAGACGATATTGACCATTTAAGTAACAGACGCGTGCGCACAGTTGGTGAACAATTGTATGCACAGTTTGGCGTTGGTTTGGCTCGTATGTCTCGTACCATCCGAGAAAAAATGAACATTCGCGACAATGAGGTTTTTACACCCCAGGATTTGGTGAATGCACGAACACTTTCTTCTGTAATAAATTCATTTTTTGGAACCAATCAGCTTTCCCAATTTTTGGATCAAATCAATCCTTTGGCAGAACTAACCCACAAACGTAGGTTATCCGCACTTGGGCCAGGTGGTTTGAGCCGCGAAAGAGCTGGTTTTGAGGTTCGAGATGTACACTATACCCATTATGGTCGTTTGTGCACCATCGAAACCCCTGAAGGTCCAAACATTGGTTTGATTTCATCACTTTGTGTGCATGCAAAAATTAACAGTATGGGTTTCCTTGAAACCCCATATCGTAAAGTAATACAAGGTAAAATTGAAGACGGTATTATCTACTTAAGCGCGGAAGAAGAAGATCAAAAAACAATTGCCCAAGCAAATGCGGAAGTAGATGCAAAAGGTAATTTTAAAACCACACTCCTAAAAGCTAGAAAAGAAGGTGATTTTCCTTTAGTGGCGCCAAGTGCAATTGACTACATGGATGTTGCGCCAAACCAGATTGTTTCTATTGCAGCATCTCTAATTCCATTTTTGGAGCATGATGACGCAAACCGTGCGCTTATGGGTTCCAATATGCAACGTCAGGCTGTGCCTTTGATCAAGCCTGAATCTCCAATTGTGGGTACTGGTCTTGAAAGAAAAGTTGCCCAGGATAGCCGTTCGTTAATTAATGCCGAAGGCAATGGTGTTGTAGAATATGTAGATGCACGGGAAATTAGAATTCGCTACCAGCATAATGACAATGATGATTTGGTAAGTTTTACAGGCAATACCAAAACGTATTACTTAACTAAATTCCGCAGAACCAACCAAAATTCATGTATCAATCTTTGCCCTATAGTTAGTAAAGGTGAGAAAGTGGTAAAAGGTCAGGTAATATGTGAAGGTTATGCTACACAGGGAGGTGAACTTGCACTGGGTAGAAACTTGAAAGTGGCATTTATGCCATGGCAAGGTTACAACTTTGAAGATGCGATTGTGATTTCTGAGAAAGTTGTAAAAGACGATTGGTTCACTACCATTTATATTACGGAGTTTGAACTTGAAGTCCGCGATACAAAACGCGGTGCAGAAGAGCTTACCAACGATATTCCGAACGTAAGTGATGAAATGACCAAAAACTTAGATGAACATGGTCTAATTCGAATTGGGGCAGAAGTAAAAGAGGGCGATATCCTTATTGGTAAAATCACACCAAAAGGTGAAACCGAACCTTCCCCTGAGGAGAAATTGCTTCGCGCCATCTTCGGAGATAAAGCAGGTGATGTTAAAGATGCTTCATTAAAAGCTGCGCCTGGCACTACCGGTGTGGTAATTGACAAAAAACTTTTTAGCAAATCTAAAAAAGATAAAAATGCCCGCAACAACGATAAAGGGCGCCTTTCTAAACTTGAAGAAGACCACAAAAAGGAAATTGCGGAACTTAAAGATGAATTGGTTAAGAAGTTGTTCCAATTGGTGAACGGAAAAACCAGTCAAGGTGTGTTTAACATGTACAGCGAAGAATTGATTCCTAAAGGTACAAAGTTTACACAGAAAAACTTGATGAGCATCGATTATTCCAATGTTAACTACAACGGTTGGACTGCAGATGACGAAAGAAATGAATTGGTTTTTCGTGCGTTAACTAACTTTATCAATATTTATGGCGATAAGGTTACCAGTTTCAAACGCGAAAACTATGCAATTAGCGTAGGAGATGAGTTGCCAACTGGAATTCTGCAAATGGCTAAAGTTTATGTTGCCAACAAACGTAAACTTAAAGTCGGCGACAAAATGGCTGGTCGTCACGGAAATAAGGGTATTGTAGCCCGTATTGTACGTGAAGAAGATATGCCATTCTTGGACGATGGAACTCCGGTAGATATTGTTTTAAACCCATTGGGTGTGCCTTCAAGGATGAACCTTGGTCAGATTTATGAAACCGTTCTTGGATGGGCCGGCAAAGAAATGGGTGTGAAATTTGCAACCCCAATTTTTGATGGAGCAACACTAAGCGAGTTGGATGAATATATCGAAAAAGCTAAAATTCCTGCGAATGGTTTGGTATACTTAAACGATGGACTTTCGGGTGATAGATTCGATCAACCAACCACAGTAGGTATAATTTATATGCTAAAATTGGGTCACATGGTAGACGACAAAATGCACGCACGTTCAATAGGGCCATACAGTCTTATTACCCAACAGCCGTTGGGTGGTAAAGCCCAGTTTGGAGGTCAGCGTTTTGGTGAGATGGAAGTTTGGGCATTGGAGGCATTTGGTGCTGCCAATATCTTGCGCGAAATCTTAACCGTTAAATCTGATGATATCACAGGCCGCGCTAAAGCGTATGAAGCCATTGTTAAAGGGGAAAATATTACCAATATTGGTACTCCAGAATCCTTTAATGTATTGGTGCATGAGTTAAGAGGTCTAGGTTTAGAAGTAAGTTTCCTTGATTAATTTTTTCCAAAAAAGTAATGCAAACACAAAAAAAAGTACAAAAAATCGGAAGCAATTTTAGCAAGATTAGAATCTCGCTTGCTTCGCCTGAAACCATATTGAGACGCAGCTTTGGTGAAGTTACCAAACCTGAAACCATTAACTACCGAAGTTATAAGCCCGAAATGGGTGGATTGTTTTGCGAAAGGATTTTTGGTCCTATTAAGGATTACGAATGTCATTGCGGAAAATACAAACGCATTCGTTACAAAGGAATCGTTTGCGACCGCTGCGGCGTGGAGGTTACTGAGAAAAAAGTGCGCAGAGAACGTATGGGGCATATTAACCTTATCGTTCCTGTTGCGCATATTTGGTATTTTAGATCTTTGCCAAATAAAATTGGCTATCTTATTGGTATTCCATCCAAGAAATTGGACATGGTTATCTACTACGAAAGATATGTGGTTATTCAACAAGGTGCTGCAGTAAATGCAAATTACCTAGATTTAATTACAGAAGAAGAGTATTTGGATATTGTAGATTCTTTGCCAAAAGAGAATCAAATGTTGGATGATAAGGACCCCAATAAATTTGTAGCCAAAATGGGTGCAGAAGGATTGGAAGAATTGTTGTCACGCATTAATTTAGATACTTTAAGTTATGAATTAAGGAACCAAGCCGCCACTGAAACTTCGCAACAACGAAAACAAGAGGCTTTAAAACGCCTTAAAGTGATAGAAAGTTTCCGTGCATCTCAAAGAACTGGGGAGAACAAACCAGAATGGATGATCATGAAAATGCTTCCTGTTATTCCACCGGAAATTCGTCCTTTGGTTCCGCTTGAAGGAGGTCGCTTTGCCACTTCTGACTTAAACGATTTATACCGCAGGGTGATTATACGCAACAATCGCTTAAAACGGTTGGTGGAAATAAAAGCCCCTGAGGTGATTTTGCGTAACGAAAAACGCATGTTGCAGGAAGCCGTTGACTCCTTGTTAGACAATACCCGTCGTGCTAGTGCAGTTAAAAGTGATGGAAATCGCCCATTAAAATCTTTGAGTGATATGCTCAAAGGTAAACAAGGTCGTTTCCGTCAAAATCTTTTGGGAAAGCGCGTTGACTATTCTGGACGTTCTGTTATTGTGGTAGGACCTACCCTAAAGTTGAACGAATGTGGTTTGCCAAAAAACATGGCTGCGGAACTTTTCAAACCCTTTATCATTCGTAAACTAATTGAAAGAGGTATTGTTAAGACGGTAAAAACAGCAAAGAAAATAGTAGAAAAGAAGGATCCCGTTATTTGGGATATTTTAGAGAACATATTAAAAGGACATCCAGTTCTTCTGAATCGTGCTCCTACACTTCACAGATTGGGTATACAAGCTTTTCAACCAAAGTTAATCGAAGGAAAAGCAATCCAATTGCATCCTTTGGTATGTACGGGTTTTAACGCGGATTTTGACGGTGACCAAATGGCGGTGCACGTTCCACTTGGAAATGCTGCCATTGCAGAAGCCCAAATTTTAATGCTGGCTTCGCACAATATCCTGAATCCAGCAAATGGTTCGCCGGTTACTGTGCCTTCTCAAGATATGATTCTTGGATTGTACTACATTACCAAAGAACGCATTGGAACCAAAGAAAAACCTGTTTTGGGTGAAGGTTTGACTTTCTATAGTGCAGAAGAAGCTATCATTGCGTTTAATGAAAAACGTGTTGAATTGCATGCAAAAATAAAATGCCGCGTTCGTATAAAAGAAGGCGATATTTTTAGCTGGAAAATTGTTGATACCGCTTTGGGCAGACTTATATTTAACGAAGTTGTGCCTGAAGAATACGGTTATATAAATGAAGTTCTAAAAAAGAAAAATCTACGGGATATTATTTCCAATATGATTCGCGTAGCTGGTGTTGCCAAAGCTGCTGATTTTCTGGATAATATTAAGAAAATTGGATTTCACTATGCTTTTAAAGGTGGACTTAGCTTCAATATGAGCTATGTTAAAATTCCGGTTGAAAAAGATGGCTTGGTAAATAAAGCGATGGAAGAGGTGCTTGAAATTCAATCCAATGCGGATATGGGTTTCATTACCAACAACGAACGTTATAACCAAGTTATTGACCTTTGGACACGCGTTAACAACCAGCTTTCTAGAATTTTGATTAAAGAATTAAGTGAAGATGACCAAGGATTCAACCCCATTTTTATGATGTTGGATTCTGGTGCTCGTGGTTCTAATGAACAAATTCGTCAGCTCGGCGGTATGCGTGGTTTGATGGCTAAACCCCAGAAAAGTGGAGCCAGTGGTACTGGTGATACCATTGAAAACCCAATTATTTCAAACTTTAAAGAAGGTTTAAATGTATTGGAATACTTTATCTCTACACACGGTGCGCGTAAAGGTTTGGCTGATACTGCGCTTAAAACTGCGGATGCGGGTTACCTAACGCGTCGTTTGCATGATGTTGCCCAAGATGTTGTAATTACAGAAGAAGATTGTGGTACGCTTAGGGGTATTGCTATGTCAGCCATTGTTAACAATGACGAGGTTGCAGAGAATCTTTACGAACGTATTTTGGGTCGCACCGCGCTTGATGATGTTTATATACCTGGAACCGATAAAATATTGGTTGTAGCTGGTACAGAAATCACAGAACTAGTAGCGGCTTCTATAGATGAGGCTGGTATTGAAGAAGTTGAAATCCGTTCCGTATTGACTTGCGAAACAAAACCCGGTGTTTGTGCAAAATGCTACGGGCGCAATCTTTCTACAGGTAGAATGGTGCAAAGTGGTGAGGCGGTAGGTGTTATTGCAGCCCAGTCTATTGGTGAGCCAGGTACCCAGCTAACATTGCGTACTTTCCACACAGGGGGTGCTGCAATGAACATTGCTGCAGACAATTCTCTTGAAAATAAATACGACGGTATTATCAGTTTTGATAGCATGCGTACTGTTAGAAAAGAAACTACTGATGAGGCAACAGGTGAAGTTGTAAAAGTGGATGTGGTTTTAGGCCGTTCTGGTGAAATCAGAATCTTGGATGCTAAATTAAACAACGTAATTACAAGTTATAACGTTCCTTATGGTGCCTTGTTAAAAGTAAAAGAAGGTCAAACCGTGAAAAAAGGCGACCTTATTTGTACCTGGGATCCATTTAATACCCTTATTATTAGTGATATTGATGGTGCTGTTGAATTTGAAAACATCATTGAAGGCGTAAATATGCGCGAAGAAGGCGATGACCAAACAGGATTGTATGAATACGTAATCATTGAAAACCGCGATAAAACCAAGATTCCTGTAATGTGGGTTCGTGGAAAAGGGGACAGTGAAAAACATTTCAATATGCCTTTGGGTTCAATTCTAGTTGCCAAACACGGTGCCAAAGTAAAAGCAGGTGATATATTGGCTAAAATACCAAGAAGTGCTACCAGAACCCGAGATATTACAGGTGGTTTGCCACGTGTAACAGAGTTGTTCGAAGCGAGAAATCCTTCCAACCCTGCGGTTGTAAGTGAGATTGACGGTGTAGTAACCTACGGTGTTTCAAAACGCGGTAACCAAGAAATTATTGTTACGGGCAAAGAAGGTGATATGAAAAATTACCAAGTTGCTTTGCAAAAACATATCTTGGTGCATGATGGAGATTACGTTCGTGCAGGACAGCCTTTGTCCGACGGTGCTATTACGCCACAAGATATTTTGAGAATTGAAGGCCCCGCCTCTGTTCAGCGGTATATTTTGAACGGTATTCAAGAAGTTTACCGTTTGCAAGGTGTAAAAATCAACGACAAACATATCGAAGCCATTGTGCGTCAAATGATGCAAAAAATGGAAATCATGGATCCAGGAGATACACGTTTCCTAGAAAGTGAAGCGGTAGATCGTTGGGATTTGATGAAGGAAAACGACTGGATTTGGGACAAAAAATTTGTAACCGATCCAGGTGACAGTGAGAATATGCATGCGGGTCAAATAGTGAGTTTGAAAGACTTGCGCCAAGAAAACAGTGCTATGCGTCGTCAAGACAAAGCATTGGTTGAATTCCGTGATGCCGTTTCTGCTACAGCACAGCCATTGCTAATGGGTATTACCAAAGCTTCTTTGGGAACCCGCAGCTTTATGAGTGCGGCGTCCTTCCAAGAAACTACAAAAGTGTTGAATGAAGCTGCAATTAGCGGTAAAATTGACAATCTTGCTGGTCTTAAAGAAAACGTTATCGTCGGTCATCTAATTCCTGCTGGTACAGGTCAGCGCGCCTTTAATGGTGTAATTGCCGGTAGCAAAGAAGAATATGATCGTTTGATGGCTTCTAAATTGGAAGTGATCGAAGAATAAATCTTTTAATTCTATGATAAAAAAAGCGCCCAGAAATGGGTGCTTTTTTTATGCTTTGAGATAATTTTGTAACAAAAGACATTTTTTTTTCTTCTACATTTGTCTAGTGAAATACTTTAAAAACATTTCACTCATTATTCTGTTGATATTTTCATTTACGGCAAAATCACAAACCAATTATCAATACAATAAGAGTGTTATTTCTATATTAAATACAAACACTCCTAATACCTTGTGGAATAGTTGTTTTGCAGTACCTGATAACGGAAATGGGTATTTTTTTACCACAAGTGGTGATTTTAGTAAAACTACTGTCGGTGGTAATCAATTTGATTTTAAGCAAAATGTTTACGGTTTTGTAAGCAGAACAAACCAGAAAGGGTTAATTAATTGGGCAGTTCCATTTTATGGCTCTGCTGTGATCAGCGCTGTTGCAAGTAATGCCAAATACAAATATTAATTAGTCCAATCAATGTATTCAAAAATGTATGGATATGAGCAAGCAGAAATATTCGTTTTTTCTGTTAATTGATTTACTTGACTTTCAATAAAGTCTGATAGTTGATTTGAATTTTTGAATA